>Ga0075435_100001276_pt1 | contig 16163 bp, 11 predicted proteins | sample RhiMethybrSRZTD4_FD_75302 | JGI IMG/M metagenome (GOLD analysis project Ga0075435, IMG submission 75302) | Populus rhizosphere microbial communities from Tennessee, USA - Rhizosphere MetaG P. TD hybrid SRZTD4 | ecosystem: Host-associated > Plants > Roots > Rhizosphere > Soil | place: USA...
GTCGCCGCCATGGCCAGCATTTCGGGACGCCTCGCGTCGCCCGCAATCATGTTTGACGCGACTGTGCCGACTGTCGCCGTGGCAGACCAGCAGCTTGCGGATGTGCGCGTCGGCGGCCAACTGAACGGGGACCTGCTGACCATCGGCGCTTTCTCAGCATCGCAGGCGTCCAGTGCGGGACGGGCACGGTTGATGGGAACGTACAACCTGCGCACCGAGCGCTACGACGCACGCGCCGACCTGGAGCGGTGGACCGTGACGCCAACTGCCGACCGGCCGTTGATGGCGCAGGTCGATGCGATGTTCAGCGGCACAGGCACCGTCAAGGCGCCGCACGGCAGCGGATCCCTGCGGATTACCAACCTCGCCTGGAACGGGACGTCGCCCGGCGATCTCGCCGCTGACGTTGCTCTCGACGGTGAGGCGGCGAATATCGAGGCGCGAGCGCCGGATTTGAACACGCGTCTGACCGCCCACGTGAGCGTGCGCGCCCCATATCAAGCGAGCGCGGACCTGCAGGGTGACGGCATCGATCTCGGAAAGCTGGTTCCGCCATCCGCTTCACCGACACCGCTTACCGGACGTCTGACCTTCTCCGGCCATGCGGATGCGCCACTGTCCGAATGGCGCTCGGGATCCGCGCGTATCGATCTCACCGATCTCGATGCTGCGGCAGGCGACCTGCCGATTCGCCTGGCCGAGCCGGCGCGCATCCGCTTCGAGGGCGACACGGTCCGGATCGATCGCTTCGAGTTGAATGCGAGAGGAACGCATTTGTCAGCGTCGGGCTCGCTGCCGTTGATGACGGGCTCAGGCGACGTCACGGTCCTGGTAACCGGCGACATCGGCGATGCGACTCGCGCCGTCGCGGCAACGGGACTGGCGGATGTATCGATGGTCACCGACGCATCTGGTCCGATCAATCTGCGTGCGCGCGTTGCCGGCACGGCAGAAAAGCCGCTCATCTCCGCGGACGCCAGCGTAGGACCAGGTTCGGTCTCGATCAACAACCTGTCTACCGCCACGAAGGTCCTCGTCCGGGCTCATCTCGAGAATGATGTCCTCGGGATTCAAGAGGCGGGATTCGAATACGAGGGCGCAGTCACACGCGTTAACGGGGCCATCCCGCTGTCAGTGCTCAGCGCCGCGAACGTCTCGCGGACACCGCAACCCGCGTCGCTGCATGCGACCGTTACCGGCCTCACGCCGGCGGTGCTGCGCGGCTTCGTCGATCCGACAACCCTCGAGGATCTCGCGGGCACAATCGACCTCGCCGTCAATCTCGATGCGCCGTCGACCGAGCTGACGCGGGCGATGGGTGACATCACGCTGACGCGCCTCGACCTGCAGTTAGGTGGACTACCGGTGACCCAGCGCGTTCCAACGCGCATAGTGGTCAACAACGGCTTCGCGAGAGTCGAGTCGTGGAGCTGGACGGGCACGGGCGCCACCCTCGATGTCTTTGGACAGGTGCGCCTCGCGGATCATCAGGCCGCGCTCATCGCCAATGGTGACATTGATCTTCGAACGCTGACGCCGTTCGTCCGCAGCGCAGGCATCGCCACCGCCGGGCGCCTGACTCCGAAGCTGTCGATTACAGGTTCGCTCGACGCGCCGCGCATCGACGGCGACCTCGCGCTCGACAACGGGGAAATCCGCCTCGTCGACCCGCGTGTCATCGTCAATGGTCTGACGGCGCGTGCCGCTCTGACGCGCACCGAGATGACGCTGCGGACGCTGAACGGCACCATCAACGGCGGATCGCTCGCTGGCGGCGGGACGGTCTCGTATAACCCCGCCGCCGGGCTCAATGCGCGTTTGACGGCGGACATCAGCGACATGGCCCTCGATTTTCCAGCGGGTCTGCGCAGCGAATTGAACGCGACGCTGCAGTTTGATGCCGCAGCCGCGCCGAATGACCCGGCGCCCAGCGGTCAGCTCTCGGGCAACATCACAGTGCTGCGCGGTGCGTACCGCGAACCGTTGGCTGTGGTGGGTGGGCTGCTCGCAGCGGTGCGCGCGCGGCGCGTCGCGGCAACAGGCGGCGGGGGCGAACAGGATCAGGCGTTCCTCCGCAATCTCGCGCTGGACGTTCGGCTCGTCACCGACGAAGACATCATCGTCGACAACAACTACGCGCGCGCGCAGCTTGGCGGCGATCTCGACATCATCGGGACGGCGGCCGCCCCAGCGGTGTCGGGACGAGCGCAGCTTCGCGAAGATGGCCAGCTCTTCATCGGCCGCAACGTCTACACAATCTCTCGCGATATCCCGAGCACGATCGACTTCGTCAGTCCAACCACGATCGAGCCGGAGTTGAACATCCATCTGGAAACGCGCGTCGCCGGCCACGATATCGAGCTCTCGCTCACGGGGCCGGCGGAATCGCCGACCGTAGACATGACATCGGAAGGTCTGGGACCAGCCGACATTACGGCCCTTCTTCTCACCGGGCGCGAACTGGAGGACCTGGGCACGGCGGATGCGGCCTTCATCGGCACGCAAGTGATCGGCAACTTCTCCGGCGAGGTGCTCGGGTTTGCCGGGCGCGCAGTCGGCCTCGACACGTTGCGACTTGGCGGCGTTGAAGGAGTCGGAACACGCCGCGACGCGAGCGAAGCTGCGACCGAAGTCGATCCGACGTCGCGGCTGACGTTCGGCAAGAGCCTGGGACCTGACGTTGACGTGACGTTCTCCCAGAGTCTGCGCGATTCCACGGCGCAGACATGGATTGTCGACTACCTGCCGACGCGTCAGCTGGACGTGCGCTACGTCCTCAACGATGACGATCTGGCGTCGTACGGCTTTCGTCACGACGTGTCATTCGGCGGCGGCACCACGGCAACTACGGCCCGACGCGCGTCGGAGCGCCGCGTCGAACAGCGCATCAACGACATCAGCATCACGGGCGACCTGGCGTTCCCCGAACAACGCGTCCGCGGCGTGCTGAAGTTGCGCCGGGGCGATGTGTTCGATTTCGGTCGCTGGCAGGACGACCGGGATCGGCTCGAGGACTTCTATCACCAGAACGGCCGGCTCGCCGCCCGTGTGAGCTCGATGCGCGCGGTGAACGGCGACATGGTGAATCTCTCGTACGGGATCGACGCCGGCCCGCAGACGCGCATTGAAATCACGCCAGACCTGGGCAACGACGTAACCCAGCGAATTGGCGCGGCGTGGGCGACGTCGGTGCTCGACGAGCTGCTCGTCGACGAAGCAACGCAGATCGTGAGGGCCGAACTTCTGCGTCGCGGCTATGTGATGCCGACCGTGTCGAGCCGGGTCACGGTGGACGGCGACGCGAAGACGCTGCACGTCGACGTTCAACCAGGAGAGCGGAGCAGCATGGCGCGCGTGCGGATTCAGGCAGCTGACGCCAGCGTGGCCGATGACCTCGAGATGCGCGTCCGGGCGCAGAACCTGCAGGAGCAGGTACTGACGAATCCGGGCGCTGTCACGCGCTACCTGACCGACTATCTCCGCTCGCGCGGCTATCTGCGCGCGTCGGTGAAAGCAGGGTCGCCGCTCTACGAGGACGGCGCAGCCGTCCTTGCGATCACCGTTGACCCCGGCCTGCAGTTCACGCTGGCGAGCATCGAGTTCGAGGGGCGCGGCAACATTCCCGAGGAGGACATTGCCCGATTGTTCGACGCGACGGCCGGCTCTCCGTACGACCCGGCGGCGATCGACACTGCTCGCGACCGAATGGTGGCGCTCTACCGCAGCCGCGGGTTCTCGACTGCCGCGGTGACCGCGAACGCAGCGATCCGCGCAAACGAACCGCGTGTGGACCTGACGTTCGAGATCAGCGAAGGCATGCGGCAGACCATAGGAGACGTCCAGATCGCGGGCAGCGGCGGGGTTGACGAGGACGTCGTCTCGCGCGCGCTGCGGTTGACGGTAGGCTCGACGCTCGAGCCGGCCGAGCTGCTGCGCGCCCGCACGCGCGTGTTCAATACCGGTCTGTTCCGTCGCGTCGATGTCGCGACCGAGGCGATGCCGCGCGTCAGCGCCACGGATCCTGTTCAACCGATGCGCGTGCGCGTCGCGCTCGAGCCATGGCCCGCGCTGCGCCTTCGGTATGGCTTCCAGGTGGCGGAGGAGAGGCCGGAATCGGACCCAACCGGCACGACGCTGACGCCCGGATTATCGTCCGACATCACGCGGCGGACCGTGTTCGGCCGGGCGGTGAGTCTCAGCGGGGTGTTTCAGTACGAACGACGGGAGAACACGACGCGCGGTCTTGTCAACGCGCCGACGATGATGTCGCTGCCTATCGAGTCGTCGTTCGTCGTCGAACGCGTGCACCGCACGCTCGAGAATACGACTTCCGTGAGCAACCGCAACGGTGTGTCGTGGGAACAGCGGGTGCAGACCAGAGACCATCTCACGTTGTCGTATTCGTACCGTTTCGATCGCGATCACACCTTCAGCACGAGAATCGATCCCATTCTCGGGACGCGATTCGACCTGACCGTAAACGTTGCACGGCTCATCGGCAACGCGGCGTGGGATACGCGCGACGATCCGCTGAACGCACATCGGGGATCGTTGTACTCGTCGAGCCTCCAGTGGGCACCGGATTCGCTCGGCTCCCAGTTCCGGTTCGTGAAGTATGTCGGCCAGGCGTACCGGTTCCAGAATCTGCACGGCATCGTGCTGGCGTCGGCCGGGCGTCTTGGCCTGGTGACGCCGCTCGGCGGGCAGGACTTGATTTCTTCGGAGCGGTTCTTCGCCGGCGGATCGCGTACCGTGCGCGGCGTAGACGAAAACAGCCTGGGACCGCGTGACTTCTTCGGCGACCCCGCCGGCGGGGAGGGCATGCTCGTGCTGAACCAGGAAGCGCGCGTGCCGATCTACAAATGGCTCGGCGGCGTCGCCTTCATCGACGCCGGGAACATCTTCAAGCAGCCCTCAGATTTGAAGCTGAATGCGTTGACCGGCTCGATTGGCTTCGGCGTCAGGCTGTCGACGCCGTTTGCGCTGCTGCGCGCTGACTATGGCAAGGTCGTGTGGCCCGGATCCGCGAAAGGATCCGGGCGATGGGTGTTCGGTATCGGCCAGGCCTTCTAGCGCCCGCGCACCGTCCTCATAATCTGCGTGACCTCGGGCCGTTCGGGCGCATCGGGCGCCAGCTTGAGGAACTGCTCGAAGTGATTGGCCATGCGGTCGGGGTGATTCGCGCGGTACTCCATCAGGCCCGCGTAGTAATGCGCGTAGCCATTCGATGGATTGATCTGCAGGACGCGATCGAATTCCGCCGCGGCCTGTGGCCATTCCTGGCGTTTGGCGTACACCAGGCCCAGCTGATAGTGCGCTTCGGCCATCCCGTCGTTCATCGCAACCGCCTGCCGCGCCGACGCAAGCGCACCCTCGGCATCTTCCTGCATCAGCTGCTGGCCCGAAAGCCCGATGAAGTGCCACGGATCATCCTCGCCACGCGCGGCAAGTGCTCCGTACTTCTCCACCGCCCGATCGTTTTCCCCGAGCTTCTGATGGCTCTGTGCCGCGGTGTAGAGCACCGCAGGGTCGCCGTCAGCCTGAGCTGAGTCGACCACTCGCTGATACTGCCCGGCTTCGAACAGTTTCAGAGCCTGCGCTGCGTCCTGTGCAAACACCGACGAGGCGGCGAATATCAGCGCAACGGTAAGCAATGTGTGCTTCATGATGTGATTGTACGACTGTGTCTTCGCGTTTCCGTGAATACTGCCGTGCTCGCGAACGCGCGGCAGCGGCCGCCGTACTGCCACCCTATCGGACAGTCGCGGCTGATCCTAAGCTTGGCCATTTCCGTGCCATTGGAAATCAGTGGTCGCGCGCAATATTCGACGGCGATTTCTACCGAACGTCACGTAAAGATGACATCCCCGTCACGAATCTTGTCTTTGTTGAGTCGGCCGATGGGAACACCGGCGCCGGCGATCCGTCGACGCTCGGCGGCGGCGACACTGACAAGCACCTTATTTACGAGGGGCTGTCGCGCGTCGATGCCGACGCCGTGCTGGCGGGTGCAACGACCGCGCGCGACGACAATCTGGTTCTGTCGGTGTGGCACCCAGAGCTGGTCAAGCTGCGCCTCGAGCTCGGGCGCGCTCGTCACCCTGCGCAAGTCGTCGTCAGCAGCCGCAGCGCGTTGCACATCGAGAGCGCGCTCATGTTTCAGGAACCGGAGCTCCCGGTTTTTCTCATCACCACATCGGATGCCGCGCCGTCGCTGCGGCTGCAGGTCGCGACGCGTCCGTGGATTCAGGTGATCGATGCAGGCCAGCCGCTCTCGATGCGTACCGCGCTGCGCGCGCTGAAGGCCCGCGGCATCGAGACCGTTTCGTCGATCGGCGGTCGCACAACCGCACGCGCCATGTTGCGGGAAGGCGTGGTCAGCGATCTGTATCTGACGACCTCGCCGAAATCAGCAGGGCAGCCGAACACGCCGTTGCTCGAACGACCTCTCGATGCACCCGCCGTTGTCGTCAAGGAAGGGACCGGACCAGAGGAGGGAGTGCGATTCGTCCACTACGCGCTCTTATGATCGCCTTCCAGGCGCGTTGCCATGAATCGAGGTCCTCGCATCGCTCTCGCCATACGACGAAGTCAGGCGCTTAGTTGATCTTCGCTCGGGAAGCCGTGCTGCTCGCGACCGACCGGCCCTTCATGCATCGCGCTCGTCTTGTACAACTCGAATCGGCCGTCGGCCGCCTCCTCGCGCACGCGTGACCGGAGCGCCTCCATCTGGCGTGCGGTCATCGGCTTGAACCCAAGCGCCACCTTCAGGTTCTGGCGCAGCACCTTCATCGAATCGATTCCGCTGACCGTCGTCATGACCGGAAGGCTCATCGCATAGCGCAACCCTTCCGCGGCCGTGATGACCTTCTCTTTGACCTGACGTCCGTCGCCGCCAAGACTTTTCATTCCAATTGGCGCGATGCCGCGGAGCTGAAGCTTCGGCAGCACGTCTCGCTCGAACGAACGTTCGGCAAAGGAGCTGTCAAAGCAATTGAGGGGGAGCTGGCACGTGTCGAACGGGTAATCGTGGGCGAGCATCTCGAGGTGGATGCGCGGATCCTTGTGGCCCGTGAATCCGACGAATCGCACCTTTCCCTGACGCTTGGCCTGGTCCAGCGCTTCGATGACGCCGCCGCGCATGAAATGGTGCTCGGGATCGTTGTAGTAGACGCACTCGTGAATCTGCCAGAGGTCGAGGTAGTCGGTCTTGAGCCGACGCAGCGACTGTTCAAGCTGTCGCATCCCCTCGCGTTTGTCGCGGCCGTGCGTGCACACCTTCGTCATCAGGAACACACGATCGCGCCGGTCCGCGATCGCTTTGCCCATGACGCGCTCGGACTTGCCGTCATGATATTCCCATGCGTTGTCCATGAACGTGACACCGGCGTCGATCGCTGCATGCGCGATGCGAACGGCTTCGCGCTCGGAGCTCGCCTTGGCAAGGTGGTATCCGCCCAATCCAAGCGCGGATACAAGTACTCCCGACGTGCCGAGCGGACGATACGGAATCTGCATGAAGCTCCTCTTTAAGGTGCGGGCGTGCAATGCACAGACCGGACTATGATCTCCTCCGGAGGACACGACGACATGCGCGGTAACGCGAAAGTGATTGACCATCTCAACGACGCGCTTCGCGAGGAGCTGACGGCCATCAATCAGTACTTTCTGCACGCCGAGATGTGCCACAACTGGGGCTACCACGGCCTGGGCGATTCCATCAAGAAGCAGTCGATCGGAGAGATGAAGCACGCCGAGGAGCTCATCGAACGCATCCTCTTCCTCGACGCAACGCCGAAAATGGAATATCTCGACCTGACGATTGGCGGCAACGTGCGCGAGCAGCTCGAGGCCGATCTGGCGCTCGAGATCAATGCGGTGAAGATGTATAACGATTCCATTGCCGCCGCGCGCGAGGCGGGCGACGATGCCTCGCGCAATCTGTTCACCAAGCTCCTCGCCGACGAGGAAGAGCACGTCGATTGGCTCGAATCGCAGCTGCATCAGATCAAGGAGATGGGATACGAGCGCTACTTGACGATGCAGATCGCCGGGCCAAAGGACTAGCGGCGAAGCCGACAGACTCCTAAAATGAAGAATGTTTTTCGCTGCACTGCTTCTTGCGCTGATCGCCGCGCTTCCTGCTGAGGCAGCCCCCAAGCCGGCATCTCCCCTGAGGATCGTCGCCTTTGGCGACAGCCTCACTTCGGGCCACAGGCTTCCGGAAAAAGACGCTTGGCCGGCGGTGATTCAGAGAAAACTGAACACCGCCGGGCTGCCGTTCACAATCTACAACCACGGTGTGTCCGGCGATACGACGACCGGTGCGCTGCGGCGTCTCGATCGTGCGCTCGACCTGAAGCCGTCGATTGCCATCGTCGAGCTGGGCGTCAACGATGGTCTGCGCGGCATGCCCGTCGCGCAGGTGCAGGCGAACCTCGAAAAAATCATCAGCGCATTCCAGCAGCAGCATACGCAGGTGCTGCTCTGCGCCATGGAGGCGCTGCCGTTCAACGGCTGGCAGTACACGATTGCGTTTCACCGGATGTACGAAGACCTGGCGGCGAAGTACGAGGTGCCGCTTATCCCGTTCGTGATGAACGGAGTCCTCGGCAACCCTGATCTGATCTCCGACGATGGCGTGCATCCGAACGCCGCGGGCGCGCGCTACATCGCGGAGACGATCTGGGAATACCTCGAACCGATGGCCAAAAAGGTCGAGGAAGAACCTACCAAACCCGACACGCGTTGACGGGCGCCATCGGCGTGCCGTCCCTGCAGCCGAAAGCCTTCCGGAACTCCGGCATGTTCTGCAGCACGCCGTTGGTGCGCCAGCGGCCGGAGGCATGCACGTCCTCCTGCGCCCGGCGGCGGAAATCCTCGTCTGTCGCGTTCTCGCACCACACCTGGGCGTAGGCAATGAAGAACCGCTGGTCGGCAGCAAACCCGTCGACTGTTGGCTGGGCGCCTTTTGCCGAGAGCAGCTCCATCAACGCGTAGTAGGCGATGCGCACGCCGCCGTTGTCTGCGACGTTTTCACCAAGCGTCAGGTTGCCGTTCAGATTGACGCCGGGGAGCGACTCGTAGCGGTTGTACTGCGCGGCGACGCACGACGCGCGCTCGCGGAATGCCGCATCGTCTCGAGGCGTCCACCAGTCCATCAGGTTGCCCTGCGGGTCGTAGCGGCGGCCGCCATCGTCGAACCCGTGCGTCATTTCGTGGCCGATCATCGCGCCGGCTGCACCGAAGTTCACAGCTGCGTCTTTGCCCGCATCGAAGATCGGCGGCTGCAGAATACCGGCCGGGAACGTTACTTCGTTCAATGGCGGTGCATAGAACGCATTGACGGTCTGCGGCGTGACGATCCACAGAGTGCGGTCGATCGGCTGGCCGATCCAGCGGAGCTGACGCTGCGTGTCCGCGATGGCGATGCGGATTGAGTTTCCGGCGTAATCATCGCGTTTGATCGTGATCGCGCTGAAGTCACGCCACTTATCCGGGCCGCCGATCTTCCGATTCATCGCTTCCAGCTTGGCGAGTGCGTGCGTACGGGTCTCGGCGCTCATCCAGTCCACGCTACTGAGGGTCTGGCGCAGCGAATTGCGCAGGGCCGCAATCATTTCGTCCATGCGCGCTTTCGCCTCTGCCCCGAACTGCCGCTGCACGAAAATCTTCCCCACCAGCTCGCCGAGCGCATCGGCACCAGGCTGTCCGGCGACGACGTCCGTGCAGCGCAACCGCCGCGGACGCATCTCCTTCTGCCCGCTGAGAATCTCGCCGTTGAAATGAAACTGCTCCAGCTCGAAGCGGGAGGTGAGAAGCGATGCAAGCGCGTCGAGTGCATGCCACTGCATGTAGGCCTTCCACGAGTCGAGCGGTATGGTGTCGAGCGCGGCGCTGATGTCCCGCAGATAACCGGGGTTCAGGAGGTTCAGGTGGTTCAGCGCGTTCAGCAGGTTCTTCGGAGCCCCCGTCGCAGGCAGATACGAAGTCCAATCGATATTGGGCGCGAGTTGCTTGAGGTCCGCAATGGTCGCGGGATTGTCGCGGCGGCGTGGATCCCGGAACGCAACGCGGTCCATCGTGGCGCGCGCGATCACCGTCTCCACGTTCATCACGCTGTTCGCCATTGACGATGGCAGATTGGCGAGTGCAAACATTCGCCCGACGTGCGCCACGTACTCCTTCCGCAGCATCGTCGAGCGTTCGTCATCCTTCAGGTAAAGATCGCGATCGGGCAGTCCCATTGCGCCCTGGCCGAGCGTCGCGATGAACCGCGTCGAATCGTGCGGATCGGGTGCCGAGCCGAGCGTGATGAACGACGGAAACCCGTCGTGCGAGAAGCGAGCGGCGAGCTTGATCAGCTGCTCACGCGTCTTGATGGAATCGATGTCGCGCAGCAGCGGCTGCGCGGGCTTGACTCCTCTGGCTTCGATCGTTTCCTGGTCGATGCACGCCGCGTAGGCGTCGCCAATCTTCTGCTCGTCCGGAGTGCGGTCGGTCTTGTTGAAGGCCGCGTCCTCCAGAATGCCGCGGACGATGCGGACGTTGCGGTCCGCAAGCTCGTTGAGCCGGTTAAAACGGGAGCGATCGGCGGGAAGCGGATGGGTCGCCAGCCAGTTGCCGCACGCGAACTGGTAGAAGTCTGTACACGCGTCAACGCTGCGGTCGAGATGTTCGACGTTGAATCCTTCCTGCGCAGATGCGGCAACAATGCTCACCACGCAAAATGCCACGCTCGCGATCCAGCGCATCGACGCGAAATGGTATATCAACGACTAAGCGCATGCGCGACGTAAACCTCGAGCTGGCGAGTGCTCTGTACGACATGGCGGCCGTTGCCGGCGACAGTCAGCGCGCGTGGGGCTACAAGCGCGCGGCGAAAGCGGTGCTCCGGATCGACCGCGACATCACTCCGCTCGTCACCTCCAACACCTTCAAGTCGATACCGGGTATCGGGCCGACGACGGATCGCATTGCACGCGAGTTGATACTCGAGGGGCGATGCGCGTTTGTCGAACGAGCGGTGCACGAGTCGGGCAAAGAGAAGGAGATCGCGCGCCTGCATACGCTGCGGCGCCAGTATCTGAGCCGCGCCGCTGTCAAAGAAATCGTGGCGCGCAAGGGCACACCGTTACGTGCGAAGTATCGAGGCGATTTCCAGATGCACTCGATCTACAGCGACGGCGCCGAGACGCTCGAATCGATTGTCAACGCCTGTCTCGAGCGCGGCTGGTCGTGCGCCGGCATCACGGATCACTCCTATGGCCTGAGCATCGCCGGCGGCATGAGCATGGAGCGCGCGGTCGAGCAGCATGCCGAAATTGACGTGCTCAACCGGAAGTATGGCGGCCGCTTCCGCATGTTCAAGGGGATCGAGGCGAACATCCGGGCCGATGGCACGGTCGACATGGAGCCGCACGAGATGCGCCGATTCGAGTACATCGTTGCCTCGCCGCATTCGGCTCTGCGGAAGTCGATCGATCAGACCGAGCGCATGGTGGCGGCCGTGTCGCAGCCAGGAGTAGCGATTCTCGGGCACCCGCAGGGACGGGTCTTCAACATGCGCGCGGGCGTGCTGGCGGACTGGGGCAAGGTGTTCGACGTGGCGGCAAAGCGGAAGGTTGCGATCGAAATCGACGGATCGTGGTCGCGTCAGGATGTGCCGTTCGAACTGGCGGCGCAGGCTCTGGAACAGGGATGTCTCTTCGCACTCGACAGCGACGCGCACTCGCACGCAGAGTTCGACTTTGCCGACATCGCCATCGCACATGCCAAGCTGGCCGGCATCCCGCAGGCTCGCATCGTCAACTACTGGCCGGAGAAGAAGTTTCTTGATTGGGCTGCTGGCGCCTGGGAGCGTTGATGTTCAGGGCTCGTTCTTCTGATGGTCAGCATTGCGGAAAGCCAGGCTGCGCGCGGGCATTTGCCACGCCGTGCGCAGCGCCTTGGCGAATTCCGGATCGCTCTGCGAAATCTTTTCCGCAAGCGCCGAGAATTTCTGATCGATGCGGGCGAGGCGCGCCTCGTACTTGTCGAGGTCGCCCCTCTGCTTCAGGTCGCGTCGCAGCAGGCCGACCTTTTCAATCAGCTCCGTCAGGAGAACCGCGACGTCGTGTTCCAAGTTCCAAGATTCCTCCAGCCTCATTCTATTTCGACCAGCGCGATGCCAGGTTGAACGAGCTCGCCCTCGCGGCAGGCGAGTGATTTCACGCGTCCGGCGCGCGGCGCTTTGATTGGCACCTCCATCTTCATCGCTTCCAGAAGCACCAGCAGATCACCCGCGTCGACGTGCTGCCCCGGCGCGACCTTGATGGCAAGGACCGTTGCCGGCATCGGCGCCGAGAGCGCCATCTGATGGTCGGTGGCGTGTACGCGATCGGAGGAATCGCGGGTTTCAGGCTCGATGACATACGTGCGGCCGTCGATGAAGACCCACGTCCTCGCACGCTCGCGCACCGCATACGCAACACGACGGATTCCGGATCCCGGATCCGCGGCCCCGGTGACGAGGTATCGACCGTTGCCGAGCGCGTCAACCACGGAAGCCTTTCAACGAATCCCAGGGGTCCGCATTCGCGCGGTCGCCTTCACCGACGTCACTACGGCGCGACAAGTCCGCCGCAAGTTCGATGGCTTCCGCGGGAACAGGAGCGGGCTTGCGAAGGCCCTCTCCTTCGACATCCAGAAAACGCGTATCGATGTCGCCGGCTGCGAAGCGCGCGTGCTCGAGCACGTTGATGAGGAACGCGATATTCGTGCGGATACCGAGGATCGGGAAATTGCGCAGCGCTTCGATGGCGCGCCGCCGCGCGGTCTCGCGTGTAGGGCCGTCCGCGATCACCTTCGCAACCAGCGGATCGTAATGCACGCTGATCGCGCCGCCTTCCACCACACCGGAGTCAATGCGGACGCCCGGCATCGACGGTTCACGGTAGAGCAGCAGCGGCCCGGCCTGCGGCAGATCGTTTCTCGACGGGTCCTCCGCATAGATCCGCACCTCAATGGCGTGACCGCGTTGCATGAGCGCGTCCTGATTGAATGGCAGCGTCTCGCCGCGCGCGATCGCGATCTGGGCGTGCACGAGATCGACGCCGGTCACGCGTTCCGTCACGGGATGTTCCACCTGCAGGCGGGTGTTGACCTCCAGGAAATAAAACGACGCGTCGTCCATGCCACTGGCGCCGAGCGCAGTCGAGGGGTCGAGGAGGAATTCGACGGTGCCGGCGTTCCGATAGTCGGCGGCTCGCGCAATCGCGACCGCCGCTTCGCCCATCCGCTGCCGCAGCTTCGGCGTCAGCGCGGTGGAAGGAGTCTCCTCGACCACTTTCTGATGGCGCCGCTGCACCGAACATTCGCGCTCGAACAGATGCACGACGTTGCCGTGCTCGTCGGCCAGCACCTGAATCTCGACATGACGCGGCCGCTCGATCAGTCGCTCGACATACAGCGTTCCATCGCCGAACGCTGCCATCGCTTCGCGCCGCCCCTGCTCGACCGCGGTCAACAGGCCACCTTCGTCACGCACGGTCTTCATGCCGATGCCACCGCCGCCGGCGGACGGTTTCAGCAGCACGGGGAAACCCACCTTCCGTACGGCCCCGGCAATTGCGTCGGTGGTTTGATCGGCAGGCGTGTCGCCGGGTACCACCGGCACGCCTGCCTGCCGCGCGATTTCTCGCGCCGCGATCTTCGATCCCAGCCGCTCGATGACGGCAGCCGGCGGTCCAATGAATGTGATCCCCGCATCGGCAGAGGCGGCGGCGAACGCAGGATTTTCCGAGAGGAACCCGTAGCCTGGATGAATCGCATCCGCGCCCGTGTCGCGCGCGGCCTTCAGAACCGCTGGGATCGACAGGTAGCTTTCAGCAGGTGGTGCCGGTCCGATGCGCACGGCACGATCGGCAAGCAGCACGTGCGGAGCCCGGCTGTCCGCGTCGGAGAAGACGGCGACCGTAGGTATTCCGAGCTCCCGGCAGCCGCGGATGATACGGACGGCGATTTCGCCGCGGTTGGCGATCAGGACTTGCGTGACACGTCCCACGAAGCCTTCCGCTTTTCGAGGAAGGCGCGCAGCCCTTCCTGACCTTCCTGTGAGACGCGCTGTGCGGCGATCGCCTCCGACGTCAACCCGGCCGCATCGGGCGCACCGCGCGCCCACACGCGCGGGATCAGCGCCTTCGCCCTCGAGATGGCGTCAGGTCCGGCGCTGAGAAACTCGTGCACGTACCCCTCGACCTTCGCATCGAGCAGCTCGAGCGGTGCGACGACGTGCACCAGGCCGATCTCCTGCGCCCGCACCGCCCCGAATCGCATGCCGGTGAGAAACAGCTCGCGCGCGGCCGAACGACCGACCTTCGCAAGAGCATATGGGGAGATCACCGCAGGCAGGATCCCGAGCTTTACCTCCGTGAAGCCGAACACCGCGTTCTCGTCCGCCACGACTACATCGCACACGGCGCAGAGGCCGGCTCCGCCACCAAGTGCGGCGGCGTGAATACGGCCGATGAGCGGAATGGGCAGGGTATCGAGCGCCGCAAACATCCGCGCCGCTGCATTCGCATCCTGCACGTTCTCGTCATGCGTGTAGGCGAGCGCGTTGGCCATCCACTGAATGTCCGCACCCGCCGAGAACACCTTTCCCGCTCCCGACACCACCGCGACGCGCACATCGTCATCGGCGTTGATCGCCGCGGCCCACGCCGTGAGCTCCGCGATCATCGTCTCGTTGAACGCATTGCGCACGTCGGGGCGATTCAGCGTGAGGTACTCGACAACGCCTTCACGACGGGTCAGTAGCGTCTGGTATGACATGTTCTTCGCGACCTTCGTGGTTACATCCGAAAAACTCCAAATTTCGGCGGAGGCACGGGCGCGTTGAATGAAGCAGACAGTGCGAGGCCGAGCATGTGTCGCGTCTGAGCCGGATCGAGAATGCCGTCATCCCACAGACGAGCAGTGGAGTAGTAGGGCGATCCTTCGCGCTCGTACTTGTCGAGAATCGGCTGGCGAATCTGCTGCTCTTCCTCACGCGAGAGCGTCTTGTCCTCGCGCGCCAGCTGTTCGCGCTTCACCGTCGCCAGTACCCCAGCCGCCTGCTCGCCGCCCATGACGGAAATACGCGCGTTCGGCCACATCCACAGCAGGCGAGGCTCGTAGGCACGGCCGCACATCCCGTAATTGCCGGCGCCGAACGACCCGCCGATGATGACGGTGAACTTCGGCACGACCGAGTTCGCCACCGCGTGCACCATCTTCGCGCCGTCTTTCGCGATGCCGCCGCGCTCGTACTGCTTGCCGACCATGAACCCCGTAATGTTCTGCAGAAACAGAAGCGGAATGCCACGCATGTTGCACAGTTCGATGAAGTGCGTCGCCTTCAACGCGGATTCGGAGAACAGGACGCCGTTGTTTGCGATGATTCCTATGAGAAAGCCATGCAGCCGGGCAAATCCTGTCACCAGCGTCGGGCCGTAGCGCTCCTTGAATTCATCGAACCGCGAGGCGTCCACCATGCGCGCAATCACCTCGCGCACGTCATATGGCTTCCGCCTGTCCGCGCTGACGACGCCGTAAAGCTCCTGCGGATCGTAGGCAGGCTCCTCGCTGTCCGCCATGTCGGCTGGCAGAGCTTTCCGGCTGTTCAACGTCGACACGATCGTGCGCGCCAGCTGCAGCGCATGCTCATCGTCTTCGGCGAGATAATCCGCGACTCCTGACAGTCGCGTGTGTACATCCGCGCCGCCGAGCTCCTCGGCGGTCACGTCTTCGCCGGTTGCCGCCTTCACGAGCGGTGGGCCGCCGAGAAAGATCGTCCCAGTGCCTTTGACGATGATCGTTTCGTCGGACATGGCGGGCACGTAGGCGCCGCCGGCGGTGCAGGATCCCATTACGACGGCGATCTGCGCGATCGATTCAGCGGACATCTGTGCCTGATTGAAGAAGATGCGTCCGAAGTGGTCCTTGTCGGGGAAGACCTCCGCCTGCAACGGTAGGAACGCGCCGCCAGAGTCCACCAGGTAGATACAAGGCAGCCGGTTATCGATCGCGACCTGCTGCGCGCGTACGTGTTTCTTTACCGTAATCGGATAGTAGGTGCCGCCCTTCACGGTCGCATCGTTGCCGACGATCAGCACCTCGCGTCCCGAGACACGACCGATCCC
>Ga0075435_100001278_pt1 | contig 16163 bp, 11 predicted proteins | sample RhiMethybrSRZTD4_FD_75302 | JGI IMG/M metagenome (GOLD analysis project Ga0075435, IMG submission 75302) | Populus rhizosphere microbial communities from Tennessee, USA - Rhizosphere MetaG P. TD hybrid SRZTD4 | ecosystem: Host-associated > Plants > Roots > Rhizosphere > Soil | place: USA...
CCGCCGGCGGCGACGTTGAGCACCTGCACGCCGCGGCAGATTGCAAACACCGGCAGGTCGCGTCGCACCGCTTCCTTCGACAGCGGGATCTCGAAGCGATCGCGCTCGGGCGCCGTCTCGGTAGTCGCGTGCGGGGTTTCACCGTACAGCGCGGGGTCGACGTCGAGGCCGCCGGTCAGGACGACGCCGTCGAGCTCCTCGACCAGTTGCAAGGGATCGTCGTCGTTGCTCAGCACGCGCGGCTCGCCGCCGGCGCGCTGCACCGACTCGACGTAGTCGCCCACGCGGGAGCAGGGGGTGATGCCGATGATTGGTTTCATATTCGTTCGGCGCCCGGTCTGAAGACCGGGCCAACAGGTGCGGCGGGTCTTACGACCCGCCCTACATGCGCTCTGGGATAGTACATCCCATCAAGTCGAGGGCCTGGGTGAGCTGGCGGCGGTAGTACTCGACCGCGGCGGCGCGCCACAGGCGGACGTCGGCGCGATCCTCCTTGAGGATCGGATACACGTGATAGAACGCGTTGAAGCGCTGCGCCAGGCCGAACGCGAACTTCGCCACCACCGACAGTTCCAGCGTCCGCACCGCCTGGTCCACGATGTCGTCGAGCCGGGCCGCTTCGAGGACCAGGCCCCACAGCTCGTGTGACTCGTCGCTGCTGCCGGCGATCGCGTCGGCCGCCGTCTTCGGCAGCGACGCCAGGACCGACGCGGGGTCGAGCCCTTCGCGCTCCTTCAGCTTGGCGAAGATGTTGTTGGCGCGGACGACCGCGTACTGCAGGTAGGGCCCGGTTTCCCCCTCGAAGCTGAGCGCTTCGTCGATGTCGAAGGCGATCAGCTTGCCGCGCGAGAACTTGACCATGAAATACCGGACCGCGGCGATCGCGATCGCTTCCGCGGTGCGGCGCACGTCCTCGGGGCTGAACTCGGTATTACGTCTGGCCACCTCGGTCGACGCCTTGTCGGTCAGGATGTCGATCAGATCGTCCGCCTTGACACCCAGCCCCTTGCGCCCCGAAACCTCGACGAACGGCTTCCCCGAGTCCTCGGTGCTGTCGTAGCCGAGCTCGCGCGCGGTATTGTGCGTGAGCGCCACCATCTCGTACGAGTAGTGGACCGATCGCGACGCCTGCTCCTTGAAGCCCAGCGCCGCCAGCGCCTGCTTCAGCAGCTTCTGCAGGTAGGCCTGCCGCGTGTCGATGACGTTGCAGACCATCGCCGCGTGCCCGAAGTCCGGATGATCGCCGACGTCCGCGGCGGCGTTCGAGGTCGTGGAAAAGAGCGGCCTGCCGTTCTGCGACGGATCGAAGACGCGGTAGTAGAAGTCCTTGCCGAGCACGCCGAACTTCCACATCTGGTACGCCATGTCCTTGCCGACATAGGTGACGGTACCGTCCGACCGAACGATGACTTTCTCCTTGGGCTCTTCGCTATCCGCTTGGCCGTTGCCGGTTTCCGGTTGCCCGTTGCCGGTTGCCAGTTGCCCGTTCCCGGTTTCCAGTTGCCGGTTGCCCGTCTCGGGTTTCTTGACGTCAGGCTCGTCGTCAATTTTCATGACCCAACAACCGGCCAGCTTGCCATCGGTCTGGAGATACACCTCGCCGGTCCGCTTCAGGAACTCGAACGCGTGCGCCCAGAAGTGCAGGCGGAGGATGTCGCCTTCCCATGTCAGCAGGTCGTAGCGGATGTTGAGCCGCTCCATCGTCTTCAGGTGTGCGCGGACGATGCGGTCGGCGATGAAGGCGGCCATCTCCGCCGTTTCGTTGCCGCCGTGCTCGACGGCGTGCAGCGCGGCGCTGCGGATCTTCAGCCGTAGCTTGTCGGCTTCGTACCACTCGGTGACCTTCGCGTAGAGATCCCAGCAGTAGTAGTCGAAGCGCGTGGAGTCGGCGATCGCGCGCACCTCCGCCAGGCTCTTCCGTTCGAGCTCGCGGAAGCCGACCACGACGTCGGCCACCTGGACGCCGGTGTCGTCGATGTAGTTCTGGATCTCGACCGGACGCCCCTGGAAGCGCAGCAGGCGCCCGAACGCGTCGCCGGTGGTCGCGTTACGGAGGTGGCCGATGTGCGCCGCCTTGTTGGGGTTGATTGCGGTGTGCTCGACGATGACTTTGCCCCGATCTTCCGGCTGAAGCCGGAAGCCACCCTCTTCCGTCCACTTCTGCAGCCAGTAGGCGCGGTCGAGAAAAAAGTTGAGATAGCCGTTCGGCGCGGCCTCGACGCGGACGACGCCTTCGATCGAGCCCAGCGCGGCGGCCAGCTCCTGCGCGATGGCGCGCGGCGCCTTGCGGAGGCGGCGGGCGAGCGTGAAGGCGACCGGGACCGCCACGTCCCCGAAGGCGCGGTTGGGCGGCGTCTCGAGCGACATCTCGCGGACGGCGGGGTCATCGGCAGGAACATTGAAAAGACGGCCGACCGTGTCGGTCACGCGCGCACGAATAAGCTGATGAACGGGCAGAATCACGACAAATTGTTCCGTGATACGATTTTCGAACGGTTTCTCATTTCGGTACAACCAACCTATCACGGCTTCTTTTTATGACTCCGCGCGGTGGAGCTCGCCTGCGGCGGTCGCCTGCCGTCCATGACTGAATCGCGAATCGGCCGTGTGCTCGTCGCCAGCCTGCACCAGGCGATTGCCGATCTGCTGCCGACGCGGCTGGAATTCTACGAGAACTGGCTCAACGTCGCCGGGCTGCGCGAAGGCACCATCGGGCTCGCGCCGCTGACCGCCGTGCTGAGCTTTCTGCGCACCGAAGGGCACGCCTACAACCTGATCACGTCGCGCGCCGGGGAATACGCCGCGGCCTGGACGTTCGAGAACGTCTCGACGATGGAGCGCCGCATCATCCGTGCGCTGCCGGTCGGCCTGCGCACGCGCGCCGCGCTGCGCCACGCGCGGGGCCTGGTGCGCGCCACCTATCCCAGCTCGCGCGCGATCACGCGCCTCAAGCGCGGCATCGTGACCATCGACCTGCGCGGGTCGCTCTTCTGCGAAGTCCGCGAGACCTCGTTCGAGCCGCTGTGCGGCTTCTACGCCTCGGCGATCGCCGGCATCCTCAAGCTGTTCGACGTCTCGGCCGAGGCGCGCGTCAACGAGTGCCGCGCCGCGGGCGCGCGCAAGGGATGCGTGCTGTCGGTGACGCTCGGCCGCGCGACCGACAGCGCGGTCGCGGCATGACTGTCCTCGGCCTGTTGCTGCTGTCCATCGTCAGCCTGCCGAGCCCGACGGGCGAGGCAGTCTCGCCGAAGCCTGCGCAGCAGGCGAAGGCGGAGGGACGAATCCTCGTCGTGCCGTTCGAGGCTCCCGCGCGCGACGGCCGCACCTACTGGCTGGGCGAAGCGGCTGCCGTCGTCGTGGCCGGCGACATCAATGCGCGCGGCCTCGGGGCGATCGCCCGGCCGGCCCGCGAGCGCGCCTACGATCAGCTCCACCTGCCGCCGAACGCGGTGCTCAGCCGCGCCACCGTGATCAAAGTCGGGGAGCTCGTCGGCGCCGCGCAGGTGATCGTCGGATCGGTCGCCGTCGAGGGGGACGCGCTGACGGTACGGGCGCAGCCGATCCGCATCGACGTCGGCCGCGCGGATCCCGAAATCGTCGAGCGCGGAACGCTCTCCGACTTCTTCACGGTCGTCGAGAAGGTCTCGCGCCGCGTCGTGCCGGGCGGCGGCACGCCGGCCGCGGTGCACACGCCGTCGCTCCAGGCGTTCGAGCACTACGTCAAGGGGCTGCTGGCCGAGCAGCCGGCCGCCCAGGCCGAGTTCCTCGAAGCGGCGCTGAGGGCGGAGCCCAATTACGATCGCGCCCGTCTGGCGCTGTGGGAAGTGCGCACGTCCCAGGGAGATCACGCCGCCGCGCTCGCCGCCGTGAAGCCGGTGCAGCGCTCGTCGCCCGACTCGCGCCGGGCGCGGTTCCTGTCCGGCGTGTCGCTCGTCTCGCTGACGAAGTATGACGAGGCGTTTGCCGTCTTCAAGGATCTGCAGCAGGAGGAGAGCCAGGCGTCGATCCTGAACAACCTGGGCGTGGTCCAGATCCGGCGCGGTGCACCCGCGGACGGCAAGCCGACCTACTTCCTGACCAGGGCCGCGGAAGCGGCGCCCGACGATCCCGACATCCTCTTCAATCTCGGCTACGCCTACGCGCTCGATCGCGATCCGCAGGGGGCGATCTACTGGCTGCGCGAAACGCTGCGCCGCAATCCCACCGACGGCGACGCGCACGTCGTGCTGGCCAATGCGCTGGATGCGGCCGGCAGCACCGTGGAGGCGGCGCGGGAGCGCGAGCTGGCCGGGCAGCTCTCGACGCGTCATGCCGACGACAGGAAGGATCTGCCGCGCGGCCTCGAGCGCGTGCGCCAGGACGTCGAAACGGCCGCCGGCCCCACCATCGATCGCACCATCCTCAACGCCGCGCAGCGCGACCAGCAGGACCTGGCGCAGTTTCATCTCGAGCGCGGGCGGCGGCTGTTCGAACAGGAGCAGGATCGCGAGGCGATGCTGGAGCTGCGGCGGGTGGTGTTCCTGTCCCCCTATGAAGCCGAGGCGCACCTGCTCATCGGCCGCATCCACCTGCGCGGCGGACGGCCGCGCGAGGCGGTCAACGCGCTGAAGATTTCGATCTGGAGCCGCGACACCGCCGCCGCGCACGTCGCGCTCGCCGAGGCCTACCTTCGGCTCAAGGATCTCCCGACCGCCCGTTCGGAAGTGCAGAAGGCGTTGACCCTCGATCCGGCATCCGCAGCGGCGAAACAACTGCAGGAGAAGATCGACAAGGGAGGTCAATGATGCGTGTCCGCGCGTCGTTCCTCGTGCTGGTGACCCTCGGTCTCGCCGGGCTGGCCGCGGCCGACCGCGCCCCCATCGTCGAGACCGCCACCGTCGACGGGATCATCCATCCCGTCACTTCGGAGTTCATGCGTGCGGCGATCGCGAAGGCGGACGCCGACGGCGCGGCGCTGATCGTGTTCACGCTGCGTACGCCAGGCGGCCTGCTCGACTCGACCCGCGACATCAACAACGCCATCATCGGCGCGAAGACCCCGGTGGCGGTCTTCGTCGGGCCGTCCGGCAACCGCGCCGCGTCGGCCGGGTTCCTCATCACCATGGCGGCCGACATCGCGGCGATGGCGCCCGGCACGCACATCGGGGCGGCGCACCCGGTGAACGGATCAGGTGAAAAGGTCGACGAGGTCATGGCCAAGAAGATGGCCTCCGACACCGCCGCCTACGCGCGGACGATTGCCACGCAGCGCGGCCGCAGCGTGCCGCTCGTCGAACAGGCGGTGACCGAGAGCCGTTCGTATACCGAACGCGAAGCGATCGCCGCGTCGCCGCCGCTCATCGACGTCATCGCCTCGGACGTGCCGGATCTGATCAAGAAGCTCGACGGCCGCACGGTGAAGCGGTTCAACGGCACCGCCGTGACCTTGAAGCTCACCGACGCCGACGTGCGGACGATCGAGATGTCGTGGCCTCAGCGCGTGCTCAGCGCGATCGCGCACCCGCAGATCGCCTACCTTCTGCTGACGCTCGGTACGCTGGGGCTGACCATCGAGCTGTGGAGCCCGGGCGCCGTCCTGCCCGGAGTCGCCGGCGGCATCTGCCTGCTGCTCGCATTCTTCGCGCTGCAGGTCCTGCCCGTCAGCTACGCCGGCGTGCTGCTGATCCTGCTGGGGTTCGCGCTGCTGGTCCTCGAAGTGAAGGTCACCAGCCACGGCCTCCTGGGCGTGGGAGGGATCGCCAGCCTGCTCTTCGGATCGTTGATGCTGATCGACTCCCCGCTGCCGGAGATGCAGATCGGCCTCCGGCTGATCCTGCCGGTCACGCTCAGCCTGTCGGCCATCCTCCTCTTCTTGGTCACGCTGGCGGTCCGCGCCCAGGCGCAGCCGGCGGTGACCGGCGAAAGCGGTATGCTGCACACACCCGGACAGGCCCTGACCTCGATCGACCCCGGCGGCGTCGGCCGCGTGGCCACGCACGGGGAGATCTGGACTGCGACCGCGCTCGAGCCGATAAGTGCAGGTGATCGGGTGGTCGTGACGGCGGTGAAGGGACTGCTCCTGACGGTCAAACGCGCGTAACCGCATGGTCTGAGGCGCTCTGTCCTCAGCCCGTTGCCCCACTCCGGAGGCTGTGTGCTGATTCCTCCAGTTCTGATCATCGTCGTCGTCGTCGCCTTCTACCTGCTGAGCTCGATCAAGATCCTGAACGAGTACGAGCGGGCGGTGGTCTTCCGGCTCGGCAAGCTCCTGGATCGGCCGAAGGGGCCCGGCGTGGCGCTGGTGTTCGCGCCGATCGATCGGATGGCGCGCGTCAGCCTGCGCACGATCGTCATGGACGTGCCGGCACAGGACATCATCACCCGCGACAACGTCTCGGTGAAGGTGAACGCGGTCGTCTACTTCCGCGTCGTCGATCCGCGGAAGGCGATCGTCGAGGTGGAGAGCTATCACTACGCCACGTCGCAGCTGGCGCAGACGACGCTGCGCAGCGTACTCGGGCAGGTGGAGCTCGACGATCTGCTGGCGGAGCGCGAGCGGCTGAACACGCAGCTGCAGCAGATCCTCGATCAGCACACGGAGCCGTGGGGCGTGAAGGTCGCGTCGGTCGAAGTGAAGCAGGTCGATCTGCCGCCCGACATGCAGCGCGCGATGGCCAAGCAGGCGGAAGCCGAGCGCGAGAAGCGTGCTAAGATCGTACACGCGGCCGGCGAGCTCGAAGCCTCCGTGAAGCTGGCGCAGGCGGCCACCGCGATGGCGGCCGAACCGATGACGATCACGCTGCGCTACCTGCAGACGCTGACCGAGATCGCCACCGAGAAGAACTCGACGATCATCTTCCCGCTGCCGATCGAACTCGTCAACATGCTCCCGATGAAGCGATCGTAAATCCCGACGTGACCGAGATGACCCATCACGACGCGCAGTTGAACGACGAAGGGTTCCACGAGATCCAGCTGTCGGGGAAGCAGCTCGTGTTTCTCTTCATGGCGACGGCGACCGTGCTCGTCGTCACGTTCCTCTGCGGCGTGCAGGTCGGGCGCAATGTCAGGACGCCGGATCGTCCGGTCGAGCAGGCCGACGCGCTCACGTCGGTCATCCCTCCAGCGTCAACGCCCGCGCCGGCACAGCCCGCGGCGGGTTCCAGCGGTCCGCCGGCCAGCGAGCCGCCCGCGCCGGCGCAGGAGCCGGACGACGAGCTGAGCTACGCGAAGCGGCTGCAAGCCGACAATCCTCCGGCTGAAAAGCTGAAGGCGCCGTCGCCGCCGGCCGCCGCTCCGACCAACGGCGCGAAGGCCGCGGCGCCCGCGCTGGAAACGCCCGCGAAGCCGGCGCCGGCAGCGCCGCCGGCGCAGAAGCCGGCCGCCGCCGCGCAGAGCACCGGCCGCCCCGGCGCGTGGATCGTCCAGCTGACGGCGCTGCAGGATCGCGGTGCGGCCACCGCGATCGTCCACCGCTTGACGGGGCGCGGCTATCCCGCCTTCGTCCTCGATCCCGCGCCCGGATCGCCGGGCCTCTATCGCGTGCAGGTCGGCGGCTACTCCGATCGCGCGGGAGCGGAGCAGGCGGCGCGGCGGCTTGAAAAGGAAGAGCAGTTCAAGCCCTACGTCCGCGCGCGCTAGTCTGGTGGAAGTCGCCCTCGCCCTGCTGTCCGGCGCGCTGCTCGCGCTGAGTTTCCCCAAGTTCGGCTATCCGCCGTTCGCGTGGATCGCGCTGGCGCCGCTGCTCGTCGCCGTCGCGCACCGCCGGCAGTCGGCGCGGCGCACGTTCCTCCTCGGCCTGCTCACCGGCGTCGTCTACTTTTCCGGCACGCTCTACTGGCTGGTCGAGACGATGACGACGTTCGGCGGCCTGAGCACCGCGGTCGCGACCTTCGCCGCCGGCGTGCTGATCGCCTACCTCTCGTTGTTCCCCGCGGCGTTCGCCGTGATCCAGTCGCGGCTCGTCATCTCCTTCGGCCGTCGCGCGCTGCTGGCCGCGCCCGCGATCTGGGTGGCGACCGAGATGGGGCGCACCTACGTCCTCGACGGGTTCCCGTGGGAGCTTCTCGGCTACAGCCAGGCGACGGTGCTCCCGATCGCGCAGATCGCCAGCGTCGTCGGCGTCTACGGGCTCTCGGGCCTGGTCGCGCTGGTCAGCGCGACCGCCGCCTACGCCACGCTCGAGCGATCGGCCTGGCGGTGGCGCGCGTCCGCGGCTGTCGCCGCCCTCGTGATCCTCGTGGGTCTCTGGGGGACGATGCGGGTCCGCGGCGGGGCGCTGCTGTCGGGCGGCACGCCGATCCGCGTGGCGGTGCTGCAGGGGAACATCCTGCAGGATCAGAAGTGGCAGCCTGGGCTGCGCGACGCCATCATGCAGCGCTACATCGAGATGACGCGCGAAGCGATCGGCCGCAACGCGCAGTTCATCCTGTGGCCGGAATCGGCGACGCCGGAGCCCTACGAGGCCGATCTCGCGCGCGGCGAGCAGATCCGGCGGCTGGCGCGCGAGGGAAAGATCACGCTCCTCATCGGAAGCGATCAGGTGGAGCCCGTGAGGCCGGTGGCGCCCGGCCAGCCGGCGCAGTCACATCTCTACAACGCCGCCTACCTGATTCAGCCGGATGGCTCGACCGCCGCGATCTACCGCAAGATCCATCTCGTCCCCTTCGGCGAGTACGTGCCGTTCAGCAAGCTCCTGTACTTCGTCGGTCCACTCGTCGAGGCGGTCTCGGATTTCGTTCCCGGCACCGAGGCGGTGCTGCTGCCCGTGGGCAGCCACAAGGCGAGCACGGCGATCTGCTACGAAGTCATCTATTCGAGCCTGATGCGGGCGTTCGTCACCGAGGGGAGCGAGCTGCTGACGACGATCACCAACGACGCGTGGTACGGCCGCTCGTCGGCGGCCTACCAGCACTGGGAGCAGGCCTCGCTGCGCGCGATCGAGGAAGGGCGCTACCTCGCGCGCGCCGCCAACACCGGCATCAGCGGCTTCGTCGATCCCTACGGCCGCGTCATGCAGCGCTCGAACCTGTTCCAGAGCGCGGTCATGAGCGAAGACGTGAAGTTCCTGACCGGCCGCACGATCTACAGCCGCATCGGCGACGCGGTCGGCTGGCTGTCGGTGGCGTTCACGCTGGCGGCGCTGCTGGCGACGCGGCGCAGGGTAAAATAGGGCCGTTCAGCATTCGGCATTTGGCATTTGGCATTGACATGGCGACACTTCAACTCGACGAACAGCTCCGCCGATACCAGGACCTGACCCGACGCGCGTCCGATCTGCGGAGCTATCTTTGACGCCCCGAAGACCGCCGACGAGCTCGCGAAGATAGAGCAGCGCGTCTCCGACCCCGACTTCTGGAAAGATCAGGCCGCGGCGCAGAAGATCCTGCAGCGGCGCAAGGCGATCGAAGGGGATCGCGCGTTGAGCGACTCGCTCAAGCGGCGCGTGGAGGACCTGGCCGTCCTCGCCGAGTGGGCGCAGGCGGGTGAGCCGGTCACCGACGATCTGGCGGCGGGGCTCGACGAGCTCGCCACCGAAGTCGACACCGGCGAGACCAAGAAGATGCTCGGCGGCGAGCACGATCGCAAGAACGCCATCATCACCATCCATCCGGGCGCCGGCGGGACCGAGTCGCAGGACTGGGCCGAGATGCTGCTGCGCATGTACGTGCGCTGGTCCGAGCGCAAGGGCTTCAAGCGCGAGGTGATGGACATGCAGCCCGGCGACGAGGCGGGCATCAAGAGCGCGACGCTGACGATCTACGGCGACTACGTCTACGGGATGCTGCTCGCCGAGGCGGGCGTCCATCGCCTGGTGCGCATCTCGCCGTTCGACCAGGCGGCGCGGCGCCACACCTCGTTCGCCTCGCTCTACGTCTGGCCGGAGCTGCCGGAGGACGCCGACATCGAGATCGACGAGAAGGACCTCCGCGTCGACACGTTCCGCTCGAGCGGCGCCGGCGGCCAGCACGTCAACGTCACCGACTCGGCGATCCGCATCACGCACATCCCGACCGGGATCGTCGTCTCGTGCCAGAACGAGCGCTCGCAGCACAAGAACCGCGCGCAGGCGATGAAGGTGCTGAAGTCGCGGCTGTTCGACATGAAGATGAAGGAGCAGGAGGCCAAACTGGCGCAGCTTGGCGGCGAGAAACGCGACATCGCCTTCGGCAGCCAGATCCGCAACTACGTGCTGCAGCCCTACCAGATGGTCAAGGACCTGCGCACGCGGGAGCAGACCGGCGACGTCAACCGCGTCCTCGACGGCGACATCGACCAGTTCATCAAGGCGTACTTGATGAAGAAGGCCGCCGGCACGCTGTCGGCCGCGACCGACGACGACGTCGAATAACCGTCAGTCGTCCGGCCCGGCCAGTAAGTGATCGACGAGCGCGCGTATTCGGGATTGTTTCGGGTCAGGGGGCGCGAGCCTGGCCCTCCTGTGTTTCTTCGCCGTTTCGCGCGACCTTCTGAAGATCGCTTCCAGCGCCCGCGCTTCGAGCAGCACGTCGCGCGCGGCCTCGATCGTGACGTGATTGAGCTGCAGGAGCATCTGCACGCTCGCTCTCGCGCGCCTGGCCTGGCTGGCGACGAGTGAAATGCCGGCGATGAACTTCTCGGGCGAAGGACTGGCACAGACCTCCTTGTAGCCGGCCACGACAGCCTTCGCCGCCGCGCGCAGCTTCCTCGCCGCCCGCTGCGCGCTGGCATCGGCGGGCAGGCGGTCGCACAACGCGTCAGCCGCCGCGGCGAAGCGCCGCGACCGCTCGTGAAGCTCCCACGTTCTCTGCTGCATCCGCCGCGTGATTGCACCCGCCGATCCAGCAAAAACCCTCAATGAATTCGCCGCGGTGTCCGGCCAGGGACACGGATCGCGCAGCGATGGCACCGCGGGAACCGGTCGCGCTTTGCAGAAACGGCATCGGCGTTATGATCCGATTCCGGAGGTCGCCCATGCTCGCCATCGTCGCCATCCTCGTCGTCCTCTGGCTGCTCGGCATCGTGACCAAGAACACGCTTGGTGGTGCGCTGCACATCCTGCTCGTCGTCGCGATCATCTTCGGCCTGATTGGTCTCATCCGCGGCCGCGGGCTCTGAGCCGATGCCGGCGCGGCGAGTACCTTCGTCAGGTATTCGCCATCTCGTGAGCCTTCCCCGTCGCCAGTCTCGCCTTCCAGCCTGACACTCGCCCCCGAGTGTCGAACCGGCTGGCCGGGACGGCCGCGCGCTTCGGCCATCGCCTGTTCCAGCCATCGATCCACTCGTTTGCTTGGAGGCAGGCCATGGGAAGACACGCGTTGCCGGTAGTGCTGTTTCTCGTCGGGGCGATATGCGGCGTCACGACGGCGGGTTTCGCGCAGCAGGATGTGGCGACGATGACCGGCGTGGTCAAGGACGCAACCGGCCCGGCTCCCGGGACGACGGTCACCGTCGTCAACAGTCGTACGGGCATCAGGACCAGCACGGTCACGAACAAAGACGGGTTTTACACCTTTGCCAGCCTTCGGCCCGGACCCTACAGGCTGACCGCAGAGCTCGCCGGCTACGCGACAGAGGAGCGCACCCTCACGCTCGAAGTCGCGCAGGCCGCGCGGATCGATCTGATGCTGGCGCCCGAACAACTCCGTACGACCGTCACCGTCAAGGGCGGGGCAGCGCTCGCGACAGTGCAGGGATCGCGCGGGACCGTCGTCGGTGAGAGGACGATGGTGGATCTCCCGCTCAACGGCCGCGACTTCACGACGCTGACGCTGCTCGTGCCGGGCGTGCTGCCGTCCACTCCACGACTGGCCAGCGTCAATTTCGTGGGAGCGTACAGCGTCAACGGCAACCGCCCGTTCGACAACGTCTTCCTGCTCGACGGCGTCGACAACATCTCGATCTCGAGCGGGTTCCGCGGCGAGAACACGCAACTCGTGCAGCCGTCGGTGGAGGCGCTGCAGGAGTTCAAGGTTCAGACCAATGCCTACTCCGCCGAGTACGGCCGCGGCTCCGGCGCGGTGATCACCTCGATCATCAAGTCGGGGACCAACAGTCTGCACGGCAGCGTCTACGAGTTCCTGCGCAACGACAAGATGGACGCGGCCAACTTCTTCACCAACGCGCTCGGCCAGGAGAAGCCGAAGCGCGAGCGCAACCAGTTCGGCGCCGCGGCCGGCGGACCGATCACGCAGAGCCGCACCTTCTGGTTCGCCGACTACGAAGGGCTGCGCGACAAGGAAGGCGTGCCGCGAGTCCGCCTGGTCCCGACCGCGGCGGAGAAGGCGGGCCTCTTCAGCAGCGTCGTCGTCGATCCGTTCGCGGCGGGCCGGCCGGCGTTCTCGCAGAACGCGCAGGGGCAGTGGGTGATTCCGAAAGATCGCTGGGATCCCGTCGGCGCGGCGATCGTCGCGCTGATCCCCGATCCCAATGCGACGCTGGGCGGGCAGCCAATCTATGCCTCGTCCCCGGTGACCGACACGCGCAAGGACCAGTTCGACGTCCGGCTCGATCACCATGTCGCGTCGAACCTGTCGGTCTTCGGCCGCTACAGCTTCGTGGACTCGCTGACGTTCCGCCCGGCGCCGCTGCCGGGGCTGGCCGAGGGCTCCTTCAACGATGCGTTCGGCGACAACGACAGTCGATCGCAGGGGCTCGCGCTCGGGGCCACGTGGACGATCTCGCCGTCGTTCGTCGGCGAGCTGCGATTTGGCGCCGCGCGCGGCGATTACTTCACCAGGCCGCCGAATACCGGCATTGACGGCCCGGCCGCGATCGGCCTGACGGGCGTCCCCGACGATCCGACGCTGGTCGGCGGCCTGCCCAAGATGAACATCCAGGGCTTCGACGCGGTCGGCCGGCACACGTCGACGCCGCAGTTCCAGACCCCGAGATCGATCAACCCGAGAGCCACGTTCAGCCTGGTCCGCGGCGCCCACTTCGTGAAGTTCGGCGGCGAGTACCTCGACGTGTCCACGAAGATCAACGACCTCAACGCGCCGATCGGCCGCATGAACTTCGACAACCGGTTCACCAATCGCGCCGTCGGCGACCTGCTGCTCGGGCTCCCGTCGCAGCTGGCGCTGACCAGCTACACCGTCATGGACCAGGGGCAGAAGATGCAGTTCTACTTCGTCCAGGACGACTACCACGTGTCCGAGCGGCTGACCGCGAACCTCGGGCTGCGCTACGAGTTCGCGACGCCGCCGATGGAGAAGCACAACAACTTCGCCAACTTCGATCCCGCCACCGGCACGATGATGTTCGCCAGGGACGGCAGCATCTTCGACCGTGCGCTGATCCATCCCGATCGCAACAACTTCGCGCCGCGGCTCGGCTTTGCCTACCAGGCCGCCCGAAGGCTCGTCGTGCGCGGCGCCTACGGGATCTTCTACAGCCACACCGTGCGGCAAGGGCGCGAGGGGCTGCTCGGGTTCAACCCGCCGTATCTCGTCGACAACCTGCTGCAGACGAGCGTCACGGGCAACGCCGCGGTGGCGTCGGCGGCGCCGTTCCGTCTCGTCGACGGGTATCCGTCGGGCCTGCTCGATCCCAACTCGCTGTCGCCGACCGTCCTTCGGCGCGCGCAGGATCCCAATCAGCGGACGCCGTACGTGCAGCAATACAACATCGGCACGCAGTACGAGCTGCGACCGGATCTCGTCCTCGACGTCGCGTTCGTCGGCAACAAGGGGACGAAGCTGCCCGGATTCCGCAACCTGAACCAGCGCGCGGTCATCACCAATCCTGATGGATCGCAGTCAGCCGGCGCGCGGCCGTATCCCGCCTTCGGCGACATCCAGTGGATGGAGAACCGCGTCAGCTCCGTTTACACCTCGCTGCAGACGAGCCTGCAGAAGCGCTTCGAGAAGGGGCTGTCGGCGCAGGTCAGCTATACCTGGGGACGTGCGATGGCCGGCGCGCCCGATCACATCTCGACGAGCGGCGGCGGGATCGGCTTCGACACCGGCGTCTTCCGCGAGCCGCAGGACGGCAACAACCTGCGCGCCGAGTACGGGCCGACCGAGTTCGACATCACGCACCGTTTCGTCGCGAGCTACGTGTGGGAGCTGCCGTTCGGCAACGGCCGGCGCTTCGGGCGCGACTGGAAAGGCCCGACGGAATTCCTGCTGGGCGGATGGCAGGTCAGCGGGATCAACGTGGCGCAGAGCGGGCTGGCGCTGACCGCGACGCTGGCGGGCTCGTCGGTCCTGAACATCGGCGGCGAGCGCCGCGCCAGGCCGAACCTGGTCGGCGACCCGGTGCTGCCGGCGTCGGAACAGACGCTGAACCGCTGGTTCAACACCGACGCCTTCGCCGCGTTCTCGCCCGGCCAGCAGGCGTTCGGCAACGCCGGCGTCGGCATCATGCGCGGGCCCGGCTACGTGAACTGCGATTTCACGCTGGCCAAGAACTTCCAGATGCCGAACCACCGCTACGTCCAGTTCCGCACGGAGCTGTTCAACGCGCTGAACCACGCGAACTTCGGTCCGCCCAACCTGCAGCGCGAGTCGAGCGGCTTCGGCCAGATCGTCACCGCGTCCAACGGCCGGATCGTGCAACTAGGCTTGAAGTTTTACTTCTGAGACACAAGGTCAGCCCATAAAGGGCTGACCCACACTCCCGAGTGGAGTGGAGTTGAGTGAGGTCAGTGTGGGTCAGGGCTTTATGCCCTGACCTGCTATCGGATCGAGCCCGGCTGGGTGCCGGCGATGAAGGCTTCGCTGAAGCCGCCTTCGAGAGGATCGCCGGTCGTCTTGTCGTCTTTTATCCGAGGGGCTTCGCCCCTCGGACTCCCCTACACGCTCTCTCGCGCGCCGCTTCGCCGGCGCGCTCCGGTCGCGTGGCTCGCTCGCGGCGCTCGCTCGCTTTGTAGTCCGATCGCCTCGCCCGCTCTGCGGGCTCACTCGCTTTCATCCGCAGTCGCTGAGGACCGACCGTCCGCGTGCTCACTCGCTGTCGCTCGTGTGCTCAGCGAATAGATCCCGGCTGGGTGCCGGCGATGAAGGCTTCGCTGAAGCCGCCTTCGAGAGGATCGCCGGTCGTCTTGTCGATCGGGACGAACACGATGTTGCCGGGGGCCTCGAACTTCGGCGGCTCCTTGCGGTCGCCGATCCAGGTCTTGAAGATGTCGATCCAGATCGGGAGCGCCGCCTCGGCTCCGGACATCCCGGAGCCGAGCGGCTTTTTCTGGTCGTAGCCGACCCACACGCCCAGCGTCAGATCCGGATCGAAGCCGATGAACCAGGCGTCGCTGAAGTCGTCGGTGGTGCCGGTCTTGCCGGCGATCGGCCAGTTGATCGCCGCGGCCTTGACGGCGGTGCCGTGCTCGACGACGCCGCGCAGCAGGCTGATCATGACGTAGGCGGTGTCGGCGCGGATCGCGTCCTGCGGCTCCGGGCGGTTCTCCTCGAGCAGGTTCCCTTCGCGATCGGTCACCTTGAGGATCGAGTAGGGCGTCATGTGGACGCCCTGGTTCGGGAAGACCGAGTAGGCGCTCGTCATCTCGAGCAGCGTCTCGTCGCCGGCGCCGAGCGCGATCGGCAGGTACGGCGGCAGCGGCGCGGTCAGGCCGAACCGGCGCGCGTAGCCGATCACCTGCTTCGGGCCGAGCGCGTCCATCAGCTTGATCGCCGGCACGTTGCGCGAGTGCTCCAGCGCACGGCGGATCGTGATCGGGCCCCAGAAGTCCTTCTCGTAGTTCTGCGGGGAATACGGCGGCTGCCCGGGCCCGCCGGGATAGGTGACCGGCGAGTCCTGCAGGATCGTCGCCGGCGTGTAGCCGCGATCGATCGCCGTGGTGTAGACGAACGGCTTGAACGACGAGCCGACCTGGCGCAGCGCCTGTGTCGCGCGGTTGAACTTGCTGCGCTCGAAGCTGAAGCCGCCGACCATCGCCTTGATCTGGCCGGTCCGGTTGTCGATCGCGAGCACCGCCCCTTCGACGTTCGGCGGCTGATCGATCGAGGCGGTCGCGGTCCGCGCCGCGATGTCGATCGTCAGCAGCTTCGCCTCGACGAGATCCCCGCGCCGCACCAGCTGCGCCGGCGTCTTGCGCGTCCACGCGTAGCCCTTCTTGTCGATCGTCACCTGGTAGGCGCCGGCGCGGAGCTGGATCGCCGCCGTCTCCACGCCGGAGACGAGGGCGGGGACGATGTCGCCGACCTCGAACGGACGCGCCCAGCGCGGATGCTTGAACCCTTCGA
>Ga0075435_100001279_pt1 | contig 16161 bp, 16 predicted proteins | sample RhiMethybrSRZTD4_FD_75302 | JGI IMG/M metagenome (GOLD analysis project Ga0075435, IMG submission 75302) | Populus rhizosphere microbial communities from Tennessee, USA - Rhizosphere MetaG P. TD hybrid SRZTD4 | ecosystem: Host-associated > Plants > Roots > Rhizosphere > Soil | place: USA...
AACGCAAACGATGCACGTGGCGAACCCGGTCAACGCCGCCGCGACAGAGCTGCCGACTCGCACCTAGTGCGGTCGCTGTTCGAAGCTGCCGCCGAGCGCGAGGTGCAGGTTGACGCGCTGGACGCGCTGTTCGGACTGGACGCGCAGCAGCGCGGCCTGCGTGGAGTTCAGCGCCAGCTGACGCTGGGTCACGTAGCGGAGATCGGTGCTGCCGACGCGGAACTGCGTCTGCACGATGTCGTAGGCGCGGCGGGTGTCGGCGAGCGTGTCGGCGAGGATCTGCTCGCGCTCGCGCGCGGCATTCTCGGCCGACAGCGCGTTCTCGACTTCGCCGAAGGCACGCAGGCCGATCGACGCGTAGGCGGCAATCGCCTGCTTCTGCTCGGCGCTGCGGATCTCCACCTGCGTCTTGAGCGCGCCTCCCTTGTAGATCGGCGCCATCAGGGAGGCGCCGAGGTTCCACACCGGGTTGTCGTGGTTCTTCAGGAGGAAGAGCTCGCTCGAGATGACGCTGACGCCGGTGGTCAGGCTGATCGTCGGCAGGCGCGCCGCCTTCGCCTCGCCGACGCGGTTGAAGGCGGCGGCGACACGGCGTTCGGCGGCAATGACGTCGGGGCGCCGCTCGAGCAGCGCCGACGGCAGGCCGGCAGGGACGACGCCGGGCTGCCCCGGCAGTTTCGGCGTGACGACGGCGGCGGCCGACGGGTAGCGGCCGATCAGCAGCTCGAGCGCGCGGATCGCCTGCTCGCGCGACAGCTCGATCTCGCGCAGCACGTCGCGCGACATGCCGACCGACGCGCGCGCCACGTAGAGGTCCTCGTCATTGCCGACGCCGATCCTGGTGCGGTCCTGCGCCAGGCGGACGAGCGACTCCCCCTCGGTGATCGTCTGCCGCGCCAGCTCCGCCTGCAGGCCGGCCTCGGTCGCGAGGAACCAGCTCTTGGCCACCAGGGCGGCAATCGACTCGCGCGCATAGAGAAAATCCGCCTGCGCCGACGCCGCGTCGGCCGTCGCCGCCGCGCGCCCGTAGCGGACGCGGCCCCACAGGTCGAGCTCCCAGGTCGCCGTGAGCAGCGCCCCCTGCAGGCCTGAGTTGTCGCCCGACATCTTCAAGCCGCCGCGGGCGAGGAGATCGACCGAGGGGTACAGCCTGGCGCCCGCCAGTTTGGCGTAGAGCATCGCCTGTTCGACGCGCGCCGCGCCCACGCGCAGATCGGCGTTGTTGGCAATGGCTTCCGCGACGGCGGCGTTGAGCTGCTCGTCGTTGAACGTCGACAGCCACGCGTCGACCACTTCTCCCTGCGCGGTGCGCCCGCCGGCCCACTGCGCCGGCACCGCCACCTTCGCCATGCCCTCCGCCTTGATCGCCGCGGCGTCGGGCGGACTGTTGAGCGCGCAGGCCTGGAGGAGCAGCGCCACCGCGGCCACGGCGGCGAGTCGGCAGAGACGCATCACATGTCCTCTCAGTGGTGCAGGTTGACGCTGTGCTTGATGATCACGTAGTCGAGGTACGACTCGACCCGCAGCAGCACCTTGCGGATGATGTGAATCGGCGCGATGTGTTCCGTGTAGATCGCCGCCGCCCCCGCCGCGCCGGCGGCGAGGAAGACGTCGTGATCCTTTTCGGCGACGACGAGCTTCACCGGGAACCGTCCCGGCGGCGCCGAGATCCCGGTCTTCGGCAGGTTGCCGGACGCGTCCACCTGCCCCTGCGACTGCGCCCACAGCACGGAGTCGACGTGCGCCTTGATGATCCGGCCGGGATAGGTGTCGAGCGTGATCTCCGCCTCGTCGCCGGGCTCGACCTGGTGCAGCTCGTTCTGCCCGAAGAAGGCGAAGATCTGGTACTCGTTGTCGACGAAGGTCATCACCTCGTTGAACGGCATCCCCGCGACGAAGAAGCCGGGGCGCAGCATGACGTTGACCATCGTGCCGTTGCCCGGCGCGAAGACTTTGGTCTGCGACAGGTCCCACTTCGCGGTCTCGAGCTGCGCCCGGGTGTTCGCGGCCGCCGCTTCCGAGACCTGCACCTGCGCCTGCGCGGCGGCGATCTGCGCCTTCACCTGCGCGACGCTGGCCAGGTCCCCCTTGACGCGGCCGTTCAGCTTGGCCCGCACCTGCTGCTCCTGCGCGCGCGCGCCGGAGATCTGCGCCGTCAGTTCGCCGACGTTGGTCTGCGCCTGCTCGAGATCGAACCGGTTGCCGGCGCCCGAGGCGACCAGCTCGGTGTTCTGCGCGACGCGCTTGCGCGCCAGATCGAGCGAGGCATTCAGCTTGCCGATCTGGCCGATCGTCTCGTTCAACTGCTCTTTCAATTCCTCTTCGGTCGACCGGGCGTCGGCCAGCTTGGCCTGCGACTCGATCAGTTTCTCGCGATCGGCTCCCACCTTGGCCAGGTCGGCGTTGAGGCGCGCCTCGAGCGAGTGCACCTCGTTCTGGTACGGCGTCGGATCGATGCCGAAGAGCACGTCGCCTTTTTTCACCGGCCGGTTGTTCTCGACCGGCACTTCGACGACGCGGCCCCGCACCTGCGAGACCACCGGGACGATGTACTTCACGACGCGCACGTCGCCGGTCGTCGGCGCGAAGATGTTGAGCAGCAGCAGCATCCCGGCAATCGCCAGCACCGGGAAGATCGCCACGGCGACCTTCCAGGGCGTCGTCCACGGCAGCCACTTGAACTTGATGAAGATGAGCCAGACGAATAATGAATAGATGCCGAGCAGGATGATTTCCATTTACCCCACTCCGTGACCCGCGTATTTGGTTTCCAGGGCGTCGAGGTCGGCGCGCACCGCCTGCAGGTCCGACTGGGGTACACCCGCCGCCTCCAGCCGGGCCAGCCGTTCGTGCAGCCCGAGCGCCGCCGGCGCGCCGGTGGCGCCGTGACCCTCTTCCGGATGCAGCGTGTCGGTGCCGTAGGCCATCTTGTGGAGCACCGGCTTCGAGTAGGCCCACAGCCAGGCGATCGGCCAGAGCAGGCCGCCGAACACCAGCGACAGCAGGCACAGGGTCCGGATCGCTTCGAACTGCGGATGGTTGCGCTTGTGGGCGATCTGCTCCGGCAGGATGTGCACCAGCCAGAACACGACCACGAGCACGACCGGCACGATGAAGATCACGAACAGCGCCAGGTAGGTCGCCATCGTGTCCTCGAGCTCCGGCGACAGGAACGACGCAATGGTCATGTCTCGCCCTCAGGGCTGAATGGTCACCGCCGACGTGAGCTTGAACTGCAGGCGGGTCTCGGCCGCCAGCTTGAGGTGCTCCTCGCCGGTGGCAGCCATGACGGCGCCGCCGACGCCGCCAACCGCGGCGCCGATCGCCGCCCCTTTGCCGCCGCCGGCGATGCCGCCGACGATCGCGCCGAGGCCGGCGCCGCCAGCGGTCTTGCGCGCGGACTTCTTGCCCTCGCCGCTGCCCTTGGTCTCGACGTATTCGCTCGAGACGTCGTAGACCTTGCCGCCGAACGCGATCGAGTGCAGCTTCAGCGAGATCTTGTCGCTGCCCTTCATCTTGCCGGACTGCTCGACCTTGACTGCCTGCAGGACCCCCGCCGCGCCGCGCGGAATGACGATCGCGCCATTGAGGTTGACCGGATCGTCGACGATGGCCTTGAAGGTCTGCCCCGCGTAGGACACGTCGGCCTCGATCGCCTGCGTCAGCCGCAGGTTGAGCGCGGTCCCGGCCGGCACGACGATCGGCTTGGGTGCCGCCGCCGGCGCGGGCGCGTTGGCCGGTTTCGGCGCCGGCGCCGCTGCCGGTGCGGGCGCCGCGGCCGGCTTGCGGGCCGAGAACTCGACCCCCACCGCGTCTTCGATCGGCACTTCCGAGACCTGCCCGTTGTCGAGCAGGATGCGCACGGCGCGGCTGTCGGCGCCGATGAAGGTGCCGCTGACGATCTTGCCGGATCGCAGGCGAATGCGATCCGCCGAGAGCGATGCGCCGAGCGCGAGCACGAGCAGCGCGGTGATCCAGTGAGTCGGTCGACGGTTCATGGCGGATCTCATTTCGCAGCGATCGGCAGCGCGGCGGCGATCTGCAGGTCGATCAGCAGCAGCAGCTGGTGCTCGACCTGCATGAAGCGGAACGCGGTCTTCGGCTTGAGCGCGGCGCGCACTTTCTCGTACAGCTTCGCCTTCACCGCCTGGCGCCGCGCCTCGAGATCGAGCGCGCTCCTGGCCAGCTTGTCGGCGACCTCGTCGGTCAGCGCGTCGTAGTTGCGGGCGTACTCGGCGATGAGCGCGACGCGCTCGTCGCCGAGCTTCGACATCTCGGTGTCGTACTCGCGGTAGAGAGGCCAGAACGCCTTGTCCTCTTCCTCGGTGAACTCCATCACTTCGGTGATGATCGCGACCTTCTGCGCCCGCAGATCGCTGCGCAGCAGCTCGGTGTAGGCGCTCAGGTTGAGCGTCTGCGTCTGCTGCGCGGGCGCTTTCGCGGACTGGGCGCCGACCGCCGGCGCGGTCGCCAGCATCGCGACGACTGCGGCGAGAAGATGGCGGGCCATTTACGTGGACTTCTTGTCTTGCTTGGGCGGATAGTTCTTGAAGATCTTGTTGACCGCGTTGGTGATGCTCTTGTCGCGCTTCTCCGGCTTGGCCTGGGTGTCCACTTCCTTGACGCCCATGCCGCGCCACACCATCGCCTTGTTCTTGGCGTCGGCCACGTCGATGACGAGCGTGCCGACCAGGATGTCGCGGACCTGCGTCGAGGTGGTGCCGCCGCCCCAGCCGCCGCCGTAGCCCCAGCCGTACGCCCCGTAGCCGCCGCCGTAGCCGGAGCTGAAGGTCGAGATGTCCTTCTGCTTGTCGAAGGCCACGTGGTAGACGACGAACACGTCGGGGCTCGACTCGGACTTGGTGAAGCCCTTGGCCGCGAGCGCCGCGTCGATCGCGGCCACGATGCGGTCGTCAATCAGCTTCTGCCCCACCGGGGTGCCTTCCTTCAGCGCGTAGGTCTTGAAGCCGCTGAAGTTGGCGGTCTTGTCGTAGTCGTAGCTGGTTTTCTGCGCCATCGCCAGCGCTGGAATCAGCAGCAACGCGGCGATACCTGCGAGCACTCGTGTCTTCTGCATGCGGGCGTTCCTTTCGCTCGTTCGGAAATCCGATTGGCCGCGGCGGTGCAACGAGCGCGCCGTCCGCGTCTGCGCCGCCGCTTCGCAGGGCCGTGGGTTGCCCCTGTCAATACACCCGGTATTCCGGAGGAACTCCGGTTGAACGGAGGTCCGCGGCGGGGCTCCGCGGACGGCGGCGCGGGTTCGCCCTGTGAAGATTCGCAGTTTGCGCGCCGGTCCGGGCCAACGGATGCGGCACGCGGACTGCTCTTCGCGCCCGCGCTGGAGAAAGGTCCACATCATGAATCACTCGCGCCGTCCGCGGCCCTTCGTGGCTGCCGCTGCCGTACTCGGTCTTCTTCTCGATCCGCTGGCCCCGGGCCTGGCAGCCGCCTCGGCATCCCAGGGCGCCGCACCGGCGAAGGCGCCCGCCACGCAGCCGGTCAAGCCGTCCGCGCCGCCGGCGTCCGCGAAGCCGGCCGCGCCGGCCGGCGACGTCGACGGCGGCTGGCCGCGCGTCTACACCCTGGCGAGCGGCGGGAGCATCCTCGTCTACCAGCCGCAGGTCGCCACCTGGGATCAGCAGAAGCACATGGTGGCCTTCAGCGCCGTGTCCTACCGCACGGCCAGCGCGCAGAAGCCGGCAATGGGCACGCTGAAGTTCGAGGCCGACACGCAGGTCGCGCTCACCGAACGCCTGGTGAACTTCCAGAAGATGCGGATCACCGAGGCCAGTTTCCAGACCGTGCCGAAAGAGCAGGTGCGCGAGATCACCGATCAAGTCGACAAGTCGATGATCGCCGACGACCGCGTCATCGCGCTCGATCGCGTGCTCGCCAGCCTCGACAAGAGCGGCATCGTCGTCAAGAACGTAGAAGGCGTCAAAGCCGATCCGCCTCCGATCTACTTCAGCAAGACGGCGGCGGTGATCGTCAACCTGGACGGCGATCCGATCTGGAGCCCGATCAAGGAAAACGACCTCAAGTTCGCGGTGAACTCGAACTGGGATCTGTTCCAGCACGGCCCCTCGAACATCCTCTATTTACGGAATGAAGGTTCCTGGCTGAAGGCCACCGACCTCAAGGGCCCGTGGACGCCGGCGGGGACGCTTCCGGGAAGCTTCGCGAAGCTCCCTCCCGACGAGAACTGGAAGGAAGTGAAAGCGGCGCTGCCCGGCAAGCCGCTCGCGGCCTCGGCGGTGCCGAAGGTGTTCGTCACGACCCAGCCCGGCGAGTTGATCCTGCTGACCGGCGAGCCGAAATACGTACCGGTGCCGGGCACCGGGCTGCAATGGATCAGCAACACCGAGAGCGATCTCTTCCGGATGGGCACGACCGGATCGATCTTCTACCTGGTGACCGGCCGCTGGTTCTCGGCGCCCGACTTCGCCGGCCCGTGGACGTTTGCCACGCCGTCGCTGCCGGCGGACTTCAAGAAGATTCCGCTCGAGCACGCGCGATCGCGCGTGCTGGCGTCGGTGCCGGGCACCGATCAAGCCGCCGAAGCGGTACTGCTCGCGCAGATTCCGCAGACCGCGCGCGTCAGCAAGAAAGAGCTGAAGGCGCCCGAGGTCTCGTTCCAGGGCGATCCGCAGTTCCAGCCGATCGAGCAGACGACCGTGCAGCGTGCGGTGAACACCGACAAGGACGTATTCCTCATCGGCGGCAAGTACTACATGTGCTACCAGGGCGTCTGGTTCGTCGGCTCGAGCGCGACGGGCCCGTGGGAAGTCGCGCAGACGGTGCCGCAGGAGATCTACAAGATCCCGGCAAGCTCGCCGGCGAGCCACGTGACCTACGTGACCGTCGAGGACGACAACGACAGCGACGAGTGGGTGACCTTCGCCGCCGCGGCCGGCTACACCGGGATGATGGTCGCGTGGGGCTGCACGGTGTGGGGCAGCGGCTATTACTACCCGCCCTACTACGGGTTCTACGGCGGCTATCCGTACTACTACGGGCACTTCCCGACCTACGGCTATTCGGCGTATTACAACCCGTGGACCGGCGCCTACGGACGCAGCGCCCGCGTCTACGGACCGTACGGCGGCGCCGGCGTCGGCGCGCGCTACAACCCGCGCACCGGCACGTATGCGCGCGGGGCCGCGGCCTACGGACCGTACGGCGCGCGCGGCGTCGCGCAGGCCTACAACCCGCGCACCGGCGCCTATGGCGCCACGCGCCAGGGCTCCAACGTCTACGGCAGCTGGGGATCGACCGGCGTCGTGCGCGGCGACGACTGGGCGCAGACCAATCGCTATACCAACAACCGAACCGGGACGACGACGCGGACGGTCAGGACCGACGAGGGATCCGGCGTCTCGCGAACCGGCGCGGGCGGCGGCAAGGTCGCCGCCGGCAGCGGCGGCAACGTCTACGCCGGCAAGGACGGCAACGTCTATCGCAAGAACGACAGCGGCACGTGGCAGAAGTACGACAACGGCAACTGGAACAACACGCCGAACCAGCCCGGCGATCGTCCGACGCCGGCCGACAACCGCACCGGCGCCGATCGCGCGGCGCCGGCGGCGCGAACGCAGCCCGGCACCACGTCGTCGACGGCCGGCAGCGTCGACCGCAGCACGATGGATCAGTTGAACCGCGACTCGCGCGCCCGGACGGAAGGAACGCAGCGGTCCAAGGACTACAGCAGCTACAAGGGCAGCAGCGGCACGGGCAGCGCCGGGAGCTATCGCTCCTCCGGGGCCTCGCGCAGCGGCGGCGGCGGTGGCGCGCGCGCGGGCGGCGGACGCCGCCGATGATCGGTTCGCTGGTCGTGGCGCTCGCCGAGCCCGTCGCCGGGCACGGCCTTTCCGAGAAGGCCGTCGAGATCGCGCGCCCGTTCGGGTTTCCGATCACCAACTCGATGGTCGTGACCTGGATCGTCGCCGCCGGCCTGCTGCTGTTCGCGCGCACGGCGACGCGCCGCATGGACCAGGTCCCGGGCGGCGCCCAGAACCTGCTCGAGTGGCTGATCGAGGGCGTCTACGGCCTGCTCGAGAGCGTCATCGGCGCGCACCTGGTGAAGAAGACCTTCTGGTTCTTCGCCACGATCTTTCTCTTCATCCTCGCCGCCAACTGGATCAGCCTCGTGCCCGGCGTCGGCACGATCGGCTGGGGACATCACACCGCCGACGGGTTCGTCGTCCAGGAGCCGCTCTTCCGCGGCGCCAACGCCGATCTCAACCTGACGCTGGCGATGGCGCTGATCTTCTTCGCCCTCTGGATCGTGTGGGCGGTCCAGGAAGTCGGCGTCGGCGGCATCTTCAAGGAACTGCTCGGGGCGAAGGGAGAAACGACGGGGATCATGAAGCCGCTGATGGCCGTGATCTTCCTGGCCGCGGGACTGCTGGAAATCATCTCAATCCTCTTCCGGCCCGTCTCCCTGAGTTTCCGTCTCTACGGCAACGTGTTCGCGGGCGAGAACATGCTCGAGGCGATGTCGCGCCTCGTGCCCGGTCTCGGCTGGCTGCTGCCGATCCCGTTCTACTTCATGGAGCTGCTGGTGGGACTGGTGCAGGCGCTGGTCTTCATGCTGCTGACCGCCGTCTTCACGCTCCTCATTTGTCAGCACGAAGCACCTGAGAAAGGACACTGAGATGACAGGCAGTATTACCGTCGGGCTGGCCGCGCTCGGCGCCGCGATCGGCGTGGGATTGATCGGGTTCGGGGCCTCGGCGGCGGTGGGACGCAACCCCAACGCGTCGACCAAGATCATGGTGCAGGCGATTCTGTCGATCGCGTTTGCGGAAGCGATCGTCTTCTACGCGCTGTTCCTGGTGAAGTAACCATGTCCCAGATCGAAGAGGTCGCCCGCACGTTCGGCGTGGACTGGGTGCACCTGTTCGCGCAGAGCGTCAGCTTCGGCGTCGTCTGCGCCGTGCTCTACCGCCTGGCCTACGGGCCGATCCTCAAGATGCTCGAGACCAGGCGCCAGCAGATTGCCGCCGGCCTGGCCAACGCCGAGAAGATCAAGGCGCAGCTCGCGCGCATCGAAGCGGAGCGGCTCGACATCCTGCGCAGGGCCGGCGACGAGGGCAAGCGGCTGATCGAGGAGGCGCGCCAGGCGGCGGCGCGCGTCCGCGTCGACGAGACGCGCAAGGCGTCGGAGGCGGCCGAGCAGATCCTCGCGCGCGCGCGCGAGACGGCGCAGCGCGATCACGCGCGCATGCTCGGCGAGCTCAAGCAGCAGGTCGGCCGGCTGGTGGTGCAGACCACCGCGTCGGTCACCGGCAAGATCCTGACGGCCGAGGATCACCTGCGCCTGGCCGAAGAGACGGCCAGCCGGCTGGCGGTTTAGGAAGGCAGCCGGACGATGAAAAGCAGCAGGCGGATCAAGCGCGCGGCACGGCATCTCTTTCGCGCCTGCCTGGTCGACGGCGGGCTCGACGAAGGCCGCGCCAGGTTCGTCGCCGGGCGGCTGGCGGAGTCCAGCCGGCGCGGCGCGCTCGCCATCCTTTCGAGCTTCCAGCGGCTGGTGCGACTCGATCGCGACCGGCATACGGCGTTCGTCGAGAGCGCCACGCCGCTGGCTGGCCCCATGCGCGAGCGCGTGCACCGCGGGCTCGCCCGCGCCTACGGCGCCGAGCTGGAGACGTCGTTCAGCGAGAACCCGGCGCTCATCGGCGGCATCCGAATCAAGGTGGGCAGCGACGTCTACGACGACAGCATTCGCGCCCGGCTCGCTGCGCTCGAAGCGCGCCTGTGAGGGAGAGACATGGCTGACCTCGTGTTGGAAATCGAAGCCGCACTCGATCGGGCCAGGGTCGCGGCGGCCAGGCAGACCGTCGGCACCATCCGCGAGATCGGCGACGGCGTGGCGCGGATCGAAGGGCTCGGCGACGCGATGCTGAACGAGATGCTCGACTTCGGGAGCGGCATCACCGGCCTGGCGCTCAACCTCGACGAGACCGAGGTCGCCGCGATCATCCTCGGCGACTACACCCGGCTGCGCGAAGGGGACGAAGTCCGGGCGACCGGACGGCTGCTCGAGGTGCCGGTCGGCAAGGGGCTGCTCGGCCGTGTCGTCAACACGCTCGGCGAGCCGCTCGACGGCAAGGGACCGATTGCCAGCGACGTCTCCTACCCGGTCGAAAAGCTCGCGCCGGGGATCATCAAGCGCAAGCCGATCAGCCAGCCGGTGCAGACCGGCATCATGGCGATCGACGCGATGATCCCGATCGGCCGCGGCCAGCGCGAGCTGATCATCGGCGACCGCTCCACCGGCAAGACGACGATCTGCATCGACACGATCATCAGCCAGGCGCGCCTCAATCGAGCCGCCGAGACGTCAGGCGACAAGGACTACCGGCCGCTCTATTCCATCTACGTGGCGATCGGCCAGAAGCAGTCCACCGTCGCACGCATCATCAGCGTCCTCGAAGAGGCCGGCGCCCTGCCCTACACCATCGTGCTCACCTCGTCGGCATCGGACTCGGCGGCGAGCCAGTACCTGGCGCCGTTTGCCGGCGCCGCGATGGGCGAGTGGTTCATGGACAACGGCATGGACGCGCTGATCGTCTACGACGATCTGTCGAAGCACGCCGTGGCCTACCGCCAGGTCTCGCTCGTGCTGAAGCGGCCGTCGGGCCGCGAGGCCTACCCGGGAGACGTCTTCTACCTGCACAGCCGCCTGCTCGAGCGCGCCGCGCGCGTCGGCGAGCAGTACGGCAACGGCTCGCTGACCGCGCTGCCGATCATCGAGACGCAGGCGGGGGACGTCTCGGCCTACATCCCGACCAACGTCATCTCGATCACCGACGGCCAGATCTTCCTCGAGACCGATCTCTTCTACCAGGGCGTGCGGCCGGCGATCTCGGTCGGCATTTCGGTCTCGCGCGTCGGCTCCGCGGCGCAGCTCAAGGCGATGAAGCAGGTCGCCGGGCAGCTCAAGGGAGATCTGGCGCAGTTCCGCGAGCTGGCCGCCTTCGCGCAGTTCGGCTCCGAGCTCGACGCCACGACGCAGGCGAAGATCGATCGCGGCAAGCGGATCGTCGAGCTGTTCAAGCAGGGGCAGTACCAGCCGGTGCCGGTGGAAACGCAGGTCGCGGTCATCTGGGCGGTGCAGAACGGCTACGTCGACGACGTGCCGGTCGAGCGGATCAAGGCGTTCCAGGCCGACTGGACGGATTTCCTGGCCACGCGCAAGGCCGATCTGCTCGAGCAGATCGGCAGGCAGAAGACGATGAGTGACGACTTGAAGGCCGCGGTGAAGGCCGCCGCCGATCAGTTCAAGGGGACCTGGAAGCCATGAACTCGCCGCGCGATCTCCGGCGCCGCATCAAGTCGATCACCGGCACCGCCCAGATCACCAAGGCGATGCAGATGGTCGCGGCGTCGAAGATGCGCAAGGCGCAGCAGGCGGCGATCGAGGCGCAGGCGTTTGCGCACGCGCTCTACCGCATCCAGCGCAGCGCGGTCGCGCACGCGCCGGGCTTCCAGCACCCGCTGATCGAGAAGCGCGAGGTGCGGCGCCGCGCGGTGATCCTGGTGGCCGCCGACAAGGGGCTCTGCGGCGCGCTCAACACCAACGTCTTCCGCCTCGCCTCGCAGTTCGACCAGGCGTCGACGGTGTTCATCACCGCGGGACGGCGGGCCTCGCAGTTCGTCGCCCGGACGCGGCGGCAACTGGCCGCCGAATTCTCCTACGACGACACGCCGACGTTCGCCGAAGCGCGGGCCATCGCCTCGCTGGCGCGCGAGCTGTTCGTGAAGAAGGAGGTCGACGAGGTCAGGCTGGTCGCGACCCGCTACGTCAACACGCTCACCCAGGAACCGGTGTCGCTGGAGTTCCTGCCGGTCGGCGAGATCAGCGACGCCAGGATCCCCGGCGTGACCGCGGGGTCGATCGACGACATCGACCCGACCGAGGCGGTGTTCGAGCCGGACGTCGAGAGCGTGCTCGGCTACCTGCTCGAGCGCTACCTGAACATCTATGCCTATTACGTGCTGCTCAACGCCAAGGCGAGCGAGCAGAGCGCGCGGATGGTGTCGATGAAGAACGCGACCGACGCCGCCGCGGACCTCATCCGCGATCTGAAGCTCGAATACAACAAGCTGCGGCAGGGCAACATCACCAGGGAACTGCTGGAAATCGCCGGCGGCCAGGCGGAGTGACCTTATGAGTATCGGCAAAGTCGTGCAGGTCTCGGGCGCAGTGGTCGACGTCGAGTTCACCGGGGGACTGCCGCCGATCTACAACGCGCTGACCGCGGAGTACACGGTCCAGAAGCAGCCCGTCTCGCTGACCCTCGAGGTGCAGCAGCATCTCGGCGACAGCTGGGTGCGCACGATCTCGATGGCCGGCACCGAAGGGCTGAAGCGCGGCTGCAAGGTGACCGACACCGGCGGCCCGATGTCGATGCCGGTGGGCGACGCCGTCATGGGACGCGTGTTCGACTGCACCGGTAATCCGGTCGACGACCGCGGCCCCGTCAAGACCGAGAAGCGCTATCCGATCCACCGCCCGGCGCCGCCGCTGGTCGACCAGTCCACCTCGCCGCAGGTGCTGTCGACGGGGATCAAGGTCATCGACCTGATCTGCCCGTTCCTCAAGGGGGGCAAGGTCGGCGCCTTCGGCGGCGCCGGCGTCGGCAAGACGGTCGTCATCATGGAGCTGATCAACAACATCGCCAAGCTCCATGGCGGCGTCTCGGTGTTCGCCGGCGTCGGCGAGCGCACGCGCGAGGGGAACGACCTCTATCACGAGATGTCGCAGGCCGGCGTCATCAACCAGAAGGATCTGTCGGCGTCGAAGATCGCGCTGGTCTACGGCCAGATGAACGAGCCGCCGGGCGCGCGCCTGCGCGTCGCGCTGTGCGGCCTCGCCATCACCGAGTACTTCCGCGACGAGCGCAACCAGGACGTGCTGCTCTTCATCGACAACATCTTCCGCTTCTCGCAGGCCGGCTCGGAAGTCTCGGCGCTGCTCGGGCGCACCGCCAGCGCCGTCGGCTACCAGCCGACGCTGGCCGCCGAGATGGGCGTGCTGCAGGAGCGCATCACCTCGACGACGAAGGGCTCGATCACCTCGTTCCAGGCGGTCTACGTCCCCGCCGACGACCTGACCGACCCGGCGCCGGCGACCACCTTCGCGCACCTCGACGCGACGATCGTGCTCGAGCGATCGATCGCCGAGCTGGGCATCTACCCGGCCGTGGAGCCGCTGGCCTCGACCTCGCGCGCGCTGGCGCCCGAGATCGTCGGCAAGGCGCACTACGACGCGGCGCGCCGCGTCCAGGGCGTGCTGCAGCGCTACAAGGACCTGCAGGACATCATCGCCATCCTCGGCATGGACGAACTGTCGCCCGAGGACAAGCTGACGGTGACGCGCGCGCGCAAGATCCAGCGCTTCCTCAGCCAGCCGTTCAGCTCGGCGCAGGTCTTCACCGGGCGCGAAGGGCGGCAGGTCAAGGTGGAAGACACCGTTCGCGGCTTCACCGAGATTCTCGACGGCAAGCACGACCACGTGCCCGAGGGGAATTTCTACATGAAGGGCGGGATCGACGAGGTCGCGCATGGCTGACGCCGAAGCGCGCGTGTCGGTGCTAGGGGTGCTAGGGGTGCCAAGGGTGCTAGGGGTGCTAAGGGTGCTAAGGGTGCAAGGTGCTACAGCTGCTGGCACCGTAGCACCACGGGCACCTTTAGCACCTATTTGCACCCTTAGCACCTTTAGCACCTGCACCTTTAGCACCTGCACCTTTAGCACCTTTGCACCTTTAGCACCCTAGCACCGACAGGGAGCACATGACAGAGACGCTGAAGCTCGAAATCGTCACGCCGCAGGCGACGGTCTTCTCCGACCAGGTCGAGCTCGTCACGCTGCCCGGCGTGGACGGGGAGATGGGCATCTATCCCAACCACGTCCGCCTGATGACGCAGATGGTCCCCGGCCAGGTGACCGTGCAACAGAACGGCGCCGAGCGGCTGATCGCGGTCGGCGAAGGCATGGTGGAGGTGACCGCGACCCGCGTGTCGATCGTCACCGACATGGCGATCAACGCCGATCAGATCGACGAGGCCAAGGTCGAAGAAGCGCGGGCGCGCGCCGCGGCGCGGCTGCAGGAAAAGATCTCGGACGAGGAGGTCGCCTCGGTCAACGCCTCGCTGGCGCGCTCGCTGGCGCAGCTCCAGGTGAAGCGCCGCCGCCGGGGCTGAGCGGCGGAGAACCCATCCGTGGCCTCCGCATCACCGCCCCTCGACTGGCTCCGCGGTTACGACCGCGCCTGGCTCCGGCCCGACGTCGTCGCCGGCCTCACGCTCGCGGCCTATCTCCTCCCCGCGGGCATCGGCGACGCGTCGCTGGCCGGCCTGCCGCCCGAGGCCGGCCTGTATGCGTGCCTCTTCTCCGGCCTGCTCTTCTGGATCTTCTGCAGCTCGCGCCAGACGGTGATCACCGTCACGTCGGCGCTGTCGCTGCTGGTCGGCGCGGCGGTGGCCAACCTCGCCGCCGGCGATCCGGCGCGGCACGCGGCACTCGCGGCGTGCATCGCGCTGATGGTCGCGTTGATCGCGCTGGCGGCGTGGCTGGTCGGCGCCGGCAACGCGATCGGGTTCTTCTCCGAGACCGTGCTCGTCGGGTTCAAGGCGGGGCTGGCGCTCTACCTCGCGAGCACCCAGCTGCCCAAGCTGTTCGGCTTCGCCGGAGCGCACGGCGACTTCTGGGAGCTCTCGGCCCACTTCCTCTCGCACCTGCGTGATACGGTGCCGGCCGCGCTGCTGGTCGGCGGCGCGGCGCTGGCGGTCATGCTCGCGGGCAAGATCTGGTTCAAGAACCGGCCGATCGCGTTTCTCGTCGTCGTCGGGGGGATCGTGGCGGCACGGCTGCTGGATCTCCAGGCGCACGGCGTGCACCTGCTCGGTGACGTGCCGCAGGGACTGCCCCTGCCGGGCCTGCCCGCGGTGAGCCGCGCCGACCTCAACGCGCTGCTGCCGACGGCGCTGGCCGCCTTCGTGCTCGGCGCGGTCGAGACCTCCGCGATCGGCCGCATGTTCGCGCAGAAGCACGGGCAGCACTTCGACGCCAACCGCGAGCTGCTCGCGGTGGGCATCGGCAATCTGGCGGCCGGCCTGGGGCGGGCGTTTCCCGTCAGCGGCGGGATGTCGCAGTCGCTGGTCAACGAGAGCGCCGGCGCGCGGACGCCGCTGTCGGGCCTCATCGCCGCGCTCTTCACGCTGGTGGTCGTGGTCGCCGCCTCCGGACTGCTGCGCAACCTGCCGCAGCCGGTGCTCGCGGCGATCGTGCTCGCCGCGGTGATGAGCCTGTTCGATCTCCACGCGCTGCAGAGAATCCGGCGCTTCAGCCGCACCGAGTTCCTGGTCGCCATGGTCTCGCTGATCGGCGTGCTCGGCTCCGGGCCGGCCAACGGGGTGCTGCTCGGCGCGGCGATCTCGATCGTGCTGCTGCTGCGGCAGGCGTCGCGCCCCCGCGTCATCGAGCTGGGACGCATCGGCCTGACCTCGGCGTTCGGCGACCGCGTCCGGCATCCCGAGCACGAACGCCTGCCGGGGGCGCTGGTGGTGCGCTGCGAGTCGGCGCTGCTCTACTTCAACGTCGACTACGTGCGCGCGCGGGTGCTGCAGCTGATCGCGGATCGACCCGATCCCGTGCAGCTCGTGGTCCTGTATCTCGGCGCCGTCCCGCACATCGATCTCGCCGGTGCGGAGTTGCTCGAAGACCTCCACACGTCGCTGCACGCGCGCGGCATCGAGCTGCAGCTGGCCGAGCCGCACGGCGAGATTCGCGACGCGCTGAAGCGCGCCGGCCTGGAACGCCTGTACGGCGGCGCCGACTCGAGCCAGACGATCGACGTCGTCCTGCTCGCCTGGCAGGCGCGGACGGCCGTATGAGGATCGCGGCGATCCTGGTCGCCGCCGGCTGCCTCCTCGGCTCCGGCTTCGTCCGGCCGGCGCTGGCAGCGCAGAGCGCGCCGCCGGCCGCCGCGCAGACGGCGGCCGATCCGGAAGTCACCGAGGAACGGCCGGTGCCCGTGCTGGTGTCCGGCGAGCCGATCCTCTGGATTTCCACCGGAATCGGTCCCTACTCCGCGCAGCTCCGCGCCGATCGCATCCAGGCGCGGCTGCGCGACATCATCGGCGATCGCACGA
>Ga0075435_100001282_pt1 | contig 16141 bp, 10 predicted proteins | sample RhiMethybrSRZTD4_FD_75302 | JGI IMG/M metagenome (GOLD analysis project Ga0075435, IMG submission 75302) | Populus rhizosphere microbial communities from Tennessee, USA - Rhizosphere MetaG P. TD hybrid SRZTD4 | ecosystem: Host-associated > Plants > Roots > Rhizosphere > Soil | place: USA...
GTTCCCTGGGCTCAGCCTCGGCGCAGGCCGGGCTGCGGATACAATGGTTCTCGTGCGTTACCTCGTCACGGCAAAAGTGAAGGCTGGACGGCGGCGGGCGCTTGCCGAAGCGATCGATGATCGCACGCTCGGGGCCGGCTCGATTGCCGGCGACGAGTACTACCGCAACATGGCGGACGCGCGCGAGCTCGACGACGGACGCGTGCAGTGGGTCGAGGTCTGCTACTGCCCGACGCCGCTCGCCGAAGAACGCGAGTACTGGGAAGAGTACTTCGATCTGACGAAAGTGCAGGACGCCCACGCGCGCAGCCGGTGCCGCGACGAGAGCGGCACGGAACCGTGGGCCTGCGGCGACTGCGACTGCTCCGCGCGGCTCGAAGCGCGCCTGGCCACCAAAGGCAAGCCATTCAAACCCTGAGCGAACGTTCTATACTCCGGCCGTGCCGTCGACTTCCCTTCAGGCGCTCCTGACGCGGACCGGGGCTGCGCTGGAGCGCGGCCGCGGCACGGAAGCGGCGCAGATGCTCGCGCCGGTCCTCCGATCGTCGAGTCTTCCCCGCGACGATGAGCTCGCCGTTCGCGCTGCGCTCGCGGAAGCCTGGCTCCTGCAGGACGACCTCGACCAGGCGGCCGCCGCGCTCGGCCGTGCGCCTGATACTTTCCGCGATGCGGTGCCGTCCGGCCGCCTGTCGATGCTGTGGCGGCTTCACGGCCGCCTGGCGTCGGCGCGCGGCGATCAGTCGCGCGCGATCGCGCTCCACGGGCGCGCGCTGAAGCAGGCGGAGATCGCGCACGACTCGCGCGCGATCGGCCTCGCGCACTACGAGCTCGGCCAGTGCTACCGCCAGGTCGGCGACATCGCGATCGTTCGCGAGCACATCACGAAGGCCGCGTCGGCGCTTCACGCGGCCGGCGATCGCCGGCACCTCGCGCTCGTGCATTCGCTGTCCAGCATCTCGCTCGCCCAGCTCGGTCGGTACGACGAAGCGATGGCCGCGCTGCGACAGGCGGAGCGTCTCGCGTCGATCGTTCACGCGGACGACGTGCTCGCGACGGTGTGCGGCAATCAGGCGAACGTGATGATGCTGCAGCACCGCTACGAGCAGGCGCTCGCGCTCGCGGAGCGCAGCGTGTCGCTGCACGAGGAGCATGGATCGGGTCACGGTCTGGCGGTCGCGCTCGCCACGCTGGGTCAGATTTGCGTCCGCCTCGGCGATCTCGGCCGCGCGGAGGATGCGCTCCATCGCGCGCTCGAGGTCCGCAGTCCGATTCAGTTCCACGAGACCACCGGCGCGGTGTTCGACACGCTCGCGCAGATTCACCTCATTCGCGGCCGCTACGACACCGCACACGACTTCCTCGCCCGCGCGAGCGAAGCGTACGGCGCGTACGGCCGGCAAACGAGTCACTGGTACGAATGGTCGGTGCGCGTGCTCGGCGCGCGCCTCGCGTTGCGGCAGGGCGCGGTCGAAGATGCGCTCGCGCGAGCCGACGAAATCCTGCAGGCTGGTGCGCCGCCGTTCGACGCGCTGCAGGCGACGCTCATCGCGGTCGAAGCGCTCACCGCCGCCAACCGCCTGGCCGAGGCCGAACAACGGCTGATCACCGCGGCCGACACGCTCGATCCGAAAGTCGCGCCGGCGGCGTGGGGCGAGTACTTGCGGCTGCGCGGCGCCCTGCATGCGAAGCACGGCGCGGCGGCCGACGCGTACCACGACTTCGCACAGAGCGCATCGCTGCTCGATCTGCTCGGCGAGCGGTATCAGTCGGGTCTCAGCCATCTCGCGCTCGGTCGTCTCGTCGCGGAGACCGGCGCGCGATCGATTGCGGAGCGCCACCTGCACAAAGCGCTCGACATCTTTTGCCAGCTCGGCGCCGAACGCGATGTGGACGACACGCACGGCGCTGAAGCGCTGCTGACGACCATCGGCACCGGCGAGTACGTGATCTCTCCCGCCGATGCCGACGACGCGATCGTGCGGCGGATCGTCGATGCCGCGGCGCTGCCCGATCTGCTCGGACGGGAAACGGCGTCGGCGTTGTATGAAGCCTCACATGCCGACTGCGGCGTCGTGTTCGTCGAGCAGGCGGGCGGCGACATCCGCGTCGTCGCCGCCGCCGGATGTGACGAGGATGCGGCGCGCGCATTCGCACGATCGGCGGTGCACGGGACGACCTACGGACGCGGATCGATGCTGATGGAGCCGCTCGGCCGCGATCGCGACGGCGCGCGATTCGGACTCGTCGCATCGCCGCGGCCGATCGGGCATCCGGTGATGCGCCGGCTGAAGATGATTGCCGCGGTCGCCCGCCAGGGATTTGCGCTGTGCTCGGCGCGGGAGCGTTCGATCACTCCTGCCGGCCTGTCGGTGGACCGCTCCCTCGAGCCGCTGCTTCCGGGCTTCCTTTCCGCCAGCGCCGCCATGACGCGCGTCGTCGAACAGATCCAGCGCCTGCAGGGGAACGATCTGACGGTGCTCATCACCGGCGAGAGCGGAACCGGCAAGGAGTTGGTCGCGCGCGCCATCCACGTCGGCTCGCATCGCAGCGCGGCGATGTTCCTGCCGTACAACTGCACGACGACCGGACGCGATCTCGCGGACAGTCAGTTGTTCGGCCACCGCCGCGGCAGCTTCACCGGCGCGGTCTCGGATCAACCCGGCCTGGTACGCGGCGCCGCCGGCGGAACGCTGTTTCTCGACGAGATCGGCGACCTGCCGCTCGATGTGCAGCCGAAGCTGCTGCGATTTCTGGAGCAGCAGGAAATTCTGCCGATCGGCGAGACGCGACCCCAGCGCGTCGACGTGCGCGTCCTCGCCGCGACCAATGCCGATCTCGAGCAGCGCGTCGCCGAGGGGAAATTCCGCGAGGACCTCTACTATCGGCTGGCCGTCATCCGCATTCACGTGCCGCCACTCCGCGAGCGGCGCGAAGAAATCCCGCATCTGAGCACGTTCTTCCTGCGCGAGGCCTCGGAGCGGCTCAGCAAACCCGACATTCTCCTGAGCTCGGAAACGCTCGACGTGTTCTCTCAATACTGGTGGCCCGGCAACGTCCGGCAGCTGAAGAACGAGATTCAGCGCGCCGTTGCGCTCAGCGCGCCGGGTGGTACGATCGAGCCGGCGCATCTGTCCCCGGAAATCGGGACGGTCCGGCTGCCATCCGTGTCAGGTGCGGCGCGGCCGCCGCGTTCGGCCGCCAATCTCGCGGCAGCCGTCGAACAGGTGGAGCGCGACATGATCCAGGTGGCGCTCGACCGGGCGGGAGGAAATATCTCGGAGACCGCTCGGGCGCTTGGCTTGACGCGACGCGGGCTATATCTAAAGTTGAGGAGACTCGGGATGGATTCGCGCGCGGAAGTGGATACCCACTGACTGGATACTGAATACTCAGTTTACAGGCAATCTGAATACTTAGTAATCGCGTTGCACAAAGAATGGGATCGTTGCACGAATTTGTAAGTTGTTGTTTGCGTGCAGGTTACGTGTGTCCAGCGTCCTCAGCCCTTCCCACCTCTGCACTAGGCGCGGTCCTTGATACGCAGGAGGGCGCAGCACTTCACAACTGAGGGGTTTCCGGTGAGACACACTTTCCCGTCCGACGTGACTCGACGCCATCACAAGGCAGACACCGCGTGCGACAAGCGCTCGGTGCACCGCCGCACTCTGGCCGTGCCGGCCCGTCTGACCTGGAAAGATCAGCAGGGCGCCACGCGTTTCGCGACCGTCGTGACGCGCAACATCAGCGAGTACGGCGTGTACGTCGAGTGTCAGTCGCCGGTCTCGATCCCGCTCTTCCGGCTGGTGCAGTTTCAGCTGGAACGCGACGCGCGCGACGTCGACGCGCTGCCCGCGTCGCTCAAGCACGGCCGCGTGCTGTCCGCGGTGTACCGCGTGTCACCAGCGTCCAAGTCGACACCCCAGGGGTTTGCGCTGCGCCTGATGGTCGACCCCAAGCGCGCCGTGGCGGTGGTGGAACCGGCGCGGGCAACTGCGTAATTTGGAATTGGGAATTTGGAATTTGGAATGCGTAACGCGCGTTCCAAATTCCGAATTCCGAATTCCGAATTCTGAATTCCATTCCAAATTCCAAATTCCAAATTCCTAATTCCTTTTCTTCCAGTACCTCGCCAACCCTCGCCAGTTCAAATCGAACGGTCCGGCCATTTCGTACGCGTGCGTGTCGGCGACGGTGGTGCGCCGCTGCAGCTCGCGGCGCACCTCGTCGGTGAACCACGCTTCGCGGTCTTCGTCGGTCCCTTCGCGCGCGAGCGATGCTTTCGCCAGCCCGCTCACCCATTCGATGCGATCGGCGAGATCGCTCAGATGATCCCGCACCGGTGCGTGCGGACCGAAATGCGTGATGAACAGCGTGTCCGGACGCCATTTCTCAATCCGAGCGAGGCTCTCGCGCCAGAGCTCCAGATCGATGTCGGGCGGCGGCGTTGGCGGCAGATTGAACCCGCCCGGATAACGGCGAACGCCGCCCGTGTCGCCGACGAACGCGATGCCGCTGTCGCGATTGAAGTAGCTCACATGATGCGACGCGTGGCCTGGCGTGTACTCGACCTCGAACTCGCGCCCGCCGGCTGAAATCCGCTCGCCTCCCGAAAGCACGGTGAGCGCGCCCGACGGCACCGGTCTCACCTCGCCCCACAGCTCGTCCATCATGTCGCCATAGAGCCGCGTCGCGCTGGCGAGCAGCTTCGATGGATCGACCATGTGCGGCGCGCCGCGTTCGTGAACGTAGACGCGCAGCTCCGGGTTCTCGTTGACGAGCGTGCCGGTCGCGCCTGCATGATCGAGGTGGATGTGCGTCAGCACGAGCGCGCGCACATCGCGCATCATGATGCCCGCCCGCTCGAGCTCGCCGCGCAGCACCGGCAGCGTGCTCGTCGGTCCCGGATCGATCAGCGCGACACCGCCGGGGCCGTGAACGACGACCGTTGCGATGACGCGCTGCCGTCCGCGAAACTGCAGATCGATGTACGACAACCCTGATGCGAGTGTTTCCATCATTCCTGTTCACGCCGCGCGCGCGCGACCGCGAGAGCAATCAGCGCCGCAACGACGGCAAGGGCGACGAGGCCGGCACGGCCGATCAGCCGCTCGAGCGTCTCCCAGCTCTGACCGAGAGCGTAGCCGACGATCGCCACCGCCGTCGACCAGACGATCGCACCCGCCGCGTTATAGAAAAGAAACGTGCGCCACGGCAGGCCGCTCGTGCCGGCGAGCAGCGCGCCGAAGACGCGAAGGCCGGTGACAAACCGCGCGATGAACACGGTCTTCGCGCCGTGCCGGTGGAAGAACGCGTCGAACTGCGCGAGCCGCCCGCGCGTCAGCCCGATGCGCCAGCCGTGCCGCTCGGCAAGTCCGCGCCCGGCGCGCCGTCCGATCGCAAACCCGAGGTTGTCGCCGAAGATCGCCGCGCACACGGCGGTGACGATGACGCGCGGCAGCGACAGACGGCCGAAGTGCGACAGCGCCGCGCCCGCGAGCAGCGCCGTCTCGCCCGGGACCGGCACACCCGCGTTCTCGAGGAACACGCCGACGAACACGACGGCATAACCGTACCGCGCGAAGAGATCGACGATCCACCCTGGCATGACGGAATTTGGAAGTTAGAATTTGGAATTTGGAATTGAATTCAGAATTTGGAATTTGGAATTCAATTCGGAATCTGGAAGTGCGTACGCATTCCAAATTCCAAATTCCAAATTCCTAATTCTGCGCGGCCCCAGGGCCGCGCAGCGGCCGACCCGGCCGCTCCGCGGTCATCGCGCCGTCAGCGACGACGCGCGTGCCGTTGACGAGGACGTGCTTCACGCCGGTCGAGTAATGTTTGGGATCTTCGAACGTCGACACGTCGCGGATCGTGGCGGGATCGAAGATGGTGACGTCGGCCATCATGCCGGGCCGCAGCACGCCGCGATCGGTCAGGTGCACGCGCGCGGCGGCCTTCGATGACATCTTGCGAACCGCCTCTTCGAGCGTCAGCACGTGTTCGTCGCGCACGAACCGACCGAGAATGCGCGGAAACGATCCCCACGCGCGCGGATGCGATTTCGATTCCGACAGCTTGCCGTCCTCCGCTTGCGCGCCCGAATCGGTGCCGACGCCGACCAGCGGATGCCGCAACGCCGTGCGGACGTCGTCTTCGCTCATGATCGAGGTGATCACCGAGCTCTCGCCGCGATCGGCGACGACCAGATCCATCACCGCGTCGCGCGGATCCTTCCCCATCGCCTTGCCAATCTCGGTGAAGTTCATGCCTTCGTACTTCCGCAGATCGGGGTTGAGCACCGATGACAGCATGATGCCGTCGCCGCCGCCCGCGCCGTACCATTGGTTCTCCCACGTCGTTGCATTCGCATCGTCCATGTCGTTCTTGATGCGCGTGCGCGCCGCGGGATCCCTCAGCCGCGCGAGCATCTTCTCGAGACCGCCTTCGCGAACCCACAACGGCAGACAGGCGTCCAGCCCGTTCGACGCGCGGTTATACGGATATTGGTTCGCCGTGACGTCGACGCCGCGCGCACGCGCCGCTTCCAGGCGCCGGAGCACCTCGGCCATCTTGCCGAACTGCGGTTTGTACGCCGTCTTCAAATGCCAGATTTCAGCAGGAATCGATGCCCGCTCGGCGATGGCGAACACCTCGTCGAGCGATTCGAACAGCCGGCTCCCTTCGGATCGCTGGTGCGTGAAGTAGACGCCGCCGTAGCGGGCTGCGACTTTCGCCAGCTCGACAATCTCATCGGTCGACGCGAATCGATCCGGGACGTACTGGAGCGACGTGCTGAGACCGAGCGCGCCCTGCGCCATCGCCTCGGCGACGAGACGTTTCATCTGATCGAGCTCGGGTCCGGTCGCGCGCCGATCGTCTTTGCCAATCACATAGTTACGAATTCCGCCTGCGCCGACGAACGTGCCGAGGTTGATCGCCGGATGCGAACGCTCCTCGAGCCGCCTGAAGTACTCGCCGAGCGTGCGCCAGTCCTGCGCGACACCGAAATGTTTCGCGCTCGACGAGGCGTCCTGGACCATACGGTCATTTACCGGCGCAATCGACGACCCTTCACCCGTCACCTCGGTCGTGACGCCCTGCGTGATTTTGCTCGCTGCACGGCTGTCGACTAGCACGTTGAACTCGGACTGACCGAGCAGATCGATGAATCCCGGAGCGACGACGAGGTTGGTCGCGTCGATCGTCAACGCGGCATCCCCCGGCGGCACAGTGCCAACCGCCGCAATCCGATCGCCCGCGATTGCCACGTCGCCCCGATACCACGGCGCGCCGGTGCCGTCGACGATGCGGCCGTTTTTTATGACGACGGTGTAGCGCGACTGGGGACGCTGCGCCGCCAGCACAACCGCGAGCAGACAGACCACGATGGCGGACGCGACAGGACCAATGTGAAAGATACGCATGCGCGGCATCCTAGCATTCAGAAGCCGAACGAGTACGCCTGGCGTCCTAACGTGAGGTCGCCTGCGTACTGACGCGGGGACACGTTCTGCGAAGGTGTGACGCGTTGCGCGAGTTGTTCGCGCTTCGCGAGTAACTTGTTGCACGCGCATCTGGTCCAAGCCGTGCAAACGAGCCGCGCACGACCGACATGCGACGATCGCCGACCCGCGCGCTGTTTACATTTGTTTTCGCCGCCATCTCTCTCCCGCTCACTGTCGTCGATGCCTCGGCGGCCGCCGCCGTCGTCGTTTCTGCCGGCGACGCGTCGATCTCGAACGATCGCCGCGCAGGCACGTGGTTGCTCACGGCCGGTGGTACGACGCTCACGCTCGTCTTCGACGGCGGGCGAGACTTCTCGGTGTCGAGCCTGAAAACCGAATCGGGCGCGTCGTGGACGATTGGATCGGGACCCGACACGTTCGTTCGCGTCGGCGACGACACGCTGCCGTTCGGGAAACGCGCGGCCGGCTTTACGTTCCGCGAAGCCTCTGCATCGGCACAGGGCAATCGGCTGCAACTCGATGCGAGGTTCGACGTCGTTGCCGCCGGCATCCGGCTGACCCGGCATTACGCAATCGTAGCCGGATCGCCGACGTTTGAAACGTGGACTACGTACGAGGCGACCGGCAACGATAGGAAAACGATCTCCGATTTGAACAGTCTGCAGCTCACGATTCCAGCCGGTACGATTCATTGGGTGAACGGACTCCAGGGAAGCGCGTCCGACGTGGCGAACGACAACGCGTTCACACTGCAGCAGCGCGCGCTCGCCGACGGCGAGGGGATGACGCTCGGCGGCGCAGGCCGATCGTCGGAGCAGACCGTGCCGTGGTTCGCGGTCGACGGCGCGCAGGACGAGTTCTACGCCGCGCTGATGTGGTCCGGTGCGTGGACGATCGAGCTGAACCGGACCGGCGCGGGGATTTCACTCTCGGCCGGAATTGGACCGATGAGCACCGACATCGAAGGGCCGATCGAAGGCGCTCACATGTTGTTCGGCGCTGTCCAGGGCGCCCGTCCTCAAGCAACGCGCGCGCTTCAAGCCTACGTCGTCGACGGCCTCCGCAGCGGACGGCCGATCAACCCGCTCGTCACCTACAACACGTGGTACGCGTACTTGACGCGCTTCGACAGCGGCACGCTCCGCGGCGAGATGTCGAGCGCGGCGGCGCTCGGCGCTGAGTTGTTCGTTGTCGACGCAGGCTGGTATGCCGGCTCGAACGACGGCGGACCGGCGGATTTCACGGCGGGACTTGGATCGTGGCGGCCGGATCCCGCGAGGTTCCCCGACGGTCTGAGGCCGCTCGCCGATTATGCGCACAGCCTCGGGATGCGGTTCGGGATCTGGATCGAGCCCGAGCGCGTGAGCAACTCGCTCGTCGGTCGCAACGGGATCGAAGAGAGCTGGCTCGCCGCACAGGACGGCGATCACGGGTCCGCGGACTCCGCGCAGATCTGTCTGGCCGCCGGCGCGGCGCGAACCTGGATTCTCGGTTGGCTGACGGCCCTGATAGACGACGTCCAGCCGGACTATCTGAAGTGGGACAACAATCTGTGGGTCAACTGCAATCGTGAGGGGCACGGGCACGGCCGTGCAGACGGAAACTTCGCGCATGTGAACGCGCTGTACGGGATTCTCGCTGCGCTGCGCGATCGATATCCGAATCTTCTCATCGAGAACGTGTCGGGCGGCGGCAATCGGCTCGACTTCGGAATGCTCCGCTACACCGACGTCGCGTGGATGGACGATCGCACCACCCCGTCGCGTCACGTGCGGCACGACGTCCAGGGACTGAGCGTCGTGTTCCCACCCGCATATCTGTTATCGTTTCTCACCCACTACGATTCGGAACCGCTTCACGACGCTCCCGACATGCGGCTGTACATCCGCAGCCGCATGGCATCGGCGCTCGGGTTGGGCTTCCGAACGGGCGAGCTCGGGGAGAGCGACGCCGACACGATCGTACGCGACGTGGACATCTACAAGGACATCCGGCCGGCCATTGCGAGCGCGTCGGCGACGTTGCTGACGCCGCAGGCCGCGATGGAAGGCGGTCCGCCGTGGGACGTGCTGCAGGAAACCACACAAGACGGCGGACAGGTCATCATCTCGGCGTTTCAGTCGGACGAAGGCGTCGAGAGAATCAACGCGAAACCGGCGGGGCTGGCGCCTGACGTCGATTACGACGTCGAGTCAGTCGACGCCGGCCCGCTCGGCACGGCGAGCGGCGCCGACCTGATGGGCAACGGCATCGACATCGTGGGTTCGCCGAACACCGCCGCCCATATCCTCATCCTCACTGCGAGACAGTAGGCCGCGTTTTTGCGCCCGGGCTCAGAATCGCACGTCCGGGCTTTGCACCGGTGTGCTCGCCGCGATCGATCACGAGGACGCCGTTCACGAGCACGTAGTCGACACCCTTCGCATAGGACTTCGGCTTCTCGAACGAGTTCGTCTCGCCGACGGTTGCGGGATCGAACACGACGACGTCTGCCGCGAAGCCCTCGCGCAGCTGACCGCGGTCGCGCAGGCCGAGAATCTGCGCGGGGAGCGATGACATCTTGCGGATCGCATCTTCGAGCGACAGCACGTGCTCGTCGCGAACGTAGTGACCGAGCACGCGAACGTTCGTGCTGTAGTTCCGCGGATGCGGCACGCCGGGCGCATCGAGGTTGATGGCCGATCCATCGCTCGCAATGGCCACCCACGGCTGTCTCATGACGAGGCGCACATCGTCTTCGGACATCGTGTGAAACATGCCGGTAATCCGACCGCCGTCTTCGGCCATCAGCGTCAGGCACGTGTCGGCCGGATCGGCGTCGCCGCGCGCTTTTGCGATCTCGGACAAGCGCATGCCCTCGTACTTCCGGTTCTTCTCGCTGCCGGCGCGCCCCATCACGATCCCGTCCCACCAGCCGTGTTCCTTCGCCCAGGTGATGAAGTCCTTGTCGCGCTTCATTCGCTCGCGAACGGCAGGATCTCTCAGACGCTCGGCGAACTTTGCCGGTCCCCCCTCGCGCGCCCAGACAGGAAAGAAGGCGCTCCATCCATGGTTCATCGCGGTGTACGGATACTGATTCGCGGTGATGTCGAGACCGCGCGCCCGCGCATCCTCGATCATCTTCACGTACTTGCCGACCGTGCCCCAGTTGTCCCGCGCGCGGATCTTCAGATGAAAGATGTGGACCGGCAGCTTCGCTTCGTCGGCCACGCGGATCGCGAATCGAATTTCCTTCTCCTGTTCGAACCCTTCGCTGCCGATGTGCGACGTGTAGTTGCCGCCGTGCGACGCAACCACTTTGGCGAGCTCGATGATCTCCTCAGGATGATCCGGACCGCCGCTCTCGTACCGCGTGACGAGACCCCATGCGCCTTCGTCCATCGATCGCGCGACGAGCGCCTTCATCCGATCGAGCTCGGCCGGCGTCGCCGGTCGTGCGTCGTATCCCATCACGACGCGGCGCACCTGCTCGGCGGCGACGTGCGAGATGACGTTCATCGACACGCCCTGACGCTCGAGCCGCTGAAAGTATCCGGTGAACGTCGTCCAGTCCTGCCGCACGCTGCCGGGTCCGCTCGCGCCGCCGTCGTTGGGCGCTTCGTCCTTCAGCCCGTCGCGGGGCGCGACCGAAGTACTTTCACCGAGAACGTCCAGCGTGACGCCTTGCCGCACCTTGCTCTGCGCCATCGGATCGGCGAGCACGGACACGTCCGAGTGCGTATGAAGATCGATGAATCCAGGCGCGACGATGCGGCCGCTCGCGTCGATGACGCGCGAGGCCGACGCGCCCGACAGTCGTCCGACCGCGACGATCTTGCCGCCTTTGATCGCGACGTCCGCGCCAACCCACGGATTGCCCGATCCATCCACGACGTGGCCGCCGCGAATGAGGACGTCGTACTGTGCCGTCTGGGCGCGCGCAGAGCGGAGGCCGTAGGTGACGACCGAGGCAGCAGCCACCAGAACGAGACCGAGGTATAGCCGGACGTGGTTCCGCGGCATGACGGACACCTCCATCAGGCCGTGAGCCTATCTTCGACGCCGGACTGGCGCAACTCTTTCGCGCCACGCTGCGTCTAGCGCGGCCCTTTCACGGCCGCGTTACGCGGGGCTGAAAGCCCCGCGCTACGTAAGCCGACGCCGATAGGGCGAAGGCTTTAGCCGAGTCGCGTTGCGCGTCGTACGGGCTCAGCACGCGTTCGAGCACCGGCAGCATCATGCCGACGCGCTTCGCGCGAATCACCCAGTCCCACAGCGGCTCGAACTTCTTCCAGCCCGCCGCGTAGGCCGCGTGCCGCAGCGATCCGGTCAGATCGTCGTGCATCGATGCGCCGCGCAGAATGGATCGCCACCGGTAGAAGTCGCGATACGCCCGGTGATATCCCGATTCCAGCGACTCCGCCGACATCCGTGCGGGACGAAACACGGCGTGGCGGGTGTCATAGAGATCCCAATCGTCGGTCGTCAGACGGCCCTGTGCCGCCATTCGCTGATAGAGCGCGGTGCCGGGGTACGGCGTCAGGATGTGGAAGGTCGCGGTCTCGATCCCGTGATCGATCGCCCATCCGACGGTCCGATCGAACACCGATTCGTCGTCTCCGTCCATGCCGAACACGAAGCTGCCGTTAATCATCACGCCGAGATCGTGCAGACGCGTGATCGCGTCCGCATAGCTGCGCCGCAGATTCTGGTACTTCCGCTGCTCGCGCAGGTTCGCGTCGTCGAGCGTTTCGAAGCCGACGAACAGGCTGCGGAGTCCGGATTCGACCGCGCGCTCGAGCAACTTCGGCGCGAGGATCGAATTGATTGTGCCCGCGGCCTGCCACAGGCGCCGCATCCCGCGCATGCCGTCGAAGAGGGCCGACGCGAAGCGCGGCGCACCAAACAGATGATCGTCGAGAAAATACAGATGGCGCCCGGGCAGCCGGTCGATCTCCGCGAGCGCCGCGTCGACCGTTTGCGTGTAGAACGACGTCCCGCCTTCGAAGAACGCTTCCTTGTAGCAGAAGTCGCACACATGCGGACACCCGCGCGACACGACGATCGAGTTCGGGACGAGATATAGATGCCGTTTGATCAAATCGCGGCGAATCGGAGGGAGTCCCGCCAGCGTCCTCGTCGTCGATCGATACATCGGCTGCGGCGCGGCTCGACGGAAATCATCGAGAAACGCCGGCCACGTGTCCTCGCCGGGGCCGAGAAAGATGACGTCCGCATGTGCGGCCGCTTCGTTCGGCAGCGACGTGACGTGCAGGCCGCCGAGCGCGACATGCGCGCCGCGAGCGCGATAGTGATCCGCCAGCGCATACGCGCGGCGCGCCGACGTGATGTACACCTGAATGACAACCAGATCCGGATCGTCATCGAGATCCAGCGGCTCGACGTGCTCGTCCTGTATCGTCACCTCGTCGTCCCGCGACAGATAGCCGGCCAGCGTCGCGAGACCGAGCGGCGGAAAGAGCGAGTACTTGATCGGGCGCCAGAACGGGCTCGTCGCCTCGGTGAGCGCCGGGAGAATCATCTTCACTTTCATGGCGTTCACGACCTTTACGACCGGGGCTCGCCGAGCACAACGGCCGAGATCGCCCGCTCGCGTGGACCGTCGAGCTCGACGAAGAACACGCGCTGCCATCGTCCGAGCAGCAGCCGGCCGTCGACGATGTTCAGCGTCGCCGACACACCAAGCAGGAGCGCGCGGCAATGTGCGTGGCCGTTGGACCGCTCGTCCGGACTCAGATTGACCGTCCGAGCGGTGACATCGTCGTGGCGGTAGCGCGCGCTGCCCGGCGCCGCCGCGTCGAGCATCGATTCGAAATCCGCCAGCAGCAGCGGTTCGTGCTCGTTGACGACGAGGGCCGTGGTCGTGTGCAGCGCCTGCAGGTTCAGGATGCCGACGCTGACGCCGCAGGCATGCACCAGGCTCTGGATGCGATCGGTGATGTCGATGAATTCGGTTGCGCGGTTGGTCGTGATGCGAACGAGGGTGTGTGCGGGCGCGATCCCAACGACGGTGTCCATCGATTCTCCTCCAGTCGGATGTGTGGTCCAACGGCAGAATCGACGGATGGGCGCGGGAAGTCCTCAGCGACGTGTGAGCGAATCGTGAGATTTCGGTGAGCGGGTCAATCCGAGCGCAAGACCAACCCCGAACAGGCCGGCTTCGCCGGCCGCAATGACGGTTCTGGTCACTGGACCGAAGTCCGGTTCGCCGAGAAGTCTCCCGAGCGGCGTCAGCAGCGCGTGGGATCCGGCCGACGCGAGTGCAATGGCGTGAATCGTGCCGCCGACGAGCGGCCGTCCCGCGAGCGCGAGCGCGACCCCTCCGGCTGCGCACGCACCGCCGGTCGCGGCGACAACCTGAACCAGCCGCGATCCGCGCGGCGCCGCCAATCCGCCTTCAGCGCGTCGCGTCGTGAGCGCGTAACCGAGCCCGCTCAACGCGCCGATTACGAGACCCTCGACGCCGCCGCCGACGTCGACGCGGATTCCGACGAGCGTGTCGAGCGTCCACCGCCCGAGCCACTGAGCGATGAGTCCTGCGGCACCGCCGCCGAGCGCACCGCTGACGACAACCGCGGCAACTCGATTCGATCGGGCGGTCGCTTCGCCGAACGTCAGCCCTGCGCCAACACCGGCGCCCGCCAGCGCGCCGACGCAGGCGCCGATGACGCCGAGGACGCCGGCGCCGTGCAGCGGCGCCGTGCTGCCGGGCGCCAGCGAGAGCAGCACACCACCGATGATGCCGGCGGCCGCGCCGGCGACGCCCGCGCCGATTGCGGCCCCGAGCCATCGTGCAGCGGCCGCGCGCGCCGCGCGGCGGAGGCGCACGGCAACGAGCGCGGCGGCGACGCCGGCCGCGTTCGGCTGTCCGACGATCGGAACGGCACCGGCGTTCGGCACGTCCCACCGCGTGTCGCGAAGCAGCGCGCGTGCGCGGACGTGGCCTTCACGCGTCCGGAGGCGGCGGAGCGCTTCGGCGGTTCCGTGCGCATGCAGAAGTTCAGCGGCCTCGCGCTGATCCTCTTCTTCGACTTCGCTCGCAGCTTTCGCAGTCAATCGCCGCAGAAGCGGTTCGAACGCGTCGACGCTCGCGTCGGCGCGAGGCGGACCCGCGGCGGCGCCGGCTGTGGCATCCGCCGTCGGGCCTCCATTCTCTTCGTCGACGAGGACCTCGGGATAGATGAACTGATAGCCGTGCCGCGCGACCGTGCGAATGAACCGCGGCTCGCGTGAATCGTCCTCGAGCGTGCGACGCAGCGTGCGCACCGCCTGACTGAGAGCGCTGTCGCACACGATGACCTCGCTCCAGACGTGCTCGAAGATGTGACGGCGCTCGACCGCTTCGTGGCGGTGTTCGACGAGAAAGACGAGGAGATCGAAATAGCGCGGGATGAGCGGGAGCTCGCGCCCGCTGCGGACCAGCGTCCGGCGGCGGGGCGACAGCGTGAAGTCGGCGAACCGATAGCGCGGCAAGGGCCCCGGCGGTTCCGGCTACGTGCGCTGGATCGGATAGACCGCCTTGCCGCCGACGACCGTGCGGTTCACCTTGATCTTCATGATCTCGTTCGGCGGTACGTCGTGTGGATCCTTCTCGAGCATCACGAAGTCGGCGAGCTTGCCGGCGGTGATGGATCCCTTCAGGTTCTCCTCCGACGACGCGTACGCGCCGTTGATCGTTGCGATCGTGAGCGCTTCGTCGACGCTGACTTTCTGATTCGGTCCCCAGACGCGGCCCTTGTAGTCGGTGCGCGTCACCATGCTTTGAATCGCCATCAGCGGCTCGAACGGGCCGGGCGTGTAGTCGGACGCACCGGGCACGCGGATACCGGCGTCGAGGAACGACTTGTGCGCGAACATCCACTGCACCTTCTCGTCGCCGTACTGCGTCCACTTCTCGCCGTGATAGTAGACATAGGTCCAGAACGGCGTCGGTATGACGCCGTTCGCCTTGATGCGGCGGATGAGATCCGGGTTGACGAGCGTGCAGTGCTCGATGCGATGACGCCGGTTGGGATCCGGCCACTTCTGCAGCGCGCGCTCGTACGCCTTCAGCACCATGTCGATCGTCACGTCGCCGTTTGCGTGCACGCCCACCTGAAAATTGTGGCTGTGCGCATCGTCGATGGCTTCGTAGAGCTGATCCTGCGTCATCGTGAGGATGCCGTAGTCGTTCGTCCCGACGTAGGGCGTGCTCATGCGCATCGTTCGCTCCGACGCCGAACCATCGGCGACGAACTTGAAGCCGCCGACGCGAATCCACTCATCGCCGAAGCCGGTGTAGATGTTGGCGGTCTTCATCGCCGCCTGCACCTGCGGCGCGCGGATCATCATGTAGGCACGATGCGTCAGCTCGCCGTTCTTCCGGCAGTCCTCGTAGGCGAGGACGTGATCGGCGCCGGTTCCGGCGTTGTGCACCGAGGTGAGCCCCGCGGCGTTGAACAGCTGCGACATGTGCTTCATGCCGTTACGGCCCCGGTCGCGCTGCTGCTCCGGCGTGAACACTTCGCGCTTGCCGACGCGGCTGAACACATTGCGCGCGTTCTCGGCGACGCGACCGGTCAGCTCCCCGTTCTCGCGGAAGAATCGGCCGTCCGGCGGATCGGGCGTGTCCTTGGCGATGCCGGCGAGCTCGAGCGCCTTGCTGTTGTACCAGTTGGTGTGACCGCCGCGGT
>Ga0075435_100001286_pt1 | contig 16131 bp, 15 predicted proteins | sample RhiMethybrSRZTD4_FD_75302 | JGI IMG/M metagenome (GOLD analysis project Ga0075435, IMG submission 75302) | Populus rhizosphere microbial communities from Tennessee, USA - Rhizosphere MetaG P. TD hybrid SRZTD4 | ecosystem: Host-associated > Plants > Roots > Rhizosphere > Soil | place: USA...
GGGAATCGCGCCAGCGATTCTTTCGCGATGATCCGAAGCTGATACGGCAGCGACGCGAACACGATGGGAGTGTCGTAAATGCTTTGATGATTCGACACGAACACGTACGTCGTGTCCGGCGCGATCCGATCGAGCCCTTCAACCGTGACGCGAACACCGGTCGTCTTCAGGATCAGCCACGACCACGCGCGGGCGCAGCGGTGCGCGAAATACCCTCGCGAGTCGAACAGGCTCGACACGATCGAAGCGGCGCCGAGGACGATGGTGTAGACGCTGATCGCCGGAATGAGAAAGAAAACCGTCCGCCACCAGTGATACGGAGGGATGCGCAACGCCGCTCATTTTAATGTCGATCGCGGACGCGGATCCGCAGACCCGGCTCGCTCGGATCGGCCCGCACGCCTTCGACGCGGTGCTGGCGCGAGCGCTTTTTGTCTACGCTTGCTGGGCTGGCACCGCCGAACGAACGCGGGCGCGTCCGTTCTCTTCTTTCTCGATCGCCGCCGGTGCGCCGGCCGACGCCGACATGCCTGCTTCGATGTAGCGGCCGAAGATCATCTTGCCTGCCGTCGTCTGCAGCACGCTGGTGACGACGATGTCGATGGTCTTGCTGATCATCTTGCGCGCGTTGTCGACGACCACCATCGTGCCGTCGTCGAGGTAGGCAACGCCCTGGTTGTACTCCTTGCCTTCCTTCAGGATGAACACCTTCATGATCTCGCCCGGCAGCACCACCGGCTTCAGCGAGTTGGCGAGCTCGTTGACGTTCAGCACCTCGACGCCGCGCAGCTGCGCGACTTTGTTCAGGTTGAAGTCATTGGTGACGATCTTGGCCTGCATCGAGCGGGCGAGCTCGATCAGCTTCAGGTCCACTTCGCGAATGTCGGGAAAATCGAGATCCGAGACGATGACTTCGACGCCGGACATCTTCTGGATCTTCTGGAGGATGTCGAGGCCGCGCCGGCCGCGGTTGCGCTTGAGTGAGTCGGCCGAATCGGCGACGAGCTGCAGCTCTTTCAGCACGAACTGCGGAATCACGAGGGTGCCGTCGACGAAGCCGGTCTCGCAGACGTCGGCGACGCGGCCGTCGATGATCACGCTGGTGTCGAGAATCTTGTAGCGGCGCTGCGGTCCGGTCGCGCGGAACAGCGTGACGAGACGTGCCGGCTCGAGCCACTCGCCATGTTTGCCGCCGAGCACGAGTCCGAGATACGGCAGCACGATCAGCGTGAAGCTGTGGAGGAACTCGACGCGCCGATCGCCGTTGTCCGCCCAGAACAGGCCGGTGACGATCATGTGTGCGATCGCCAGCCCGATCGCGCACCCGATCAGCGCGCCGAGTACGCGCGTAATCGCGGTTTCACGCAGGCGGCTCTCGAAGAACACGACGAGCGCCGCCAGCAGCAGGGCCACGACGATGTTCGCGGGAAGACCGACCGGGAACGGCTGAAGAAGAGCGGCGGCGTAGGCAACAGCGACGACAAACAGGGCACGTGCGAGGGCAAACCAGGCCATCGTCCGACTCCGTGTATGAAATGCCCGCCGCCCTCAGGAAAGCGATGAAAAGCCGCGGCGGCGAGTCCCGGGAAAGATATCACCAATTGTCACTGATTGTACGGGTATGTATGTTTCTTTTGGCAAGCGGGCGGCTATGCGAGCAACGCATCGAGAGCTTCGCCTACCGTTCGCACGCCGACCAGCTCGCACTCGCCCCCGGCCTCACGATCAATGTTGGCCTCGGGCATGACGCAGCGGCGAAATCCCATCTGCGCCGCCTCTCGCACACGCAGCGACGCCTGCGATATGCCCCGCACCTCGCCGGCGAGGCCTACTTCGCCGAACACCGCGGTGGCCGCAGGAATGACGCGATTCCGAACACTCGACGCGATCGCCGCAAGAACGCCGAGGTCCGACGCCGGCTCATCCACCGTCATCCCGCCCGCGACGTTGACGAAGACATCGTCGCCGATCAGGTTCAGGCCGGCGCGCTTCTCGAGCACCGCCAGCAGCAACGAAAGGCGCTGCTGATCGATGCCACTCGCCATGCGGCGTGCGTTGCCATACGTGCTGGAGCTGACGAGCGCCTGCACCTCGACGAGAATCGGCCGCGATCCCTCGACGGAGCAGAGCACCGCGGACCCGGCGGCGTTCAACGGCCGCTCTGCCAGAAACATCCTGGACGGATTCGGCACCGGACGCAGGCCGGCGGACGTCATCTCGAACACGCCGAGCTCGCTGACGGCGCCGAACCGGTTCTTCACAGCGCGGACGACGCGATGTGAATGGTGACGTTCGCCTTCGAAGTACAGAACCGTATCGACGACGTGCTCGAGCGCTTTCGGCCCGGCCAGGCTGCCGTCCTTCGTCACGTGCCCGACCAGAAACGTCGGGACGTTCTGCCCTTTCGCCGTGAACAAGAGCTGCGTGGCCGCTTCGCGCACCTGGCCGATGCTGCCGGGCGCGGACTGGAACTTCATCGAGAAGATCGTCTGCACGGAATCGACGATCACCAGCGCCGGCTTGATGCGGGCGATCTCTTCGAGGATCCGTTCGAGGCAGGTCTCCGCGAGGAGGTACAAGGGCGCGCGGCCGACACCGAGCCGCTCACCGCGCGATTTGATCTGATGTTCCGATTCTTCGCCGGAGCTGTAGAGGACGGGGCCGATCGTCCGCGCGACGATCGCCGCCGCCTGCAGCAGCAGCGTGGACTTGCCGATCCCCGGCTCGCCGCCAAGCAGCACGAGCGAGCCCGGCACGATGCCGCCGCCGAGGACGCGATCGAACTCGTCGAGGCCCGTCGTCAGGCGCGCGTGCTGCTCGATCTCGACGTCCGCATACAGGCGCGCCGAGCCGGTCAGCCCGGCGGCATACCGATGCGCGGCAGCGGCGGCCGCCGACGGCTCCTGCGCGCGCTCCTCGACAAACGAGTTCCACGCGCCGCAGTCGCCGCAGCGTCCGAGCCACTTCGGCGATTGCGATCCGCACTCCTGACAGACGTACACGGTTTTCGGCGGCTTGCTCATTCGTAGAGTCTCTCGATCCGGCTGCCGATGCGACAGAGGATCTCGTAGGGAATAGTACCAATCTGTGCGGCCATCTCGCGCACGTCGATGCGGTCGCGGCCCTGCGAGCCGATGATGACGACCTCGTCGCCCGGCGAGACGTCGAGGCCGGATACATCTGCAATCAGCATGTCCATGTTGACTGCACCGACAATCGGCGCACGGCGGCCGCGAATCAGCACCGCACCGCGACCGGCCAGACGCAGATCCAATCCGTCCGCGTAGCCTGCCGGGATGATAGCGATGCTGGTCGATCGATCAGGCTTGAACCTGATGCCGTAGCCGACGCCTTCGCCCACACGGACGCCCTTGACGGCCACGACGCGGCTGCCGAGCGTCATGATCGGTTCGAGCGGCAGCGTCGTCGCAAGCGGCGGCGGGACGAGGCCATACAACAGGAGTCCCGGCCGGACGCGGTCGTACCACACGCGCGAATCGCGCAGCAGCGCCGCGCTGTTGGCGGCGTGAACGTACGGCGGCCGCGCGGGCCGGGTCGAGCCGCCAGGCGCGCGCGGCGTCGATCCGTCAGTGCGGAGCGCCGCGTGCTGCGGCCCGCGGATGTCGTCGATCTCCGTCAGCGCACGCTCGAACCGCGCGCGCTGCTGGTCGAAGAGCGGACTCTCGGGATCGTCGGCAGTGGCAAAGTGCGTGTAGACCGCCGCCAGCTCGAGGTTCGGGCTCGCGATCAACTCCGGGAGCGTCCGCCGAAGATTGTCGAACCGGAAGCCGAGCCGGTTCATACCGGTGTCGATCTTCAAGTGGTAGCGCAGCGTCTGCTTGTACTTCTGCGCCGCCGCCTGCACGGCGCGCGCCGCGCCGGGCGTGGAGATCGTCGGCGTCAGCGTGCAGTCGAAGAGTCCGTCGAGATCGCTGACGCTCAGCGCGCCGAAGACGAGAATCTCCGCGCGAACGCCCGCATCGCGCAGCGTCGCCCCCTCTTCGATGTCCGCGCAGGCGAGCAGATCCGCGCCGGCGTCCTCGAGCGCACGCGCGACCTGAGCGGCGCCATGCCCGTAGGCGTTCGCCTTCACGACGGCGATCACACCGGGCGGGTTCGACGCCGCGTTCCGGGAAGGCTCGTCGCTGAGGCGCTCGACAATCCGGCGATAGTTGGATTGAAGGATGTTGAGATCGACACGCGCGACGGTCGGCCGAATCATTCAACGGCGATCATACAGGCGGCGCTTCGCGCCGTGGGTCGGCTGTCACGCGCCGATCGCGAGGTTCTCGAACCGCGTGTACTCGCGGATGAAAGCGAGCTTGACGACGCCGGTCGGGCCGTTGCGCTGTTTGCCGATGATCAGCTCGGCGATGCCCTGAGCGTCGCTCGCCGGCTGGCTCTTGTCTGCGTATTGGTCCTCGCGGTAGATGAAGATGACGACATCGGCATCCTGTTCGAGGGCACCCGATTCGCGCAGGTCGGACAACTGCGGACGATGATCCGATCGCGATTCCGGCGCACGACTGAGCTGTGACAGGACGACGATCGGCACGTTCAGCTCCTTTGCCAGCCCCTTCAGCGAGCGTGAGATCGAGGCCACCTCGAGGGTGCGGTTCTCGAACCGGCCGCGTCCCTGCATCAACTGGATGTAGTCGACGATGACCAGGTGCAGGCCGTGCTCCGAGGCGAGGCGCCGGCACTTGGCGCGCATCTCGAGCACGCCGATCGACGGCGTGTCGTCGATGAAGATCTTCGACTCCGACAGCGTGCCGATCGCCTGCGAGAGCTTGCCCCAGTCGCGCTCGCCGAGAAACCCGCCGCGCAGCCGGTGTGCGTCGATGCGCGCCTCCGCCGTCAGCATGCGCAGGAACAGCTGCTCCTTCGACATCTCGAGGCTGAACACGCCGACGGTCATGTCGGTCTTCGTGCCGACGTGCTGCGCGACGTTGAGGACGAGGCTCGTCTTCCCCATCGACGGGCGCGCCGCGACGATCACCAGGTCCGACGACTGCAGGCCGGAGGTCATCTCGTCGAGATCGGTGAAGCCGGTGGGGACGCCGGTGATCAGCTCCTTGCGAGCGTGGAGCTTCTCGATCGTATCGAGACTCGACTGCGCCAGATCGCGCAGCGAGACGAAGCCGTCGCGGATCTTGTCGTCGGCGATGGCGAAGATGGCGTGCTCCGCCTGATCGAGGATGACGTCGGCCTCCTCGCCTGCGTCGTAGGCGCTCGACAGAATCTTGTTGGCCGAGTAGATCAGGTTGCGGAGGGTGGCCTTCTCCTTGATGATCCGCGCGTAGTGCTCGACGTTGGTCGATCGCGGCACGCCGTCGACGAGCGCCGCGATGTAGGCCGGGCCGCCGACTTCGTCGAGATCGCCCGATCGTCCCAGCTCTTCCTTCAGCGTGACGAGATCGATCGCCTCGCCGCGCTCGGAGAGCTTGACCATCTTGTCGAAGATCCGCCGGTGCGCGTCGCGAAAGAAATCGTGCGCGTCGATCACCTCGGCGGCGAGGTTGAACGCGTCATTGTGCAGCAGAATCGCCCCGAGCACCGATCGTTCGGCTTCGAGATTGTGTGGGAGCGTGCGTTCGCTGACGGCGACATCCGGCATCGGTTTGTGATCTGCGGGGGAGATTGAGTGTAGCTGAAAAGAAAAAGGCCGGAGCACAATTCTCCGGCCTCTTCAGACTTCGAACGTCGGACTTTCAGGCTTTTGCTTTCTCCGGCTCGCCTTCGGCAATCACCCGAACTTTGATCTTCGTCGTCACCTCGCGATGCAGCTTGACGGGAATCTCGTACTCGCCGAGCTTCTTGATCGGTTCCTGCAGCTGGATCTTGCGGCGATCGATCTCGAGCCCTTTCGATTCGAGCGCCGCGGCGACGTCGCTGGTCGTCACCGATCCATACAGCGCCTCGGTCTCGCCCACCTTGCGCGAGATCTCGATCTCGACCTTGGCGAGCCGCTCGGCGAGGGAGCCGGCGACTTTCTGCTCTTCCGCTTCCTTCGCGTCGAACTTCACCCGCTCGCGCTCGATCTGCTTCTTGTTGCCGTCGGTGGCGATGAGCGCCAGCTTTCGCGGCAGCAGGTAGTTGCGCGCGTAACCGTCGGCGACCTTCACCACCTCGCCGCGGCGCCCGAGATTGTCGACGTGCTCTCTCAATATCACTTCCATGACGTCCCTCAGTCAGTCACGTAGGGAATGAGCGCGATCTGCCGCGCGCGCTTGATCGCGGTCTGCAGCTTCCGCTGGTGCATCGCGCAGGTGCCGGAGATGCGGCGCGGCAGAATCTTGCCGCGCTCCGGCACGAACGGACCGATGAGCTTCACGTCCTTGTAATTGATGTCGTCGATCTTGTCCGCGCAGAACTTGCAGACCTTGCGGCGGCGGAACAGCGTACGGCGCTGCCCCTGCCCTTTCTCGCCGCCCTTCTTGTCGCCGCTTTTGCCGCGGCCGCCGCCGCCACCGTGCGAGCGTCCCTGTCCGAATGGCATCGCTTATACCTCCACTCCGTCGAAGCGATCGTCTTCGACGTCGTCCAGTTCCTGCGACCGTCCCTCGCCGGGCTGCCGCGTCGGCGGCAGGCCGCGCTTGACGCGCCGGCGCTCCGACTCGGTCTGGCGCTTGGTGCGCGTGCGCTCGACCACCTTCTTCTCCTCGTCGACGCGGACGACCATGTGGCGAATCACCTGGTCCATCACGCGAAGCCGGCGGTCCAGTTCCTTCATCAGCTCGCCCGTGCCATTGATCACGTCGAGGACGTAGACGCCCTCCTTCTGGTGACCGATTTCGTAGGCGAGCCTCTTGCGCCCCCAGTTCTCGGTTTTCTCGATCTGCCCGTGCATCCGCGACACGACCGCGTCGACCTGCTGGTGCAGTTCGGTGACCTGCTGTTCAGTCGTCTCGGGGGGAAGGATGTAGACGAGCTCGTACTGTCGATCTGCCATGGTTGCTCCTTCAGGACCTCGTCATTGCGGATTGAGGATTGCGGATTGCGGATTTATTGACGATCGAATCCACAATAAATCCGCAATCCGCAATCCCCAATCCGCAATGACAAGGGCCACCACGCGGGTGGCAAGGTGCCCTTCACGAAGGGCTATTCGGTTGTTGCCGGATCGCCGCCGTTGTACTGGTTCATCACCGCGGCGATCCCGGAGTTGATGAACGTCTCGGCAGCATCGGCGGCGCGCGTGATCATGCGCTCCACCTCTGCGCCTTCATCTTTGTCGAACTTCGCGAGCACGTGATCCGCGAGATCGCGCCGTGAATCCCCACGCCCGACGCCGATCCGCAATCTCGAAAACTCTTCGCCGAGATGCGCGATGACGTTCTTCAGTCCGTTGTGCCCGCCGGCCGATCCGCGCATCCGCGCGCGAAGCTTGCCGAGTGGCAGCTGCACTTCGTCGACGACGACCAGAAGATCCGCGGGCTCGATCTTGAAGTATCGCAGCAGGTCGCCGATGGCCTGGCCGCTCAGATTCATGAATGTCATCGGCTTGACGAGCATCACGGCGTCGCCATCGGCGCGGCGCCACTTCGCGATCAGCGCGTCGGCCGGCGCCGACTCGAACGCCACCGACGCCCGCCGGGCGAGCTCGTCGACGACCTCAAAGCCAACGTTGTGCCGTGTGCCCCTGTACTCGGTTCCAGGATTCCCAAGCCCAACAATCGCGTACATCGGGCCAATCCACAATCAATCCGCAATCCACACTCAATCCGCAATCCACAATCAATCCGCAATCCGCAATCCTCAATCCGCAATGTCGCGGTCTATTTCTTCTTCTCTTCCTTCTCCTCCGCTTCCTCTTCCTTCTTACCCTTCTTGATGACTTCCGGTTCGGCCGGCGCCGCCGGGGCCGCCGCCGCCGCCGCCGCTTCTGGCGCCGGCGCCTCTTCGGCCTTCGGCATGATCACGTGCACCAGCATCGCATCGCCTTCGGTGACCGGCTTCCATTTCGGATCGGTCGCGACGTCGCGGACGCGGATGCCTTGATGCAGCATCAGCTCGCTGACGTCGACGTCGACGTGTTCGGGAATGTCACCCGGCAGACATTCGATGACGATTTCGCGGCGGATGAACTCGAGGATGCCACCCTGCTGTTTGACGCCTTTCGGCTCGCCGCGGACGGTGACGGGGATGGTCACCTCGATCAGCTTGTCCATCGCCACGCGGTAGAAGTCCGCATGCAGGACGTGGTGCGTGATCGGATCGAGCTGGAAGTCCTTCACCAGGACGCGCGTGTCGCCCGCGCCGGACATCTTCAGCGAGATGAGCGTGTTCTGCCCCGAGTCGGAGTGCAGGATCTTGAGGAGCGCGCGCGGCTCGACCGCAATCGGTATCGCGTTCTTGCCGTCCCCGCCGTAGAGCACCGCCGGGACCTTCCCGTGGCGGCGCGTTCGCCGCGCTTCGTTCTTCCCGAACGTCTCTCGTGCCGTCGCTTCGAGTGTCGCTTCCATGTCCGTTGTGCTCCTGCTACACAAACAACGAAGAGACCGACGTCTCTTCGTGAATCGACTTGATCGCCTGGCCGAGCAGCCGCGCCACCGACAGCACGACGATCTTGTTGCACCCCTGCGCCGTCTTGTTCAACGGGATCGTGTTGGTCACGATCAGCTTGTCGATCGGCGATTTCTCGATCCGTTCGATCGCCGGCCCCGACAGCACGCCGTGCACGGCGCAGGCAAACACCTGCGACGCGCCGTTCTCCTTCAGCGCGATGGCGCCCTTGGTGATCGTGCCGGCGGTGTCGATGATGTCGTCCTGCAGAATGCAGGTCCGCCCTTCGACGTCGCCGATCACGTTCATCACTTCCGCGGTCCCGTCGTCGCTGCGCCGCTTGTCGATGATCGCGAGCTCGGCGTCGAGGCGCTTCGCGTAGGCGCGCGCGCGTTCGGCACCGCCCGCATCGGGCGAGACCAGCGTCAGCCTCGGCGAATCGAGCCGCGACAGGTAATCGATGATCACCGGCGCGGCAAAGAGATGGTCGACCGGAATGTCGAAGAATCCCTGGATCTGCGCCTTGTGCAGATCCATCGTCAGCACGCGATTGGTGCCCGCCGCGCTGAGGATGTTCGCCACCAGCTTGGCCGAAATCGGCACGCGCGGCTTGTCCTTGCGATCCTGACGGGCGTAGCCGAAGTACGGCAGCACCGCCGTAATCCGCGCCGCCGACGAGCGCTTGAACGCATCGATCATGATCAGCATCTCGATGATGTGCTGATCGACCGGCGTGCACGTCGGCTGCACGACGAACACGTCGGTGCCGCGGATGTTCTCGTCGATCTGGAACGAGACCTCCGAGTCCGGAAACCGCCGCAGCCGCGACTGTCCCGGGGAGACGCCGAGGAACGCCGCGATCTCGCGCGTCAGCTCCGGATGGGCGCTCCCCGAGAAAATCTTCAACTCGCCGAATCCGGTCGCCATGAACGGGTCACCCATCAACGTTCCAGCTCCGCGTCCCATGGATCAGCGCCCGATGGACTCTCGTCCAGTAACAATGGCTGGGGCGGAAGGATTCGAACCTTCGAATACGGGATCCAAAGTCCCGCGCCTTACCGCTTGGCCACGCCCCATCGTTCACTCCGGGGGCCCTACCCCCCGAACGCGCTTCGCGGGGACCCGCCGGCCCCACTTCGCCCACTCCGGGGACCCCGGCGCCCCGGACGTACTTCGTGGGGCCGCGCGGCCCCACATCGTGATTGTTCCGACACGCCCAGAGTTCTTCGGCCCACTGCAGCGTGATTGTAAGAGGTTGACCCTTCAGGAGTGGCCTGAAACACGCGGTGCAAACGGTAAGTGTATACGACCGCCTTACTTGGCGGCAAGCCTCCGGCATTCGGTGCGGGTCAGCGTGCGCGTGATGATGATGTTCGACAACGCCCGCTCGCGCCGGCCGAGCGATTTCGCCGCGCGGGCCGCCGCCGGTCTGCGGTCGAAGAGGCCGAATACCGTCGAGCCGCTGCCGGTCATCGCCGCATACGACGCGCCGGCGCCGCGCAGCCCCGTGACGATCTGCGTGATTTCGGGATGCCGTTTCGCGACGGCGGGCTCGAGATCGTTTTGCGCCTCCCGCAGCCCGCGCCGGTCCGGCCACGCGCGATCGAGCCCTGCCGGCGGCTTGGCCGCATCCTCGTCGAACCACCCGTACGCGTCCCTGGTGCTGACGCCGAACGACGGGACGACGAGCGTCACCCATGACCGCGGCCGATCGATCAGCGGATACAGCGCGTCGCCGCGCCCGAGACCGAGAACCGTTCCGCCCTCGAGAAAGTACGGAACGTCGGCGCCGAGCGACGCGGCGAGATCGGGCAGACGCTTGGCGTTCACCTGCCACATCTTTGCGAAGGCGCGAAGCGCAGCGGCGGCATCGCTGCTGCCGCCGCCGAGTCCGGCGCCGATTGGAATCTGCTTGGTCAGCGTGACGCCGACGTCGCGCGGCGATCCGGGCCGGCCCGACGCGGTCCACACCGCCTCCGCGGCGCGCCACACGAGGTTCGTGGAGTCGGCCGGACACGCCGGATCGTCGCACACGATCCAGAACGGTCCACGCCTACGGCGGATGGTCAGCGTGTCGTAGAGGGCGATCGATTGAAAGATCGTCCGCAGCTCGTGAGCGCCGCCCGCCAACACGCCGATGACGCGCAGCGACAGATTGATCTTCGCAAACGCGCGCACGCGCGTCATTGGCCCGTACCGAGAGGACCGGATCGCCGCAGCTCGTCGAGCGTGATCGGAGCGGCGTCGGCTGGAATCTGCACGCGGAAGACTTCGGCTCCGAGCCGTGCGTTGGTCTCCACCTGCGACAGCTTCAGGCGGAGATCGAACCGCTTGCCGTCGGCGCTCGACAGCCGGATGGCGCGCGGCACGCCCGCGTCGAAGTCGGCGTACTCCGCGCGCCACGCGTCGTGCGACGACGCGCGATGGATCGCGGCGACCAGTTCCCAGCGCGCGGCCGCGTTGCGGCGCAGATAGACGTCCGTCGATCCAACGGTGACGACGCGCCAGGCGGCGCCGAGCTGACGTCCGTTCGCACCGGGGGCCAATGGCGGGCAGCCGGTCAGCGTCTCGCGCAGCTCCTGCGCATCGAGCGGCGGACCGGCGACCGCCCCGAGCACCGCGTCCGGCCGGCCATGCTGCAGCACCCGGTTGTCGCGCGGTAGCAGGAGCGTGGCGTCGTCGCCGGTGGCCACGAAGATGAAAATCGGCTGGCCCGCAGGCGCCACCGCCTCGATGCGCGCCGACGCGGGCGGCGCGACGCCGACGAGCAGGCTTCCACGCAGCCGGCGGCCGCCAACCGATCCGCTGACGCCGACTTCGGCGCTCAGCGTGGAGACCGCCCGGCACGCCGCCGTCGCGTCGGTCAGCGCCTCGGTCGCGTCTGCGGCGGAAGAGCCCGGGCCGGACGGCAGTTTCACCAGAGGGCCCGCGCAGGCGGTACAACACGCCGCGGCCATCAACACGCCACGAAAACACGAAGACACGAAAACACGAAACCGATTACTCGAATCTTTTCGTGGTGTCGTGGTTTCGTGGTTTCGTGATGCGACAGCCGTCACTTCTTCGGGAGCTTCTGTTTGGCGGTCCGGATTTTCTTGTCGATGTCGACGCGGTTGACGGAATCGCCGTCGCCGCTGAGCGCGCGCGTCCACGCGGCGATCGCTTCGTCGAGACGTCCGAGCTTGAACAGGACATCGCCGTGGTGATCCTGGATCACTGAATTCGTCCTGAGCTGATCGGCGGCGCGACGCAGGTTGTCCTCGGCGAGATCGAGCTTGTCCAGCTTGAAGTAGGCCCAGCCCAGACTGTCCAGATACGAGCCGTTGTCCGGTTCGATCTGAAGGGCCTTCTTCAACAGATCGACCGACTCGTCGAGCCGTTCGCCGCGGTCGGCGAGCATGTAACCGAGATAGTTGAGCGCCGCCGAGTTGTCCGGCTCGCGCGCGATGACCTGTTTGAACGTCGCCTCGGCGTCCGCAAACCTTTTTTGCTTGTCATAGGCCGCCCCGAGCTCGAAGACGATCGACGTGTCGGACGGAAACTTCGCCTGCGCGTCCTGCAGGACCTTGACCGCCTGCGCGCCGCGATCGACGTCCGAATACAGTTGCGCCAGCGCGATGTACGCCATCGGATCGTCCGCGTGCTTGCGAACCGTGTCCTCGAGAAGCGCGATGCCCTGGTCGGCCTTCCCCGAGTGGCGAAGCGCCTGCGCCTGCAGCCGCACGAGCCGCAGGTTGTCCGGATTGTCTGCCACCGCTGCCCGTGCGAGGTCGGCGGCCGCCGCGTACTTCTTCGCGGCAATGTTCGCCTCGATCAAGTAGCTCGAGACCGTGGGATCCTTCGGGGCGAGCTTGTGGGCTTCTTCGAATGTCGCAATCGCCTTGTCGTGCTGACCGAGCTCCTGATAGGCGAAGCCGAGATGGGGCAGCAGCAGCGACGCGCCGAACGAATTCTCCGCCGTCTTTCCTCGCAGGTCGGCGACGGCCGGCGCGAGTTCGGTGATGACCGCCTGGTACTCGCGGCGTTCTTCGAGCGCCTCGGCCAGCGCGTAATAGCCCCACGGGCTCTTGTTATTCTGCGCGATCGCGCGGCGCGCGCTCGCTTCGGCGGCCTTCGAATCGCCGAGCCGTCGCTGCGCCTGCGAGAGCAGGTACAAGGACTGGACGTCGGCGCGCGCCGAGACGACGTCGGAGAGCACCTCGCGCGCTTTCTCGGCATCTTCGCGGCGGCCGGTCTTCAGCAGCGTCGAGGCGTAGCGCGTCTTCAGCTCGCGATTGCGCGGCGTCTGCTGCACGGCGCGCTCGTAGGCTTTGGCGGCATCGGACCATCGCTGCTCTCGCTCGTAGAAGTCGCCGAGTGCGCCCATCAATCGCGGATCGTTCTGCTCTTCGAGCCAGGCGATCGCGTCCTTCGTCCGGCCTGCCCCCGCGTACGCTTCCGCGAGCAGCACCGGGCCGTCGTCCCAGCCCGGCTCCTGTTTCACCAGATCGGTGAGGATCGGAATCGCCTTCTCGAACGCACCGTTGTTGATGTAGGCGCGCGCCAACGTCGCGCGGACGTTCGGGTCGACGATGCCGCCGGTCGGATGCGCGATCGCGAGCTCGAGATGCTGAATCGCTTTCTTCAGGTTCTCGTCGTCTTTCCCGTTTCGGTTGCTCGACGCCTCCGCCAGCGCGGCGTAGACGATGCCGAGCACGCGATTGGCTTCGCTGTTGGCCGGCGCGATCTTGAGCGCCTGCTCGGCGGTGGACATCGCGTCCTGAATCTTGTTCTGGCGCAGATAGAGCCCGGCGAGCTGCGCGGCGATGTCCGCGGCCGCGGGATCGAGCGCGATGGCGCGCTTGTACGCGGCGATCGCGCCGTCCGCGTTGTCGTCTTCCTCGAGATGATGTCCGATCAGGAACTGCGCGTAGGCCTCCGCGACGTTCGCCGATGCGGAGGACGCGGGTTGCGCCGCTGCGGCATGTGAAAAAGAAAAGATGAGTGCCGCGGCAAGGACAACGATCTTCATACGGTCAAATTGTTCCACAAAAGGCCGGGGGTGTCATATAGTCCTCGCCATGCCGGTCGATCCCGAATTGCTCGAAATCCTCGCCTGTCCGAACTGCAAGACACCGGTGGCGCTGGTCAAGAACGGCAGCGCCTTGAAGTGCGCGACGTGCAAGCGTGTGTATCCCATCAAGGATGACATCCCCGTCATGCTCATCGACGAGGCGACCATCGAAGCGGAGTAATTGAAAAGGATCCTGCTCGTCCGGCTCCGCCAGATCGGCGACGTGGTGTTCACGACGCCGGCCATTCACGCGCTGCGACAGAAATTCCCCGACGCTCATCTCGCCTACGTCGTCGAACCGGCGGCGGCGCCGGTCGTGCTCGGCAATCCGCACCTGAACGAAGTCATCGTCGCGCCGCGCGGGCGCGGGTGGCGCGGGCTGCGCGACGATCTCGCGCTCGTCCGGCGGCTGCGCGGCGGGCGCTACGATCTCGCCATCGATTTTCACGGCGGCCCGCGCGCATCGCTGCTGACCTGGTTGAGCGGCGCGCCGGTCCGCATCGGCTATGACGTCGCCGCGCGGGGCTGGATGTACACCGAGCGCGTCGCGCGGCCGCGCCAGCTCCGGCCGCGGCACTCAGTCGAGAACCAATCGGACCTGCTCGCGCCGCTCGGGATTCGGCCGCCGGATCGCACTGCGTTTCCAGTCGCGATGACGGTCGATGCGACGGCGGCGGCGGCCGTCGCCGATCGGCTCGCGCGCGCAGGCGTTCGCGCCGGCGATCCGATCGTCGTCGTGCATGTCAGTGCCGGCAATCCGTTCCGGCGCTGGCCGATCGCGCATTTCGCGGCGCTCGTCGAAGCGCTGGTGATCGAGGATCCGCGGCGGCGCATCGTCCTGACCTCCGGACCGTCGGAACACGACGCCGCCACCCGAGTGATGGCCGAAGCGCGCGCCAACCTGCGCGCGTCGGCGGATCGAGTCCTGTCGTGCGGCGAGTTCTCCCTGGCGGAACTGCGTGCGCTGTTCGACCGTGCCGCGCTCTACATCGGCGGCGACAGCGGTCCGCTGCACATCGCGGCGACGACGACGGTGCCGGTGGTGGGACTGTACGGGCCGACGCTGCCGGTGCGATCGGCGCCCTGGCGCGACGACCGCTTCGTCACGGAATCGGTGGATGCCGGCGAGCTGCCGTGCCGTCCGTGCGATCAGCGCGTCTGCGCACCGGGAGATTTCAGATGTTTGACGCGGATCGAGCCGGCGCGCGTGGCCGCGGCGGCGTCACGCGCGCTCACGAGGAATCGCGATTCAGCCACGCCCCCCACGCGTTCGCGTTGAACGGCCGGCCGAGAAAATCTTCGACAATGGCCGATGCCGGCTTCGTGCCGCCGACCTGCAGCACCTTCTCGCGGAACTCGTGAGCGATGCGCGGCGCCAGCAGATCCTTCTGATCGAACCGGCTGAAGAAGTCTTTCGCAATCACCAGCGACCACATGTACATGTAGTAGCCCGACGCGTAATTGCGGTTGGCGAGGTGCGCCATCGACGCCTGCCGATGCGTCGCTTCGACGTACGGCCACGGCATGTACTTCTCGGTGGCCTCGCGCAGCACGACGTTCGAGTCCACGTCCTTCGCATCGTGTTCGTGCAGCGCCAGCGACACGCGCGCCAGGACCATCTGACCGCGGACGCCGATCGGACCAATCGCCTTGCCGAATTCGCCGGCGCGGCGCATCCGGTTGACGAGCGCGACGGGAATCGGCTCGTTCGTCTTGTAGTGCCTGGCAAAGGTGGCGAGGGTCGCCGCATCCCACATCCATTCCTCGAGCATCTGCGACGGAACCTCGTTGAAATCGCGCTCGGCGTAGCGCGTGAGGCCCATCCACTTCCCGTTGCCGGCAAAGACCGTGGCCAGCAGATGTCCGAACTCGTGGAAGAAGTTCCTCGCGTCGTCGTGCGTCAACAGCCCGGAATCTCCCGGCTGTCCCCCCGGCACGCTCGCGAGGATGACGACTTCCGGCAGGCGCCGGCCGGCGACGCCGGCGCGTACGGTCGACGCGAGCGGACTGTTGTTCGGCTTGAACGGACGCGGATGCATGTCGAAATAGAAGCGGCCAATGAGCTCGCCGTGGTCGAGGATCTCGTAGGCCTCCACCGACGGATGCCAGACCGGAACGTCCTTGGCAGGCCGGTAGGTGATGCCGAACAGCCGCGCCGTGACGTCCAAGACGCCCTGGCGGACGCGATCGAACGGAAAGTACTCGCGAACCGACAACGCGTCGATGTCGTAGCTGGTTCGGCGCACGAGCTCGACGTAGTAGGCGTTCTCCCACGCGTTGACCGTCGTCGCGCCCGGCACGTCCTGCTGCTTGCGCTTGAGAAGCTGTTCGTATTCGCGGTCGGCGCGCGCCTTGGACGCGTCGGCCACGCGATCGATGAACGCCGACGCGGCGTGCGCCGTCCCGACCATCCGATCGGACATGTCGAAGTCGGCGTAGGAATCGAATCCGGTCAGACGGGCAATCTCGGCGCGCGCCGCCAGCATCCGGCTGAGAACGGCGATGTTCTCGGGGTACGCGATGTTCATCCACTCGATGTACAGCCGCTTGCGGACGTCGTCGCTCCTCGCAAA
>Ga0075435_100001292_pt1 | contig 16094 bp, 14 predicted proteins | sample RhiMethybrSRZTD4_FD_75302 | JGI IMG/M metagenome (GOLD analysis project Ga0075435, IMG submission 75302) | Populus rhizosphere microbial communities from Tennessee, USA - Rhizosphere MetaG P. TD hybrid SRZTD4 | ecosystem: Host-associated > Plants > Roots > Rhizosphere > Soil | place: USA...
CCCTCGAGCCGCTCGTCGCCGGGCTCGGCATCGTCGGGCTGGCCGGCGTGGTCGGGCTGCTGGCGACCCGCCGCTGGGGCCGGCTGGTCGTCGCCGCGATCGTCGCGCTGTCCGGGCTCGGCGTGCTGGTCACCGCGCTCACCCGGCTGACCGCCCCCGGCGCCGCCGAGGCCCGCGACCTGCTGGCGGACGCCGGCCGGTCCGCCGGCGCCGCCGCGGTCACCGCGACCGCGCACCCCGGCTGGCCGCTGCTGGCCGCGGCCGGCGGTCTGCTGCTCGCCCTCGGCGGCCTGGCCGCGCTGGCGCGGTCCCGGCGCTGGCCGACCATGTCGGCCCGGTACGAGACGCCGGCCGCCCGCACCGGGCGCCCGCGCACCGACGCGGCCGTCTGGGACGCGCTCGACCGCGGCGACGACCCGACCGCGGGCCCCTGACCCGGCTCGTACCGTGCTCGAACACGGCGCTGATGTGACCGCGCCGCCGCGGACCGTACGGTGGCTGCGTGCTGGGGGACAGCAAGGGGCTCGTGCTCGTCGTGGAGGACGAGCGGGCGATCGCCGACCTCGTCCGGCTCTACCTGGCCCGGGAGGGGTTCGGCGTGCACGTCGAGGCGGACGGCGCCGCCGGGCTGGCCGCCGCCCGCCGGCTGCACCCGGTCGCGATCGTGCTCGACGTCGGCCTGCCCGGCCTGGACGGCACCGAGCTGTGCCGGCGGCTGCGCGCGGACGGCGACTGGACGCCGGTGCTGTTCGTGACCGCCCGGGACGACGAGGTCGACCGGGTGCTCGGCCTCGAGCTCGGCGCGGACGACTACGTGACCAAGCCGTTCTCGCCGCGCGAGCTGGTGGCCAGGGTGAAGACCGTGCTGCGGCGCACCCGCGGGGTCGAGCGGTCCACCCCGCGGCTGCAGGTCGGCCGGGTCTCGCTCGACCCGGACCGCCGCCGGGCGTACGTCGACTCGACCGAGGTCGTGCTCACCACGACCGAGTTCGACCTGCTCGCGTTCCTGCTCCGCCGGCCCGGCCGGGTGTACGAGCGCGAGCACCTGCTCTCCGAGGTCTGGGGCTACGCCGCCGCGGCCGGCACCCGCACGGTCGACGTGCACGTCGCCCAGCTGCGGGCCAAGCTCGGCGACGCCAGCCCGATCCGTACGGTCCGCGGCGTCGGCTACTCCGCGGAGTCCCCGTGAGCGAGCCCGGCCCGGCGGCCCGACCCGGTGCCGAGCCGCGTGGTCCCGAGCCCGGCGGCCCGCCGTTCGCCGGGCCGCCGCCGGCCCGCCGGCGGGGCACGCTGGCCGGGCGGATCGCGCTGGTCACCACCGCGGTCGCGGCGGTCGCCGTGCTGGTCGCCGGGCTGGTGTCGCTCAGCCTGGTGAACCGGGCCGGCGACGCCGACGCCCGTCGCACGCTGTCCGCACTGGCCGACGCCGCGGCCGAGGGCGCCGGCGGCAACGGCCGGCTCGGCGACGGGTCGGTCGCGTTCGGCCGGCAGCGCACCCGCAACCAGCTCAACGCGCTCAGGATCGACTTCACCTTCCTCACCCGGACCGGCGCGACCAGCGGCGGCCCCGCCGACGGCCTGGCCAGCCGGGCGCTGACCGAGACCGAGCGGACGGAGGTGGTCGCCGGGCGGTCGATGTCGCTGACCCGCAACGTCGGCGGGGTGCGGACCCTGGTCGAGGCGCGGCCGGCCACCGTCGGCGGCGTCGTGCTGGCCCAGTCGATCTCGGACGCCTCGTTCGCCGGCGCCGCGGTCCGGCGGATCGCGCTGTCGCTGCTGATCGGCCTGGCGGTGGCGGCGCTGGCCGGGGTGCTGCTGGCCCGGCTGCTGGCCCGCCCGCTGCGCCAGGCCGCCACGACCGCGCGGCTGCTCGCCGCCGGCGCCCGCGACGTCCGGGTCCCGCCGGAGGGACCGGCCGAGGTCGCCGAGGTCGCCGACTCGCTGAACGCCCTGTCCGCGGCGCTGGCGACCAGCGAGGGTCGGCAGCGCGAGTTCCTGCTGTCGGTCAGCCACGAGCTGCGCACCCCGCTGACCGCGATCACCGGGTTCGCCGAGTCACTGGCCGACGGGGTCACCACCGGGCCGGACGTGCAACCGGTCGCCCGCACCGTGCTCGGCGAGGCGCACCGGCTGGAGCGGCTGGTCAGTGACCTGCTCGACCTGGCCCGGCTGGGCGCCCAGGACTTCCGCATCGACCTGCAACCGGTCGACCTCACCGCGCTGATGGAGACGGCCGGCGAGGTGTGGCGGGCGCGCTGCGAGGCGGTCGGCGTGGTCGGCCGGACCGACCTGCCGCACCAGCCTCTGCTGTGCGTCACCGATCCCACCCGGGTCCGCCAGATCGTCGACGGCCTGGCCGAGAACGCGCTGCGGGTCACCCCGGCCGGCCGCCCGGTCCTGCTCGGCCTGTACCAGACGCAGGGCCTCGCGGTCATCCAGGTCCGCGACGGCGGGCCGGGCCTGTCGCCGGAGGACCTGCCGGTCGCGTTCGAGCGGTCGGTGCTCTACCAGCGCTACCGGGGCGTCCGCCAGGTCGGCACCGGCGTCGGGCTCGCCCTGGTGCACGGGCTGACGACGAGGCTCGGCGGCAGCGCGGACGCCGGCCGGGCGCCCGAGGGCGGCGCCTGCTTCACCGTCCGGCTGCCGCTGCAGCCGGCCCGGAACGCGATCACGGTCCCGCTGCCGCCCCCGGGCCGGCCCGGGGGCGGGTCGGTTGCCGCCCCCGGCTCTCGGTAGGGTGCCGGGGGAGGCAGCCGAGGAAGGGACCAGCGTGAGCGTTCTCGACGAGATCCTCGTCGGAGTCCGCGCCGATGTCGCCGCTCGCGAGGCCGTCACCCCGCTCGCCGAGGTCAAAGCGGCCGCGGCCAGGAAGCCGGCGGCGCGCGACGCGATCGCGTCGCTGCGGCTGCCCGGGGTGGGCGTCATCGCGGAGGTGAAGCGGGCGAGCCCGTCCGCTGGCGCGCTCAGCCCGATCGAGGATCCGGCCTGGCTCGCCGGCGAGTACGAGTCCGGCGGCGCCCGGGTGATCAGCGTGCTCACCGAGGAGCGGCGGTTCTCCGGCTCGTTCGCCGACCTCGACGCGGTCCGGGCCAAGGTCGAGGTGCCGGTGCTGTGCAAGGACTTCATCGTCTCCTCCTACCAGGTGCACGAGGCGCGGGCGCACGGCGCCGACATGGTGCTGCTCATCGTCGCCGCGCTCGAGCAGAACGCGCTGGTCGGCCTCGTCGAGCGGATCGAGTCGCTCGGCATGACCCCGCTGGTCGAGGTGCACGACGAGGCCGAGGCCGACCGGGCGCTGGAGGCCGGGGCCAAGGTGATCGGCGTCAACGCGCGCAACCTCAGGACGCTCGAGGTCGACCGCAGCGTGTTCGAGCGGATCGCGCCGGGCCTGCCCAGCCGGGTGCTGAAGATCGCGGAGTCCGGCGTGCGCGACCCGCACGACCTCATCGCCTACGCGGCCGCCGGCGCGGACGCGGTGCTGGTCGGCGAGGGGATCGTGACCAAGCCGAGCCCGCGCCAGGCCGTGGCCGACCTGGTCACCGCCGGCTCGCACCCCGCCACGCCGCGGCCGGCTCATGACCGCTGAGACCGTCCCGGACGCGTCGGGCCACTTCGGCCCGTACGGGGGGCGGTTCGTGCCGGAGGCGCTCGTCGCGGCGCTGGACGAGCTGGCCGCCGAATATGCGGACGCGCGGCAGGACCCGGCGTTCACCGGGGAGCTCGACCGGCTGCTGCGCACGTACGTCGGCCGGCCGACGCCGCTGACCGAGGCGGCCCGGCTGACCGCGCACGCCGGCGGCGCCCGGATCCTGCTCAAGCGGGAGGACCTGGCCCACACCGGCTCGCACAAGCTCAACAACGCGCTCGGCCAGGCGCTGCTGACGAAGCGGATGGGCAAGACCCGGGTGATCGCGGAGACCGGCGCCGGCCAGCACGGGGTGGCGACCGCGACCGCCTGTGCCTACCTCGGCCTGGACTGCGTCGTCTACATGGGCGAGGAGGACACGGTCCGGCAGGCGCTCAACGTGGCCCGGATGCGGATGCTCGGCGCCGAGGTCGTCCCGGTGCGGACCGGGACCCGGACGCTCAAGGACGCGATCACCGAGGCGATGCGGGACTGGGTGACCAACGTGGCGTCCACCCACTACGTGATCGGCTCGGTGATGGGCCCGCACCCGTTCCCGATGCTGGTGCGCGACTTCCAGCGGGTGATCGGCGACGAGGCCCGCGCGCAGCTGCTCGACCTGACCGGCCGGCTGCCGGACGCGGTGACCGCCTGCGTCGGTGGCGGGTCCAACTCGCTGGGCATCTTCACCGCGTTCGTGCCCGATCCCGGCGTCGCGCTGATCGGGTACGAGGCCGGCGGCAGCGGCGTCGAGGGTGCGCTGCACGCGGCGACCATCGCGGCCGGGCGACCGGGCGTGCTGCACGGCATGCGGAGCTACCTGCTGCAGGACCCGGACGGGCAGACGCTGCCGACCGCGTCGATCTCGGCCGGGCTCGACTACCCCGGGGTCGGCCCGGAACACGCCTGGCTGTACGACACCGGCCGCGCCTCGTACCGGTCGGTGACCGACGGGCAGGCGATGGAGGCGCTGCGGCTGCTCGCGCACACCGAGGGAATCCTGTGCGCGATCGAGACCGCGCACGCGGTGCACGGCGCGGTCGAGCTGGCCCGCGAGCTCGGGCCGGAGCAGGTCGTGCTGGTCTGCCTGTCCGGCCGGGGCGACAAGGACATGGACACCGCTGCCCGCTGGTTCGACCTGCTCGACCCGGGCGCCGCCGGGTGACGAGCCGGCTCGCCGGGACCTTCGCCGCGGCGGCGGCGGACCGGCGCGGGACGCTGGTCGGCTACCTGCCGGCCGGGCTGACCCCGGCCGCGACGTTCGCCGCGATGGTCGAGGCCGGTGTCGACGTCGTCGAGGTCGGCCTGCCCTACTCGGACCCGGTGATCGACGGGCCGGTGATCCAGCAGGCGGTGGACCGGGCGCTGGCCGCCGGCACCACGCCGGCCGACGTGCTGCGCACGGTCGAGGCGGTCACCCGCACCGGCGTCCCGGCCGTCGTCATGACCTACTGGAACCCGATCGAGCAGTACGGCGTCGACCGGTTCGCGGCCGACCTGGCCGCGGCCGGCGGAGCGGGCATGATCACCCCGGACCTGACCCCGGAGGAGGCCGGTCCCTGGCTGGAGGCGGCGGACAAGCAGGGACTCGACCCGATCTTCCTCGTCGCGCCGTCGTCCACCGACGAACGGGTTGCCCGGATCTCGTCGCTGTGCCGCGGCTTCGTGTACGCCACCTCGGTCATGGGCGTGACCGGCGCGCGGGCGCAGACCTCGGCCGCGGCGCCCGGGCTGGTCGCCCGGGTCCGCCGGGTCACCGACCTTCCGGTCGGCGTCGGGCTCGGCGTGTCGAACGCGGACCAGGCCGCCGAGGTGGCCGGCTACGCCGACGCCGTGATCGTCGGGTCCGCGTTCGTCCGGGCGGTGCTCGAGGCCGGCTCGGACGCCGCCGCCGCCCGGGCGGCCGGGACGCTGGCGGCCGAGCTTGCCGGCGGGGTGCGCCGCCGGGTCAGGGCATGACCAGCAGCTTCCCGGTGGTCCGGCGGCTCTCCAGGTCGGTGTGCGCGGCGCCGACCTCGTCGAGGCGGTAGCGGCCACCGATCCGGACCCGCAGCGAGCCGTCGGCGACCGCGTCGAAGACCGCAGCCGAGCGCTCCAGCAGCTCCTCCCGGTCCGCGATGTAGTGCGCCAGCGTCGGCCGGGTGAGGAACAGCGAGCCGCCGGCCTGCAGCCGGCGCGGGTCGACCGGCGGCACCGGCCCGCTGGACGCGCCGAACAGCACCAGGTAGCCGCGCGGGCGCAGGCAGGCGAGGCTGGCGTCGAAGGTGGTCGCGCCGACCCCGTCGTACACGGCCGCGACGCCGGTGCCGCCGGTGATCCGGGCGACCTCCTCGGCCACGTCGACCTGGTCGTACCGGATCACCTCGACGGCGCCGGCCTCCCGGGCCAGCTTCGCCTTCTCCTCGGTCGAGGTGGTCGCGAGCACGTCCCCGCCGCGCGCCCGGGCCATCTGCACGACCAGCGACCCGGTGCCGCCGGCGGCCGCGTGCACGAGCACGGTGTCGCCGGGCTGCACCGGGTAGGTGGAGTGGGTCAGGTAGTGCGCGGTCATGCCCTGCAGCAGCACCGCGGCCGCGGTCTCGTCGTCGACCCCGACCGGGACCGGGACCGCCCGGGCGGCGGGCACCACGGCCCGGGTCGCGTAGGCGCCGGGCAGCATCGCCCAGGCCACCCGGTCGCCGGCGTCGACGCCGACCACACCCTCGCCGACCGCGGCGACCGTGCCGGCGGCCTCGGTGCCGAGCCGCAGTGGCAGCTCGCCGGGGTAGGCGCCGGTGCGGTTGTAGACGTCGACGAAGTTCACGCCGGCCGCGGTGACGTTCACCAGCAGCTCGCCGGGGCCGGGCTCCGGGTCGGGCAGCTCGGCGACCTCGATCGCCTCCGGGCCGCCGTACGCCCGGATGATCGCCGCCCGCATCAGGCGAGGGCCAGGTCGCGGGTGAGCGTGCGGACCACGCCGGACCGCGTGCCGGCGCAGTCGGTCACGACCGCGGCGGCGGTCGCGGTGATCCGCTCGGGCAGGCAGCCGGCGTCGTACCAGCCGAGGTGGTCGATGCGGCCGCGGCCGTTGAGCACCGGCTCCCCGGAGACCAGCTCGCACCGGAACGCGTAGGTGAGCAGGTCGGGCAGGTCCTCCTCGTCGCCGCGCAGGTGCCCGCAGAGCAGGTAGAGACCGAGCAGGTCGACGACGCGGGCCTCGATGCCGGTCTCCCGCCGCAGCTCCCGCACGACGGCGTGGGCAGGTGCCTGGCTCGGGTCGATGTGCGCGCCGGGCAGACCCCAGCGATGCCGCGCGTCGGCCTTGCGGACCAGCAGCACTCGGCCCTCGGCGTCGCAGAGGACCGCGGCCGCGGCCCGCGTCACGTGTCCCATGGCACAGACCCTAACCGCGCCGCGGCGCTCTGCTAAGCCCTCGTGCGGAGCAGTCCGGGCAACGGCGCCTCCGGGCGGTTGGAAGCGACACCCTAGACTCGGCGGGTGCTGCTTGCGTCGTTCCCGAGCCCCAGCCGCGCCGTCTGGGATCTCGGTCCGATCCCGATCCGGGCGTACGCGTTGTGCATCATCGCGGGGATCATCGCTGCGATCTGGATCGCCGAGCGGCGCTGGGTGGCGCGCGGCGGGAAGCGCGGCACGGTCTCGGACATCGCGGTCTGGGCGGTCATCTTCGGGTTGGTCGGCGGCCGGCTCTACCACGTGATCAGCGACAACGAGCTCTACTTCCGGGCGGGGCGCGACCCGTGGCGGGCGTTCTACGTCTGGGAGGGTGGGCTCGGCGTCTGGGGCGCGATCGCGCTCGGCGGGGTCGGCGCGTGGATCGGCTGCCGGCGGCGCGGGATCAAGCTGCCGCCGTTCGCGGACGCGGCGGCGCCCGGGATCGCGGTCGCGCAGGGCATCGGGCGCTTGGGCAACTACTTCAACCAGGAGTTGTTCGGCCGGCCGACCGACCTGCCCTGGGGCGTGCGGATCGACCCGGACCGGCCGAGCACGGTGCCGGGCGCGACGGCGTACCACCCCGCGTTCCTGTACGAGATGCTGTGGGACTTCGGGCTCGCGGGCGTCCTGATCTGGGTCGACCGGCGGTACAAGATGGGCCGCGGCCGGGTCTTCGCCCTGTACGTGATGGGCTACACCGCCGGGCGGGTGTGGATCGAGATGCTGCGCATCGACACCGCCAACCACGTGCTCGGGCTGCGGCTGAACGTGTGGACCTCGATCCTGGTGTTCGCCGGCGGCCTGGTCTACTTCCTGTTGCACCCGGGACCGCGGGAGACCGTCGTCGAACCGGACGCCGTCCCCGTCGCCGGCGGCCCCGGCGCGGCCGGCACCCTCACCGACGAGACCGACGAGAGGTCGCCCGCTGCCGTCGACGGCGAGACCGAGGCCGACGGCGAGGACGACGACGCGAACACACCGGCAGACGACGTCGGTGCCGAGGCGGACGCGACCGGCTCGGCCGCCGAGGTTGCCGCCACCACCTCCGCCGACCCCGATCCGGCCGGGACGGCCGTCCCGGCCGAGAGCGCTGTCCAGACCGAGGATCCCGTCCCGACCGAGGATCCAGTCCGGGCCGAGGACGCCGTCGCGACCGAGGATCCAGTCCGGGCCGAGGACGCCGTCGCGACCGAGGATCCAGTCCGGGCAGAGGACGCCGTCGCGACCGAGGATCCAGTCCGGGCCGAGGACCCCCGGGCCGAGGACGCCGTCCGGGCCGAGGACCCCCGGGCCGAGGACGCCGTCCGGGCCGAGGACCCCCGGGCCGAGGACGGCGTCCGGGCCGAGGACGGCGTCCGGAGCGAGGACGGCGTCGCGACCGGCGACGGCGTCGCGGCGGAGGACGGCGATTCGGCGGCGGAGGACGGCGTTCCGGCCGGGCGGCGCAAGCGCTGACCCACATCCGCACCCGCAGTAGTTGCACGCGCATGTTCTGGAATCTGCGTCGCTGCCGACCCGAAATGTCCGCAACCGCGGATCTAGACCGGCTCTCGATTCCGTCCATGCGGCGAGCCCATCGAACCGGACGGCTTCCGGCCCCGTGCCCTCGGACCTAGGGTGATCGGCATCGGCATCACCGGCTCAGGCAGTTGGGGGAGTGTGCCCATGGCGAGGATCGAAGTCACCGTCGACGGCGTCAGTTACCACGACGAGGTGGAACCGCGGCTGCTGCTCGTGCACTACCTCCGCGAACGGTTGGGAAAGGTGGGCACCCCCATCGGGTGCGACACCTCCAACTGCGGCGCCTGCACGGTGCACGTCGACGGGGTCAGTGTGAAGTCGTGCACCATGCTGGCGGTGCAGGCCGACGGCACGCAGATCACCACGATCGAAGGGCTGGCCCAGAACGGCCAGCTGCACCCGGTACAGCAGGCCTTCCACGACAACCACGCCCTGCAGTGCGGCTTCTGCACGCCGGGCATGATCATGGCCTCGGTCGACCTGCTCCAGCACAACCCGTCGCCCAGCGACGAGGAGATCCGGCACGGCCTTGAGGGCAACCTCTGCCGGTGCACCGGCTACCAGAACATCGTCCGCGCGGTCCGCCAGGCCGCCGAGAAGAGCGCGGAGGTGACGGCGTGACCGAGGAACTCGACGCCGGCCTCATCGCCGAGCAGGTCGAAGAGCACCCCGAGGCGATCGACCAGCCGGACGCCACCAGGCACATCGGCCGGCCGCTGAAGCGCAAGGAGGACCGGCGGCTGATCACCGGCCGCACCCGGTGGACCGACAACATCCAGCTGCCCGGCCTGATGCACATGGCGATCGTCCGCAGCCCGGTCGCGCACGCCCGGATCAACCGGGTCGACGTCAGCGCCGCGCTCGACCGGCCCGGCGTGATCGCCGCGTTCAGCGCCGCCGACCTCGGCGACGCGCTCGGCACGCTGCCCTGTGCCTGGCCGGTGACGGCGGACATGGTCCACCCCGACCACCACCCGCTGGCCACCGACGAGGTCAGGCACGTCGGCGAGGCGGTCGCGGTCGTCGTGGCCACCGACCGCTACGCGGCGGCCGACGCGACGGAGGCCGTCGAGGTCGACTACGAGCCGCTGCCGGCCGTGACCGACATGGAGGAGGCGCTCAAGGACGAGGTGCTCGTCCACGCCGACAAGGGCACCAACAAGACCTACCTGTGGCCGTTCGACGGCGGCGACTACGACGCGGCCAGGGCGCAGGCCGAGGCCGAGGGCGGCATCGTGTTCAAGCGCCGCTACATCCAGCAGCGGCTGATCCCGGCCGCGATGGAGCCGCGCTCGGTGGTCGTCGAGCCGCTCACCGAGGGCGACGAGTACACGGTCTACTCGGCCACCCAGATCCCGCACATCCTGCGGCTGATGCTGGCGCTCACGTGCGGCATCCCCGAGCAGCAGATCCGGGTCATCGCCCCGGACGTCGGCGGCGGCTTCGGTTCGAAGCTCAACGTGTACGCCGAGGAGGTCATCGCGCTGGTCGTGGCCCGCAAGCTGGGCCGCCCGGTGAAGTGGACCGAGTCGCGCAGCGAGGGCTTCCAGGCCACGATCCACGGCCGCGACCAGATCCAGGACATCGAGGTCGCCGCGACCCGGGACGGCCGGATCCTCGGGCTCTCGGTCGACCTCAAGGCCGACATGGGCGCCTACCTGCAGCTGGTGACGCCGGGCATCCCGGTGCTCGGCGCGTTCATGTTCAACGCGATCTACAAGATGGACGCCTACCGGTTCCGCTGCACCGGGGTGTTCACGACCAAGACGCCGACCGACGCCTACCGCGGCGCCGGCCGGCCGGAGGCCACGTACGCGATCGAGCGGATCATGTCCGACCTCGCGTACGAGCTCGGCATCGACCCGATCGAGCTGCGCCGGCGCAACTGGATCAAGCACGAGGAGTTCCCGTACACGACGATCGCCGGGCTGACCTACGACAGCGGCAACTACGAGGCCGCGACCGCGCGGGCGCTCGAGCTGTTCGGCTACGACGAGCTGCGCCGGGAGCAGCAGGAGCGGCGGGACCGCAACGACCCGGTGCAGCTCGGCATCGGCATCTCGACGTTCACCGAGATGTGCGGGCTCGCGCCGTCCCGGGTGCTCGGCTCGCTCTCGTACGGGGCCGGCGGCTGGGAGGCCGCCAGCATCCGGATGCTGCCGTCCGGCAAGGTCGAGGTCGTCACCGGCACCACGCCGCACGGCCAGGGGCACCTGACCGCGTGGAGCCAGATCGCCGCGGACGCGCTCGGCGTGCCGTTCGAGGACGTCAACGTGATCTTCGGTGACACGCAGTCCTCCCCGGTGGGCATGGACACGTACGGGTCGCGCAGCCTGGTCGTCGGCGGCGTCGCGGTGCACCTGGCCGCGCGGAAGGTCGTCGACAAGGCCCGCAAGGTCGCCGCGCACCTGCTCGAGGCCGCCGAGGGCGACGTCGAGTTCAGCGGCGGCACGTTCTCGGTCAAGGGCTCGCCGGACGCGAAGACCACCATCCAGGAGGTCTCGCTGGCCACGTTCGCCGCGCACAACCTGCCCGACGGCATGGAGCCGACGATCAACGCCGACGCGGTGCTCGACCCGGAGAACTTCTCCTTCCCGCACGGCACCCACCTGTGCGCGGTCGAGGTCGACACCGAAACCGGCCGGCCGACCATCCGCACGTACGTGGCGGTCGACGACATCGGCAACGTGATCAACCCGCTGATCGTCGAGGGCCAGGTGCACGGCGGGCTCGCCCAGGGCATCGCCCAGGCGCTGTACGAGGAGGCGGTCTACGACGCCGACGCCAACCTGGTGACCGGCACGATGGTGGACTACCTGGTCCCGTCCGCGGCGGACCTGCCGGAGTTCACCACCGACCGGACCGAGACCCCGTCGACGACCAACCCGCTCGGGGTCAAGGGCGTCGGCGAGGCCGGCACGATCGCGTCCACGCCGGCGGTGGTCGGCGCGGTCGTGGACGCGGTGCACCATCTCGGCGTCCAGGAGATCCGGATGCCCACCACGCCCGAACGGGTCTGGCGGGCGATCAACAACTCGGGCTCCGACGGAGGCAGCCGCGCCGCCGAGGGCACCATCGCGTACGGCGGCCCGCAGACCTCGACGACGGCCGGAGGTGCCGAGTGATCCCCCCGGAGTTCGACTACCTGCGGCCGCACTCGGTCGACGCGGCGGTCACCGAGCTCGGCCGGGCCGGTGAGGACGCGAAGGTGCTGGCCGGCGGGCAGAGCCTGCTGCCGCTGCTGCGGCTCCGGCTGGCATACCCCACCGTCCTGGTCGACCTCGGCGGTGTCGGTGAGCTGCGCGGCGTCCGGCGGGACGGCGACGAGCTGGTGATCGGCTCGATGACCACCCACCACGAGGTGATGCACGACCCGCTGGTCGCCGAGCACTGCCCGCTGCTGGCCCAGGCCACCAGCACGGTCGCCGACCCGGCGGTACGGCACCGGGGCACCTTCGGCGGCGCGCTCTCGCACGCCGACCCGGCCGGCGACCTGCCGGCGGTGGCGGCGGCGCTGGAGGCGACGTTCGTCATCGAGGGCCCGAACGGGCGCCGCTCGGTGCCGGCGGCGGAGTTCTTCTCCGACTACCTGGAGACGGCCGTGCAGCCCGGCGAGGTGCTGGTCGAGGTCCGGGTGCCGGTGCTCGGTCCCGGCTGGGGCAGCGCGTACGAGAAGTTCAACCGGGTCGCCCAGGCGTGGGCGGTCGTCGGCGTGGCCGCGCTGGTCCGCACCGAGGGCGGCTCGATCGCCGAGGCCAGGATCGGGCTGACCAACATGGGCCCGACCCCGGTCCGGGCCAGCGCCTGCTAGCAGGCGCTCGCCGGCGTCTCCACCCAGAACGGCGGCATCGGCCAGGCCACCGACCTGGCCGCCGACGGCACCGAACCACCGTCCGACCTGTCCGCGCAGGCCGACTACCGGCAGCACCTGGCCAGGGTGCTGAGCCGGCGCGCGGTGCAGAAGGCGGTCGCCGCCACCTGACCGCAGACAACCGCACCATCCGTGGCCGCCTCGAAACCGGGGCGGCCACGGCGCAGTATGGGTGGGGTACCGGTGCCTCGGTACCCGGGCGAGGGAGGGCGATTGGACGGGCGTGGTCTGCTGCCGGTCGGCGTGGAGTCACCGGCGGACCTGGTGGGCCGGCTCGCCGAGGTCGGCTACCTGGCGGACGAGGGCCTGGCCACCGCCGCATACCTGGGGCTGCGGCTGCACCGGCCGCTGTTCTGCGAGGGTGAGGCCGGCGTCGGCAAGACCGAGCTCGCCAAGGCGCTGGCCAGCGTGCTCGACGCGCCGCTGATCCGGTTGCAGTGCTACGAGGGCATCGAGGCGTCCCAGGCGCTCTACGACTGGGACTTCCCCCGCCAGCTGCTGCACCTGCGGACGGCGGAGGCAGCGGCGGACTTCGACCCGACCGCGGTCGAGCAGGAGCTGTGGTCGCGCCGGTTCCTGGTCGCCCGGCCGCTGCTGCAGGCGCTGGAGACCAGCCCGTCGGTGCTGCTGGTGGACGAGGTCGACCGGGCCGACGACGAGTTCGAGGCGTTCCTGCTCGAGGTGCTGTCCGACTTCTCGGTCACCGTGCCGGAGCTGGGCACACTGCGGGCCGAGGTCCCGCCGGCCGTCGTCGTCACCTCCAACCGGACCCGCGACGTGCACGACGCGCTCAAGCGCCGCTGCTACTACCACTGGCTGGAACACCCGGAGTTCGACCGCGAGGTCGCGATCGTCCGGCTGCGGGTGCCGGAGGCGTCGGCCCGGCTGTGCGCGGAGGTCACCGCGGCCGCGCACGCGCTGCGCGACGCCGACCTGCTCAAGCCGCCGGGGATCGCGGAGACCGTGGACTGGGCGCAGGCGCTGGCGGCCCTGGGCGCGCCCGGGCTCGACCCCGGGCTGGCGGCCGCCACCCTCGGCGCGGTGGTGAAGTATCGCGAGGACGTCGAGCGGGTCCGGTCCCTCGACGTCGGCGCCCTGCTCACCCGGGCGGTGATGGGCGCGTGAGCGGCCCGGCCGGCGACCGGCCGGCGCCGCGCGCCGCCCGGCTGGTCTCGGCCGGTGCCGGCTCGGGCGCGACCGCCGGTCACGCCGACGGGGTCGGCGACCCGGTGCGGGTGATGGTGGGCCTGGGCCGGGCGCTCGACTCGGCCGGGCTGCGGGTGGGGCCGGACCGGGTCGCCGAGGCGGTCCGGGCGGCGGTGGCGCTCGACCCGACCCGGCGTACCGACCTCTACTGGGCCGGCCGGCTCACGCTCTGCGCCAACCCCGACGACCTGCCCAAGTACGACGCGGTCTTCGCCGCGCTCACCGCGGGCGACGTGCCCCGGCTGCGGCCGCGCCCGCAGCACCTGGTCCGGGCCGTGCCGGTCGCGCTGGCCGTCCCGGACGCCGGCGGCTCTGACGACGAGGAGACCGAGGCCGCGGCCGACACCGTGCTGCGGGCCGCGGCGAGCACGGTCGAGACGCTCCGGCACAAGGACGTGACCACGCTGGGTGCCGTCGAGCGGGCCCGGCTCGATCAGGCGCTGGCCGCGCTGTCGCTGCCGGGCGAGTCCCGCCCGTCCCGGCGTCGCCGGCCGTCGCCGCACCCGGGCGCCGTCGACCCCCGCCGAACCGTGCGGGCGCTGCTGCGCTCCGGCGGCGAGCCCGTTCGGCCGCGGTGGACCCGCCGGTCGGTCCGGCCCCGGCCGGTGGTGCTGCTGGTCGACGTCAGCGGCTCGATGAGCGGGTACGCCGACGTGCTGCTGCGGTTCGCGCACGCGGCCACCCGCCGCCGCGGCGTCCGCACCGAGGTGTTCACCCTCGGCACCCGGCTGACCAGGGTGACCAGGGAGATGGCCGGCCCTGACCCGGAGCGGGCGATGGGTGCGGTCGCCGCCGCCGTGCCGGACTGGTCCGGCGGCACCCGGCTCGGCGTGCTGCTGCGGGAGTTCCTGGACCGCTGGGGCCAGCGCGGGGTGGCCCGCGGCGCGGTCGTCGTGATCATGTCCGACGGCTGGGAGCGGGACGACCCGGCCCTGCTCGGGGCACAGATGCGCAGGCTGGCGTTGTTGGCCCGCCGGGTGGTCTGGTGCAACCCGCGGGCCGGCCGGGCCGGCTTCGCGCCACTGGCCGGGGGCCTGGCCGCGGCATTGCCGTACGTGGACGACTTCGTCTCCGGGCACAGCCTGGCGGCGCTGGAACAGCTGGCGAGGATCGTCGCCGGGGTGGAGGTGCGCGGTGCGTGACGTTCTCGGTTCGCTGCGGTCCTGGTATGACACGGGGCAGCCGTTCGCGCTGGCCACGGTCGTCGGGACCTCGAAGAGCGCGCCCCGGGCACCGGGCGCGGCGATGGCGGTCGAGCCGGGCGGGGAGGTGGCCGGCAGCGTCTCCGGCGGCTGCGTCGAGGGCGCGGTCTACGACCTGGCCCAGGACGTGCTCGGCGGCGAGCCGCCGGTGCTGCAGACCTACGGCTACTCCGACTCGGACGCGTTCGCGGTCGGGCTGACCTGCGGCGGGTCGGTGTCGGTGTTCGTGCAGGCCGTCTCGGCCGCCGACCACCCGCAGGTCGGCGAGGTGCTCGCGTCGATCGAGGCCGAGCAGCCGGTCGCGCTGGCCACGGTGATCTCCGGGCTCGGCGACGTCGGCGCGCGGATGGCGGTCTGGCCGGACCGGGTCAGCGGCTCGCTCGGGGTCGAAGGGCTGGATGCAGCGGTCACCGACGACGCGCGCGGGATGCTCGCCCAGGGCGCCACCGGGCAGCGGCACTACGGCCCGGCCGGCGAGCGCCGCCGGGACGAGGTCACCGTGTTCGTCGAGGCGTACGCGCCGCCGCCGCGAATGCTGGTCTTCGGCGCGATCGACTTCGCCGCCGCGGTGGCCCGGATCGGCTCGTTCCTCGGCTACCGGGTGACCGTCTGCGACGCGCGCGCGGTGTTCGCCACCGCCCGCCGCTTCCCGGACGCCGACGAGGTGGTCGTCGAGTGGCCGCACCGCTACCTCGCCCACGAGCTCGCCCGGCAGCAGGTCGACGAGCGCACGGTGATCTGCGTGCTCACCCACGACCCGAAGTTCGACGTGCCGCTGCTGGAGGTCGCGCTGCGCACGCCGGCCTGGTACGTGGGCGCGATGGGATCCCGCAACACGCACGAGGACCGGCTCGACCGGCTGCGCGAGGCCGGCATGACCGAGGCCGAGCTGGCCAGGCTGCGCTCGCCGATCGGGCTCGACCTCGGCGCCCGCACGCCGGAGGAGACCGCGGTGGCGGTGGCGGCGGAGATCGTCGCCGGCCGCTGGGGCGGCAGCGGCGTGCCGCTGGGCCAGACCGAGGGCGCCATCCACCGGGCCGCGCGCGCCACCGCATGAGGGTCGCCGGCCTGGTGCTCGCGGCCGGCGGCGGCAGCCGGTACGGCTCGCCGAAGGCGCTGGTCCGGCTGCGCGGCCGGCTGCTGGTCGAGCGGGCGGCCGAGCTGCTCGCCGCCGGCGGCTGCGACCCGGTCGTCGTCGTGCTCGGCGCCGCCGCGGACCAGGTGCTGGCGGCCGCGC
>Ga0075435_100001293_pt1 | contig 16085 bp, 15 predicted proteins | sample RhiMethybrSRZTD4_FD_75302 | JGI IMG/M metagenome (GOLD analysis project Ga0075435, IMG submission 75302) | Populus rhizosphere microbial communities from Tennessee, USA - Rhizosphere MetaG P. TD hybrid SRZTD4 | ecosystem: Host-associated > Plants > Roots > Rhizosphere > Soil | place: USA...
CCGACTCCGGCGACGATGCCGCAGTGGTTCTGCCCACCGAGGTCCACCGAAGCCGGTTGCGCAGGTGCCGGCGCCGGATCGGCGACGGGCAGAGCGGTGACTTGTGGGTCAACCGCGGGTGCCTCGGGCGCCGCGGGTGCGTCCGGCGCTGCCGCGACGGCACTCCCGAAGAGCCCCGCCGACGCTCCGACGTTTCCGTTGATGAGCAGGTCTTGGTTCCCGATGATCGTGTTGTTCGAGTTGTTGTTCGCAAGGAAGTTTGAGACGTGAACATTCGAGATGGGTGCGCCGACCGGCGAGTTCTGGAACTGCATCCCGATGTCGCCGAAGCCGCGCGTGTTCACCTGCGAGTCGTTCCCGGACTCGACACTCACGCAACTCGCGTCACCGCTGCCGAAACCGCCGAGGGCGCCGATCCCGACGACGATGCCGCAGTGATTCTGCCCACCGAAGTCCACCGTCTGGGGATCAGCAAGGGACGTCGGCGCATTCGCACTGCCTGCAGGTCCTGGGACCAGCATCACTGCGAGCGCCGCGACGAGGAGGAACCAGCCGACGAGCAAGCCGTGCTGCACCCCCAGCCGTCCGACAACCGGAAGTTGCCAGAGCTTGTTGGTACGCATGATTTCGCCTTTCGATGCTCTGGGGGCACCCGCGATGCGAACACCCGCCCTGTATGTATCGGCGGGTAGTTTCAAGGAGCGATCAGCGCGCAGATAGGGCCGATCGGCCGCTCTGCGCGCGCGACGCACCACTATTCGCCCGTTTTCGGACATCCGGACGCGAAGAGCCGGCCGGCGACGGTGCCGGCCGGCTCCCCAACGCGCCGCCTGCTCGACTAGTCGGCGCCGGTGGTGGTCGGCGTTCGTGCCGGCTGCTCGACCAACCCGCCTCCGTTGCCCGACTGCTTCGCCGACGGGATGGGCGAGTAACCCTCGTACGCCGGCTCGGGGTGGTACGCCGGTGCCCCGTGCTCGTGGATGTCGAGACCCTCGATCTCGCCCTCCTCGGAGATGCGCAGGGTCCGTGTGAGCTTGACGAAGTACATCAGGACGAGCCCGGCGGCGAGCACGCAGAGTGTGATCATGGCGCTGCCCTTGATCTGGGCAAACAGCTGATCGGTGCCGCCACCGAAGAGCAGGCCCTGCACTCTCCCGCCGGAGACGTCCGGGCCCTGCGGCCCAGGCAATCCGTAGTTGCCCACCGCGAAGAGTCCGAGGCTGAGCGTGCCCCAGATCCCGCATGCGCCGTGCACTGCGAACGCTCCGCACGGGTCGTCGACTCGTATCCATTCGGTGAAGTCGACCGCGAGCACCACGATGACTCCCGCGACGGCGCCGATGCACACCGCTCCGAACGGAGAGACCCAGTAGCACGGACACGTGATCGCGACGAGTCCGGCGAGGAGACCGTTGACACTGATCCCGGTGTCCCACTTCTTGGTCCGGAAGTAGATGTAGGCCATGGCGATCAGCGAGCCCGAACACGCGGCGAGTGTCGTGTTCGTTGCGATGCGGCCGATGCCCTCGAAGTCCATCGCCGAGAGCGTGCTTCCGGGGTTGAACCCGTACCAACCGAACCAGAGGATGATCCCGCCCAGGGCCGCGAGCGTCATGTTGTGGCCGGGTGGCATCCCGCCACCGTCGCGCTTGAAGACGCGGCCCAGCCTCGGCCCGAGCGCGATCGCACCCGTCAGCGCAAGCACACCGCCGACGGTGTGGACGACCGTCGACCCTGCGAAGTCACGGAACGGCGTCGGGGTCATCGTGCCGAGCACGCCACCGGGACCCCACACCCAGTGACCGAAGATCGGGTAGATGAATCCGCTGACGCCGATGCTGTAGATGAGGTCGCCCTTGAAGCCGGTGCGCCCGACCATCGCGCCCGAGACGATCGTGCTCGTCGTGTCCGCGAACGCGAATTGGAACAAGAAGAACGCGAGGAACGCGACGCCGGTGGTGCCGTAGGTGTGAGGGATGCCCTGGAGGAAGAAGTAGTGGTTACCGATCCAGCTGTTGCCCGGGCCGAACATGAACGCGAAGCCGATGGCCCAGAACAAGATCCCGCACATCGCGGTGTCGGCGATGCACTCGATCATGACGTTCGAGACTTCCCGGGTTCTGGCGAACCCGCCCTCGAGCATCATGAACCCCGCTTGCATGAAGAAGACGAGGAACGCCGTCGCGAGCACCCACGCCGTGTTCAGGGGACTCACGACGTCCTTGGCCCTGACGGCCTGGTCGTGGAGCGGAGAGGCGCCGGCGTGCGTGCTGAAGTACCAGGTGAACCCCCAGATCAAGGCGAAGATCAGCAGGAGGCCGATCATCTTGCCCGTGAGGTACGACCGGAAGTACTTGCGGGCCTCTGGTTTCCTGATGGTTGCGCACAGGTGATTAATCATGCGGCGCAGGCTAAGGACGCACCGTGACGCAGATGTATGGCCGCCGTTAACACGTTTCGACACAACCCTGACGTGTGTCTGACAGAGCCCGGGGGTCAGCGCAGGGCGTCGAGGAGCGCGCGTTCGACCTCCGGCAGCTCGCCGGCGTCGAGCTTCTTGCCGTCATCGGCAACGACGTAGAAGGTGTCCACCACCTCATGACCCATGGTCGACACCTTGGCGTGGCCAATGTCGAGATCGAGATCGGCGAGCGCCTGTGTGATACGGAACAACACTCCGATCCCGTCGGCGGTGCGCACCTCGACGATGGTCGCCGCCGACGCGCTGTCGTCCAGCACGACGCGCGACGCGGGTGGTTGAGCCGCGGTTGGTCGACGGAGACGCTCGTAGCGTTCGGCCCGTTCGCGTAAACGGGCGGCCATGGCAAGCCGCCCGCGCAGCGCGTCTCGCAAGTCGTCCCCGAAGCGGTCCCAGTCGGGTGGCGTTCCGAACACGCCGGCGATTTCGAACTCCGAGAGCGCCACTCCGGGCTCGGGGGAGCGAGCTCGCGCGGCACGGACGTCCTGGCCGTGCAGCCCGAGAACCCCGACGATCCGGCTGAAGAGGCGGGGCTCGTCGGGTGCCACCACGACGAGGTGGTGGTCCGCGCCGTCCACGAGCACACCGCCGGCGGCCCGCGCGACCAGCTCGGCGTCCCTTTCGGATCCGACATCGGGCGCCGGGTCGTGCACGCGCCCAGCGAGCACCGCTTCCACTTGCTCGACGAGCTGCTGAACCAACTCCGCCTTCCATGGCGTCCACGCCGTGTCACCGGTCGCCAGCGAGTCGGCCTCGGTCAGCGGGTCGAGCAACTCCAGGAGATCGGGAGAACCCACTGCCTGGGCCACGAATTTCGCCGTTGCGGGATCACCGAGGTCGCGGCTCGTCGCGACCGAGGGGAGCAACAGGTGGTGTCGCACCATGCCCACGAGGAGGTCGACGTCGGTCGGCTCGAATCCCATCCGCTTCCCGATGCTGCACATCAGCTCTACCCCGGCCTCGGTGTGGTCGCCGGGAAAGCCCTTGCCGAGGTCGTGCAGCCAGGCACCGACCAACAGCAGATCGGGGCGAGCGACTTGACGCGTGAACAACGAAGCATTGACTGCGCACTCGACGAGGTGCCGGTCGACCGTGAAGCGATGGAAGGCGTTGCGCTGCGGGCGGCTGCGAACCGCAGCCCATTCCGGGAGGACCCGGGTGAGGAGCTCGTACTGATCGAGCGTCTCGAAGACCGGGAGCAGAGCCGCGCCGGCGCCGAGCAACCCTACGAGCGCATCGCGGGCGGCCTTGGGCCACGGGTCGTCGAGCACCGGCGCTTCTTCCGCCAATCGACTCAGCGTGCTCGAGCCGAAGGGCGCGCCGTAGCGGGCCGCGGCGTCCGCGGCGCGAAGGAGGAGGCTCGCGTCGCCGGCCACGTCGGCAGTGGCGGTGACGGTGACCTCGCCCTCACGCAGGACCAGACCGTCGCCGAGCGGAACGTCATCGCGCGACCGCGAGCGGCCCGCGGGCCCCTCCATCCAGCCGTCGACAGCGCGCCACGCGCCCTCCAGATGCCAGGACACTGTTCGAGCCGCGGCGGCGACATCGCCCATCAGCCGATCGGCATCGCTTCGTTCGACGAGATGGGCGACATCGTCCTGCTCCTCGAGCAGCAGACGGTTATCGCGCTTCGCACTCACCCGCTGGAGCGCGACGCGCACGTCGAACAGCGTGGCCGCGGCGGCCTTAGCCCTCGGTGCCGCCTCGACGACGGGGGTCCCGGCAGCCAGCGCGTGGAGTAGCGAGACGTCACGAAGGCCCCCGCTGCCCTCCTTGAGATCCGGTTCGAGAGCGAACGCGACCGTTCCGAACTCGTCGTGACGCTCACGCACGCTCTCCCGCAGAGCCGGCAGCATTCGGCGTGCCCGTCGCTCCCACTGCTCTCGAGCGCGCCGGCAGAGCTCGTCGCCGAGCGCACGGTTGCCCGCAACGCACCGCGCGTCGAGCAAGCCGAGTGACACCTTGAGATTGCCGTCTGCCAGCGCCAGCGCCTCGCCAACGGTGCGAACGCTGTGATCGAGGCTGAAGCCTGCGTCCCAGATCGGATACCAGAGCGAGTCCGCCACGGTCGCGACATCTCGCGCCCGGTTGTGGACGAGAACGACGTCGAGATCGCTGGCCGGCGCGAGCTCTCGGCGGCCGTATCCCCCGACCGCCACGATGGCGAACTGCTCGCGGTCGGCGAGGAGCTGCGCTATCCACGCATCGACGAGCTCGGAGAGGGCGCGACCGAACGCAAAGCCCCGGACGCTGGTATCGCCGAGCAGGGTCTTGCGCTGCTCCCGGAGCACCGCAGGGGAGGGGTCAGATCGCCTCGTCGCCGATCTCTCCCGTTCGAACTCGCACGACCATCTCGAGTGGCTGAATCCAGACCTTACCGTCGCCGATCTTCCCCGTACGGGCCGCTTCGATGATCGTGTTGGCGACCTTCTCGGTCTCGCCGTTCTTCGTCACCACTTTGATCTCGACCTTGGGCAGGAAGTCGACGTTGTACTCGCCACCCCTATACACCTCGGTGTGGCCGCGTTGACGGCCATGGCCCTTGACCTCGGTGACAGTCATGCCCGACACGTCGAGGTCATGGAGCGCGGCGGTCACGGTTTCCAACTGGTGTGGCTTGATGACTGCGGTCACGAGCTTCATGAAACACCTCTCTTGGGTGATTGGGCCGGCTCAACATCTGGCGAGGTCACGACACGCGCTCGAGGATGTCGCGAACACGCCCGCTCCGGCGCCGAACCTAGAGAGGCGCTGTTACGGCACTACGTGGCGTCTGCGAACGGTTTCGCGCGTCTTCGTTACGGGACTCTGACATTGCCGCGACGGTCGAGTAGGCGCGGCCGAAGGCACTGCCCCGCAACGAGATGTTGCGGGGCAGTGCCTCGAGCCTTGGCGTCACAGCGCGTCCCGACCGGCCTCTCCCGTTCGGATCCGCATGAGGCTCTCGATCGGCTGGATCCAGAGCTTGCCGTCTCCGATCTTGCCGGTTCGCGCCGCGTCCATGATGGTGTTCGCCACCTTTTCGACGTCGGCGTCGTCGACCACCACCTCGAGGCGGACCTTCGGTAGATAGGCGACCTCGTACTCCGCGCCTCGGTAGACCTCGGTGTGGCCTCGCTGACGTCCGTGCCCGCGCACTTCGGACAGCGTGATCCCCGAGACGTCGAGCGCACGCAGCGCGTCGGTGACCGGTTCGAGCTTGAACGGCTTGATGATTGCGATAACGATTTTCACGAGCCCTCCCGTCAGGTGCGATCGCTGGTCACGGTCGAGGGCTCCACGGGATCGGGTTCCCCACCGAATTCGGGAGGCACTCCGGCGTGAGTCTCGGCCCGAAGCACGAAGTCCGGATAGCACACCTGGCCGAACTCGCCTTCGTCGGTCCCCGCGATCTCGACTTCGGGCGACACCCGGATCTTCACGAATCTCTTCACGACCATGAAGATCACGTACGTCACGCCGAAGGCCCAGACGAATCCCGCGCCGACGTCGATGATCTGCGCGCCGAGCTGACCGAGACCACCGCCGTGGAACAAGCCCGTCACGGACTGGTTGACCCCGTTCCATCCGACGGCCGGGGATGGATAGGTCCCGTCGGCGAACAGCCCCACAGACAGGACGCCCCAGAGCCCGCAGAATCCGTGCACGGAGATCGCGCCGCACGGGTCGTCGATCTTGGCCCGGTTGTCCAGGAACTGGACGCCGTAGACAACGACGAACCCGGCCACGATGCCGATGATCACGGCCGCGTACGGGGCCACGAAGGCACACGGTGCTGTGATCGCGACCAATCCTGCCAGCATGCCGTTACACGTCATCGAGATATCGGGCTTCCCCCACTTTGCATTCGTCCACGCCATCGCCACCACCGCGCCGGCGCACGCCGCAAGCAAGGTGTTGACGGCCACCACCGAGATCCGCAGGTCAGTGGCACCAAAAGTCGAGCCGGGGTTGAAGCCCATCCAGCCGAAGGTCAGCACCAGGGTCCCGATGACGACGTAACCCAGGTTGTGGCCTGGAAACGCGTTCGGTTTGCCGTCCTTCCCGTACTTCCCGATGCGCGGCCCGAGAATCATGGCCAACGCGAGAGCTATCCATCCTCCCGTCGCATGCACCACGCCTGAGCCGGCGAAGTCGACGGCGCCGTTGCCGAGGTTCAAGGAGGTTCCGAGCTGGGACAGCCATCCGCCGCCCCACATCCACATGCCGTACACCGGATAGATGAGCCCGGCCAGCATGATCTCGGCAATGATGAATCCAGCGAAGCTCACGCGCTCGGCGATCGCTCCGATGATGATGTAGCCGGCGGTCTCCATGAAGACAACCTGGAACAGGAAGAACGCGAGTACGCCGACGTCGTAGGTGTTCCCGGACTGGAGAAAGAAGCCGTGGAAGCCGATCACTCCGGAGCTCCCGTGGCCGAAGATTGCATCGAGGGGCGACGTTCCACCCAGGTTCGCGATTGGCGCAACGCCGCCGAACTGGAATGCAAAACCGACCGCGTAATAGACGAGCAACGCGATGACGAACGACGAGAGGTTCATCATCATCATGTGCCCGGCGTTTTTAGCTCGTGTGAGCCCGGTCACTAAGAAGGCAAACCCCACCTGCATGAACAGGACGAGGAAGCCGGTGATCAGCAACCACACGAAGTTGATGGAAATGGCCAGGTGGCCGGTCGCGTCCGCGAGCTTGTTCAAGCCCACTTGCGATGGCGCGACCTTTGCCGGTGCGCCGTTGTTGACCGCGTTGTCGGCCGCGACACCGGTCCTCACGCCACTCGGGTCGGCGTGGTGACTGAAGTGGGCCACCGCGAAGAGTGCGATGAGGGTCACCACGGTCATCGCGATGACTTTCTGGAATGTGTTCACAGGACGGATCCCCCCTCCCTGACCTGAACGGTCGTCCCGAGCAACGCGCCCGCCACGCTGAGCGCCGTTGCGTTCGCGGTCACGCCGGTCGGCGTGTGACTCCGCTTGATCTCGTCGCCGCTCGACGCGGCGCCGTCCGTCGCCATGGATTCCCCTCTCGTGTCACCTCGGTGTCAACCCGGCGCGCGTCGGCTGACGAGGCCGGACGAGGGGGAAGCTAAAGACAGATCAGGTCCGGAGGGTCTCTGAACAGTCACTGACCGGTTACAGAAACCTTGCAGCTCTCTGGCGTATATCTAACGCCGAGAACGGAAAAAACGCTGTGCCTGACGACTGTCTGTCGGAATAGTTAGGGTTCTTCGACGTCCTCGGCGTCGGCGATCCACCGGTATCCCAGGCCGGGTTCCGTGAAGATCAGGCGTGGTCGAGCGGCATCGTCGTGCAGCTTGCGGCGGAGCCGGAGGATCACGAAGCGCAGTCGCTGATGGCCGCTCGCGGGTCGGGAGTCCCAGGCTGCCTCGAGCAGCTCGTCGTGGCTCAGTAGCCGTCCCCGGTTGGCAACCAAGGTCTCGAGCAGTCGCATCTCAATGGGCCGGAGGCTGACGGGTTCGCCCCGCCAGGTGACCTGCCGGCGGGAAAGGTCGATCTCCACGTCCCCGGTCCGCACAACCGTCGATTCGGATCCGCGGTCGCTTGCACGTCTGAGATTCGCCCGGACTCGGGCGAGCAGCTCCTCGGGCTCGAATGGCTTGACGATGTAGTCGTCGGCACCCGCGTCGAGGGCGGCGACCTTGTCGGCCAGCGCGTCGCGGACCGTCATGATCACGACGGGCACCCTGGAGAAGGACCGAAGATGGTGCAGTGTCTCGAGGCCGTCGATGCCGGGCAACATCAAGTCCAAGAGGATGAGCTCGGGCTGATCCACCGATGCGACGACCAGTGCCTCTTCGCCGGTGGCCGTCTCCAACACATCGAAGTCCCCGGTGATCAAGCTTCCTCGGAGCGCGCGGCGTAGCGGGATGTCATCCTCCACCACCAAGACCCGGCTCATGCCTTCTCTTCACCTCCAACGGGGAGCACGAGCACGAACGTTGCCCCGCCTCCCGATGTCTCCTCGCACCAAACGCGCCCACCGTTGGCCTCGACGAGTGCGCGCACGATCGCCAGACCCAGACCGGTGCCTCGACCGGATTGGCCGCCGGCCGGGCGTACGAACTCTTCGAAGATCCGCTCCCTCTCCTCTGCGGCGACGCCCTGTCCGTGGTCCACCACCCGGAGCTGGACCGTTGCATCGACCCGACGCGCGCGAATTTCGATCGGGCTGTCCGCTCGGCCATGCACGACCGCGTTCTCGAGCAGGTTCGACACGACCCGTTCGAGCATCCCCGGGTCGACCCACAGCGGCGGGGTCCTGACGTCGACATCGAGCTCGATGTCTCGTGTGTTCCCGAGCGCGCCCAGTCGGTCAACCGCCGTTTGGACGAAGTCCGCGGCGCTGAGGGCTACCGGTTGGGGCGAGAGTCCATCTGCACGGATACGACTGATCTCGAGGACGTTCCGGACCAGCCTCTCGAGCCGGGCCGACTCGGCGTAGGCGAGCTCGAGCATCTCTCGTCGGCCGGCTGCGTCGAGTTGAGAACCCGGCATCAACAATGCTCCGGTGCTCGCCTTGATCGTCGCCAGCGGGGTACGCAGATCGTGGGTCATCGCAGTGAGAAACCCTGTCCGTGACCTGGTGATCTCGCCACGCATACGAAGCTCCCGCGACTCAGCATCGAGGCGTACTCGCTCCAGGACCGACGCGAGACTGCTGACCAGAGCCTCGATCGTGCTCGACTCGAATGACGAGAACCTCCGAGCGCGCTGGAGCACGAGCGATAGTCCCCGTGGCGACAGCGTCAAGGCAGTGGTACCGGCCACCTCAATCCCGACCTGAATGTGCCCGTAGATGGACTCGACCTTGCACGACGCCAGTTGGAAGAGCTCGACGAGCTCGCGGATCGCGGCTTCGAGCACCGGACCGGGATCGGCTCCGGTGGCCAACCTGTTCGCGAACCGCAACCGCAACTGCGCCTCTCGCTCGCCGACCTCCGAACGGCTGCGGAGCTCGTTGAGGCGAGCCACCGTCGTAGCGACGGCCGTCGCAATCGCCACAAACACGAGCAACGCGACGAGGTCATCGGTGCGATTCACCCCAAACGAATGAATCGGTGGCGTGAAGTAGTACACGAGCGCGCCAAAGCTCGTCGCTGCCGCGACCAGTCCAGGTGCGTAGCCGAGTACCGCCATGGCAAAGGTCACAAGCAAGAGGACCGACACGGCGACAGCAAGATCCGCGCCGAGCGACGCGAGAATGCTCGTGCTGACGGCGACGACGGCAGCCGCCGCTCCCACTCGCAAGATGGTGGCGGGCAGGTTCCCCCAACGCCTACCCGTTTGAGCAGCAGTCATGACGGAGCCTGTCAGCCCGAAGCAAGAGACCCGGTGTCCCCGCGGTGATGACGGTAGCGAGGGAAGCGAAGCCGGTTACGAACGGCCGGCGAGCGCACCGAAGTCACGGAACCGTCAGCGGACCAGGAAGACCTGCACCAGAGACCTTGTAGCGTCGTGCACAATCCGGCAGACCACCAACGGGTGTCATGGGTTCACAAGCGCAGTACACCAAACAGCGGGCGAAGATGCTCGAGACTGTGAATGACCGGCTGGGGCCCGGGGAGGTCGTCATTGCCGTTCTTCCGTTCGCGTCCACCCCCAAGCGACCGAAGGGTCCAGGGGGCAAAGTACGCGAGGGTATTTACACTTCGTACGGTCACTATCGCCCGCTCGTCGTGACCAGCCGTCGACTCTTTGTCATCAATGCCGGCCGCACACCGTTTCCGCGTGGTTTGCTCGCCGAGTTCCCCCTCGCCGACGTCCGTTTCGTAGATGTGGTCCCGGCGCGGTTCGGCCAGAGCCGAGTCCTCCTCGACCTCCCGGACCTCGGCACGGTGCCGTTCGACCTTGGTCGCTACGACGTCGCGGCGCTCTCCGAGTTGCGAGCCGCGGTGGGAGATCGGTAGCGCAGATTCGGTGGGCCGCCGGGGAATCGAACCCCGGACCATCGGATTAAAAGTCCGTTGCTCTGCCAACTGAGCTAGCGGCCCGGGCTCGATCGTATGACGCCCGCGTCGATCCTCCGCTCGTCACGTCGTCGTCGGGGTCTCGAAGGTGACGCCGCACTTGTCCTCGAGATACGTGAACAGTCTGGAGACGTCCTTGCCGGCCCGCTCGATGTCTCGGGCGAACCTCCTGACCGACTCCGCGCTCGTGACGTCGAGCTTGATGTTCCCGTTCGCGACCTTGTCGTAGAAGTTGCGGAGCCGTTTGAACGCGTTCTTCAACGTTCTCGGTGCTTCCTTTTGGAGCTGCTTGATCAGGTCGGCGAACCGCCGGTACGTGCTCTTGACGTCGGAGAAGCTCACGGTCGCGAGGTCGACGTTGCCCAGATCCTGGATCTCGCCCTGGAGCCGCTGGGCCGTCGCGCAGAACGACGACGACGACTGCGTGGCCGTCCCGATCGAGCCGGCCGACGCGAACTGGTATGTCCCCAGGGTCAGCGCCGAGACGAGGGCGCCCGCGACCACGGTGCGGATCGGGTGCATCTCTGTCCCCTGCCTGTCGAGACGCTTCGCACCATACTCACCGGACGGCGTGCGAATCGCCGCTGCTACGATGCAATGCTCCCGGTGGAGATCCGAGCCCCCATCGTCTAGCGGTCTAGGACGCCGCCCTTTCAAGGCGGTAGCGGGGATTCGAATTCCCCTGGGGGCACAGGCGCCGGCGGCGCGAACGTCGAGCGTCGGAATCATGGTCCTGTGGTGCAGTCTGGTTAGCACGCCGCCCTGTCAAGGCGGAGCTCGCGGGTTCAAATCCCGTCAGGACCGCCGGTGGGTCGCCAGCGCGGCCCGCCTCCCGGCCGGGTAGCTCAGTCGGCAGAGCACACGCCTGAAAAGCGTGGGGTCGACGGATCGACGCCGTCCCCGGCCACTACGACCCAGACAGCAAACGACCCGGGCCTGCGCCCGGGTCGTTGCAAAAAGGGACAGCCGAAGTTAGACCTCGGAGCCTTCCTCGACTTGCTCCAGGAACCGCCGGATCTCCGATTCCCGGAAGCGCCGGTGGCCGCCGAGGGTCCGGATGGCCGAGATCTTTCCGGCCCGGGCCCAGCGGGTGACCGTCTTGGGGTTGACCCTGAACATCGCGGCGACCTCTGACGGGGTCAAAAGGGCCTCGTGCTCGGAACTCGCATCCATCGCCATCACTGGCTCCTCACTCTGTGCTCGCGTTCCCTACCCGTGTCCGCTTCGGAGCCTCGGCGTCCTGGAGGCCCCACTTGTGCGACCTACCCGATTTGTCCGTGTCCGAATCGTGCATTGAGGGTAGCCTGCGAAGTATCCAGGGGGGATAGCCCATCGGGACCAAATGTCCAGCGCGATGGGACTAGTTATTCGTCCCGATCTGTGCCCCCTCGGCCCCGCTCACCCCATCTGCGCATGCCCGCGGCCGGCGGTGATCTCGCCGACGACCCACGCCTCGTGGCCGGCGGACCGGACGGCCTCGAGGGCAGGGTTCGCGGCGTCGCCGGGCACGACCGCCAGCATCCCGAGCCCGAGGTTGAAGACCTCTTCCATCTCGGTGTCCGTCACGGCCCCCGCCGCCTGGACCTCGGCGAAGATCCGTGGTCGCTCCCACGCATTCCGGCGGACGACCGCATCGCAGTGGTCGGGGAGGACACGCGCGAGGTTCCCGGCGATCCCTCCCCCGGTGACGTGGGCGTATGCGTGCACGTCCACGTGGCGTCGCAGCTCGAGCATCGAGGGGGCGTAGACGACGCTCGGCCGCAGCAGCTCGTCGGCGAGCGAGTGGCGAGCGCCGGCCCATGCCGGGCCGTCGAGATCACGACCGTCGACGTCGAGCAGCGCGCGGCGGGCGAGCGAGTACCCGTTGCAACGCAGGCCCCCGCTGGCGAGCCCGACGATCGCGTCGCCGGGCTGCACGTCCGCGGGAAGGGCCCGTGACCGCTCGACCGCGCCGACGGCGAAACCAACGAGGTCGAACTCGCCGGGCTCCATGACCCCGCCGTGCTCGGACATCTCGCCGCCGAGCAGTGCACACCCCGCTCTACGGCACCCGTCGGCCACACCCCCGACGATCTCGTCGATCGTCTCGGGGACGAGCTTGCCGACCGAGATGTAGTCGAGGAAGAACAGCGGCTCGGCGCCGTTGGCGGCGACGTCGTCGACGGACATCGCCACGCAGTCGATCCCGATCGTTCCGTACCGGCCGGCGAGCTGGGCGACGACCGCCTTCGTGCCCACCCCGTCGGTGGACGCCACGAGCACCGGGTCGCCGAACCGGTCACCCGGGAATGCGAAGAGGCCGCCGAAACCACCGACGTCACCGATCACCTCGGGCCGGAACGTCGAGCGCACGTGCTCCTTGATCAGCTCGACGGCCTTCTCGCCGGCGGCGGTGTCGACGCCGGCGTCGGTGTACGTGAGCGGATCGCGCTTCGGGTCGCGCCGGGTCACGGCTCGATGCCGACGGACGCCTCGGATGCGGCGGCCGGCGAGCTGACCTTCTCCTCCTCGAGGGCGAGCTTGGTGTCGGCGTCCGGGACGGGGACGGGGTACTCGCCGCTGAGGCAGGCGGTGCAGAACGACTCGGGGCTCGACCCGGTGGCGGCGACGAGCCGGTCGAGCTCGAGATAGGCGAGGGAGTCCACCCCGAGGTACTCGCGGACCTCGCCGACCTGGAGGTCGGCGGCAAGGAGCTCGGGGCGGCGGCCGGTGTCCATGCCATAGAAACATGGCCACCGGTACGGCGGCGAGGTCACGCGCAAGTGCACCTCCGCCGCGCCCGCCTCGCGCAGCATTCGGGTGAGCGTGAGCTGCGTGGTGCCGCGGACGATGGAGTCGTCGACGACCACCAGGCGCTTCCCGGCGATGTTCTCCCGGATCGGGTTCAGCTTGAGCCGGACGCCGGCGGCGCGCGTCTCGGGTGTCGGCGCGATGAACGTGCGACCGATGTAGCGATTCTTCACCACGCCGTCCCCATAGGGGATCCCGGACGCGCGGGCAAAGCCCTGCGCGGCGGGAATGCCGGACTCGGGCACCGGCATGACCATGTCGGCGTCGACCGGAGCCTGCCGGGCCAGCTCCTCGCCCATGCGCTGGCGCGCCGCATGCACGCTCTGGCCGTACAGGTTGGTGTCCGGACGCGAGAAGTAGACGAACTCGAACAGGCAGAGCTTGGGCGTCGGTTCGGCGAAGTGGTGCGAGCGCAGTCCGGAGGCGTCGATGGCCACCATCTCGCCGGGCTCGACGTCGCGCACGTAGTGCGCGCCGACGATGTCGAGCGCCGCGCTCTCGCTGGCGAGGACCCATCCGCCCGCGATGCGGCCCAGCGCGAGCGGCCAGAAGCCGTGCGGGTCGCGCACCCCGATGAGGCGGGCGTCGTCCATGAGGACGAACGAGAAGCCGCCTTGGAGGCGCGGGAGCACCCGCTCGAGGGCGACCTCGAGGTCACGGCCGTCGGAGCGCGGTGAGGGCGAGTACTCCTGGGCGACCAGCTCGGCAACCAGCGCCGAGTCGGTCGTCGAGTCGAGGTCGAACTCGGGCGCGGTCATGCCGGGGAGCATCCCGACGCTCTCGGCCAGCTCCACGGTGTTCGTGAGGTTGCCGTTGTGGCCGAGGGCGAAGCCGGCGTCGCCGACCGAGCGGTACACGGGCTGGGCGTTGCGCCAGCTGCTCGATCCGGTCGTGGAGTAGCGGTTGTGCCCGATGGCGAGGTGGCCGTCGAGAGGGGCGAGGCGCCGTTCGTCGAACACCTGGGTCACGAGGCCCATGTCCTTGACGACTGTGATCGTCTCGCCGTCGCTGACGGCGATGCCCGCCGACTCCTGGCCCCGGTGCTGGAGCGCGAACAGGCCCAGATAGGCGAGGTGCGCCACCGGTTGCCCGGGGGCATAGACGCCGAAGACTCCGCACGCGTGGCCGAGACGCTGCTCCATCTCGCTACAAGTATGCCGTACTGATGTTCACCCTCCGGTAACTTCCATTCGTGGCGAACACGGGCTTCTGCTTGTGGTTCACGGGGCTGTCGGGGTCGGGGAAGAGCACGATCGCCGCCGCCGTGGTGGACGAGCTGCGCCGGCGTGGGCATCGCGTCGAGCTGCTCGACGGCGACGAGGTGCGCGAGAACCTGTCCGCCGGCCTCGGGTTCTCGAAGGCGGATCGTGACACGAACATCCGCCGCATCGGCTGGGTCGCGGCGCTGCTCGCCCGCAACGGGGTCGTGGCGGTGACGGCCGCGATCTCGCCGTACCGCTCGGTGCGCGACGAGGTCCGGGCGAAGATCGACCGGTTCGTCGAGGTCTTCGTCGACACGCCCATCGAGGTCTGCGAGGAGCGCGACGTGAAGGGTCTCTACGAGAAGGCGCGCGCGGGCGAGATCCCCGAGTTCACCGGCGTGTCGGATCCGTACGAGGCGCCCACAGCGCCCGAGGTGCGGGTGGTCACGCACGACCGCGACGCGTCGGCGTCGGCCGCCCTGGTGATCGAGTACCTCGAAGGCGTCGGGCTGACGGGGCCGGCCCCCCGCGCCGAAGCGGCTGAAGCACGCTCGTGATCGACTTGCACAGCCACTCGACGATGTCGGACGGGACCGACTCGCCGACGCGGGTCGTCCAGCTGGCGGGTGAAGCAGGGCTGTCGGCATTGGCGCTCACCGACCACGACACCCTCGACCACGTGCCCGAGGCTCGCGCCGCCGCCGGTGCGTACCCGCTGCGGTTGGTCCCGGGCTGCGAGATCTCCTGCGAGCTCGCAGGTCGAGCCCCCGGGACGATGCACCTGCTCGTGTTCTTCGTCGACGACGCGCGGGGCGAGCTGTGCGACCGGCTCGCCGAGCTCCAGCGAGCCCGGAACGACCGCAACGTGCAGATCGTGCAAGCGCTGAACGCCCACGGCGTGCCGATCACGTTGGAGTCGGTACTCGCGAAGGCGGGGCCGGGCTCCGTCGGCCGTCCGCACATCGCGCGCGTGCTGATGGAGGAAGGTCACGTGGCATCGATCCAGGAGGCGTTCGACGTGTGGCTGGGGAAGGGCCGACCTGCGTACTTCGAGCGCGACCGCCTCGGCCCCGAAGATGCGATCGAGCTGGCGCACGCGTCGGGCGGCGTCTGCGCGATCGCGCACCCCGGATCGTTGGGGCTGGCGGACGACGCGCTGGACGCGTTCGTGGGCGAGCTCGCCGGCGCCGGGCTCGACGGCCTCGAATGCGAGTACGGCGCGTACCTGCCCGAGGAGCGTGCGCCGTTCCACGAGTTGGCGGCGCGCCATGCGCTCGCGCCGACCGGAGGATCCGACTACCACGGCGAGAACAAGCCCGGCCTTTCAGTCGGCACCGGGCGGGGCGACCTGCGCGTCCCCGACGACTACCTGGACGGGTTGGAGGCGCGCCGGCCCTAACGCGCGCCGACGTCCGCGCCCAGCGCGTTCGGGATCGCGTCGCGCCAGGCGCGGGTGGCGTCGACCAAGGCCACGTCGAAGGCGCCCGCTGCGACCAGGCGGTCACCACCCGCTTCGCCGACGTCGGCGGCGGGAACGCCGGCGGTGCCGGCTCGTGACAGCACCTCGTCGACCAGCACCGGGTCGACTGCACAGACCACACGCGACGCCGACTCCGAGAAGCAC
>Ga0075435_100001294_pt1 | contig 16079 bp, 18 predicted proteins | sample RhiMethybrSRZTD4_FD_75302 | JGI IMG/M metagenome (GOLD analysis project Ga0075435, IMG submission 75302) | Populus rhizosphere microbial communities from Tennessee, USA - Rhizosphere MetaG P. TD hybrid SRZTD4 | ecosystem: Host-associated > Plants > Roots > Rhizosphere > Soil | place: USA...
GCGGTTCCCTGCATGGTAATCGAAGAGCTTCCAGTAGGCGCAGACGCGATGTCCACATCACCGATATTCGCGTTGCCCGCTACGAGCGCCGGAAGCCGTGTAACATCGATGTCCAAACCGTTCGTTGCATCGCCGGTGATAAGAGCGCCACCAGCCGCCAAGTTGGCGACCAGGGATCCGTTGCGCAAGGCCCACACACGCACTGCGTCGTTGTCCGCACTGACGTCCGACGGCGCAGCAGCGCTCGCCTTGGCTCCCATAAGAGCGGGGTTTCCTGTGATGGCCGCGTCGTGCGCGTCCTCTCCCTGTGCCTGCGCCTTCAAACTTGCAGCCGTGCCTTGCACGACTGTCACGTTTCCACCAACGCGTGTAACGTCTACATCAAGCCCGTTACCAGCATCGCCCGTGATGAGAGCGCCGGCTGCTGTAACTTGGACGGCCTGCGCACCGCTCCGTAGATGCCAAGACGGAACAACGTCGCCGTCCGCGCTCACATCGGTCGGCACAGCCGCCGACGCGCGGCCCCCACCGTAGACAGGATTGCCCACCACCGCCGCGTCTGTAGCGGCTGTTCCCTGTACTGTGATCGAAGAGGTGCCAGTCGGTGCGCTGGCGATGTCTACGTCACCAATGTTTGCGTTACCCGCGACGAGAGCGGGCAACGTCAAAACATCAACGTCGCCGATGTTGTTTGTTCCGGCCGCCAAGTTCGCCGTGACCGTGCCGCTCACGGGTTGGGTGACCGCACTTCCGTCGACCTTCAGCGCGTTCGCAGCGGTAACCGTGACGCGCCGACCTCGCGTCGTCTCGTCTTCGATGACAAGAACCTGCGCGCGCTTTGAATCGACGCGCGCCGCGGCAACGTCGTTCTCGGTCAACGCCGTTCCGGCAACCTCGTCGAACGCATAGCCTGCAGGAAGAAGGCGGCTGGTTCCATCCGCGAACGCCGCGTTGTCTACTAGTGAGGCGGAGTCTTGCGTCGCGAATGTCCCGGAGCCCGCGTTCGCGGTCACGGTGCCGGTGATCGCCGGCATCGTGAGGACATCCACATCGCCGATGTTGTTGGTCCCCGCCGGGATCGCAGAGCCCAAGTTCGCGGTAACAGTACCGGAAACCGGTTGCGTAGTCGTACCTGTCGGATCCGTTCGTACAGGGGCGCCCGACGTACCGATTTCCGTACCACCATCGGCCCGCAGGTTCACATGGAAGGCGCGCTGCGCGGTGATTCGCGCCGCAGCTACGTTGTTCTCTGTGGCTGCCGCAGTACCCGTGTCATCGAGTTGTCCGCCAACCGCGGCGACCTTGCCCAACGCAGCGTTGGTCGCATGCACAACGTCGTCGATGAGTTGCAGCGACGTCGTTTGCGTTTGCTGCTCTGCCAACGTCGACGCACCCGTGGGCAAACTGACCGTACCGGAAACGTTAGTGAGGTTCCACGTGCCGCCCTGGTTCGCTGTGACCGTACCGGAAACCGGTTGCGTCACACCGCTTCCATCAACGCGAAGGGAGCCGCTCGCGTTGACTTGGAGTTCTGTGCGGTCACCGTCAGCGTCAACAAGCGAGCCGACGGCGTCCTTGCGGACAACGCCGGCCATCGTGAGCTGCTCGGCCGCTGTAGACGCCGTGTCCTCGGCATACTCCGTTCCCCCGCCACTGCTTCCACCACGCACATACACGTCAAGCGCGTTGTGGTCCGCGTCCACGCTCGAAACCGTAACGTCCGCCGCTGCTGTCCCACCCTTTGCAATACCGCGCGGAATCGCCTTCGCGCTGCCACCCGTAAGCGTCGCGTCAAGCGCGAGACCACCCGTTGTACCAACGTTCGCTGTGATCGTACCGGAGACAGCGGGCAACGTCAGAACATCGATCTGGAGCTCACCCGCCGCATCGGTCTTCAATGCGCGTGCGTTGGTTCCGTCTGTGCCAAGGGCTTGAATGCCGCTGGCCGGCGCCGGCGAACCTGCCGTCGAAACCGATGGAAAACCTGTACCCGCATTGGCAGTGACAGAACCGGTGATCGCGGGAAGGGACGCCACGTCGACGTCCCCGATGTTGTTGTTCCCCGCGGGCAAAGCAGGCAGGCTCGAGACGCTGATAGAACCGTCCACTGTCAGCGAACCACCTCCGTCTGTCACCGGAATCGCAGGCTGATCCGTCGGGAGCACGACGCGTTGCGTCCCGGCTGTGGTCGCACCCGCTCCGGCTGCGATGTCCTGACCCGCAATCTTCTTTGTATCTGCGGGTATAGGGTTGGACGACGCAACGTCGCCCTCAGAGACGCCGTCGATTCCCAGCGTGATCTTCACGCGCTGGTGATGTGCTCCGGCGATCTCGTCCGTCGCAAACGTCGCGCCACCAACGCCTGGATTTGCAGTTACGTTGTCTGCCATGGCTCTCGCTACCTCACAGAGAGTTTGGACTCACCTAGTACCAAACGGTAGCACGCCAGCGGCGCGCGAAGCAACGAACGTCTGCCAGAGAAACTTCATCCCTGTGTTTGCATGCGGGGCGCTTTTCGAGCCCACGCGATTGTGCGACGCACGTATTCCTTGCAGCTTCCGGGACCCGCGAGTTGAAGCCGTTCTTGCGCCTTAGAACCTCGCGGCCACAACAGCACGTCTTGGATCGTCTGATCGTCCGCGCCGAGTTCCACCAGTTCCTTCACAACTTTGGCATCGAACCGAGAGCGGTCGAGGCAGCGATAATCGTCTCCAAGAAGAACGCGCTGAGTGCGTAGTGGGAGTCGGTTGATGATGGGATGAGGATTCTTCAGGAGCCTGATCCCGTGAACGGCGAGGTTGTACCGATCGCCCTCCGGCTTGTCCGGAACCTGCGTCAACCACAAGGGAAGTGTGGCTATCCCGACCTCGCCAAGCGCGAGCCCGGGGTACCATTGGTACCAGCCCTTTACGCCGGCGGAGGGCGGGATGGTTGCCAGGCTTCCGTACCCGCGCAGGTCGCCGATGAACTTCCCGTCGATCTCGAGTCGACGCGCCTTCAGAGGTTGCCCAGTAGTGAACCAAAGGTGCACGCCGTGGCCCTGGGACGCGTATGTCGGCGTGCGAGGCGGCTGCGTCTTCCAGAACGCTTCTACACCTTCCTCCTCTATGTCCACGACCACAAGGTACAAATTCTCTTGAACAGGGTAGCCGCAGACGATGGACAGGTTGGCCTGCGGCCAAGTCCACCACCATGTTCGGAGCTCCTGCTCGGTCGGTGCGCGGGACTGGAACGGCGTCCACTTGACCAAGGGGACCTTGCCAGGGGACGTACAGCTAAGTCCGTGGTAGCGACAACGTCCGTGATGAGGGCTGCAAGAGGGAACGAGGCGCAGGCCGAACCGTGCGTACTCAAAAGCAGCACGTGCGAAGTGGCTGTCCGCCACAGGTTGAACCGTCGACACTGCTGAGCTCCCACTTCCCCCAGAGCAGGAAACGGTACTCTTCTGCGATTAGGACCGCAAGTTCATTACCGCGTGTTCGCCAGGCGTCCGATCGATTGCCGGACGTCCAAGAGGTCGATCTCCTCGACGATCAAATCGTCGGAGACGTTCGAATAGCCAAGGAAGGGCGTCGTGAAACCGGCGTCTGTGTACACACCGTAGAACACCACGTACGTCTCCGGCGCGCCGCACGTGTGCGTGGCGCGGAATATGCCCTTTGCTTGGTGCGTCATCGGGATCCCTATGATGAAGCCTGTTGATGGATGATAAATCTCAGCGCGAGGAAACAGATCGGTGCGACCGTCTGGTGTCGTGAGGTTGAACGTGATCGACTTCCCGGTTGTTCCAACGAGCGCCATGTGCAGTTACTTTCCGGACTTGTGCAGGCCAGCCGTGGAGATGTGCGTCTTGAGTTGGTCCTGCGTGATCTTCAAGCCCTTCTTCACGTCAATCAGGATGTCGCCCTGCAAGTGAACAGTGCGCAGTAGTTCAGCCCGTTCCCGCGTCGCTTGTACAGCGCCGACCTGTGTGTCAAGGGCGTGTGTGTCGACCGTCTTCTGCAACTTCTCCACGCGGTAAGTGACACCCGCAACCATCCCGGCGATGCCTTCGATGGATGCCTTTGTGTTCGTGGCCGTCTCTTGCTTCACTTCTGCGACCGCGTCCTTTACCAGTTGCTTCAGTGTTCCTTCTGTCTGGAGCAATTTCTCGTGCGGGACAGCCGCGAGTGCCTTCTCGACGACCACGTCGTACTTCTTCAGGAAGCGCCCGAAAAGGAACCAAGCTACGGGTGTTACAACTGTAAGAACAGCCACGATACCGCTAAGAATGGCGAGTACAGTAGACCAAGTCGGACCGGGATCTCCGCTCGCCGCGAGTGTCTGCAAAATGAGTGTGCTCAACGCAAAGCCCTCGGTGGCGGTTGTGAACACGTCGCGCACTGCTTCGTGAACGTCGCCGTTCCACAACAAGAGCAGCGTGTGCCCATGCCGCCAGTGATCACACGCACGCCGTGCGGACACATCTCCTGTGTGATCTGCGTGTCTTCCGCTCCAAGGTCCCCAACGATCTTCAAGGTCTCGTTGATGAGGCGCTGCGCCGCGCGCATGACTAAGCCGGGACCGGCGAGTTGCGCGAGACACTCCTCAAGCGCCATCAAGCGCTCGCGAATCTCTTGATACGGCGTGGCATTCACTGCGTTGCCTGCACAACCTTCACGGCAGCGTAGGTGAGAGCTCCTGTTACCAAGACTCCGATCACGAAGCCTACCGCAGCCCCGGTTGTGAACTTCCAACCCAAGTCCGGTCCCTTTGCTACCGGTGGCGGTGTTGCCAAGTAGTCGGCAATCGCCTTGTCCCGTGCCGCGACGCGTAGCCCGCAAGCCTCGAGATCGATCTTCTGGTGCAAGAAGCCTTTGAAGGTTTCCTCTGGAACAAGGAGACCATCGTTCGGTGCAGGATCACCCGCCAAGAGACCGACGATCGGAGGAACTGCGGGCAAACTGGCCGGCGGCGCACCGGTGTCTGCATACGTGACGCGCGCTAGGGCAAGGTTCAAGACCAGAAAGATGAGCACCCAGAAAGCCCAGCGCGGATCGTCCTGTGGTCGGTGTGTCTTGAACACGGTTTTCTCCTACGGGCGGTTGCCAAGTGCGGCGAGGGCCGCCAAGCGCTTCTTCTTGTCGCTTTCCTTGGCCATCGCATCGACAGCCGCGTGCAGTTCCGCGGCCTTGGCACCGATCTCTGCCTCTGAAGACGCTACGAACGTCTTCAGAACACGACCGGCCTCCACCTCGTTACTGCCGCTTGTCGAGAGCCGCGAGGCAAACTGATGCACGCCGATCGCAGCGAAGCCGGACATCGCTCCTGTCACCAAGCCCATCAAGGCCTTCGGCAAGCCTCCCAAAGCGAAACCGCTGAGGAAACCGCCGAGGGCGCCGAGCCCTGCCGAAATGGCGGGACGCAGCCACACAGGCTTACTGAGCCAGCGATCCAAGAATGGCAACTTGGTCACCTGCGTGAGCAGAAGAACAGCGGCTCCGAGACTGACAAACCAGCCCGCGGTACCAAAGTTCTGCACGATCTTCAGGAACTCGTTGATCAGGGCGCCGGTATCCGGCGCTGCAGGCAGCGTCTCTGGTGTCATTCAAGAACCATATCGGCGCACGCCCCCCCGTGTCAAGACAACGTGTTTGCTGTAAACTGATCCTCGACTTACGGACACACCAAACACAAGGAAGAAGTGAGATGCCAGATACGCCGTTCATGTCGAAGGCGCGAGCTCGACAGATTCTCCGGGAGAGTTGGGGTCAGCGTCAGCCTCTCACTGCGGAGCACCATCACGAGTGTGAGTGGGCCAAGCTTCCCGGGGAACGCAGTTCACTCGACACGCTCTGCCGTATCGGAGAGACGCTTCGACCACGTGATTTCGTGACGAAGGCCTCGGCCGACGGTGTTCCGCTCGTGATGGTTGGACGGGAGTCAGGGGAGGACCCGGCGCGCTCCTACTTCGCGAACCTGCCGGACGACTAGAACTCCGCGAAGGTCGGCGGAGAGAATACGATCGCCAGGCCGCTGCCGGCTCCGACGTTCCTCGAACCGCCGCCCTTGTCCTCGTCCACCAGCGTGAGGCTCGTGCCGGAGACCGCCGAGATGCGCGCGGTGACGCCGTTGACGGTGATGACGCGCCCCTTGAGAAGCACGGTCGAGGCACTGTTCAGCGTGATCACGTTCGTGCCGGTCGCGGTCGCGGTGCGGCCCTCGGAGTAGGTGCCGAACGTGCCGCTGTGCGTGCAGACCCAGCCGTCCTTGCCAGCGCCGATCGTTGCACCAGCGCTCGCCCAACGGCGATCGTACTTGTTCCATGTCGCGAACCCGGCGGCGTTCTCGCCGGCGGTGGGCGCGGCGATGCCGTGATGCCACCAGCTGTGCCCGTGATAGAAGCCCTCGCCGAAGCCAGGACGGTTGCCGCCGATCGCGTTGGGCGTGATGTTCTTGAGCACCTCTGGCCAGAACACGTCCTCGGCGTCTTCGCCGCTGATCATGAACGACCCGCCGGCGCCGTCGCCGTAGTCGTACGCGTACCAGTAGGGGTGGCCAGCGTAGTAGTTGAACTTGAAGTCGATGCCGCCGTAGATCTCCCGCGTGGACCGGAAGCCGAAGACCACGGGCTGTCCGTTCACCCGGCTGAACGTCATGGTGCCGCTCTCGGTGCCGGCCGGGTTACCAGCTCCGGCGCCGCTGCCGCGCCACTGGCTGTTCCACTGCGTCATGAAGCCGCCGTCCGCGAGCACGACGCCGGTGCTGTCGCCGACGCCGCCCTCGAGGATGCCGCCAATGAGCATCGCGGGCGAGTAGATGAGGTCGGGCAGCGGACACTCGTCGTAGGCGCCGTTGAAGACGACGCGCGACGTGCCGAGCTGCCCGGTTCGGTAGGCGCGCCCGCACGCCTCGGCATGCGGGTCGATGTGCGAGTTGCCGAGGAAGCTCTCGTCGTGGATGCAACTCTCGAGACAGTTGAATCCGCGAAAACGAAGGGAGCCGCCCGCGTTGGTGTCTCCGCCCTTGACCCAGATCCCGTTGCCCGTGTTGTAGTCCGGACGATCGGCGACGCCGATGTTCGACGCTGTACAACGGTAGAGGAACCAGTCGTTCGCATTGGCCGGGTCCAGGCCGGTCTCGATGTGAAACGCATTCTTCCCGACGTAGCCGACGAACACGTTCTCGCAGTAGCCCGCGCTGTTCATTCTGATGCCGTGCCCAGCCTGCGCGAAGTTGGCCGGCGGTGCTGTCAGGACGTTCACGTTGCGAAGAATCGCACCGGACGCGTCGAGGCTGAACGAGTCGAAGTTGCTGAAGAAGATTTCTTTGCCGAGTGCCGTGTGGATGGCCGTCATCGAACGACCGGCAAAGCCACCGCCGGTACCATCAATGATGATGGCGCGCGGAATGATGATGTCGTCCTCGAAGTAGAAGTGCCCGTGCGGAAAGTGGATGGTTCCACCCGAAAGGCCGTAACTGTCCACCTCGAGCGAGTCGAGGTAGTCTTGCCACGCCTGATCGCATGTGACGAACGTGCCGCCCTTGTTCGGGTCAGCCCCGAAGTCGTCGACGAAGTCGAGGCGGTTTCGACTGCCGCCGCTACCGACGCCGAGATCCACAACGACAGTCCCGGCGATTCCTGCGGTCTTCTCTGTACGTGCCACGCCGAGCACAACCAGGCCGGAACGCGCGTCGTTGTCCACCATCGCAAGCTTCGCGGTAGCCGAAGCCACCAAGCGATCACCGATATTTACTTGCTGTGCTTGCAGAACACGCACTGTGTGGCGACCTGCGGTGGCGATCATGATGGGCTGCCCGTTTGCACCGCCCACAGTGACTACCGCAGGACTCTTGTCCCGCATGCGCGTGGCAAAGATGGCGACTGTGTCTGCGCCTGGATCCGCTACAACGAGGTCACCGGAGGCGACCGTGCTGCCTGTGGCGTTCGCGACCTGGGATGAAACCCGGGCCGGGATCAGTTGCGGTGTGGCCATCGTTTTAGAGCGACGGTCCGATAACCGCAGTTACAAGGCCGGCGGAGCCCGCGCCCTTGGCAGTGAGAGCAAATCCGATCGTCGCACCAGCGGTAGGTGTTGCCGTCGTCTCCGCTTGTTTAGCGGTAGCGGAAAGTTGCAGGATGTCCCTTCGCGCAACGGCGACAGTTGTGCACAGAACAGAGGCTACTCCGCACTGCGCGACCCACACTGTTGCCGTGTCCGCTCCGCCGTATACCACAACGCAGGCTCCGGTTTGAGCAGCCCCCGAATTTGCGATGACCGAACTGTCGTTTGCACTTGAGAGACGACAGCAATCGCCTGCGATGAGAGATCCACCAGTACGATTGGTCACAGGAAACGCTAAAGGGCGCACCGTTCCCGGTGTCTGGGGTCGCAGCGTTGGGTAGGGTCCAACACGCATTGGAATCGTTCCGCTTGCCGCGGACGCCAACGCGACGCCGAGGATACGCGATGGATCGGTTTCTGTGTTATCGGCGGAGGCTTGAAACCCGTTCGAGGCCATCACGAGTTGATCACCGAGTGTCACAGAACCCGAAATGATCACATCAGCTTTCTGCCCGTCCGCCGCACACCAAACTGTACCAAGGTACGCGCCTCCGATCACAACGACCATCGGCCAGCGCGCGTTACCGGAACCGAAGTTCACGGTCTCTGCCCCTGCCGTGTCGAAGATCACTACCTGACCCGGAGTAAGCGCTTGCCCGGTGACGTTGCGGTACGGCAGAGGCGTCGAAGGGCTGTCTGTGTAAGCTAGTCCTAGCGGCACGTTTCCACCCGAAACAATCGCGGCTTCAACGCCGGCACCGTTGATGAAGACGGACATGTCCTAGTTCCCGTCCCCTGTGTCCTCACGACGCACCAGCACGCGGGCCTTCATCGCTGTGGTAGCACCAGTAGTGATGAGCTCCAGCTTATCTCCCGGCATAAGCTTCCACTTGGTGTCCGCTGTGATGTAAAGATCCGTGTCGCCCGCGCCCGATCGAATGAGGTACTTCCCGGTGTTTGCACAAACGTGTTTCAGCGTCCAAGACGACTGACCTCCGAACGTGATCATCAAACCAAGCACTTCGATCGCCGTCACTTGCGCGAAGTCGAAGAGGCCTCCTGCCGTAGCTGTTGGGTAGGTCCATACGCCGTTGACCGCTGTTGCCGTCGTATTCGGAGCGGCTCCGGTGAATTGGCTGCCGGCTGTGATCACCTGTTCGATAGCAATCACGCCAGAGTACGGAATGACCATGCCCATGCCGAAACCCTACCGTGCCCTGCGAACGCCGTCAAGGCGGACAACTATTTCAAACACAAGGAAAGAGATGCTATCCTGCGTTCGATGGAACTGGTGGAGTGGCTTCAGGACGCCCGGGGGAAGTGCCGGGCGGACGGGCAAGGCCGGCGCCTTGTCGACCGCGCCTTAGCTTTATGGGCGCAGGGTATCATCCCGAGCCAGAAACTACTGAACGAGATCAGAGAACAGATGCCGGTGCGCCGTCTTTGCCAGCGTCTTGGGGACGACGGATCCTGCAGTTGGTTGCGCAAGTGGGGCGCGCAGAACGGTCTCGCTGTACCGCCTATCGGAGAGCGCGCTCTTTGTCCCTACGTCCTGGCTGCGCGCACAAAGGTCACAGCCTACGAAGACTGTCCCGGTTTCAGGAAGGGCTGAGTCATGCAAGCAAAAGTGAAGATCTTCGAAGTCGCTCGAGTTGATGGGCGCTCGCAGGTCACGAAGACGGTCGAGGTTCGTGACACGCAGGGCAGGGACCGGGAAGACTTGAAGGCGAAGGCTGTTCGCCGCGCAGGCGAGCTCGGCTTGGCGGTACGCGCGTGCAGTTGGACGGCCGCCGCTATTCCAGAGCTTGTTCTGTACGGGACACGTGATTCCGCCGTTGCTCCGTCCATTCCTGGCTGGCGCCACCGCACGCCGCCGCAGTAGACTGGAGATCGCATGGCCGGATTCAACACAGTCGATGTGGGTGTGGAGTCCAAGGCTCCGGGTTTGATCGGACTCGCTCGAAAGTCGCGATCGTCCCCGAGTGAGCAGGACACAGCCTGGCGTGGGGCGCTCGCCGCTGCCCGCGGTTGCGACCAGTGGCCGCTTCCGGTCTACCTCGACGGCCGAAGGATTGGTTGGGTGATCTCGGACCCGTGGTGGGCGCCGGCGCGCGGCGTCTGGTGGCGTCCCGAGTTCCCGGGCGAGCGCCGCAAGCCGACGATGGACCTCGCCGGCTTCCCGACGTTCGATAAAATCGTGGAAGCGAATACCACGGGTAAGAAGTTCAACTTCGGGCCGTGGTCGAAGACTCAAACGACGGCCTCCCTCGCCGGGAACTTCTACGATCTCTGGGCGTCGGGCCAGAACCCCGGGGTGTTCGGCGGGACGGCGCACACCGCCAAGCCGATCGATGACACAACGGCGGGGACGATCTGGCATGGTGGGAACAAGAGCACGGCGACGAAGCACCTCACGATGGTCTGGGGGATGTGCAGCGCGCAGAACCCGACGATCGTGCTCTACGACCGCGTCCTCACGTACGAGGCCTCGACGATCTCGAACGTCAACGTTGTTTTGACCAACACACTGCCAGCCACTCGGTACCTCGGCACGGAAGGTACCGCCACGGGTGGCGGGATGAAGCCAATGTGTTGCGTCGAGACGAACCTTGGTGCTACCGGATCGAACCTAACGCAATTTCAGTATACGGATCAATCAGGAAACACCCTTCAGTCGATGCCCACGACGCCGACTGTTTCCCACATCACAGCAGCAACAGCGGCGACGGCGACGATTGGGGCACGTGTGGTATGTCCCGCAACGTCGGGGGCGACGCTCCCGTGGGGCGCGTTCATCCCGCTGGCCGTCGGCGACGGAGGCGTGTTCCTGATCGACAACCGCACGTGGAGCGCGAACAACACGGGGACCATCACGTGGATCCTGGCGCGCCCGCTTGCTGTGATCCCGTGCCCGACGGCGGGGGACTCCACAGTGATCAACTCAGTACACGGGGTCACCTCCCTCGAGCGCATCATCGACGGCGCCGCGCTCGCGCTCTACGCGTTCGTCCCGACGACGACGGCGTTCACCGCGAACGGCGGCGGCTCCGTGGCGTGGAGCTGACGATGCGACTACGCGATCTCGAAGCCCATTTCTACCGAATCGAGGAGTACATCACGACGTGGGTGCGCGTTCGTCCGGACGGTGATCGTGAGGAGATCACGGGACCCAGGCAGCGCTACGTGCCGGTGGAGAACCTCTCCGAGGCCCAGGGGCTTTGGTTCCTCTGCCCAAAGTGTTTCGAGGCGAACGGGCGCTCGAACGTTGGCGTCCACGCGGTGATCTGCTGGTTCGCCGACCGCGGTGTTCCAGACGACACGCAGCCGAAACCTGGACGCTGGCGCCCGGCCGGGACCGGCATCGACGACCTGACGTTCGTTGGACCGGACGCGGCGTCCGTCCAACTGGTGGGTGGCTGCAACTGGCACGGCTTCGTGCGCGACGGGGACGCCGCCTGATGCAGGTCGAGGCACAGGCCCCCGCCCTCGTCGGGCTCCCGCGGAAGTCGCGCGGCGGACCGAGCGCAGAGGACCGGGCGTGGCGCGCGGCGCTTCTCGCCGGCGCCGGGCTCGACCAGGCGCCCGTGCCGGTGTTCCACGGCGGGCAGCGGCTCGGGTGGGTGTTCTCCGATCCCTGGTGGATGCCCGGGCGCGGTGTCTGGTGGCGGCGCGAGATGCCCGGCGAGCGACGGCGGCCGACCCTGGACCTCGCGGGGTTCCCAACCTACGAGAGCGTTCGCAAGGCGCAGCGCCAGGGCAAGCGCTTCCCGTTCCAGTTTCAGAAGACGGCGACCGGGACCACGACGACGGGCAACTGGTACGACCTCTGGCCGGTTGGCGGAGCGCCCGGCGCGGGCGCGTACGGCGGGACGGCACACACGGCGAAGCCCCACGATGATACAGAAGCCGGCGCGATCTGGCACGACGGGAACAAGAGCGCCGAGACAAAACACTTGTCCTTCTTTTGGGGCGGGCTCACCGACTCCAGCGGTGCTGCCGGCAACTCCTTCACGACGATCATCCTCTACGATCGAGTCTTAACGTACGAAGCGGGAACGATTACCAACGCAAACGTCGTCATGACGAACACGCTACCGGCCGCACGCTATCTCGGAACAGCCGGGACAGCGACCGGCGACGGCCTGAAGCCGATGGTCTGCGTTGAATCTCTGACGGGTGCTACTGCGGCTAACCTAACGCAATTCCAGTATACGGATCAGGACGGAAACACGCTGCAGTCCATGCCGACGACTCCGACAGTGGCCACAATCACGGCTGCTGCCACACCGACGACGACGATCGGCGCCCGGATAATCGCGCCTTGCACCGCAGCCGCCACGCTCGTCTGGGGGCCGTTCCTCCCGCTCGCGGTTGGGGACTGCGGCGTCCAGTTGATCGACAACCGCACGTTCAGCGCGAACAATACGGGTACAATCACTTGGGTGCTCGCGCGGCCCCTGGCAATTCTCCCCCTGCCGATCGCACACGATCCGACAATGATGGACACGATCATCGGAGTCGCTTCCGGAGAGCGTATTCTCGACGGCGCTTGTCTCTCGATGATTGCGTGGGGACCGGCCGCGCTCCCGTTCACGTTGACGGGCGGCGGAGAGGTGGTGTGGTCATGATCAAGTTCGCCGGCCCGGGTCCATCCCTAATGCACATGGGAATGCATGACCAGTTGAATACCCGTGTCTACAGCGATACGGAATCGCTGCCGAGTACAGGCGAGACGAAGTGGCAGCTTCCACTCAAGAGCCCAATCGGCGTGGGACAACAGGCGCGCGCCATATTCGCCCACGTTTTCGGCCGCGTCTGGGACAGGGTGTTCTGAGCCATGTATCCCCTCAAGCAATCGACGGCCTTGGATGTGCTGTTCTTTGCGTACGACGCGAACGGCGACCCGGTCACGGACCTCGTGACAGGCGATTGGACGAAGAGCATCAGCAAGGGCGGATCCACCACAATCAACGCAATGACGGTCACTGTGACGGAGGCCAGCCTGGGTTGGTACGGAATCACCCTCTCCAGTTCGCATACGGACACGCTCGGAATCCTTTCCCTGTCGTTCTCCGCGCCCGGGACGAAGCAGATCAACCTCCAATTCCGTGTTCATGCGCGCCTAGAAGACGACCTTGCTTACCCAAACGTCTCGGGCCGCGGGATCGACGTGGACGCCACCGGCGGCGTGGAGATCACCGCGGACCAGAACGTCAATGTGAACAAGTGGCTCACCGTGACGCCAGACGCGCTCTCCTCCGGTAAAGTCCCCGCTGACATCAAGCTCTGGCTCACCGCTGCTCCTGACGCTCTCTCTTCCGGTAAGGTCCCGAGCGACGTGAAGCTCTGGCTTGCAGCTGCGCCAGCGGCCCTCACGACGAACGGTTACGTGCAGTCGATGCTGCTCCGCTGGCTGACGGACAACGCCGGCGGAACACCGAACGCACTCATCTCGAACCGAGTGGACGCGAACGCACAGGTCGTCGGGGACAAGACCGGCTATGCCCTGACGTCTGGTGAAGAGGACACGATCGCCGACAAGGTGTGGGACGAGGCGCGAGCCGGCCACGTCACGGCAGGCAGCTTCGGGCAGGGCGTCGCGAGCGTGCAGGGATCGGTCACGGGCAGCGTCGCCAGCGTGACCGGAAGCGTTGGGTCTGTAGCCGCAGGCGGCATCACTGCTGCGAGCATCGCGACTGGAGCCGTAGACGCAGACGCACTCGCCGTCGACGCACTCGCTGCGATTGCCTCCGCTGTGTTTGCATTCGTGCTCGAGGACAGTAAAACATTCGCGGAGTTCATGCGAATCATCCTGGCTGCACTCGCAGGAGTGTCGGACGGTGGGACCACGACCACGATTCACTTCAAGGCGCGCAACGGAACAACGAATCGAATCACAGCCACGGTGGATACAGCGACTGGAAACCGCACCGCCATCGTACTGAATGGAAGCTAAACAACAATGGCAGGCTACTGGCCGCTTGGTTACTGGCCCGGCGACACAACTTCAGGCGGCCCTCCGCCTCCGGAAGACATGAGCACGAGCGACGCCATCAAAGCGCGCCTGCAGGCCATCGCGGACGCGAGTGGAGATCCGGACCTTCAAACAGGCATCGGCACACCCGGCGCACCGATCATCGTTCGAGGCGACCGAAAGACGACAGGCGCGGCCTACCATGTGCCGGGTTTCCTCGACTCGCTCATTCGCGCTATCGGAGGCGAATTCGACGCGGCCCCCGTCAGTTTGAATGTGCACGCCGAGGACGCAGTTACGAATGTAGCTGTATTCACAGACGAGCTCATCCCTGGAATGCAATTGACCATTCCCGCGAACGGTGCCGGGAAATGGAACTTCAGTTTCTCTACGTCCGTCTACGCACTCGAACTCGGGAAGCGTGTTCTCGCCACGGTAACACTCAGAATCAACGGCGACATAAAGACCAAGCGGTACCCAACTGGAACGGACGATGTCGAAGCCGTTAACGTCTCCATCAACTACACAACTCCAGACCTCGTTGAAGGCGACCTCGTCGAGATTCACTGGCAGAGAACTTCCAGTGTTACCTCCTCAACGATCGGCGCCGACCACCGCGATCTCGCCGGGCTCCTCGTCCGTGGGGTTTGAATCTTTCTTCCTTGTGCTTGGTTAGCCCAAACACAAGGAAGAAAGGCCTTACACCTGCGGAGAGGCGGTGGTGTAGGTGACGTTGACGCAGTAGACGCGTACGTCGGCAGCACCCGCGCCGGCTTGGCTGACCTGCAAATCTACGATGATGGAGACGGCGTCGCGGTCGTAGGACACGGATCCGCTGAAGATGGACGTGGAGACGATGGCCGCAGTCCCCGCCGTGGAGCTCGCCGTCCCGATCGCGGACCGTGTGTTGCTCGTACCGTTGGCCTCGAGCCAGGCACCGTAGAACAGGGTGTCCGGCGAACCACCGCCCTGACCAATCCAAACGACGCTGATGCCGGTGATCGTAGCGCTGTCCGGAAGGCTGCTGATTGGGATGCTCAGCGTACCGCCCTTGGTCCCGGCGCCGAGGGCTGACGTTGTCCGCCAGTGCTGCCGCGTCGTATCCGTGGTGAGAATGGCAGGGGCGACCCAGTCACTCACACCAGCAGCATCGATCTGAGGGCGCCCGTTGATGGATCCAACCGAACAGACCTTGGTGAGAACGGGGTCGTACTGGAAGCCGACCGAGACCACGTTCGCCCAAGACTTGGCGCCGGAACCCAGGTTCCGTGTGCCATCCGCTTCCGGGAGCACGTCGCCAGCAGCGTCGATCGCATTCGCGAAGATACCGAAGCGGTTTCCTGCCGCCCCCGTCGCGCCGAGAGCGCGAGCCGTTCCGTCCGTCGGGATGTCGGCACTCACTGCGAGCACGTTGAGGTTGTTCCCGAAGATGTTGAAGCGGTTTCCCGCGGCGCCGGTCGCGCCGAGGTTCCGTGTCGTACCGTCGGTCGTGATGTTGCCGGCCATGGAATCGCCGCCGCGCTGTAGGCGGCCGTTGATGCCGGCCAAGAGTTGTCCGATCTGTGCGAACAGCGTCGTGGCAGTCGTCGAGGTGGCGCCGGTCGTTGTGTTCAATGAGCCCGTCGTCGCCTTACCGCCGATCTTCGCGGTGCCGTCGCTGCCACCGGTCGAAGCGAGATCCGAGATGACCTTGTCGAGTTGCGCTTCGACCGTCGTCGCGGGGTTGGTCGTAGCGTCTGCCCAGGTGCCACCGCCGGCGTAGTTGATGGCCGCTGCCGCGTGCAGGTCCGCTGTCCCTGCGACGTGCTTGTCGATCAACTCGAGCACCTTCGCAATGGCTGCACGCGCGTTCCCCATCCGCATGGTGTGAACGGGGTACGTCGTACCGTCCTCACGCACGAGCCAATCGTGGCGCCGCGTGAGGTCCATCTGAAGAATCGCCGCGTCCGACCGGCGGAAGTCGGCCAGTAGGAGCATGCCGGACTCGAGCGGGGGCTTCGTCGGACTCCCCGCCGCCGTGCCCATCGTGACCTTGAAGACGAAGCTCTCTGCCTGCTGGA
>Ga0075435_100001296_pt1 | contig 16074 bp, 13 predicted proteins | sample RhiMethybrSRZTD4_FD_75302 | JGI IMG/M metagenome (GOLD analysis project Ga0075435, IMG submission 75302) | Populus rhizosphere microbial communities from Tennessee, USA - Rhizosphere MetaG P. TD hybrid SRZTD4 | ecosystem: Host-associated > Plants > Roots > Rhizosphere > Soil | place: USA...
GTTTCATCCGAAGACGACGATCTTCGAACCGCCGGCGCCGCGCTAGTGTAGTTTCCAGGTGCGTGTAGCGCGGCCCTTTCAGGGCCCGCGTCGGGGCTGAAAGCCCGGCGCTACATCAATATCGAAACTGCGCCAGGGTTACCGTCGAGGTTCGCGCGGTCGCCAACCCGGGAAAGTCCTAACCATTCGTGGCCGTGAAATATTCACGGTTTTGTTCGATAACAACCGGCGATGGGCCCGGCGGATGGTGAACGACGACCCGCGATTCTTCGCGAAGCTCGTGGCGCAACAGGCGCCGCGCTACTTGTGGTTCGGCTGCTCGGACAGACGCACACCATGAAGAGGACGTCTTGCCGAAGCGAAAAATCATCGTCAACATCGCGACAAGTGCGGACGGCTTCATCGCTCGGCCCGATGGCGATCTCGACTGGCTGACGAATCGGCGAGCTCCAAAGGGCTTCTACGGTTTACCGGAATTTGCACGTTCAGTCGATGCGAAGATCCTCGGCCGCAAGACCTTCGATCTCAGTCTCAAGATGGGGGCAAGCTTCGGCAAAGAGGAGACGCATTACGTGTTCTCTCGCCGGCCGCCTGCATCCGTCCCCGCGGGTGTCGAATTCGTTACGCAGTCGATCGGCGCGTTTGCGGAACGCGTCCGGAACGGAGCCGGCAAGAACGTCTGGATGATGGGAGGCGGCGGGATCATCGGAGCTTTTCTCGACGAGGGCGCGATCGACGAGTTCATCGTCACGGTCATTCCAACGTTCATCGGCGAAGGCATACCGTTAATAGCGCCGCGACATCTGGATGTGCCGCTCCGTCTCGTGTCGGCGCGCCCGTTTTCGGACGGCGTCGTCCAGCTTCATTACGAGGTAAAGCAATCCAATGTGAGGCCGACGAACGGCTGACGACTTGCCTGACTATTCGACGCGAAGCGCGATCAGTGGATCCTGCTTCGTCCCGCGCCGCGCGGGCATGTAGCACGCCGCCAGCGCGACGACAATCAGCAGCAGCGCCTCGCTTTATTCCGATCGTTGTCGGTCGTCGCTTGCATTCGGCAGGGACTGACCGAATTGTCAGTGCGTCGACGGTTTTGAGCGCCGCGTAATTCTGCTGTTCACTTTTGCGGGCGCACCGCGTCCCCGCGTGCCAACACCGTGTCACACAGCGTCATCAAATCGGACGTGTTTGCGTCGGTCGTCGCATGCCGGATGTTGGTATAGGCCTTGCGCGGGAAATACGACGGAGGCGGATGATGCGGCTGATGCTCGGCGTATTGCTTCTAACGATGGTTGCGGCGGGGCCGGCTGCGGCAAAACCGAAACATTGGCACGACGACGAGAAACACTCGAACAAACACGGGCACGGTCATGACGACGATCGCGATGACGACCATCACGCGGCAAACTGCTACTTCCAGCCGCAGGATGTTCGCGTCATCCGCGAGTACTACGAGCCTCGATATCGATCGCTGCCGCCGGGTCTCGCCAAGAAGTACTACCGCACGGGACATCTTCCCCCGGGCTGGCAGAAGAAAATGGAGCCGCTGCCGGTGGCCGTCGAACGTCGACTCATCGTGCTGCCACCTGAGTATCGACGCGGCTATCTAGACGGTTCGGTCGTCGTGTACTCGCCGCGCACGCAGGTCCTGATCGACGTGATCGCGATTCGCTGACCTAGCGCGTTTTCGATATTGTTGTAGCGCGGCCCCGCGCTACACGCATCTGGAAACTGCACTGATCGGCGGCGCCGGACTCGCTATCACTCGATTCGCACGGTGAATCGAGGTGATTGCAGAGTCACGGCGGATTTCTGTTGCGATGGAATCGGCCGCGCCCTGCCTGCGGCGTCGACGGCGACACCCATGACCTGAACGGGGACTTCCGATTTCACGCGAACGATCTGGCCGGGGGAGTAGCTCATTCCGAACAGCTCCGCCAGTTCGAGCAAGGCGAATCGACTCGGCGAGACTCGCACGGTCGTCGCGGCAAGGGGCCGGCCACCCGCATCGAAGAGCTCCGCGACAGCGTTTGCGACGACCGATTGACGATTCTGAACGGCAAGACCTGTCATCGTTCCCGCCACATCAACGATCGCCGTCGTGTCGTCGTTATCGGCGAACACAGGAACGGCATCACGCAACTCGGGACGAAGACTGATCGTCTCGGCCGCGGTGCGGAGATACGAGAAATAGCTCGTCTGCGCGTTGTTCGGGTTGACGACGATCACACCAGTGCCATGCATTCGTACGGCCCGCGCGACACTCACCTGCATGTGCGATTCGTCGACAAAGGACACCGAGGACAGGAGCACGTCCTTGAACTTCACCTTTGTGCCGGGCACGAACCCGCGGCCTATCACGGTAACGACGGCATGCACGCCCACTTCGGCACTGCCAGGCACGACGTCGTCGATGCCGACATTGGGTGCGACCAGAACCGATCCCACCTTGAAGCTGTTCGGATAGACCACGCCCGACGGATCGGTGAACTGCAGGGACGCCGGATCAAGATCGATCGGAAAGACCGAGCCGACCGGCGTCGTCGCCGCAACCCGGGCCGCAATGGTCAGGATTGGGTAGTCGGGGTCGGTGCCGAATGTCGCGGTCGGCGACACGACTGACACCGACACACGCGATCCGCTGACGAGCGCGACGCCGACCGTATTACGCTCGGGACTTATCACCGAAATTCCCGCGACGGCACCGACACCGTTCAGGTCGATGGGGATGATGCCGGTGGAGATCGGTTTGGGCTCGGTGACGAACAGCTTCACCTGCGCGAGTCCGCCGGGCGGGACGGTTTCGTTCAGGATCTTGAGCGACACACCCGGCGCCGGCGTCGTCTGCGGGTTCGCGAGCGCGGCTGCGGCGCCAAGGACGAGGGAGAGTGCAACGACCGCGAGCCTGCGACGGTTCGCGGTCAACAGTGTTTGAATGCCCATTATCGATCCCGCGAAGAGGGCGCCACACGGAACTGCTGCGCGCCCGACTCGCCGATTATGGCACGCGATGCGTCGCGCGCCGTCACTTCCCACACAACCGTTTTACCCGGCACGAAAAGCGCTGACACGTCGGAAGGCAGGTCGATGCCGGGTGTCGACGTCGACCCACTCCATAGCGGCGTGCGATCGACTTCGAGCAAGCGGACGTCGTACGACGCGGTACCCTCGACCGGGCTCCAGTGCAGCGCGCGGGGCGCGCTCGCGACGTCACCCAGTGGCGCCGAGGTCCGGATTCGGCCCGTGCGATACACCGGCGACGTCACTCCGTGCGGCACGGGCGGCTCCCGATCCCACAGCACGTAGCCCAGGGCCGCAGCGACGACGAGTGTGGCCAGCGCGGCAGAAAGCCCGGGAATACGAATCCATCCGGTCGTGCGACGGCCCGTCGCAGCCGCCGGACCGCGGCGGCGGGCCAGCTCCGCCGCGATCCATTGCACCGCCGCGCCATCGTCGGCCGCAGGAGTGGACTGCTCGAACGCGTGCCACAGTGACAGTTCCGCCTGACAGCGGGCGCACGTCTCAATATGTGCGCGCTCCTCTTGCGTGATGGCGTCGCCGAGGCGCTCGATCGGAACGCATTCCGGTGTCCGGGCGGTAGCGAAGTCGAGCCCGTTCTTACGGGGTCTGTCTGAACTCACAGAGTCCCTCCTCGATTGCGAAGGCGCTGGGTGGCTCTCGCGAGTTTGCGTCGCGCGCTGACGATGTAGGCCTTGGCGCCGCTCGCGTTGTCGAGCCTCAGGAGCCGCGTGATTGCATCGAGCGGCATCTCGTCGCCGTAATGCAGGACGAACACGCGCCGCTCGAGCGGTTCGAGCGTCGCGATCAGGAACTCTCGGAGTCGCGCACCGCGCTCGTTGCGCGCGACGAGTTCGTCCGGCGGCGGATCGAGCGACGCGGCTGCCGCGATCACTTCGTCTTTGTCGATCGGGGAAATGGAGCGCTCGATCCTCGTCATGCATTCATTGCGCACGATCGTGTAGAGCCATGTGGAAAAGCGCGACGCTCCACGAAACGAGTCGAGGTGCCGGTAGGCCTTCAAGAACACGTCCTGCGCCAGATCGGCCGCCTGTTCGCGGTCGCCGGTGAAGCGCAGGCACCATCGTGCAACGCGCTCGTAGTGACGGCCGAATAACTCATCGATCAGGGCGCCGCGATCAGCGTCGGTCCGTTTTCTCCATTCCTCGAACAGTGCCTCGTCCGACTGCGCACGAAGCGGCATCGGCCGGATTATACCGACGGCCTCCGACCCCGCCTTTTCAAACCTTTTACTGATATTGAGACACGATCGGCATGCCGCGCGGAACAGGAAAACGTCGAATGTCGCACGTGCACGTGGACGTCGAACGGAGCGCGGGCGCTAAGTACAATAAACAGTCCGTGCGATTGCTTGTCGTTCTCATGGTGGTGCTGCTGGAAGGGACTCGGCCGCCAGAAGCGTCGGCACAGCGACCCTCCGCCCGGGATATCCAGCAGGCGCTCGATAACGGCGCCAAGCTCGAGCAGTCGGGCGACGCGTCCGGCGCGCTCGAATTGTACCGCTCGGCGGTCGAGGCGTCGGGACCGACGTCTCCGGCGCGCGCGCGAGCGCTCATGGCCGTTTCACAAGTCGAGCGAGGACTTGGCCGATACGCAGACGCGAGCCGCCACGCGGCGGCGGCCGGCGATCTGTATGAGGCGTTGGGCGACTTCAAAGGCGTCGCCGCCACGCTGAACCGGCGCGGCGTGATCGCGCAGTACGACGGCGATTACGCCGAATCGGAACGGCTGCTGAAGCGGGCACTCGAAATCTCCACTCGTCTCGCCGACAGCGAGGGCCGCGCCGAACACTCGAGCAACCTCGCGAACTCTGAGTTCTACCTTGGACGCTATACCGAGGCGGCGCGGCTGTACGACGAGGCGCTCGCCGTGACGAATGGCGCCGCGGGCGAGCCGTGGACGGCGCGGCGCCGTCAGCTCGTGATGATCAATCGGGCCTCCCTTTACCAGCGCCTCGGACGCGATCAGGAAGCACTCGCGGTGTACCGTCAGCTGGACGACGCGGCGGCCGGCCTCAGCCCGCGCGAGAAGGCGGAAATGCGCGTGAACCTTGGCGTTCTTTACCGCCGCCTCGGCGATCCGATCAAGGCACTCCGCGCCTACGACGAGGCGCGCGCGCTCTTCAGTCGCGAACGGGCGGTCGACGGGGAGCTGAACGCGCTGAACAATCGCGGCATCGCCCTCGCGCTGGACCTCGGCCGTCTTGACGAGGCGGAACAGAGCTTTTCGACCGCGCTCGAATCGGCCGAGCGCGTCGGACATCGGCGAGAAATGCTTCATGCGTTGCTCTACCGCGGCGAGACTCGACTGCGCGCCGGCCGCCGAGATTTGGCGCGAGAGGACTTCAACGCCGGCCTGCCGCTCGCGCGCGAGCTGCGAACTCCAGAGGAAGAGTGGAAGGCACTGTATGGAATGGCGCGCGTCGAACCAGGGAGCGGTCAGGCGGTCAACTACCTCTGTGACGGCGTTCGGGTGATCGAGACGATTCGCGAAGGCATTCGCATTCAGTCACTGCGATCGGATTTTCTATCGGACAAGCGCGTCGTCTACGACGCGCTGATCGCCGCGCGACTCGCAACCGCTGCACCGGCGGTGACGTTCGATATTCTCGAGCGCAGCCACTCCCGCGTATGGCGGGATCGTCTGAGTCTCGCGGCGCCAGTCGATCTCGGCGCCTTGCAGCGCGCGCTTCCGGATCGCGTCCTGCTTCTCGATTACTGGCAGAGCGCGCGAGGCTCGGCGGTCGTCGCCGTGTCAAGTGCGCGAGCCGCGGTCATACCGCTTGCTCCCGACACTCGCGCGATCGAAAAGCTCATCGATATGCTGTCGGACGGTCCCTCGATGGCGTGGCGCACGCACGCCCAGGTCGTCGCGTCGCAGGTGCTGCCTCCGTCCGACTGGTTCGCAGATGTCGATCGTGTGGTGGTGGTACCGGACGGCGCAACCGCGATGATCCCGTTCGAAATACTGCCGATCGGCAACCGATTGCTGCTCGAGCGCGCCGCAGTGAGCTATACGCCGACCGCCGCGACGCTCGTGCGACCTCCGCCACCCGCGCACTCATGGCTCGCGCCGTGGCAGGTGCAACTGCGCGTGTTCGCCGATCCGGTCTTCGCATCGACAGCGGTCGACGATTCGAGCGCCGAAGGGCAGCGCAGCCTGCGAGCGTCGGCCGACGAGGCCAGACGCGTGCGGTCGGAGCTCGCCGGACGATCGATCCTGCACCTCGGGGATGACAATCGAAAGTCGTACCTGACAGATGTCCGTGAGCGCGCGCCGCTGCTTCATCTCGCGACGCACGCCGTCGCTGACCTCAGCGCGATGGAACAGTCGCGCATCGTCTTCTCGCCGGCGGCCGGATCGGGCGCGGCCGCCGACTACCTGTTTCTGAAAGAAGCGTACTCACTGCCGCTCCACGACGTCGAGCTTGCTGTTCTCAGTGCCTGCGAAACCGAGCGCGGACGCATCGTCGGCGGCGAAGGCGTGCAGAGCTTCAGCCGCGCGCTGCTGGCGGCAGGTGCTCGCAGCACCGTCACGACGATGTGGCGCGTGGCCGACGAACCGACCGCAAGCCTCATGCAGGCTTTCTATCATTACCTTCAACGGGGCGTGCCGCGCGATGAAGCGCTGCGCCGAGCGAAGCTGCGGTTCTTCGAATCCGGCGGGGCAATCAGCGACCCGCACTTCTGGGCCGCGTTCGTTCTCACGGGAGACGGGTTGCGTCCGGTACCTCGATCGATATCCTTGACGACGGCAGCGTCGGCCGTCATCGGCGTGATCGTTCTTACCGCAGTCATCGTCGGCTGGCGCCGCGTCCGGCGGTCACCCGCATCAGCTGTCAGCCGTTCGTCGATCGGCTGATTCCCCAAAGAGCCTCCATTTTTCATACGACCGGTGCGACGCGCGGCGGAACACATTTCGTGCGCGTCCGGACAAAAAAATCTGTTCCGCGCGCTCACGTGCCGCAGTCTCAAGAGAATCATCCGCGTCCTCGCTTGAAGCACAGCACACGATGCAGCTGGTGACCACAATGTCGGGTAAGCTGGCGCGCCATCAACGGCGCCGGCCGATCGTCCTCGTCGCCGACGACGATGGTGGTGCGCGCGAACTATTTGCGTCGGCGCTCCCACGTTTCGGTTTCGACGTGATCAGCGGAAGCAACACGGTCGAAGCGCTCGCGCGAGTGCCGTACGTGCTCCCGGACATCATCGTCACCGAAGTCTCGTTACAGCGCGGCGATCCCTGGAAGGAGATTCGTTCCATCAAGTCGGACCCGACAACACGCAACATACCGATTGTGATCGTCACGGCGGATTGTGACCCGGCCGTCCGCGATCGTTCGGAACGCCAGCGGTGTGCGGCGTTCGTCACAAAGCCGTGTTCACCCGACGGACTTGCGGCGACGCTTCAGCAGGTTCTCGACGTGAAGGCGTGGTTGGAAGACTTACGTGAACCATCTTGAGAGCGCGTTGCCTTGGCGGCCCTGAAAGGGCCGCCCTCCGTCGATTCTGCAATGCGCTCCAGGTGTGCCGTCAGGGTTTCGAGTCGAGATCCAGCGCGACGATCGTGTCGATCGGATCGACGACCCCGCGCGGCAACTTCACGACGACACCGAAATCGTGTTCCGAGAAGTCGGCCGCGCGGCGGGCGCTCAGGAATTGTGCCGAACGAACCTTCGCGCCGAGCGGAGGGACGAGCAGCGCGTTCTCCGGCGCATCGAGCACGTGAAGGTACACGCGACTTCCCTTCCGCGTGGTGACGCCCCAGGGTTGCGGCGCCAGCGGTCCGCCGCGCGTGCCGTAAATCGCGTCGCCGTTCTTGGCGAGCCACGCGCTGATCTCACGCAGCCGTGTGACGAATTCCGGCTGGATGCGGCCGTTCGGCATCGGCCCGACGTTCAGCAGGAAATTGGCGTTCGCGCCGGCGGCGCGCACGAGATAGCGGACGAGATCGGCCGTCGACTTGTAGCGCCGGTCGGTGATATTGAAGCCCCACGCGCCGTTCATGGTCTCGCACGTCTCGAGCGGCAGATCCCCGACCTCCGAATCCTTGTTGAATTCGGCCGTCTTCCCCCCGGGCAGATCTTTCTCGAACATCTGGAAATCCTCGCCGGGGAACGGACGCCGATGATGATTGGCGCCGATGAGCGCCTGCGGCTGGAGCTGGTGGATCAGCGCATAAGTTCGGTCGAGCCGCCAGTCGGCGTCGGGCCGATCCCACCAGCCGTCGAACCAGATGCCCCCGATCTCGCCGTAGTTCGTGAGCAGCTCGCGCAACTGGCCGTTCATGTACTCGATGTAGCGCGGCCACTCGCCCTGCTCCGGCCGTCCGGCGTCACGGCCCGTGCGACCGCGTGGAAAGTAATCGGGGTGATGCCAGTCGAGCTGTGAGTAATAGAAGAACAGCTTCAGTCCCTGCCTGCGGCATTCCTCCGCGAGCGCCTTCAGCACATCCTTCTTGTACGGCGTGCGCGCGACGATGTTGTAGTCGGAAACCTTCGAGTCGAACATCGCGAAGCCGTCGTGATGCTTGCTGGTGATCGTGATGTATTTCATCCCCGCCGCTTTTGCGAGCGCCACCCATTCAGCGGCGTCGAACTCGACGGGATTGAACAGTGCGGGCAGCTTTTCGTAATCGGCGGCGGGAATCCTGCGGTTGTTCATCACCCACTCGCCGTCGCCGAGCACGCTGTAGACACCCCAGTGCACGAAGAGCCCGAAACGTGCGTTCTGGAACCACTCGCGGGCGGCGAGGTTCGCCGCGCTCGGACGATAATCGCTTTGCGCGTGAATCGATGTGATGGGCAACAGCGTCACCGCACACGCGGCGATGACCAGGACGAGACGTTTGAGCACGATCATGTTCCACTCCAGAGCGCATCATCCAGCCTGACACTCACGAGTTTGCGAGCGTGCCGGGCGGATACTGCTCGAGATCCAAGACGCTGCCGGTGACGCACTCGCTCTCGTCCGACGCGAAGTACGCGGCGGCGTACGCGATGTCGAGCGGCGCGAGCAGCCGGCCGAACGGACGGGTCGCAATCGCTTGTTCAATCCACTCGTCGCCCTTCCCTTCCTGTTCGCGCTTCACGCGCCGTTCGCCTTCGGTGAGCGTCCACCCGACGTTGATCTGGTTCACACGGATGCGATCGCGGTTCAACAGCGACGCGGCGTTCTTCGTCAGCGTCATCAGCGCGCCCTTCGAGACCGAATAGGCGCCGAGCTTCGGCTCGCCGACGTAGGCGAGGACGGATCCGATGTTGATCACCGATCCGCCGCCGCGCGCGCGCATCGGCGCAATCGACTCCTGCAGCAGGATGAACGGCGCGCGAAGATTCACCGCCATGATCGCGTCCCAGCGCGCGATCGGAATGTGCTCCAGGTCGCCGCGTCCGGTGTCGGCGGCGTTGTTGACGAGGATGTCGAGGCCGCTGAATCGCTCGACGGCGAAGCGGATCAACGCGCGACACACATCTTCGCTCCGGAGATCGCCCTCGAAGTATTCCGCATCGCGGCCGGCCGCCTTCACGCGTCTCACCGTCTCGACGCCGTCGTCGCGCGCGATCCCGTGCACGATGACGTGCGAGCCGAGCCGCGCGAAGTGCTCGGCGATGCCGCGGCCGATGCCTGAGGTCGCTCCCGTCACGACCGCAACTTTGTGTTCGAGCGTGCTCATGGGATGAGAACGTCGCCGGCTGACGTGTTCGGTTCGTCGCCAGCCATCGTTATACAGCGTCAGGGGGCTGTTTAGCGCATTCCGCAGACTCTGCCGTCGACTCGAGATCGCGCGAAAGGACCGCCGGTGATGACTCGCAGACAAAGCTCGCCGTTGGGTTGGCGCCGACAGGATGCGGCGCGACGCTTGATCGAAATCGAGCGCGAAATTCGGGCTATCCTGCTGATGTTTCCGGGACTGGCGTCCCGACGGCCCGGCCCTGCGCGTGGCGAGAGGAAGAGACGTCCGGGCCCTTCCGGCGGAACGTCTCGAAATGCCTGGCGTATCCACTAGTGCAGTTTCCAGATGCGTGTAGCGCGGCCCTTTCAGGGCCGTTCGTCTCGCGGGGCTGAAAGCCCCGCGCTACATCCACATCGAAAACGCGCCAGCTCGAGCAACCGACACGCGCGTCAGGCCACCAGCGAATTGAAACCGTGCTCCTGGCCCGACATCAGGCGATTCACATCCTCGCCGGGTATGGGGTGCGAGAAGAAGTAGCCCTGGCCGAACCGGCAATCGAGCGATTCGAGGAAATCGACCTGTCCGGACGTTTCGGTGCCTTCGGCAATCACGTCGAGGCCCAGAGTGCGGGCGAGATTCAGGATCGTTCGAATGATCTCGCGGCAGTCGAGCTGGTCCGTTCGAGCGATGAACGAACGATCGATCTTCAGCGTGTCGACCGGAAACCGCTGGAGGTAACTCAGCGACGAAAACCCGGTGCCGAAGTCGTCCAGGCTGAGTCGCACGCCGAGCGCCTTCAGATCCACCAGCACGGCGCGCGCACGCTCCGCATCCGCCATGGCGGCACTCTCGGTGATCTCCAGGTGGAGGCGATGCGCCTTCAGTCCGGTGTCCCGCAGGATATGGGTTACCTGTTCCACGAGGTCCGGCTGCGCAAAACTTCTCGCGGAAATATTCACGCTCACGGTCAGCGGCGCGACATCGGGGATACGCGAGTGCCAGTCGCGGGCAGCCTGGCAGGCCGCGCGCAACACGAACTGATCGATGTGCGTGATCAAACCAGTGTCCTCCGCGACCTGGATGAACGTCGCCGGCGACAGACAGCCCTGATCCGGATGATTCCAACGAACGAGCGCTTCGAATCCGGTCAACCGCGAGTCACGCAAGCGCACGATCGGCTGGTAGTACACGGCGAATTCATTTCGTTCGATCGCGCGGCGCAGCGCCGTCTCACGCTGCAGACGCTCCACCGCGTTGCGGTGCATCGTGGCGTCGAAGACCACGTAGCGATTTCCTCCACTCGCCTTGGCGCGATACATCGCGGTATCGGCGTCTCGCACGACATCGTTCGCGGAAGACTGTCCGGACGCGCTCACGGCAATGCCGATGCTGGCCGTGATGAAGATGTCGCCGCCGCCGACCCGCACCGGCACGGCAATCGTTTCGAGAAGACATTCGGCGAGGCGCACGGCGTCACTGGCGTCGCGGACGTTCTCCATCAGGACGGTGAACTCGTCGCCGCCGAGCCGCGCGAGCGTTGGATCAGAGCTGTTCTGATGTTCGACCGATCGCGACACGGCATCGCCGCTGCGGATCGCGTCGCGCAATCGCCGCGCGATCTCCAGCAACAGTAAATCGCCGACGGCGTGCCCGAGGCTATCGTTGACCGCTTTGAATCGATCCAGGTCGACGAACAGCACGGCGAACGTGAGCGGACGGCGCGAGGCGTGACTGCCGGCGTGGGTGACACGGTCCATGAACAACGCGCGATTCGGCAGGCCCGTCAGGTGATCGTGAAGTGCGTCGTACAAGAGGCGCTGTTGTGCCGCTCGGAGGCTGGACGTCATCTCGTTGAAGGCGACCGCCATCGTCGCCGCCTCCGCCGTGCCCTGCACCGGCACCTGGTGCTCCCAGTTGCCGGTCGCGATCTCTTCCGCAGCCGCGGCAATGTTCCGCCACGGCCGATCCACGTACCTGCTGAACAGCAGGCCGCCGATCATCGCGAGGATGAAAACGATGCCTCCGGCACCGAGAATCTGGGTCCGAATCGCATCGACGAACTGCTGCGTCGGCTGCCACGGCTTCAGCAGCACGAGACGTTCGGTCGCACCGGGATCCTGCCGGCGAACCAGCGGAAAGCTGCCGCTGACGTAACGCTCGTCGAGCAGACGAATCTCGGACAGTGGGGTCGGCGCCGACGCGCCGTCGGACAGCATCAGCGCGAGCGCCGCGCGTTCGGCTCGCGGAAGGCTGCTGCCGGACACTCGCGAGCTCGACACGAGGTTGACCTGGCAATGCGTCAACTGCGCGAGCTCCTTCGCGACGGCGTCGTCGAGGGCGTATCCAACCGTCATCGTGCCCAGGATCTCTTCCCCGAATCGCGCAGGCTCGGAGACGACGAGAAACAGACGATCCTCGATGGCGAGGATCGTCCGGTCCGGATCGCCGCGACCGGCGGCGTCTATGCTCGTGAGCAGCGCCGTCGGCCGTTGTCCGGTCAGGCCCGGGCTGCCGAGCCATGCGCCGTGTCCGTCCGTCACGACCACGAACTGTGCATTCAGCTGACGGCGATACTCGTCAGCCATCAGACCGATTGTCTCGGGATCGTCGGCGAGGCGGGCATCCGACATGTGCGCGCGAAAGATCGGAAGGTCGGTAATCAGCCGCGTCAACGACGCCGCTGAATCGGCGCGCGCGTCGACCAGGCGATAGAAGGTCAATTGCGCAACGTCGAGCTCCTCCGATGCGCGGTCGAGCGACCGCGCTCTCACGACACGGGTCGTCGCAATCAGGACGGCTCCGAGCGAAAAGCCGATGAGCAGCGTCAGGCCGACGGCAACTCGGGCGCCGAGACGACGGTACCACCGCGCACCCAATCGAAAGTGAGCCGGACTTCGCATGTCGGTGCTCAATTGAAACGCAACGAATGGAAAACGCCGATGTCGACCGCAGTCGGCCGGCGTTGCGGAAGTGTCTGACTGTTGTGCACGATTTGAACTTGTGCGATGAACCCGTGAACCAGACGGACGCGCGTGGCCGCCGTGTACCGTTCCCCATGCAGCACGGCGATGGATAGGTCCGTGTGTGTGATGTGTTCGGCACGGAGCGCAGCGGTGACCGGGCCCATGAACGGACGGTGGACGATCAGATCGATGTAGCCGCCGTGTGTTCTCGCTCCGTCGAAAGGATCACCGGTAACGAATTCACCTCGCAGCTGCACGCCGCCGCGCATCCATCGCACGTCGATGCCGCCAAACCTCGCGCTGCCTTGAGCCGATGGGTGCTCCTGCTCGGGCGCCAGAGCGGGACTCGCATCGGCGCCAGCGTCGATGTTCAACGCCAGTTCGGGCTCGGCGCGCGACAAGTGCGACTGCGTGTCGATGTAGCTCATGCCGACGATCACGGAGCCGGCGGCGGCCTGACCGCGCACCACTGTGTTGAGTCCAGCCGAGCGGGTATGTTCGCCGACGTCTCGCGATGCGCCGACGCTCACTTCGACCGACAATCGCGGCCAGCCGACAATGATGTCTGCGCCGTGCTCGAAAAACGTGTTCGACAGGGCGAAGCAGTCGTCATAACGGATCAACGGATCGCGCTGGAATCCGACGTATCCCTGGTCGCTCTCACTCGAGATTCCGAACGGCGTGCGATACCGGCCGAGCCGGACGCCAAACAGCCGTCCCGCAGGCCGGAACGTACGTTCGACGTACGCGTCGAGCACCACGGGATGCTCGGTGTACGGATACGCGGCGGCGAATGCGTCGGACTCCTCGGACTGCTTCCCCCACACGCCGGTGATGTTGAACCGGACCTCCGGCGTCACGTCGCCGGACGCACGAAGCTTCGTCTGAACGGCGCTCACGTCCTCGGTCGAGTACCCGGCGCTTTGATCCCAATCAACCGCGATTGACTGACCGCTCGCGATCGTCGCGTAGAACATGGACGCGCTGCAGACGATCGTACGAACGACTGCTTTCAGCGCCATTCGAGATCAAGATCCTTTCCGGGCGGCAGGGCTGATGATCCCGTCAGATCCTTCCGGCCGGGTCGCCAGGCGTGGTACGTGTACGTTCCCGGTGGCACCGCGGCGATCGTGAACCGGCCCTCGCGATCCGAGACCGCGAAGTACGGTGAATCGAGGACCTTCACATACGCCACCATGTTCGGATGGATGTTGCAGAAGATGCGGCTCAGGCCCGGTTTGTCGAACGTCACCTGCCGAGTCGTTCCGACGGGGTACAAACCGAGGTCGAATCGCTTGCCGTCGTGGAACGAAAAAACGTTGTGGAAGACGCGATCGTTGTTGGGCAGATCGACGGTCGTTCCAACCCGAACGGCGAGCACGCGCGGAAAGAATGCCGCATTGCGCTGATCGAGGACGAATCGTTTCTCCGAGCGAGGACCGCGATCATTCGGGGCGTCCAGCCAGATCACGGCATCCGGTTCGGGACGGTTACCCACCCTGACGATCCCTCGCACGTCGACAACGACGGCCTGACTGCTGCCGGGCACCGGCGAGGCACACCACAACGCGATGGCGAGGCAGACAATGCCCCGACGTTTCGCGGCGTGCGCGGTGTCGGCGTGAAACAGCAGCGGCACAGATCTCCTCCGCGGAATTTCTCGCATCAGCATTCGATTGCTCACACCCGCGGCGAATGGGGATTAATCGCGCCTGACGCAGAGCAAGCTGTGCGCCGCAGTTGGGTGGCGGAATTATGGTGACGCTAGCGCCTATGTGTCAGGCACTTACGAAAAAAACCGGGCGCGCAACGGACGAATTCCGAAGAATGCCGTGTTCCACCTACGCACACCAGTTGTGAAAACGCGTGAATGGAATCAGCTGGTGCTTCGTGCAAGCGACCGCAGCGCATCGATTTACGGTGCAGCGGTCAATGTTGCAGAAATGAACATCCGCCAAATTTGGTCATTGGTTCATTTGGTCATTTGGTCATTCAATTCGCAAATTGAAAATGAACAAATGAACCAGTGAACCAATGACCAGATTTCTTCACGATCGATTGTTCGGTTGAAACGCTATCTGCGCGTAATGCACGAGGAAGTCGCGCCATAAGAACCAGTAATGGCGTCCCGGGATTTCGCGATAGGTGGTGCTGAAGCCATCCTTCTTCACGAGCTCCGACAGATTGACGGTGCGTTCGCGCGCCATATCGGTCGTGCCCGCGCCGAGCCAGTAGAACTTGACCCCGCCGCCTTTCACGGCTTCGAGCTGTTTCTGAAATGCTTCATCGATCGTCTGTGGTCCCGAGCTGAAGACTCCAATGTAGGCGAACGTGCCTGGATTGTTATTCGTCGCGGCGATCGTATGGCCGCCGCCCATCGAGAGCCCCGCAATCGCGCGGTCGTCCTTGGCTGCAAGCACGCGGAAGCTCTTCTCGACGAAGGGAATCACATCCTTCACGAGGCTTTCGGGATACGAGCCGGCATAGGGTTGGGGCGCGCCGCCGCGTCCGCCGCCGCCGGCGCCCTGCGCGGCCTGTGCCGCCTGCACCGGAGGGGGCGCCGGCGCCTGCACCGACTGCCGCGCCGGTGTCGGACCGTAGCCGTACCCCTGCGACACTGTCTGGGCCGCGTTGCCGTTCGGCATGACGACGATCATCGGCGTCGCCTTGCCGGCGGCGATCAGGTTATCCATGATGATGTTCGCGCGGCCCATCGTCAGCCACGCGTCCTCGTCACCGCCGCCCCCGTGCAGCAGATACAACACCGGGTACTTCTGCGTGCTCGTCTCGTAGCCGGGCGGCGTGTAGACCATCATGCGCCGGCTCGCCAGCTTCAGCGTCGGCGACGGATACCAGACGGCCTGGACCGTGCCGTGCGGCACGTCCTTGAAATCCCACCACTCCGATTCGGACCCGGAGATCATGAGCAGGTTGTCGTAGCGCGCGCCGTCCCGCTGCGTCTCGGCGTTGTTCGGGTCGAGCGCCTTGACGCCGTCCACCATGAACCAATATCCCCAGAGTTGCGGCGCGAGCGGACCGATCGTCGCCGACCACACGCCGCTCTCGTCCTTCCTCATCGTGATGTTCGTGCCGGCCTCCCAACTTCCGTTCACCGTGACTTCGGTCGCCTTCGGTGCCAGCAGTCGAAATGTGACCGTTCGATCCGGATGGATTTCCGGTGATCGGAGCGGCGCCGGACGTGCGGCTTGAGGCGCCGCGGCGCCAGGCGCTGTTTGTTGCGCCCTGAGTGCGATGCCGCCCGCGCACGCGATGAGCGCGACGACCGGGAACATGTGAACGCCGACCTTCAGTTTCATGAGTACCTCCGCGTTTCGTACGCGAGATTCCGCCGGTTCAGAGTCCTGGCTGCGGTGGTTTGATCGGCAACTCGATCCTG
>Ga0075435_100001298_pt1 | contig 16068 bp, 14 predicted proteins | sample RhiMethybrSRZTD4_FD_75302 | JGI IMG/M metagenome (GOLD analysis project Ga0075435, IMG submission 75302) | Populus rhizosphere microbial communities from Tennessee, USA - Rhizosphere MetaG P. TD hybrid SRZTD4 | ecosystem: Host-associated > Plants > Roots > Rhizosphere > Soil | place: USA...
ATGTCCGTGTCGAGCAACCCGGGGCACAGCGCGTTCACCGTCACGCCCTTGGAGGCCATCTCGCGTGCGAGCGACTTCGTGAGGCCGACGAGGCCCGACTTGGTGGCCGCGTAGACGGTCTGCCCCGCGTTGCCGTGGATCGCGACCGCGCTCGACATGTTGACGATCCGTCCCCACTTCTCGCGAAGCATCCCGCGGAGCGCCGCCTGCGAGCAGAGGAACGAGCCGCGGAGGTTCGTCGCCATCGTCTGCTCGTACACGTCCATCGGGTACTTGATCAGCAGGCCGTCGCGCGACATCCCGGCGTTGTTCACGAGCCCGGTGACGTTGCCGGCCTCGTCGGTGATCCGCCGGAACGCCTCGTTCACGCTCGCCTCATCGGTCACGTCGAGCGTCACCGCGAGCCCCGGCGTGCCCGAGGTCGCGAGCGCCTCGAGCGTCTCCTTCGCGTCCTGCTCGTTCGTCCGGTACCCGATCGCCACGGTCCAGCCCGCTTCCGCGAGCGCGACCGCGCATGCGCGGCCGATCCCTCGAGACGCGCCGGTGACGACCGCGACCTTCGACGTCACGCTCGCACCGCCGGCATCGTCCAGCGCATCACCGTGGCGCCCCACGTCAGGCCGGCGCCGAAGGAGGTGAACAGCACGAGGTCGCCGTCATCCATCCGGGCCGCCCGGTACGCACGGTCGAGCGCGATCGGGATCGAGGCCGCGCTCGTGTTGCCGACCTCCGCCACGTCGACGACGGCGCGCTCGAGCGCGATCCCGAGCCGCTCGGCGACCGCGATCATGATCCGAGAGTTCGCCTGGTGAGGGATCAGCAGGTCGACGTCGTCGGGCGTGTGGCCGTTCTTCTCGAGCACCTCGCGGCACGCGGCGGCCATCTCCGTCACGGCGCGCTTGAACACCTCGCGGCCGTTCGGCATCTGGATCCGGTGCCGTTCCGCCGCCACCGTGTCGGGCGTGGCCGGCTCTCTCGAACCGCCCGCGGGCATCAGCAGGATCTCCGCGGCCGTCCCGTCGGCGCCCAGGACGGTGCCCTCGATCCCTGGCCGCTCGCTCGCTTGCAGCACGGTCGCGCCGGCGCCGTCCCCGAACAGGACGCACGTCTGCCGGTCGCTGAAGTTCAGGATCCTGCTGAAGACCTCCGCGCCGATCAGCAGGATCGTGTCGGCCGTCCCCGCCTCGACGAAGGCGGTCGCCGTCGCCAGGCCGTACGAGTACCCGGCGCACGCCGCGTTCACGTCGAAGGCCGGGCACGAGATCCCGAGCTTCTGCTGCACCCAGACCGCGGTCGCCGGGAACGGCGTGTCGCCCGTCACGCTCGCGCAGATCACCACGTCGATCTGCTCCGCCGGGATCCCGGCCTCGTCGAGCGCGATGTGGGCCGCCTCGACGGCGAGGTCGGACGTCACGACGCCCTCGTCCGCGAAATGGCGGGCCTCGATCCCCGTGCGGGACCGGATCCACTCGTCGGATGTCTCGATCCGCTCCTCGAACCACTCGTTGGGGACGAGACGCGGGGGCAACGACGAGCCGACGCCGGTGATGGTGGCGTGTCTGGTCACGGCAACCGAGGATATCGGACGGTCCTCGGCACCGCTCCGAAGCTACGCCTCCGTCGCGAGCGCCGTTGTCGCCGCCGAGGGTGACCCGACCGCGAGGGCCACCGGAGCGGGGTCGATCCGCTTCATGAGCTTCGTGAGGACGTCGCCGGGGCCGGCCTCGAGGAACGCGGTGGCACCGGCGGCGACGAGCGCTCGGATCCCGGCCTCCCACCGGACCGGCGACACGATCTGCCGGCCGATCAGCTCACGAAGGCTCGCGGCGTCGCGGACGAGCTCACCCGAGACGTTCTCGGCGACGGGGATCGCGGGCTCGCGCACGTCGATCCGATCGATGGCGTCCAGGACCGGGTCGACGGCGGGACGCATCAGCTCGCTGTGGAACGCGCCCGCGACCTGGAGCCGGACGGCGCGGACCCTCCGTTCCTTCGCGAGGGCCTCGAGGCGCTCGATCGCGGCGACGGAGCCGCTCGCGACGACCTGCGCGGGGGAGTTCTCGTTCGCGACGACGAGGACGTCGTCGCGGCGAACCTCCGCGCAGAGCTGCTCGGCGTCGGCGGCGCCGACGCCGAGTAGCGCCGTCATCGTGCCCGGCCGCTCCTCGCCGGCTCGTTGCATCGCGGCTCCGCGAACGACGACGACCTCGAGCGCGTCGCGCACCGCGATCGCTTCGGCCGCAACCAGCGCGGCGAACTCGCCGAGCGAATGTCCGCCCACGCCGACGGGATCGGGCATCCCCTCGGCGCGGAGCACGCGATATGCGGCAACGTCGCACGCGAGGAGCGCGGGCTGGACGAACTCCGTCGTGGCGAGGGCGGCCTCATCCCGGCACCCGGCCGCGACGTCGCGTCCGAGCGCCTCCGATGCTTCCTCGAGCACCGCCTTCCCGTCGGGATGGCCGACCCACGGGTCGGCCATCCCGACCCCCTGTGATCCCTGTCCGGGGAACACGACCGCGTACCGCATCGCGCGGAGCCTACTGTGGCGCCGATGTGCTAACGGACGGCCCGGGTTGCCAGCCCGCGGACACGTCCTGTTGAATGACTGCGCGCACCCCATGGCCGAAAGGGTTCAGCACACGACTGCTTCCACGTCCCGCTCTCAGGGGACGGAGGGGGTTCTCGGGTTCCTTGGTCGTGACATGGCGGTCGACCTCGGGACCGCGAACACGCTGGTGTACGTTCGCGGTCGCGGCGTCGTCCTCAACGAGCCGTCCGTCGTCGCGATCAACACCCTGAGCGGCGCTATCCTCGCCGTCGGCGCCGAGGCCAAGCGCATGATCGGCCGGACGCCGAGCCACATCCAGGCCGTTCGGCCGCTGAAAGACGGTGTGATCGCCGATTTCGACGTGACCGAGAAGATGCTTCGGTACTTCATCCAGCGCGTGCACAAGCGGCGGCTCCTCGCGAAGCCGCGCGTCGTCGTGTGCGTCCCGTCCGGGATCACGGGCGTCGAGCAGCGCGCGGTCGAGGAAGCCACGATCGCAGCCGGCAGCCGCCGCGCGTACATCATCGAGGAGCCGATGGCCGCGGCGATCGGCGCCGGCCTCCCGATCCACGAGCCGACCGGCAACATGGTCGTCGACATCGGCGGCGGTACGACGGAGGTCGCGGTGATCTCGCTCGGCGGGATCGTCACGTCCACGAGCATCCGCATCGGCGGCGACGAGCTCGACGAGTCGATCATCCAGTACGTGAAGAAGGAGTACTCGCTGCTGCTCGGCGAGCGGACCGCGGAGGCGATCAAGCTCGCGATCGCGTCGGTGTTCCCCTCGCCCGACGAGCTCGTCGCCGAGATCAAGGGCCGCGACCTCGTCTCCGGTCTGCCGAAGACGATCACGATCAGCGCCGAGGAGGTTCGACGGGCGATCGAGGAGCCCGTGAACGCGATCATCGACGCGATCAAGACGACGCTCGACCGGACGCCGCCGGAGCTCGCGGCGGACATCATGGATCGCGGCATCGTGCTCACGGGCGGAGGGGCCCTCCTGCGCGGGTTGGACAAGCGTCTCCGTCATGAGACCGGCATGCCGGTCCGGATCTCCGACACGCCGCTGCAGGCGGTGGTGCTCGGCTCGGGGAAGTGCCTCGAAGAGTTCGAGGTCTTGCAGCGCGTCCTGGTGAGCCCGAGCAGCCGGCGGTAGATCCGGCGTGGTCACGAAACCACGCCCCCGCGGCACGCGGCTCCTCGTCGTCGCGCTCGTGTCGCTCTCGCTCGTGATCATCACGCTCGACTATCGCGAGGGCTCGTCCGGGCCCCTCGCGGAGGCGGGCCGGTGGACGCAGACCACGATGGCGCCGCTGCAGCAGGCCGTGTCGACGGTCACGCGTCCGATCGGGGACTTCTTCTCCGGTCTCGCGCATCTGCCCTCGCTCCAGCGCGAGAACAACGACCTCAAGGCGCAGCTCGCGGACGCCCAGGCCGCGGCGGCCGGCGAGGCGAACGTCGAGGAACAGCTGAAGACACTCACCGATCTCCTCGACCTGCAGGAGCAGCTGTTCCCGGCCGGGGTGCCCGCGATCGTGATCGGGAACGGCGTGTCGAACTTCGAATGGTCGATCACGATCGACAAGGGCACGGACGACGGGGTCCAGATCGATCAGCCGGTCGTCGCGGGGTCGGCGACGACGCCGCGGCTCGTGGGGCGCGTCGTCCAGGTCACGCCGATCTCGGCCACGGTCGAGCTGCTCCTTGACCAGGACTTCGCGGTCGCCGGCAGGCTCAGCGACGCGAGCCGCGCGACCGGGCTCGTGCAGGGGCAGGGCGACCAGGATCCGCGCATGGACGGGATCCCGCAGGAGGCCGGCGCCCAGATCCAGCTGAACGGCGACCAGCCGGTCCAGGTGTTCACGATGAGCTACGAGATCAACGGGCAGCACGGCCGCTATCCCCCTGGGATCCTGATCGGCGAGGTCTCCAGCGTGATCCAGAGCACGAACGCCCTGGAGACGGCGGTCACCGTCCGCCCCGCGGTCGACTTCGCCTCGCTCGAGTACGTCCTGGTGCTCCAGTCCGACCAATCCCAGGGGCCCGGCGGGTGATCCGGCGGGTCCTGTCGATCGGCATCGTCGTGATCACGGCGCTGCTGCTCCAGTCGACCGTGTTCGCGAACCTGCGGCTCCTCGGCGTCCGGCCGGAGCTGCTCTACCTCGTCACGATCTCGGTCGCGCTCCTCGAGGGGCCGAACGAGGGCGCCACCGTCGGGTTCGTGAGCGGCCTGGCGCAGGACTTCCTGATGAACGAGCCGAAGGGCCTCACGGCGCTCACGCTGACGCTGCTCGGCTACGCCGTCGGAATGTTCCGGCAGTTCATCGTGTCGCCGTCACCGCTCGTGCCGACCATCGTGGTCGCCGTCGGCACGGCGGCCGGGATCGCCTTCTACGAGATCGTGTCGGCGCTCCTGGGCAACTTCCACGAGGAACCGGCGTACGGTGTGAAGGTGGCGCTCCTGACGGCGGCGTACAACGCGGTCCTGACGCCGATCCTCTACCCGCTCCTGCGACGCATCACCGAAGGATCCCGGCCCCGGAGGGTGGTGCACTTCTAGATGGACAAGGCGTCGTCGCGGCTGAAGGTGCTGGCGCTGCTCGTCGTGCTGATGTTCGTCGCGCTCTCGACGCGGCTCTGGTTCCTCCAGGTGCTCGCGACGACGAAGTTCCAACAGGAGGCTGCCAACAACAGCGTTCGCTTCGCCTACTCAGAGCCGGTCCGCGGGTTGATCCTGGACGATCGGGGACACCCGCTCGTCAAGAACCAGGAGAGCCTCGAGGTCCGGATCACGCGGGACGACCTGGGAAGCGACGGCGAGGCCGTGATCCTGCGACTGTCGAAGCTCCTGAAGATACCGGTGCACGTGATCGTGCAGCGCCTACAGACGAACCAGTACTACAGCTACCAGCCGATCCCGGTCGCGGAGTTCGTCTCGCCGCGCGTGCGCGACTACATCGGGGAGTACCGTGATCTCTTCCCCGGGGTGGAGGTCGTGCCGACGTCGGTGCGCGAGTACCCCTACGGGCGGACGGCGGCCCACGTGCTGGGGTACGACGGACTGATCCACGCCGACGAGTACGACAAGCTGAAGGACAAGGGCTACGAGCAGACCGACGTGATCGGGCGGACGGGCCTGGAACAGGTCTACGAGCACTACCTGCGCGGCACGCAGGGCGTCCAGAAGTTCATCGTCAACTCCAACGGCGAGACGATCCGCGCGCTGGGGGTGCGTGCCCCGACCGCCGGCGACGACCTGCATCTCACGTTGGATCTGCGGATGCAACGGGCCGCCGAGCGGCAGCTCTACGACGGCCTGCTCCGGATCCGGGGCACCCCCACCTCGGACCGGAGCGCGCTGCTGAAGGCGAACGCCGGCGCCGTCATCGTGATGGACGCGCAGACGGGCGCGATCAGAGCGATGGCCTCGTACCCCAGCTACGACCCTCGATGGTTCGTGAGCGGTCTCACGAAGGGCGAGTCGAGCTACTACTACGACAGCCCCTCGGCTCCGGCCCTGAACCGAGCGATCCAGCTCGGCTACGTCCCCGGCTCGACGTTCAAGTCCGTCACCGGGCTCGCGGCGATGAAGGAGGGCTTCGCGTCGATGGGCGGGTACTACTCGTGCCCGGCCGAGTACACGCATCCCGGCGACACGTCCGGCACCGTCTTCCACAACTGGACGACCGCGGACATCGGGGCGATGACGCTGTCCCACGCGATCGAGATCAGCTGCGACACGGTCTTCGACGCGTTCGGGTCGCAGTTCTACGACCACTACGTCCAGAACCAGCTGAACGACAGCGGGCTGCTGCTGCAGAACGACCTGCACCAGTTCGGGTTCGGCGAGACGACGGGCGTCGACCTCCCGGCAGAGACCGCGGGCCTCGTCCCCGATCCGACGTGGGCGGAGCAGGCCCGGATCGGGACCGACGGTCCCAAGCTGTTCCCGGACGGCTTCGTCCCCGGCATCGACATCCTCACGATGATCGGGTCGTCCTACGTCCAGGTGACCCCGCTCCAGCTCGCGCAGGCGTACGGGGCGATCGCGAACGGCGGGCACCTGTGTCGTCCTCACCTGGTGGACAAGATCGTCGATCCGCACGGCGACACCGTGAAGCAGCCCGAAGACAAGTGCAGCCGGACGATCCCCTATAGCCCGAGCGAGCTCGCGTACATCCGCGCCGCACTCGGCTCGGTCATCACGGGCGGGACCGCGTCGTGCACGTTCGCGGGCTTCCCGACGTCGCAGGTGTGGGTCGGCGGCAAGACCGGAACCGCGGAGCGTCCGCCGTACCAGGACACGTCGTGGTTCGTGGGGATGGCGGGGAAGGACGCGAACTCCCCCAAGTACATCGTGCTCGCGATGGTCGAGCAGGGAGGCTTCGGCGCGACCGGGGCGGCCCCGATCGTGCGGCACGTGATCGAGGACCTGTACCACCTGCCCGAGACGCACGGCGGCGGCTGCGGGGGAGGTGACCTGTAATGGACATGGTCGCCGGGCGCGCGTGGGCGGACGAACGCCGGCCCGTTCGCCACATCGACTGGGTGCTCGCCGCCGTCGTGGTCGCGCTCACCTCCGTCGGGCTGGTCCTGCTGCACTCGATCAGCGCGACGGTCCCTGACGAGGCGGCCTTCTGGCTGGTGCGGATCATGAAGCAGGGGGCCACGGCGGGGGTCGGACTGATCATCGTGGTGGTGATCTGCTCGTTCGACTACCGTTTCTTCAAGGTCTATGCCGGCTTCATCTACCTGGCGTCACTGGCGGCGCTCGTCCTCGTGAAGATCCCTGGCATCGGCGCGACGGATCCGAGCGGCGTCGCGCAGCGGTGGTTCTCGATCGCCGGGATCCAGATCACCCCCTCGGAGATCACGAAGCTCTGCGTGATCGTGATGCTCGCGGCCGTGCTGTCGCAGATCCGGACCCCGGAGCCGACCCTCAGCGACGTGGTCAAGGCGCTCGCCGTCGCCGTGGTCCCGCTCGTGCTCGTGTTCATCCAGCCCGACATCGGGACGTCGATCGTGATCGCCGCGATCACCGTGGGCATGCTGATCGTCGCGGGGACGCGGCTCAGGCACCTCCTGATCCTGAGCGTCGTCGGCGTCCTCCTGATCGGACTCGCGTTCCAGCTCAACGTGATCCAGGACTTCCAGGTCCAGCGACTCACGGCCTTCCTCGACCGGGCGAACGCCCCGGAGGACGCCCGGTACAACCTGGACCAGTCGTTGGTCGCCGTCGGGTCGGGCGGTCTGTTCGGCCGCGGCTACCTGCAGGGCACGCAGACGAACCTCGATTACGTTCCTCGGCAGCACACGGACTTCATCTTCACGGCGGCCGGCGAGCAGTTCGGGTTCGTCGGCGCCATGTTCATCCTTCTCCTCTACGCCCTGATCCTGTGGCGGGCGATCCGCATCGCCGCGCTCGCGAAGGACCCGTTCGGGACGCTCGTCGCCGCCGGGATCGCATCGATGTTCGCGATCCAGATGTTCGTGAACATCGGGATGGTGATCGGGATCATGCCGATCACCGGCATCCCGCTGCCGTTCCTGTCCTACGGGGGATCGTCGATCCTCGTGAGCTTCGCCGCGATCGGGATGCTCGAGAGCATCCACATGCGACGCTTCACCTAGCCGGCCGCGGCCGCCGAGGGGAGAACGTCGAGCTCGGTCGAGCCGCCGGCGACGATCCACAGGAAGGTCGAGCCCGCGATACCCGTCGTCTCGAGCGTGACGTCGCCGTCCATCGCACGGGCGGAGAGCCTCGCGAGGCTCAGCCCCAGTCCGATCCCGGGATGCGTCCGGGTGTGCAGGTCCTGCGCCTGCTCGAGCGGCTCGAAGATACGTGCGACCGCATCCGGATCGACGCCGCTGCCGCGGTCGATCACGCGGACGAGGGTTCGCCCACCTTCCGGGCTCACGCGGATCACCACGGAGGCGCCCGGGGGAGAGAAGGCGAGGGCGTTCTCGGCGAGCTCCTCGAGGATCCGGATCCCGGCGGTGCGGTTCAGGGCGGTCATCACGGCCGCCTTCGGCGCCTCGACGCGGATCCGTGCGTCGCGCGAGGCGACCTCGCGCGCCAGTTCCGTCACGTTCACCCACTCGGTCAGGCCCGCCTCGAGCGCCGCCTCGAAGCGGCGCACGAGGCGGGCCAGCCCTTCCGCGCGCTCGACGAGCGTGTCGAGGATCTCGTCCTGCTGCGGGGCCTCAAGCCCGCCGCGCCGAAGCGTCTGGGCCAGACCGAGCAGCACCGTGATCGGCGTCCGGAGCTCGTGGCCCACCCGGCCGATCAGCTGCTGGCGGCGCGCGCCACGCTCGAGGAGCGCTTCCTGCGCGATCTCGAGCTGACGCGTCCGGCGACGCTCCCGCTCGAGCGCCTCGATCAGCTCGTCGATCACGCTCGGCGTGACCTTCGGCGACAGGAGCGCGCCCCCGTCGGCCGCTCGCCGGACGGCGTGGACGATCTGGTCCCCGTCGGAGTCCTTCAGCACGTACCCGGCGGCGCCCGCGACGAGCATGTCGCGGACGGCCCGCTGCTCCTCGAGGCCCGTGAGCGCCACGATCTCGAGGGACGGCCGGAGGGCCTTCAGGCGCCGGGTCGCCTCGATGCCGTCCATCCCGGGCATCCGGATGTCCATCAGGACGACATCCGGCGAGAGCTCCTGGGCCCGCTCGATCGCCTCGGCCCCGTTGGCGGCCTCGCCGACGACCTCGAGGTCCTCCCCGCACAGGAGCGCAGCGAGCGAGCCGCGGAACCCGTCGTTGTCGTCGACGACGAGGACGCGCAGACGCTCGGACAGGGGAAGGGTGCCCGCGCTCATGGGGAAAGGGTCCTCCGCCGCCGGGGGCCCCCGGTATCCGGCCGACGAGGGGTTCGTTGGGGGGATACGAGTGTGGGCCGGACGGCCCACGGTCGTGATGCCGAGGACGATGCGAGATGGTCCGACGGACCTCACGGATCCGGGAAGGCGCGCTGGTATCCTCGGTGCCAGACGTGCCCGCCCGACCGATCCGGTCGCCGGGCGGGATCCACAGAGTCGAGGAGGCGCGCGACCGCGCCGCGCGGCCATCGGGCCGCCGCGCCGGGGCGCAGCGCCGGAAGGAAGTCCACACCGGGTGCAGCACGACACGTCCCCAGCGCGAAAGGGTCTTCGCGCGGGCGATCTCCACACGGCGACGAGCGCGACGACCGCGCCGCGGCCGAACTCGGCACCCGACCTTCCGGGACGCAGCCCCCTCGCATCGAGCGAAGGGAGCATCTCGTGGACCACGACACCCATGTCGAGGACACGCCGGCGTCCGTGACGCCGGCCGACGCCTCGACCACGACCACCGAGCAGACCGGCGGCGGTCCCGCCGCCGCCACGCCCGCGCGCCGCAGACGGCGCAGGGGAGGCCGCGGCCGCGGACGGTCACGGTCCTCGGGCGCGGCGACCGGTTCGGCCGCCGTCGCGGAAGGATCCTCCGTCGACGCGCAGGAGGCTCTCGCGAGCGAGCCCGCCGCGGATGCGAACGGGGACGGCCCCGCGCCCGCGAGGACGTCACCTCGGTCGCAGCCGCGGCGACGCAAGCCGACGACCGCGAAGAAGGCGGACGCCGGCCCCGATGCCGCAGCGGAGACGCCCGCGGCAGGGGACCCGAAGGCGACCGAGAGCGACGACCAAACCGCGCCCACCGCGCCGAAGAAGCGCCGGCGTCGCCGTGGCGGACGCGGACGCGGCAAGAAGACCGCCGCCGCCGCAGCCGCACCGGCCGACGCCGACGCCGCGGTCGTCGACCCGGTCGAGGCCCAGCGCGACGAGGCGGAGCCCGACGCGGACGCGGCGGCGCCCTCCAGGTCCTCGCGGCGTCGTCGTCGCGGGTCGCAGACCCGCGCCGACGACGCCGCCCCCCCGAAGCCCGAGCCCGCGCCGGCTCGGGCGCCGAGGTCGAGCCGGCCCAAGACCGTCGAGGAACAGGTGGCCGCGGGCGGCCCCAGCCGGGGGATCCGGACCTCGCGCACGCGCACCGGCCGTGAGGGTCGGCGCCGCCGGGAGCCGGTGCTGGTGCCGCCGCGCGTCACCGACAAGATCATGGCGATCACCGAGCACGGTGAACGGGACCAGATCGCCGTCCTCGAGGAGGACCTCCTGGTCCAGCACTACGTCACCCGCGCGGGGGCGACCTCGATGGTCGGCAACATCTACCTCGGGCGCGTCCAGAACGTGCTCCCGGGGATGGAGGCGGCCTTCGTCGACGTGGGCCGCGGCCGCAACGGCGTTCTCTACGCCGGCGAGGTGAACTACTCGCCCGAGGACATCGAGGGCGACGCGCCACGGATCGAGCAGCTGCTGAAGCCCGGACAGGCCGTGATGGTCCAGGTGACGAAGGACCCGATGGGCGGCAAGGGCGCGCGGCTCACGGCGAACCTCAGCCTCGCCGGCCGGTACCTCGTGCTGGCACCCAACCAGGACCTGCAGGGGATCAGCCGCCGTCTCCCCGACGAGGCGCGGCGCCGACTCAAGGCGCTGCTGAAGCGCGTGAAGCCGCCCGAGCACGGCGTGATCGTGCGCACGGCGGCCGAGTCCGCGTCCGAGGAGGCGCTCGAGGCCGACCTCCGGCGGCTGCTCGCGATCTGGGACGACATCCAGAAGAAGGCGAAGAAAGGCAAGGCGCCGACGGTGCTCTACGAGGAGCCGGAGCTCACGGTGCGTGTCGTGCGCGACCTGTTCACCGACGAAGAGTTCCGCGCGCTCGTCACCGACTCCCGGCGGGTCTACGGCCTCGTGACGGACTACCTCGGCGAGGTCGCCCCCGACCTGGCGGAGAAGGTCTCGCTCCACTCGGGGAAGCTGCCGGTCTTCGAGGAGTACCGGATCGTCGAGCAGATCCACAAGGCGCTCGACCGCAAGGTGTGGCTGCCCTCGGGCGGTTACCTGATCATCGAGCGGACCGAGGCGATGACGATCGTCGACGTGAACACCGGCAAGAGCGTGGGCAAGACCAACCTCGAGGAGACGGTGGTGAACACGAACCTCGAGGCCGCCCGGGAGGCCGCCCGCCAGCTGCGCCTGCGGGACATCGGCGGGATCATCGTGATCGATTTCATCGACATGCTCCTCGAGAAGAACAAGAAGCAGGTCGAGGACACCATGCGCGAGGAGCTCGCGCGCGACAAGACGCGGTCGCAGGTCTTCGAGATCGGGCCGCTCGGTCTCATGCAGGTGACCCGCAAGCGGGTATCCTCGGGCCTCGTCGAATCGTTCTCCGAGATCTGCCCCACGTGTGAAGGCCGGGGCATCATCCTCACCTACGACGTCAACTGAACTGAAGGGGTCGACCATGTACGCGGTGATCAGGTCCGGCGGCAAGCAGCACAAGGTGCAAGCCGGCGACGTGATCGAGATCGAGAAGCTCGTCGACCCCGGCGAGACGGTCACGTTCACGCCGCTGCTCGTCGTCGACGACGACGGCAAGACCCACGCCGGCTCCGCCGCGTCGAAGGCAACCGTGAAGGCGAAGCCGGTCGGGGAGAAGAAGGGCGACAAGATCAAGGTCGTGAAGTACCGGCCGAAGACCGGCTACGCGAAGAAGACCGGCCATCGCCAGCAGCTCACGCTGCTGCAGATCGAATCGGTCGACCTCGGATAGCCACTGGTAGCCTGGAGGTCTCATGGCGCACAAGAAGGGCGGCGGCTCGTCCCGGAACGGCCGCGACTCCAACTCCAAACGGCTCGGCGTCAAGGCCTACGGCGGACAGGTCGTCACCGCGGGCTCGATCATCGTGCGCCAGCGCGGGACACGGATCCATCCCGGTGACGGCGTCGGCAAGGGCGGCGACGACACCCTGTTCGCCACGCAGGCGGGCACGGTGGGGTTCCGCGAGTCGCGCGGCCGACGCTACGCGACCGTCACCGCCCCCGATCCCGCCTCGTAGATCACCTCGTCGCCGATGAGCGACGCCACCGCCCGCGACGTGTGGTGGCGTTCCGCCGTCCTGTACCAGATCTACGTGCGTTCGTTCGCCGACTCGAACGACGACGGGCACGGCGATCTCCAGGGCGTGATCGAGCGGCTCGACCACCTGTCGTGGTTGGGCGTCGATGCGATCTGGCTGAGTCCCATCACGCCGTCTCCGAACGCCGATTGGGGGTACGACGTATCGGATCACACCGCGATCGATCCCACGTACGGAGACTTCGGCGTCTTCGACCGGCTCGTCGCCGCAGCGAACGATCGAGGCATCCGCCTGATCCTGGATCTGGTTCCCAACCATACGAGCGATCAACACCCGTGGTTCGTCGACGCTCGCTCCGGCCCCACGGCGGCGCATCGTTCGTGGTACGTGTGGGCCGACGGCTCGACCGACGGGACGCCTCCGAACAACTGGCGGTCCGTGTTCGGAGGACCAGCCTGGACCTTCGACGATCGAACGAGGCAGTTCTACCTCCACAACTTCCTGCCCGAGCAGCCTGACCTGAACTGGTGGAACGAGGATGTGCGCCGGGCCTTCGACGACATCCTTCGGTTCTGGTTCGACCGAGGGATCGCGGGGTTCCGGATCGATGTCGCCAACGGGATCGTGAAGGACCGGCATCTCCGCGACGACCCGCCGTCGCTCGAGGATGACCATCCCCGTGAGAGCACCACAGGGCTGCGTCCGGTCTACAACATGAATCGGCCGGAGGTGCACGACGTCCTCCGCCGTTGGCGAAGGATCGCGGACTCCTACCGCCCGTCTCGCCTGCTGATAGGAGAGACGTGGCTCTTCGACCTGCACGAGCGAGCCCGGTACTACGGCGACGACGACGAGGTGCACCTCCCCTTGAACTTCCCCTTCGTGTTCTCGCCGTTCGGGCTCGAGCTGCGGGAGGTCGTCGAGGCGACGGAGGCAGCGACGCCCGGCGAGTCGTGGCCGGTGTGGGCCGCTTCCAACCATGACGTGGGGCGGTTCGCGACGCGATGGTGCGGGGGAGACGACCGCAAGATCCGTGCGGCGATGTTCGTGCTGCTGACGCTTCGTGGAACCTCGATCCTCTACCAGGGCGACGAGATCGGCATGGCCGACGGCGACGTCCCGTCGACGCGTCTCCGCGATCCGGTGGCGCTCCGCGGTCCTCGCGGCGCCGAGGGCCGCGACGGAGCCCGAACGCCGATGCGATGGGATGCCCGGCCGAACGGTGGATTCACGGCGGACCGGGTCGAGCCATGGCTCCCGGTGACGGAGCCCGCGACCTGCAACGTGGCGGACCAGCGAGCCGACCCGACATCCGTGTTGCATCTGTGTCGGGATCTCATCGCGCTCCGGCGAGCTCGCTCCGACCTCGGTCTGGCCGGCTACACGAGCGTCGAGGCCCCGACCGGGATCTGGGCATGGATGCGAGGGCGCGTGCTCGTCGCCGTGAACTGCTCCGAGCAGGCGGTCGACCTCCCGATCGATCAGGTCGTCATCCTGATCGGGACGCGACGAGACCGCGACGGTCGCCGCGAGAGCGGGCAGCTCCGGCTGGACCCGTGGGAGGCGGTCGCCCTCGTGCCCGATGTCCATGCGTGACGCGAGGGACCTTCCCGCGGCGGTTCGGAGCGCGCTCCTCGCGGATCCCTCGGTCACGGACGTCCAGCTCGTCGGCTCTCGAGCCCGCGGCACACCGAGCCCTCTCTCGGACTGGGACTTCGTCGTGGCGGGCGATCTCGATCGCGTCATGGACCGCATCCCGTCCCTCGTGCGCCCGCTCGAGCCGATCGCGCAACAGTGGGACCGGCTCGGTCCGAGCGACTACCGCTGCTACATGCTGCTGCTCGCCGGTCCTACGAAGGTCGATCTCATCTTCCCCGGCGTCTCACACCGGCCCGAGCCGCCGTGGGTCGTCGGGCCCGAGACCCTGGAGGGCATCGACCGTCACTTCTGGGACTGGATCCTGTGGTTGGCGGCGAAGGAGCAAGGCGGGAAGCACCAGGTCGTTCGAGCGGAGCTCACGAGGATGAGCGAGCACCTCTTGGAACCGATGGGGGTCGATCACGTGCCGGCGTCGATCCAGGAGGCGACGGCCGACTACCGTACGGCGCGCGAACGCTTGGAGTCGTCCCTGCGCATCCGCGTGCCGAACCGGGTCGAGCTCGAGGTGCTCCCCGCCCTCCACCCTTGGGCAGGCCGCGACTCGACCTGAGGACGCTTCATGCAGTTGAATGGCGCCCCAGCGTTCGGAGGAGGGCGTCGTGGCCGAGATCGTGATGCGAGACGTCACCAAGGTCTACGGGGACGGCACCACGGCGGTCTCCGATCTCAACCTCGAGATCCGTGACGGAGAGTTCATCGTGCTCGTGGGACCGTCCGGGTGCGGCAAGACGACGGCCCTTCGGATGGTCGCCGGCCTCGAATCGATCACGAACGGAACGATCCGCATCGGGGAGCGCGTGATCAACGCGGTGCCGCCCAAGGAGCGGGACATCGCGATGGTCTTCCAGAACTACGCGCTGTACCCGCACATGTCCGTGTACGACAACATGGCCTTCGGCCTGAAGCTCCGCAAGCTGCCGAAGACGGAGATCGACCGGCGGGTCCGGGACGCCGCTGAGATCCTCGGCCTCACGGAGTTCCTCCAGCGGAAGCCGAAGGCGCTTTCCGGCGGGCAGCGGCAGCGCGTCGCGATGGGGAGGGCGATCGTCCGCGAGCCGAAGGCGTTCTTGATGGACGAGCCGCTCTCCAACCTCGACGCGAAGCTCCGCGTCCAGATGCGCTCGGAGATCGCTCGGATCCAGCACGATCTCAGCGTCACGACGCTCTACGTCACACACGACCAGGTCGAGGCGATGACGATGGGCGACCGGGTGGCGGTGATCCGCAAGGGCGTCCTGCAGCAGGTGGACACCCCGCAGTACCTGTACGACCACCCACAGAACCTCTTCGTCGCGGGATTCATCGGTTCACCCGCGATGAACCTGGTGGGCGCGACGCTCTCGCGGTCGGGGGGGTCGGCCGCCGCCGGATTCGGCGGCATCCGCCTCGCGATCCCGGACGACGTCTTCGGGACACGCCCGGCCCTCGAGGCCTACGTGGACAGATCGGTCATCCTCGGCGTTCGGCCGGAAGACATGGAGGACGCATCGCTCGTCTCCGACGCGCCACAGGACCGTCGCATCCGCTCGGAGGTGACGCGCAGGGAGGCGCTCGGTGCCGACGTGCTCGCGCACTTCACCGTCAAGGCGCCGGTCGTCCTCACCGAGGACGTGCGGGAACTGGCGCACGATGTCGGCAGCGAGGCCGTCGAGGCGGCCGAGAAGGGAGCCGCGGCCGGCGAGACGACGTTCATGGCGCGCCTGAACCCGCGGACGACGGCCACCGTGGGCCAGCCGCTCGAGCTCGTCGTGGACGTGCAGCGCCTCCATTTCTTCGATCCCGAGACCGGGCTGGGCATCTACGAGGATGCAGCCTGACCGTCCACGAAGCCCGTCTCGACGACCCGAGAGTAGAACCGCCCGCTGTCTCGTACGAGGCGAGCCTGGGTGGCGTAGTCGACGTGCACGATCCCGAAACGCGCCGA
>Ga0075435_100001302_pt1 | contig 16035 bp, 16 predicted proteins | sample RhiMethybrSRZTD4_FD_75302 | JGI IMG/M metagenome (GOLD analysis project Ga0075435, IMG submission 75302) | Populus rhizosphere microbial communities from Tennessee, USA - Rhizosphere MetaG P. TD hybrid SRZTD4 | ecosystem: Host-associated > Plants > Roots > Rhizosphere > Soil | place: USA...
CTTCCAAGCGCCCCCGGTGATACCCTTATGGATTATCGCAATGAGTGTGTGGATGTCTTAAGTAACAACTTTGGCATCGTTTGCGATACGCATCATCATGAGGTAGCGACAGCTGGCCAGTGTGAAATTGATATCAGATATGATACTCTAGTTAACGCAGCAGACTCTGTACAGAGTTATAAATACATAGTAAAGAACATTGCAAAAAAGCATAATATGATCGCTACGATGATGCCCAAACCGATTGCTCTTGACAACGGCTCAGGCATGCATGTAAATGTTAGTCTGTGGAACCATGGTATAAACCTGTTTTTTGATGCTAACGACAAATATGCAGAAATATCAGAGATTGCTCGCTATTTTGGAGGGGGCATAATAGATCATGCAGATGCTCTTGCAGCCATAGTTGCTCCAACTACTAATTCTTATAGAAGGCTTGTACCTGGCTACGAAGCTCCTGTATATGTTGCATGGAGCACGGGTAACAGATCTGCAATAATAAGGATTCCTGCTCATTTCAAGGGTCAAAAATTTGCCAATATGAAGAGAATTGAGTTCAGAGCTCCTGATCCCTCTTGTAACCCATACCTTGCATTCTCTGCAGTAATTGCAGCTGGATTAGATGGAATCAAAAGGAAAAAGGCAATTAGTGATCCTGTTAACGAAGACATTTTTAAAATGACTTCAAGCCGCAGGCGAGATCTCGGTATCAGGCAGTTGCCTGCAAGTTTAAGAGAAGCTTACGAGGAACTAAAGAGCGACAAGGTCTTTTTAAGAGAAATCTTTGGCGACGATACCATCGATAAGATAATCGAACATGAGGCGAAAGACCATAATGAGGTTGCAATAAGACCGCATCCACATGAGTTTTCCATGTATGCAGATGTTTAGCAGAATATATTCATGACGGTTTGTTAGATCAAAAAAGGGAGTATGGTGGCCGTGGAAACCAATTAATTGTCAAGCACATTAGTAAAAGACAGGTGCTTAATATTGTGAGAGTAGGAGTCAGGAGAAATGGTAATAGTTCTTTATCCTTGAATCCATAATGTATTATCACCAACTTTTAGTTTGGAATTAAGACATCAGTTTTAACCTGTTTGCATTTATCGTCGCAGAGATCATATCGCATTATCTTGTTTTTACTACTACTATACATTGATTGGAAGAAGAAGAAGAAGAAGAAGAGGTAGGCTCTGCTTCGCTAGCATTCTGCTTCTATGCTAGGTGTAGGTAAGTCTCCAGCTCCGGAACGTCGCTATATTGCATTTAATATTGCTATTAATTTCTCACTGTCCGTTAACAAAGCAAGAATTTCTGTGGGATTCTTGTATCTATCGCATCTGCTCTTTTAATTTCTGAACCTCTATCCCCTTTTCTTGCTGTTTCTCTACTTCTATGTTCTTGTTTTCTTCTTCTTTATAAAATGGCAGCATAAATCCATACTAGCGTGGAGGGAATGGGATTTGAACCCATGACCACCTGCGTGTAAGGCAGGTATCCTAACCAGCCTAGACTATCCCTCCTCGTATTGAGGTCAACTTGGGCATAGTTATTAATATGTTATTTGAAATGTCCGTCGTACCCTCCATATAGCAACTATGCATTGGTTTCCACAATTATCGAGGCTGTAGTAGATGATTTTATTTAATCACATTTTTATTAAATTGATGCGTACATATTCTCTGAGAATGTCTTCTGCCATGGATAACCTCGGAGACTTGATTGAGAAATTGAGGCATATGATTAATGATATTCAAGATCAGTATGAATCCTTTATTGACTCAAATCAATTATACAAACAGGGAAAGGCTAATGAAAGGGAATTCTTCGCTTCCGTTGGCAATTATCTAGTTGAGATGTCTGCGATGAATTTCCTTGCTATTCAAGTAATCCTTGAAATTAAATCTGCGATTGACAAGAAGAAAAAATCAAGCGATGTTGAAAGAGATCATGGTAGCTTTGTAGCAACAACAGGTAAACCTATCGGAACACAGCAGTATACACTGCCCAAACCCCAGCCGCTGCAGCAACAAAATCCAATCGAGTCACTAAATTCCGAAACAAGACCCGCTTCCATAAGTAAAAGTGAAGCAATGGATGTTGGCAAAAATTGCATTATATGCGGAGCTGTGATTGCAAAGAAGGCAAAATTTTGCACCAAGTGCGGCAAGTCGCAATAATTAAAAGATACATAAGGTATATTGGTTCTAACTATGAGGGTGTTCAATGGTAGGGCTGCAAGTGAAGAATACATGTCTACTCATTCACTCACTTTCTCCACACCAGAGATGACTTTAAAGAAATTTGTCCTATGGCTAGGTGAACCGGTCAGTCATCCTGGAAGTAAAGAACGAGTTCCACGGTTAATGCTCTATATTCAGGAGAAAACAACTAGTGGAAGCATAAAGAAAGAAGATTCTGATTTAATGCCTGATACTGATGATACTTTCAGGCCTTCTGGCGCCGTCACTGAAATGTATAGTGGAATACCATCCTATCTTTCTAATAGTGAGGTAACTCCACCAAAAAAAGATTCAGTTAACAAAACATCAGAGTCAGATACCAAATTCTGTTTCGCTTGCGGTTCTAAACTCAAAATAAACTCCAAGTTCTGCAGAAATTGTGGAACCAGACAGGACTGAATATAGAGCCCTTGACTCCTGTCATCCCACTCTTGCTTCCTTGATTCTTCTTTTCCATCATCAACATATGGCATTTTGAAGATAAAGTCCAGGAACACTCACTTTGCATTATAGGCTGCATTGACTTATTCTACAGCATTATTTTAGGTATTCAATGAAAGTCAGCATATGTTATCTCTTTTTTCTTCGATCTCTTGGGGGGAAGGCTTTTTGCATTCGTTATTGTTGCTAAATCTTCCCGTATCTTCTGTATGATACTATGCTTTAAATTATAGTTCGGAAGAATTTCGTCATTCTTGCAAAAAGATTCGCAGACACTTGAGGCAAGGCGTGCATTTGGGCTTCTTTTTACAGCGGTGGCTGTATCTGTTGCTGTTGCTACGATTCTAACTGAAATTGCATTTCTAAATAGGACACCTCTATATTATTACGCTATTGTCTGGTCTGCAAGTTTCGGTATTACCTTTGGCGCGATTTCGCGTAAATTCCGTAAATCGATCACATCTATTCGCAGAAGAATGAAAGATAGTACTAAATGGCCTATTAATGCAAAGGTGCTAAATGGAATATGCTGGGCAGCACCTTTTGCATTGATTCCACTATTCCCACATTTCTACCAATTTCTAATTTTACTTGGGATTGGACTGGGTAATTTCTCTACATATATACTTATGAAAAGATACAGCAGAGCAAATAACCATGAGCAGATGATTGTTGGCTTGATTTCTTTAGCATCAATCCCTGTTGCAGTAGGAGTTGACGCGACTCTACTGGCTTCAAGGCAAGATGTCGCAGTGATGGTTTCTAGGATTTTCATATCAATTGCTTATGGCATAGCTGGAATATATGCGCTTTTTGTAAGTGAATAGATGATCTATCCAAACTCGTCACATTTAGATAATCCTAAACCACGATATGTGTTTGCTAGAATTGTTAACAAACAATACCCAATTATCCAAAAAAGGGCCAGCAGTTTGTATTGTAAGTGGAGGTCTTGACTCTATCTGTACCGCGGCGTATTTAACAAAAGAAAAAGGATACGAAATTTACATGCTTACGTTTATGTACGGCCAACGGGCAAAAAAAATTGAAATTAAGCAGTCTAGACACTTTGCAAAAATTTTGAACGTACGGAAACAGCATGTCATAGATATCAGCTTTATGAAAGAATTGTACGGAATGACAAATTCCTTGACAGATAGAAGACAACCATTAAGTGAAAAATTCGACTATAGTATTATAGTACCGATTAGAAATGCGATTTTCATTACAATCGCGTCCGCCTGGGCCTTGAGTATCAATGCGAAGACAGTATCGTATGGTGCTCATCTTGATGATATTCGCTTCTATCCTGATTGCCGTCCAGAGTTTATAAAATCGATATCTCATACGCTAAATCTAGCAGAAGCAGACAGTATTAGATCAGGTTTGAGACAAAAAATTACTGTTTGGTCTCCTGCTATAGATGGTATAGATAAATCTAAACTGTTAAGCATTGGATACAGAAATTTGGGTGACGAAATTTTCCAAACATGGAGTTGCTATTCTAGTGGTAAGAAAGACAAGAGTACAAGAGATCTCTTACACTGCGGAATTTGCGAATCATGTATAAATAGGAAGCTTGCAATTAGCAAGGCGGGCTTAGAGGACAAAACACATTATGCAAAAAAAGACTGATAGGATACAGATAAGCGAGATCTTCACCAGTATTGAAGGTGAGGGCATCTTTTTTGGTACAAAAACAATGTTTGTGAGAATGGCCGGTTGCCATCTCAAATGCCTCTGGTGCGACACGGCCTATGCCTTACCCATGAAAAGTGGCCATGGTTACACGCTCGGTTATGTAAAGAATCTAATATCAAAGCATCTGCAACCAAATACATACAAAGTAAACTTTACTGGAGGCGAGCCGCTCTTGCAACATGAATCAATTATTGATCTTGCCAAATTTATCAAGGAAGAGAAGGGACTGAAGACATATATAGAATCATCATGTTTTGATTCAATAAGGTTTGAAAAAGTTCTTCCACATATTGATATTTGTAAAATCGAATTCAAGATGAGCGATTCCAAGGTTGTTAACACTAAGCATTATGCTAATTTATTATGGAACGAAATTCAATGTCTTAATTTATCGATTGAAAATCATAAAACCACCTATATTAAAATTGTAATAACAGGATCAACTGATCTTGATGAATTCAAAAACCTAATGAAGAGTATCTCTATACATATAAAAGCTACAGCTCTAGCTGGGTTTATAATACAGCCTAGCTATGGAATAGATGAGCCAACAGTGGAACGGCTGTTCAACTTCTATGATATCGTCTATCCAATATACAACGACGTACGGATAATACCGCAACTACACAAAGTAATAGGAGCTAGATAAAAATAAGAAATGCAAGAGGAAAAGAAAGGCAAAAAAAATACTGTAAATAAGAATAAGATTGAAAAGTTGATAAGAAGTCTTTTAATCGAATTAGGGGAAAATCCGGATCGAGAGGGCCTCGTAGGTACGCCACGTCGTATCGCTGAGATGTATGAGGAAATTTTTGCGGGCTATAGGATGAATTCTGGACTGGATATAAGCTTCAGCGAACAAAGTGATACAATCATTGCCAAAGATATCCAGTTTTATAGCACATGCGAACATCATATGCTTCCTTTTTACGGAAAAATAAATATAGCTTACGTTCCAGCTGGCAGAGTTTTTGGAATATCAAAGTTAGCCCGTCTCGTTGAGAAATATTCCCGTAGACTGCAGATCCAGGAAAGACTGACAAAAGAGGTCGCCGATGAAATAATGAAGATGGGTGTGAAAGGAGTGCTGATTATAGTAGAAGGCGAACACCTGTGCATGAAAATGCGTGGTGTCAGAAATGGCAGTTTAATAATGACTGTAGCCTATCGCGGCATTTTGGAACAGAAAGAGCTTAGAGAACATATTCTTTCTTTAATTCATACACCGAAGGCAGAATTGCTTTCTATCTGAAAATTTCAGCTTCCGAAGTGATTCTGTTCTGTTATCACGATATTCCTCATTAACCTGTTCAGAATCGCTTTATCAATTATAAAATCTATATTACTTCATTAAGTCAATGATGATAAGGCTTATAAAAAAGAAAAATTCCTATAGGTAGGAAGAATGGCGAGTGCAATTTTCAGAGTGCAGTCACACAAATTTAGCCAGGATAATATTGAGACAACGCTGGTATGCTCAAGGTGTGATGAGGTCTTTTCGAAAGAATTTCCTTTGGACCTTGAGGGTCAAACTATTGAATTCAAATGTCCTGTCTGTGGAGCACCTGGCGAAGCTGATCTTCCATATAAAAGTGCTGAAGAGCGAGAGGAATTTGAAGAGGATTTTGAAGAAGTGGAGGAAGAGGAAGGGGGAGAAGACTTTGATGAAGAATACTAGTGAATTAATTAAAAGCGTTGACTTGTTATTCACATGATAAGGTTATAGAAGTGATGAAGTTTAAAGTTTAAAGACTATGCAATTTCTCTTCCACGAATAAATTATTAAAATAAAAATCACGTAGCTGTTACTGACAGATAAGATCACAGCTACTGTACTACTTTTTCTTCGCTTTTACTGTTTTCCTTGCCTTCTTTTTTGTGGCTTGCTTTATTGGGACCTTTGCCTTACTCTTTGTTGACGTTGCTCCTCCGCCAATCTTGAACATCTTGGTTCCGCAGACACCGCAGATACCTGATGTAGCATTTCTACCATTCTTCATAGTTACCTGTTTTTCATTTTTCATGTCTCTCTTTGTCTTACATTTTACACAATATGCTTGTGTAGCCATTACTTTCAGAATAGTTAAACCCAGCTTCTTCTTAAACTTATATACAAATTCGATAGCTCATTAGAATTTTTATATATTTCGATAGAGTGCTTATAAGCCGTTCACTGCTCTTACCATTGCACCAACAACGAGAAATCCAGATATTGCTGCTAATTAATAACTATACTATGAGAGAGAAAAATAATGGCTGAAGATACTTCATCAGCGGCTTCAAACAACACTATTCCATTCCCCACATTAACCATTCTATACTTGCCGGCAGAGGCGGAAAGCGTAGTTGAAGAAATAAGCCAAAAATATTATAATATGACAGTAGAAGACTGCAAAGGATTTTTCCACGGTGGAGTCCCTAGACCATATAGGAAGGTAACAATATGGAGTCAGGGAATCGATAGCTTATGGTTTAATGCGATCATAGCAAACGTTAAGGATCTAGCCAACGTCGAATATGTACCAATAGTGTCCGGTGGAATAATGTATTCCATTTAGATATTTCTTGTTTACGTTGCGGCATTATTTGTATATCTAAGATGTTGAGCCTACACCAACTAACTGTCAGTCATTATTACTATTATTTTGTAATAACTAGTATTATTATGCTAATTCTTCTAGATCATATTGTTTCTATCAAAGAGATATGGGAGTTTATTATTAATAAAAAGAAGCCCTAGGTGGGATTTGGACCCACGGCCTAAGGTTTACGAAACCTTTGCTCTACCAGTCTGAGCTACTAGGGCAAGAGAAGATAGGCAAAGTTTGTATTATTTAATGCTTCATATGCCGCTTAGGTGGCACTACAAAGAGTGCAAATTAAATATTGCCAGTTTCATATTTTGCTTTTAGTATGAAGATATCCGTTTCAGGCATCAGAGGAATTTATGGACAAGACCTTAACTTACATGAAATAAGCAAATTTACCAGACTATTTGCTTCTTCAATGATCAAGTCAGGCGGCGGATGTGTTCTAGCAAGGGATACAAGGCCTTCAAGTCGCATAATTGCTGAAACTGCAGCCGCAACTTTTATGGAAAACGGGATTGATGTCTACAATCTTGGAGTGGCGCCAACTCCTATAGTATTCCGTGAATCAAGAAAATACGATGGCGGCCTTGTTGTAACAGCCTCGCATAACCCTTTAGAGTGGAATGGATTGAAATTTATAATTAAAGGGCGAGGGATTTTCGAAAATGAGTTGGATTTTATGCTCAACGGAATGGACATATCAAAATCAGACAAATTTGGGAAATTATTTGATACTGTCTCAAACTACAAAGATGAAGTTGCAGATTTAATACGAAAAAAAGCCCACAATAATCGCGCAGTAGGATTAGATTTGGGAGGAGGAGCGACATGCGGCTATTTTACCCAGCTATTTGGAAGACTTGAGCAAAAATTTTTTTCGATCAATGATATTGGCGGCCTATCATCAAGAGGTCCTGATCCTACTACGGATAACTTGCAGGAATTACGAAAGTTGGTTACATCGAATCATCTTGACTTTGGATTTGCATTTGATTTGGATGGAGACAGGCTTGTAGTAGTTAACAACGAGGGAGAAAAGTTAAGTGCTGACACAACACTTCTGATCTGCATTGCTAGCTCTCTCAATCTAGGAATGAAAAAATTTGTAGCGAGCTTAGATACTAGTTTATCTGTAGAGAAATATGTAATACAAAATGGTGGAAGCTTCGACTACTCCAAAGTCGGCGAAGCAAATGTTGTCAAGAAGATGCTAAATGTGGATGCCGATGCAGGAGGAGAGGGAAGTAGCGCCGGTTTTATTATGCCACTATTTAATATGTGTAGAGATGGCTTTTTAGCAAGCGCAATCATCTCTTCCACGGATAGGAAATTAATTGAGGAATGTTTAAGGTTTTCATCTCAATATGTTCAGATTAGATCTAAAATTCCTGCCGACATTGTTGTCCAAAGCAAAGTCATCGAGAAATTTATCGATATCTTAAAGGTAGACTCATCACAGGTCTTGACAATAGACGGTGTGAAAGCGATACTAGATGATGATTCGTGGGTTCTGATAAGACCCTCAAACACTGAACATGCTATAAGAATTTCAGTTGAATCAAAGACATCAAAGGCACAGTTATTGTACAAGGAGATGAGAGAAAGGATTCAGTTAGTATATGACCAAGTTAAATGAATGGGAGATTATTGATCTTTTTATCTCGAAGCTTCGAATAAAGAATGAAAAGGATGATGTAGTAACATTCCCTTTAAAAGGGGTAAAGAGGCATACCGCTAAGACTCCATGGATTCTAGTTCTTAAATGCGATATGCTTGTTGAAAGCACCGATGTACCAACAGGAATGCGGCCATGGCAGATTGCGAGAAAAAGTATAGTCGCATGCGTCAGTGACCTCTCTGCAAAAGGTGTTAAGCCACCTTATATATGTGTCATTTCAATTGGACTTCCAACAAAATATTCTAAAAGTGAAATTAAGGAGCTCGCAAACGGTTTTAGAAAGGCATCCAAAGAATTCGGAGTCAAAATTGTGGGAGGTGATACTAACAAATCAAGTGAACTCGTAATCGATTGCAATATAGTTGGATTTTTAGATTACGATATACGTGTTCCAAAAAGAAATGGTGCAAAACCAGGAGATCTTATAATCTGTTCAGGGAAATTTGGCTATTCGGCTTCTGGTTTGAAGATACTGATGAGGAATGCAAAGGCTAAAGGGCAATTTAGGAAGAATGCTGTTTTGTCTGTAATTAGACCTAGACCACAACAAAGGTTTGGAATATATCTTGCAAAATATTTTTCCTCCTCAATTGATTCAAGTGATGGCCTTGCAATCTCACTATATGAATTAGCAAGACAGAGCAAAGTTAACTTCTTTGTTGATCATATTCCAGCAGTAAACGGTATCAAAGAATTCGCCAAAAAAAATCATCTAGATGATAAATCTTTGGTTTTTTATGGGGGCGAAGAGTATGAGATCGTGGCAACTATTCCACAAGCAAATTTAGAAAAGGCAAAATCATTAACAAAGAGATCAAAATTAAAATTGTATGTTATCGGAAGGGTAGAGAAGGGATGTGGCAACGTATTTACTAGGAATAAAGAAAAGAGATATTCAATTCTTGATAATTCCGGTTATTTGCACCGCTACGGATAGTCATAAATAGATTCCTTAATTATTTTGTTGCTATGAAATAAAAAACATTCATATATAAAACAAATTTTAATAATAAGCCTTTATTTATGTCGGAAAGCAACGACGTTACTCAATACAGATGGGGAGTAGCCCATATTTTTAGTAGCTATAATAATACACTTGTACATGTTACAGACATGAGCGGCGCGGAGACCATTTCTTTTAGTTCTGGTGGAAGACATGTGACAGCAGATAGATATGAATCCTCTCCATATGCCGCAATGAAATCGGCAGTTGCGTCAGCAGACGCAGCTAAGACTAAAGGAATTAATGCACTTCACATACGTGTAAGGGCTGTCGGTGGCGTCGGTTCCAGAATTCCTGGTCCAGGTGCTCAGGCCGCGATCAGGGCTTTGGCTAGAGCTGGCTTCAGAATCGGCCGGATTGATGATGTTACTCCAATTCCACACGATACTACTAGAAAGCCTGGTGGAAGAAGGGGAAGAAGAGTATAGTATAACAACTTTCTAGGATTCAGATTACCTTCAGCTTGTACTAATTTCCTAACTGAATCTCAATGCATATTATGGACGATGATACTACAATTACAATATATAGTTTGTCTTGTCTAGGGCAAGCGTGAATAAATCCGAAAAGCAATACCTGATAACCACTGCGTCTACACCTAAGCGTGAACTTGTGCCGATGAAAACAGAAAAAGCTACTACTACGGAATAAATGAATAATTTTTTGAATCAAGAAGATAGCTACTCAGATACGGTTAGTCGTTAAAGTGTAGAATATAGCGAATAAATTAAATGCAACCTTACTCAGACCACTATTCAGGTATCTATATAGATGTGAGTATACATGATTATATTGAAGTTTCAAAACCTAGGATAGTTGTAGTTCTTGTAATCACAGCTGTTACTTCATTGCTTGCTGGGAGTAGGTTTGACAGTACACCTGCCTATGCAGGAGATGTTACTGCATGGCAACTGGGTTTTCTTGCGTTAACAGGTGCCATGGCATCTATGGGTTCAAGTGCTCTCAATCACTATTATGACAGGGATATTGATAAGATAATGGACAGAACCTCAGAGAGGCCTATCCCTGCCGGGAGGTTACCTGCAAGAAATGTTCTATTCTATGGAATTAGTCTTTGTATTATGTCAGTTGTTATTGCATGGTTTACTTTGAATCCTGTCGCTACTGGAATGATTGCTTTGGGTATCTTTTTTTATGTTATAATTTATACTGCATGGCTTAAACGTACCAATGCTTCAAATATTGTTATCGGGGGTTTTGCTGGAAGCGCTGCATCAATGGCCGGATGGGCCGCTGCTACAGGATCAATTAATTTACTTGGTTTTTTAATTGGATGGCTTGTCTTTATGTGGACACCACCACACTTCTGGTGTTTAGCAATCAGAGCAAGGGAAGAGTATGCTAGTATTCGTGTTCCTATGCTTCCCGTTTTGATTGGGAACAAGAGAACGGCTGGTTATATTTTTGTAAATACTGCAATTTTACTGCCTTATTCCATAGCTCTTTACTTCTTTGGATTGGGCATTTTATATACAACAGTTGCAATTATTTCTGGAACGCTCATGTTGTCATATCACTACAAACTAACAAAAACTCCTACTCCAGAATTTGCATGGAAAGCATACAAAATTACCGCACCCTACCTAGTCATAATATTTGTTGCAATAGCAGTAGATGCATTTTGGTACTACAGAATCTAGTCTGACGGAAGCGATTCATGATCTATAAGGCGTATTATGCAATTATTTTAATGCAATTCGAATCTACTGAATCACTGTCTTCAAGATGATATTTCTTTGCTGGGAAAGAGGCTACCGTTCTGACATGTCAATTATTTTTTACATACAGTGAAACAAGCACATGTCTTAGATACTCTTAGATACATTTGTAGCAGCATCCTTTTGTGCTAATGCCGATTGTTTTGACAGGATGAACGAAGAGGATAGCAAAAGAGATTAAGTGGAATCACCTCCAACTTTTTTAATTCTTCTTAAGTAGTTTTTCCTTTTTATCCATAGAATGCTTTGTCTAGCGGCTTTGGCATTGCATATGTAACATTTTTCTTCATAGATTCGTACCACTCTTCTACATCCTTCGTTATCGATGGTTTTATCATGTGCAATGATTTACCAAAGTCATCTTTACAAATAATATCCTCCTTATCTCGCATAGCGTTAACTGCTGCTTCTCTACATAATGCTAGAAGATCTGCACCGCTAAAACCTTTCGTGGATAGAGAGATATCATCTAAATTAAAGTCTGCTGCAAGCGGCATACGAGAAGTCAATATTTTCATAATTTCGTGTCGAGCCTTATCATCAGGAGGAGCAATATACTGTATCAAGTCTAGTCTTCCTGGACGAAGTAATGACGTATCTATGAGATCAGGTCTGTTAGTAATTCCGATTATTATGATGTCTGAACTGCCTGAATCATCCATTTCGGTTAAAATCTGCGAAAGGACTCTCTCGTTACCTGAAATGTCTTCTTCACCTCTGGGCCTTGCGAGAGAATCAAGCTCGTCAAAAACCACGACACATGGGGAAGAGGCTTTTGCCTTTCTAAATATTTCACGAATAGCTTTTTCAGATTCTCCAACCCATTTAGATAATACCTCGGGACCACGCACAATTATTATATTAGCATTACTCTCAGTTGCCAAGGATGTTGCGATCAAGGTCTTTCCACAGCCAGGAGGACCAAATAATAGTGCTCCCCGTGGCGGTTTTACACCCATTTTGGTGAAACTTTCTGGCTCTTTTATCGCATTGATAAGATTGTCATACAGAATTCGCTTTGCATCATATAATCCACCAACATCATTCCATTTAACTCGTGCGACTTCAACATAAAATTCTCTCATTGCAGTAGGAATGATTTCTTTCATTCCTTCTTTGAAATCTTTGTTCGTGATCTCAATTATCCCAAGAGTATCGGGTGAAATTCTCTCTCCTTCTAAGTCGATTTCAGGTAGATAGTGTCTAAGAGCTTTCATAGCAGCTTCTCTGCATAAGGCTTTTATGTCTGCACCAGTATATCCATGAAGTTCAGATGCGAGTTGTCGTAGATCGATATCTTCTGCAAGAGGCATTCCTCTAGTATGAATCTGAAGAATCTCCAATCTCCCCTCCACATTTGGGACACCAATTTCTATCTCTCGATCGAATCTTCCCGGACGTCTCAAAGCAGGATCGATACTTTCAGGCCTGTTTGTAGCCCCAAGCACTATTACATTCCCTCGTTCTGACATACCATCCATTAAAGAAAGTAGCTGGGCAACAACCCTCTTTTCGACATCACCAAAGGCCTCTTCTCTCTTAGGTGCTATGGCGTCTATCTCATCAATGAATATAACACTTGGAGCAGAATCTCTTGCTTCTTTGAAAATATCTCGCAACCTTGCTTCTGTTTCACCATAATACTTATTTACAATCTCTGGACCATTTATAATGTAGAAGTTTGCTTCTGATTCTGCTGCGAGTGCTTTTGCAATTAGCGTTTTCCCGCAGCCAGGTGAACCGTACATCAGAATACCACTATGAGGCTCTATACCGAGTCTTGCGATTACCTCGGGATGTCGTAAAGGTAATTCAACGATCTCTCTAAGACGTTTAATTTGTTCCTTCAGTCCACCGATTTCCTCATACGTCACCCGAGGTTTTTTATCAATATCAGTTTCTGACAGTATCTGTAACTTACTTGAACGCTCAATTTTTACAATCGAATGAGGTGACACTCTTTCTATTCGGAAATCTATTGGATTACCCAAAATTACCACACATATTTCGTCACCTTCGTTTACTGGAAGACCCCTCAATCTATTTTTTACAAACTCACAGAATTCTTTATCAATAGCGATCGTGCTATTCACCAAAGGCATCAAGACTACAGTTTTTGCAGTTCTTGCTTCAGTTCTTCTTGCAATCACGAGATCGTTTAGGGCCACACCTGCATTCTTCCTTGTCTGTCCATCCATTCGAATAATGTCTAATGGCTTTTCTTCTTCATCAGCAGGCCAAGCAGTTGCGGCAGTCTCGCGCTTGCCAATTAATTCAATAACGTCGCCAGCCTCGATGCCAAGTTTTTGCATGTAAAGAGGATCAATCCGGGCTCTGCGTTTACCTAAGTCTCCATACCTTGCTTCCACCACTCTTAATTTGATTTCTGGTGATGATGATCCATTATTCGATCCATGAGGCTTCTTCAAATCTTAGAATAAACCTCCAGAAGATTCGATATTGCGGCAGATTTGTTCATTATCGTACTCTAAAATTCTTATTTCATTTTTACTGATTGTCTGCTTATGTTAATTATTTCTATTTCACCCACTCCTTCTGTCTTCTTTATTGAATCTTCCAGCATGTCCATTTGACCCTCTTCGTCGTTTATTAGAAAATCACCAATAATTGCCTGTAAACCAAAGGCAATCGGCTCTGTAGCATGAGCCCTAAGTTCCATACCTTTTGGGATCTTGTTCTTTAGACCAACAACTACATTATCCAAGTTGGAATCCGCCTCGGCCGGAAGAATTCTGATCCTTGCAACAAGACGTGATGTCATTTTTATGGACCCTCAAACCCACATCCTATGCATTTGTAATTTCTAGCAAATTCTCGACAGCTTTGACATCGCCAAATCAAAACGTAGCTGCAATTGGGACAATAATATTTAACGCACTCATCATTGGGCATTATAGGTCTGCTACATGATGTGCAGATGGGTAATTGCAAAGGTTTAGACATATGTTGATAGTTTAAAGATCAATATCCGAATTTATATCTTGCTTAGATGTTAAAAAAGTGTCTAATTTCATTATCAAATAGAGTTTTTACAATCCTCAGGCCGCTTCTACTACCCAATATCTTTGATAGAGCCGTTGAATGAAAATCAAAGTCTCCTGTTTTAGATATATCTTCAATCTCTCCTCTAGAAATTGTTGAAAACAGTTGATCTAGTGCCCTATTATCTAATCTTTCTAACACTTTTCTGAGAAGAAGCATCCTATCAAATTCGCTTTTGAAAATTGAAAACCAATTCTTCTCATAATCGTGCAATAAACAATCGTCATTTTTTTTGATGGATTTTGTTAGTGCTTTTCCAGCCAATATTCCACCGCTGCCGCAGGTGTATATTCCTCCTGCAGTAGTAGGTTTAGTCTGGCCTGCAGCATCGCCTATCACCAAGCTCCGTTCCATGACGAAATGTTCTAGCGGACCCATGATCCATATTGGAGCATATACTTTACGAACTATGGAATACTTTTCTCCTTTACTTTCCAGATATGATTTTAAGGAATTTGCAGCATTAATTGATCTGCCTGCAACACCGACCTTTCCCTTTCCCGAACCTGTGGGGATAATCCATGCAAAGAAACCGGGATATCTTTCACTATCAAATCTTACTTCAATAGTATTGCGATCAATCCATGGAGCATATACTTCATACTGAGCAGCTTGCAATAATCCCAGCTTACTGCGTTGAATTAGAGATCCAATTCCCCTGGCATCTATGAAGTAATTGCATGTCAGAAGTCCTTCAGATGTTTTAATGAGATAATAGCCATCATCCCTATTATTATAATTATTAATAGTGGTGTTATGTTTTTTGGAGATTGAGTACATGGAACACTTTACTCTAATTTCTACACCCATTTTTTGGGCTTGGAATGCGACCTGCTTGTCAAATGTACGCCTGTCTAAAACAACTATCTTTTGTTTTCCTGCATTTAGTTCGAAACATTTTGAAGGAGAGAAAATCTTCGCGTATTTAATCTCATTATTCTCAATAGCCTTATTGGAAGGTATGATGCCGAGATTCTCTATTCCGCTAATGCTTACAAGCCCACCGCAGTGCTCCGGTGTCCCAATTTCTGCATCCTCCTCTAGGACAGCTACAGAAAGCCCAGCTGCACCTAGTTCCCTAGCAGCCAACAAACCAGAGATACTTCCCCCAGCTACTATTATGTCGTAGTAATCTGACATACTAACAGATAGACAATCTCTTTCTTACTTTATTAATTAAACCGTATCTACATACAAGAAGTTGGGTGTGAGGTATAACAGGTAACCGTAGTCGAGAAAGGATCTCACTTTAGGCATACTCAACTCAGCATCATCAGCAGGGATTAAGGCAGCTGAAAGACAAAATATGACAAAAGTCCCTGCTCAGGACAGTCGTTTGACACAGGCTCCATATATTACACAGCCCTTAAAAATAGATCCGGTACCGACAGGCGCAGGCAGTCGAAATTACTTTAGATTGCATTGAGCCGTTAAGATACCATATACTTGTTTATCAACAAAAATCCATGCTGAAGAATTTTTATCTTTTGCTTCCTCTGCTCCATTCTAATGAGCCAAATCTGGCAAATCCTGACTTTTAGGTAAAAGGCGAAGAAGACGTGTATACTTGTCT
>Ga0075435_100001303_pt1 | contig 16035 bp, 17 predicted proteins | sample RhiMethybrSRZTD4_FD_75302 | JGI IMG/M metagenome (GOLD analysis project Ga0075435, IMG submission 75302) | Populus rhizosphere microbial communities from Tennessee, USA - Rhizosphere MetaG P. TD hybrid SRZTD4 | ecosystem: Host-associated > Plants > Roots > Rhizosphere > Soil | place: USA...
AGCGGCTCGCCCGCGACCCGCTCTATTTCGCGAAGCCCGACCGCGCGCTCTTCCAGGACATTCGGCGTTACTTCCCGATCACGGCGCAGGCCGAAGTTGCCTGGGCGGTCCAGGAGGGCGTCGCCGCGGCGGTCGCGTTCATCGAGGAGCAGATCGAGGCCGGAGCTCTCGACGGCGGGGTCGCGCGCTGCCGTGCGACCACCCGGAAGGGGAAGCCGTGCCAGCGGACCCCGCTTCCGGAGCGTGACTACTGCCCGTCGCACCAGCACCTCGAACGCTCCAAAGTCGCCGCCTAGTCTCGGCACCTCCCGATCGGCCGTGGCTGTTGGGGCGGTGTCTCCTGCCTGGCACGTAACAACTCTGTGACGCGGCCGCGCCAGGTCGCTGAAATCACCGTTCCGTCCCGCGCGGCGCCGCTACGGTCGCCGCCATGGGACGACCGCCGCGCCATCTCGCCGCCGGCGCCTGCTACCACGTCGCCACCAAGGGAAACAACGACGAGCCGATCTTCCGCGACGACTGGGATCGCGCCGTCTTCGTCCAGCTCCTGCGACGCGTCCGCCGGCGCTACGGCTGGCGCCTGCACGCCAGCTGCCTGCTCGGCAACCACTACCACCTCCTCGTCGAGACGCCGCTCGCGAACCTCTCTCACGGCATGCGTGACCTCAACGGCCAGTACGCGCGCGCCTTCAATGATCGCCACGGCCGAAAGCACCACGTGTTCGGCCGACGCTTCTGGTCGAAAGAGGTCGAGTCCGAGGAGCAGTACGACCAGACGCTCACCTACATCCTCCACAACCCGGTCCACCACGGGTTCGCCCGCCGCCTCGGTCACTGGCGATGGGCGTCGGCGACGGGGGTCGGTGGGATAGATTCGCCTGGTGTCGCACGACACCGACAAGCTGATTCGTCAGCTTTCGCTCGTCGCCTACCTGATGGCGGAGCGGCGGCCACTGACCGCGCGGGACGTGAAGTCCAACGTCGAGGGCTACTCGGAGATGTCCGACGAGGCCTTCGCCCGCCGGTTCTACTCCGACCGCGCGGAGCTGCTCGCCCTCGGCGTGCCGCTCCAGTCCCAACGGGACGAGTTCACGGGGGAGGAGCTGTACACGCTGCGTTCCGAGAACTACTTCCTGGACAAGCTCGAGCTCGACGACGACGAGCTCGCGGCCCTCCAGACAGCGCTCTACCTCCTCGAGGGCAAGTTCGCGTACGCGGAGCCGCTCCGCCTCGCGCTCCAGAACCTCGCGCTGGGACGCCCCGGCTTCGACGAGCCGGCCAGCGAGACCGCCGTGCGCGTCGAGGTGCTCGATCCGGACTACTCGCCGGAGATGCCTGGCCGCCTCGGCAAGCTCGAGGGTGCGATCTCCAAGCAGCGCACGATCAAGTTTCCGTACTACTCGATCTCGCGCAACCGGCAGAGCGAGCGCACCGTCAATCCGTACGGCCTCCTGTCCGACAACGGCAGCTGGTACGTGATCGGACAAGACCTCGATCGGAAGGACATCCGCACGTTCCGCGTTTCGCGCATCCGCGGCGACATTCGCTTTGCAACGCGCCGCGAGCGCGACTTCCGCATTCCGCCTGACTTCGATATCGACGACTACCGGGGACGACCGCCCTGGCAGATCGGCGACATCGTCGGCGAGGCGCGTATCGAGCTCGCAGGCGACACCGCCTGGTGGGTCGAGCGCGCTTTCGGGAACGCCGGCGAGCTCGACGGCGGCGTCTTCGTCACGGACTACTCATCCGTTCCACAGCTGGCTTCCTGGATCCTCCGCCAGGACGGCCGCGCCATCCCGCTCGAGCCCGACGAGTTGAGGCGCGAGGTCGCGGACGCGCTGCGTGCCGTTCGTGCCAGTCACGAGACAGGTCCGCCCCAGCTAGCCGCCCCCGCGCCGCCGCAGCGTGCGGACGGGGTCGGCGAGCGACCCGCGGGCCCGGTTGTCCCCGAACGTTTCGCCGTGCTGCAGGCGCTCCTCGCATACCTGCTCGCAGCATGCGGTGAGGGGCACGACGCGAAGATTCCCGCGCGGGAGATCGTCGAGCGCTTCCACATTCCCGAGGATGAGCTCGAGGAGCATCTGCAGCTCCTCAACCTCGTCAACTTCGGCGGGGGCTGCTACACCGTCTACGCCGCGCTCGAGGGCGAAAGCGTCCATGTCGACAAAGAGCTCTACGGTGACACCTTCAGACTTGCCCCGCGCCTGACACCACTGGAGGCGCGCGCCATCCGCCTCGCACTCGAATTCGTCGGCCCGATGATCGCCGCGGACGCGCACACGCCGCTCGACCGCGTCCGGAAGAAGCTCGAGGAGACGTTCGGCCAGTTCGAGCTCGCGCAAACACCCGAACCACGCACCGGTGACGCGGAAGCCGACCTCGTCGCCACGCTCACGGAAGGCATCCGCGAGCGTCACCTGGTCGAGATCGAGTACCAGAAGGAAGGCGAGCAGAGGTGGTCCCAGCGGATCGTCGAGCCGTACTCGCTCCAACGGGAGCTGCCCCACTGGCGAGTACACACGTGGGACCGCACGCGCAACGCCGAACGCAGCTTCCGCCTCGACCGCATGCGCAGCGCAAAGGTGACGGACGAGACGTTCGAGCCGCGCCAGGCGTTCGAACCGCGCGGGCTCCGCGACGCGCGCACCGCAAAGGTGCTGTACGCGAAGGGCGTCGCCGCGCGCTGGGCAGCCGAACGGGGCGCGACGCTGCTGAAGGACGGCACCGCCCTGGCGGAGATGCCCGTCGGCAGCCAGGAGTGGCTGATCGGCGAGATCCTCTCCCAGCGCGGCGACTCGATCCTGCTCGAGCCGGAGGAGATGCGCGAGGCGCTCGCAGCGCGCGCCCGCGAGCTCGCGAACGAGCTCGGCGTCTCGCGCCTACGCGCCCGCGCCTAGCTCGCAGGGAGGTCGAGCCGAAAGACGGAACCGCGCGCGGGCACGGAATCGACTCCGAGCGTGCCGCCGTGCGCCTCGGCGATCGAGCGCGCGATGAAGAGGCCAAGCCCCGAGCCGGGCTTCGCCGTCCCGCTGCTCGAGCGGCCGAACTTCTGGAAGATCAGCTCCCGATCCTCGGGCGGGATGCCGGGCCCCTGGTCGGCGACGTCGATCAGGACGTGACCATCGTCCGCCGTCGCACTGACGCGGACGCGGCCGCCGGCGGACGAGTACTTGACCGCATTGTCGACGAGGTTCTGGATCACCTGCCGCAGCCGCTCGCGGTCGCCGCGCACGCGCGGCAGCGCACCAACGTCCGCCGTCAACTCGACTTCGTCCTGTGCGAACTCGGCGGCGGCGATGACGTCCCGCAGCAGCTCGCCGAGGTCGACGTCGCTGAACGTGAAGCTGAACGTCCCGGCCTCGATCCGCGAGGTGTCGAGCACGTCGTCGATCAGGCGTGCCAGGCGCGATGTCTCGTCGCCGATCAGCGCGAGGAACGACTCGCGCTGTTCGGGCGTCAGCTCGCGCCACCGGCCCTGCAAGGTGCGGGCCGCGCCGATCACCGCCGACATCGGGCTGCGGAGCTCGTGCGAGACGAGCGAGACGAAGTCGGCGCGCAGAGCGGACAAACGGCGCAACTCGTCGGCCGTGCTGCGCTCCGCCTCGTACGCCCGGATGTTCTGCACGGCGGTCGCGACGAGCCGGCCGAGCAGCGAGATGAGCTCCAGCTCCGCCGGCGCGAACGCGTTAGCCTCGGCGCGGACGAGCCCGAGCATCCCGATCGTCCGCGGCCCGACCTGCAGCGGTGCAAGGACGCGGCTGCGCAGTCCGAGGCTGAGCAGCTCCACCTCCTCGGGATAGGCCGGAGGGTCGATCGACTCCCGGTACACGAGCTTGCCCTCGAGCACCTCCTCCAGCACGGAGCCGGCGACGGGCCGCGCCGAACCGGGAGGAAAGACGCGGTCCGTGCCGCGGCCGGCTACCGCGATCACCTCTGCCCGCCCCTTCTCGACCAGCACCAACGTGACGCGTTCGAAGGCAACCAGCGCCCGCAGCTCCCGGATGAAAGCGCTGAATGCCAGGTCGAGGTCGAGCGACGATGCGAGCGCGCGGGCGCAACGGGTCGCCGCTTCGAGGACGTCGACGCGGCGACCGAGCTCGTCGCGGAGCGCCTCCGCCTCGCGTGCGCGCTCCTCGGCGATGGCCGCCTCGCGGCCGAGCCGTTTCACCAGCCACCCGACGATCGCCCCGGTGATCACGAAGACGCCGAACGGGAACGTCACGCGATCCCAGAGGAACCCCGGCCCGTCGTGGAAGTGGTGCACGCGCCACCACTCCGCGAACACGAGGTAAGGGAAGAGCGCCACCGGCAGCAGGAGCGCGCCGATCAGGCCGTAGCGCAAGGCCGCCTCGGTGATCACGAAGATGAGCGCCCAGCGTGTCGGGCTCCCGTACTCGAACGAGTAGATCGTCGCGAACGCCGCGATCACGCACGCGTCGAACACGAGCGCGACGAAGCCGACGACGCGCGGGTCGGCACGCCGGCTTGCGACGAACAGCAGGAGCGAGCCCACGCCGAACACGGCGGTCGTGAGCCATGCGTAGTCCTCGTACCCTGGCGGGTAGCCCTTGCTCAGCAGCCCGACCTCGAGGACTGCGAACACAACGGCACCGAGACGCACGCGGGCGATCCAGACCTCGATCTCGCGCAGGTGCGCGACCCGCGCGGTGTCACCCATGCCGTTCCTCGATCCGCGCGACGGCCCATTCGGCTTGCTCACGGAGAAGCTCGTCGTCGTTCCCGAGGAACGGGTCCGCGAGCGACGCGTCTTCCGGCGTGCCGGTGTTCCCCAGCGCGACGAGCGCATTCCGGCGGAGGTAACGCGGATCGTTCCGCGGCACGTACAGCCGGTCGTAGCGCTCGCGCAGGGAATCGCCGTCCTCGCCCAGCCAGTCCGCGAGCCGCACGTGCGGCTCGGCGCCGGCCGGGAGAGGCATCTCGGCACGCCGTTTCTCGACACCACGGTTCCACGGACAGACGTCCTGGCAGATGTCGCACCCGTACACCTGTGCGTCGAGCTGCGGACGGTAGTCGCCGGGGATTTCGCGGGGCGCCTGCGTCCAGTACGACAGGCACTTCGTCGAGTCGAGCACGCCCGGCTCGTCGAGCGCCCCCGTCGGGCACGCCTCGATGCAGAGCGTGCACGTTCCGCAACCGGCATCGAGCGGCGGCGTCGCCTCCACCTCGGCGGTCGTGACGAGCGTCCCGAGAACGACCCACGAGCCGTGCCGCCGCGTGATCAGCAGCGTGTTCTTGCCGTAGAAGCCGACGCCCGAGCGCGCCGCGGCCTCGCGGTCGACGTGCTGGTTCGCGTCGACGAGCACACGGTAGTCGCCGCCGATCCGCCGGCCGAGCTCGTCGAGGCGCTTGCGCAGGACCGCGTAGCCGTCGTACCACGTGTAGCGAGGCAGCCGTCCCTCCCCGCGCTCGAGCGGGGGCTCGGGCGCGTAGTAGCAGTGCGCCGCCGCGACGACAGTGCGTGCGCCCGGGAGCAGCGTCTCCGGATGGCACGACACTTCGGGATGCGCCATCGTGAAGCGCATGTCCGCGAAGAGGCCGCGTGCCCTTCGCGCACGGATGTGACTCTCGGTCTCCTCGTATGCCGAGGCGGGCGCCGCGCCGACGACGTCGAGGCCGAGCTCCTCGGCGAGCCGCTCCAGCTCGACGGCGGTCATATGGAAGATTGTGCCGCGTGAAGGCGATTCGCATCCACGAGGACGGGGGGCCCGAGGTGCTCCGCTACGAGGAGGCGCCCGAGCCGGTGCCAGACACGGGACAGGTCCTGATCGACCTCCGCGCCGCGTCGCTCAACCATCTCGACCTCTGGATTCGTAAGGGCCTGCCGTCGGTGCCGAAACCGCGCATCCTCGGCGCAGACGGCGCCGGCGTGGTCGTGTCGGGCCCGGGCTTCGCGCCCGGCGACCGCGTCGTGATCAATCCCGGCCTCGAGCACGGCGACGGAAGGATCACGGTGATCGGCGAGCACACCGACGGCACGCACGCCGAGCAGATCGCGGTTCCGGCTGAGCAGGTCTATCCGCTCCCGGACGGCCTCGACTTCGAGACGGCGGCAGCGTTCCCCCTCGTCTTCGAGACCGCGTATCGCATGCTGTCCACGAAGGCGGCGCTCCGCGAGGGCGAGTGGGCGCTCGTGTGGGGGATCGGCAGCGGCGTCTCCACCGCCTGCCTCGCCATCGCCAAAGCACTGGGTGCGCAGGTGATCGTCACGTCCGGCAGCGAGCAGAAGCTCGAGCATGCACGCGAGCTCGGCGCGGACGCCGCGCTCAACCACCGCGAGGACGACGTGCCTGCCGCGGTCAAGGAACTGACCGGCGGAGGCGCGCACGTGGTCGTCGACCACGTCGGCGAGGCGACGTGGCAGCGGTCGCTCGCAGCCGCGCGTGCGGACGGCCGCATCTGTGTCTGCGGCGCGACGAGCGGGCCGAATCCACCCGCGCAGCTCCACCGGATCTGGTGGAAGCAGCTGACGATCTACGGCTCGACGATGGGCTCGCGAGCGGACTTCGAAGCCGTGTACGAACTGGTCGCTTCAGGGCGTGTGGTGCCAGTCATCGACCATGTCTTTCCGCTCGCCGAGGCCGCGGCCGCGCACGAGCGCCTCGAAGCCGGCGAGCAGCTCGGCAAGATCGTGCTGCGGATTCCGAGCTAGCCGAGCCTGGTCGGAGTTTCCTTCAAAGAAGCAGCGACCCTGCGCAGGGAATGCCCCGCTACCGCGAGGGTTGCCGCGGCGATCAGCGGCAGCACCACCAATGCGGACTCGAGCGCTCCGCTCCCTCCGTCCGGGCTCCAACCGGACACCCGCTCCACCCAAGCCGGGCCGACGATTACAGAGCCCACAGCGGCGAGCGCCGCCGCGGCAGAGGCCAGGTAACAGAGCCCTCCTACTCGGCGCGCCAATGTTGGCAACACGTCTACTTGCGATCTTTCTTCGCCGCTCGCTGCTTCGGCGCCGCGCCGGCTTCCGACGCCTCGTCGGCTGCGGGAGCAGCCGTCTCTGCGCCGACATACTGTCGTGCGACGGCGGCGCCGGAACGGAGCGGGTTCGCGGGCGTCTCCCCTTTCTTCTTTGGCCGGCCTTTCTTCTCGGGCTGGGCGAGCTCCTCGTCCTGCTCGACCATCAGCTCGGGCGCGAAGCGGCGGATCAGAGCGGTCGGCGCCGGGCCCGCGTCGACGACGTCGCCGGTGGCGATTGACGGCCGCAGGTCCGAGATGGTCGGTTCTCGGTCGTCTTCGATCACGATGCGCATGAGCCCTCCTTAGATGTTGGTGATCGCGTAGCGGGCTTCGATGTTGATCGATGCTGAGCGTAGGTTGCGAATGGTGATCCAGTAGGTCACCGCGGTTCCCGACGCTCGCTCCACCGCCACCTCCCACTCCAGCTGCGGGCTCCCGGGAGAAGGCGAGGTCGGGACGACCGTCCAGATGACGTTCCACGCCGCCGGCCACCCCCAGGTAAACCACGTGTGTGACGCGCCGGCGGCGACCGATCCCGTGAATTGTGTTCCGACATGCATAGCGTCTCCCTCAGTCGGCTGCGAGGACGGCGTAGCGGGCCTCTACGTCGATGGCGTTCGAGCTCACGTTGGTGATCGCGAGCCAGTAGGTGATCGACCCGGACGACGCGCGCTCCACCTGTACCCGCCAGCGCAGCTGTGGCGCGCCGGAATGTGGAGTCGTCGGGAGAACGTCCCAGACGACGTGCCAGCAGGCGGGCCATCCCCACGTGTACCAGCGGTGAGTCGCGCCGGCCGGGACGGTGCCGCGAAACTGCACGCCCGTCCAAGGACCGAGCACCATCGCCCGACCGCAGAAGATCTCCTGGATCCCGGTTCTGGTGTCCGTCCAAAACGGGAAGAAGCCCCGGTTGCTGGCGCCGAGTGCGAAGTAGTCGCCGATAAACGTCGTTCGCGGATCGCCGTGGGAGAGCGGTGCGTCGACGGCGGGGTCCCAGGAGACGTTCGAGACCCGCTCCACATCGCCGAAAGTCGCGCCGCCGTCGTGCGAGATCGCCAATTGAACATCGATCCAGCTCGGCCCGCCAGACCACTTCGGCCCGAACTCATAGTAGGCGCAGCCGATCGCTCCCGACGGCGTGCTCGCGAGCTGGGGATGGAAGTCGTGCTGGGTCAACGGTGGGCCGGCCGGCAAGAGCGGCTGGCCGGATGCCGGGCCGAGCCAGGCGCCGCCGCGGTTCGTGGAGCGGCGGTAGTAGATACGTGATGCTCCGTCGCGATAATCCGCCCACGCGACGACCACCTCTGGGCCTGAGCCCGCGCACGAGGTCGGCAGCGTGAGGACGCGGAACTTGCCGCCGGGCAGCTCCGGGAATCCGCCCGGGGCCGGCAGGCTCCCGGAGAGGGTCGTCAGGCCGCTCGCTGCGACCTGAGGCGCCGAGAATGAATCGCCCCCGTCGGTCGACTTGACGTACTTGATCGTGCTGCCGGCGATCCAGAAGATCAAAACGCTGCCGTCGTTCATGACCGTGATCGAGGGCGAGAACGAGTCTGGAGCGAGCGAGCTCCCGACGGGTTGGGTGCCGACGCCGCGCCACGTCGCTCCGTGGTCGACCGTGCGCACGAAGGCGAGTTGCGAGCCGTTGTCCCAGGCGGCGTACACGTGGCCGTAGTAGGGGCTGCCCGGGTTTCGGTCTCCGGTCGCCCACTGCTTGTCGTCGCCCGTGCTCTGATGGATGAAATTCGGCGCGCTCCATGTGCGGCCGCCGTCGCCCGACTTGTAGACCGCGATGCCGAGCGTCTGGTAAGGACTCGGCGGCCCGGGGAACGGGAGCGCGAATAGGTAGCAGCCGCCGGCGTTGTCCCACGCGACCGCCGGGTCGGAGATTCCCGCCCAGACCCTGTTCGGGTCGGGATGCCCCAGCAATGCGAGGGGCGCAGCTTCGGCCCAGGACTCACCTCCGTCGAAGGTCGAATAGGCGGCGAGCGTGAAGTCGTAGGTGGCCGGATTCGTGAACCGCTTCGAGGCGCCGACCATGTTCAGCGAGTTGAGTGGATTCGACTCAACCTCCGACTCGCTGCGCGCATTGTTCGGGCTCGGGCTGTAGGTCACCTGCGTGTTGCACCACACGACTGCCTACCTCCTCTCCGAGGTTTGCGCGAGTCCCCGAAGCGCCCGCATCCCACGCGACGAATCGAGCTCGGACTGCCGCCCCTGCCTCAGCCGGTCCACTCCTTTCGCCGCAGAGTTGACGAAAATCAGTGCCCGCCGGGTGTCGCATACATACGCCGTCGCGGCGGCGAAGTCAACCGGAGAGCGCCGGCTCGAACGAGCTAGCCGATGCCCAAGATGAACTTGGCGTCGTCCGACATCCGCTCGGGGGTCCACGGCGGATCCCAGGTGAGCTCGATGTCGACATCCTCCACGCCCGGCACCTCACGCGCGACCCGGCTGATGTCCTCCTGGATCATCGGCCCGGCCGGACAGCCCATCGAGGTCAGGCTGTGCGTGACCTTCACGCTTCGGCCCTGCACCTCGACGTCGTACAGCAGCCCGAGCTCGACGATGTCCATCCCGAGCTCGGGATCCTCGACCTGGCGGAGCGCCTCGTAGACCTCTTCACGTGTCGGCATACGTCCTCGAGTCTAGCCGGGGCCGTATCGGCTAGCCGCGCGCGACCACGAAGGTGGAGTCGACGATCGGTCGCCGCGGCTTCCCCGCCGCGATCGAGACGACCGTCCAGCGGTACCGACCCTTGTGGAAAGTGAAGCTCGTGGGCAAGACGAGCCGCGCCTTCGCGGTCCGGACATCGAGGACCTCCCGCCCGTTGCGGAGGAACCGCACGCGGTAACGACTCGTGCCCGGCACGGGCGCCCAGCTCCAGACGCGCGCCGGCACGAACGTGTGTGCTGCACGCGTGGCGGGCTTCTTCGGTGCGGCCCGCACCGGAGGCACGGCCGGCTTGGGCCGCGGCGTCGCCGGCACGGGCTTGTGCGCACGTGGCTTCGGCTTCACGGACACGGGCGGCGGCTTGACCGGCTTGCGTGCCGCGGGTCCCGTTGCGCTCGGCGGAGAGGCCGAAGTCGGCCCCACGAGCCGTGGCCGACTGGAATCCCTTCGCGCCCACGCCACGCCCACGAGCACCGCGACCACGAGGACCGCTGCGACGGCCACGGCCGGCCAGCCCAATCGGCGCCGTTTCGGCCGCTCTCGCCGAAGCGGAAGCTCCTCCGCCTCGCCGGCGGGAGCCTCCGCGCGCATGCGCGCGAGCAGTTGATCCCACTCCTGCGCGTGATCCCACCTCTCAGGGGGGCGCTCGACCGCCGGCTCCTGCTGAGCGGGCGCGTCGACGAGCTGTTCGCGAGCGCGCTGCGCCTCTTCAGGCGTCGCGACCAGGACCAGCTCGGGGCTGAGCGGCTCCGCAGGCGGCACCGCGCAAGGTTAACCGCAGCGTCGGCGGGCCGGAGCCCGGGCCTAGTAGCCCAGCAGCCGCACTTCCTCGCGCCGCTCGCGCGCGAAGAAGTGGATCCCGTCCGTGAAGCGCACCCAGTTGCAGCGCGTGCACATGACGAGCGAGTGCGTGCGCGCAGAGTCGGTGAGGAAGCGCACGCCGCGCAGCAGGTCGCCGTTCGAAACTCCGGTGGCGGCGACGATCACCTCGCCCGGCGCCAGCTCTTCCGTCATGAAGACGCGGCCGGGATCGTCGATCCCGAGCTCGCGTGCCTGCTCGATCTCGCGGCGGGACGTCGGCCAGAGCTGCGCCTGCACCTCGCCGCCGAGGCACCGGAGTGCCGCCGCCGACATCACCGCCTGCCGGGTGCCGCCGATACCCACGGCGAGATGATCGTTCGTGCCACGAATCGCCGCCGAGATCGACGCGGTCACCGTCCCGTCCTGGATCAGCTTGATGCGCGCGCCCGACGCGCGGATGTCCTCGATCAGGTCGTGGTGCCGCGGGCGGTCGAGCACGATGGCCGTGATGTCGTTGGGTCGCCGGCCGAACGCGTCGGCGATCGCCTGCACGTTCTCGGCCATGGGCTTGAGCAGGTCGATCGACCCGCGCGCCCGCGGCCCGACCGCCAGCTTGCGCATGTACATGTCGGGCAGGTTCAGGAGCGAGTCGCGCTCGCCGACGGCGATCATCGACATCGCGCCGTTGCCTCCCCGTGCGACGACACCGCGGCCCTCGAGCGGATCGAGCGCCAGGTCGGCCTGCTCACCGCCCGCGCCGATGCGGCCGCCGACGTACAGCGGCGACTCTTCGTCCGCCGAGCCGATCACGACGCGGCCGTCGATCGGGAAATCGTCGAGCACGCGCCGCATCGCCTCGGCCGCGTCGCGCTCCGCCGCCTCCTGGTCGGCCCGGCCGAGCCACCGGGCGGCCGTCAGCGCGGCGCCTTCGGTGACGCGCACGTATTGCTCGCAGAGGCAGAGCCGCGAGACCGGCGTTGCCGCAGCGGCCGTTTCGACCGCCGTCTCTTCGACCGTCTCCGCCATCAGACCCGTTGTACCTGCTGGGCGCTCGCGAGCACCAGCTCGAGCACGGCGTCGATCGCCTCGCGCATGTCGGTATTCGTGATGACGGGTACCCGATGCCGGCGCGCCCGGCGGACGATGTGCTCCTGAATGCGCCGGATATCGTCGAGTCGCTCGATGTACTTCTGGTGCGGACGCAGGCCGTCGAGCCCGGCGTCGCGCACCATGAAATGCGTGCTGTGCTCTTCCTCGTCCTCGATGGCGAGGACGCATTGCACGACGAGCGCGCCGTCGATGCGCGGCAGCATGCCCGGGACGAGATGCACGCCCTCGAGCACCATCGACCAACCCTCTTCGAGCGCGCGCTCGATCGACGCACGGACGCCGACGAGGACGTTGCGGGTCTGCTCGAGGAAGCCCGCGAGGACCGGATCGTCGGCCTGCTCGGGCTCACGGAGCCCGGCCGCCGCCTCGAAGCTCGAGTAGTGGATCGACGGCATGAACTCCTGCGAGAAGAACGCGCGCATGGTCTGGCGGACGAAGTCCGTCGACGTCACGCGGGTGATGCCGAGGCGGTACGCGGCCTCGGTCGCGACCGTCGACTTGCCCGTTCCGGTGGCGCCGCCGACGAGGACGATCACGGGCAGGTCGAGCTCCTGCAATTCCTGCAGGCGGCGCAGCCTGTCGACTGCGCGCGAGCCTTCCGCGTCGCCGAGGACCTCGACGGCGAGTTGCTCGAAGCGGTCGAGCTCGACGCTCTCCTCGCGTCGCTCCGCCAAGTCTTGCTCGATCCGTCTCGCGAGCTCGTACGCGCGGCCGATCGGGACGCCGACCGCGACGAGCGCGCGCGACATCAGGCCTTTCGAGTACGGCTGATGCTCGTTTCCGAGCGGCAGCGGCTCGGCGTGGCGCGGATGGCTCACGCGTGCGCCCCGGCGGGCACGAGGCCGAGAATCGCCGCGTCGAGACCGTCGCAGAGAACCTCGTTCTCGGCGAAGACGACTTCGACGCCGCGCTTGCGCGCGGCCTCCGCGACGAGGTCGATTGCGGCGGCCTTGATCTCGACGAGATAGACGTCGGCGTCGGTGCGCGCGAGATCCTCGGTCAGCTGTGGGCGGTTCGCAAGGTTCCGTGAGACGCTGACGATGTCGGCCTCGAGCCCGTCCGTCACCGCCGGGCCCGTCGTGAACACCGCGACGCGTCGTCCGTGCAGCGGCGTCACCGGGCGCAACCGGAGCTCGGCGGTCAGCACGCGCACGTCCTTGAGCGCGCGGATCGCGCCGGCGTCCCCGCCGCCGACCAGCACGACGAGGTCGGAGACGAGCACGCGGTACGGGTTCAGATAGGCCATCGGGTCATGGCCCCTGCCTGACACCAGAATCCGTGCATCCGTTTCGACAGGCGGGATTGCGGCCCCGCTGCCGTCGAAGACGACGATGTCCGGCTCGCGCTCGGCCGCAAGGGCGGCTCCCTCCGGCACGTTCGACGTGACCACGCCGCCCGCGAGGCCGCCGCCGGCGCGGCGGCAGCCCACCGTGACGACCCCCGTCAGCGCGGCCGTCTCGAGGTAGTCGGATGCCGCGTGGTGCCCGGCACGTGACAGGTCCAGAAGGGACGCCAAGGTCGGCTGCACGACGGCGATCTCGGGCTCCGCGGGCCCCCCGCGTCCCATCGAGACGACGACGACGTCGCGGTCGCGTGCCAGCAGCCGGGCGACGTGCCCCGTGACGGCCGTCTTCCCCACCCGCTTGCCCGTCCCGATCACGGACAGCGACGGCAGCGGGAACGGTGCGTACTGCGGCGGCTCGAAGTGGAAGTCAGCGCCCTCGTAGCGCAGCCCGGCCGCCAGCGCCCGGCTCGCGAGCAGGAAGCGCTCGCGCGGGCCGAGCACGGGCTCGTCCGATAGGTCGACCACGACCTGCGCGTGCGCGAAGCCGTCGTCGAGCTCGGCGAGCAGCGGCACGCCGTACTCGTCGTCGCCGCGGAGCTTCTCGGTCCCGCCGGCGAGCCACGCACCGACGACGTCGTACGGCAGCTCGGCGATCGCGTCGCGCACGACCGGCGCGTAGTGCTCTCCGTCGATGACGACGACCGCGCGGGTCACCTTCGCGACGTCACCTCTCCCTCGATGCGCGCCGTGTACTTCTCGAACTCGAGCGTGTCGGTCGCGAACTGGATGATCTTCTCCTGGCCGTGGAACGGGTACTTGCGCCAGACGTCGACGTGCGTGCCGGAGAACTCGACGACGTTGTAACAGGGGCGCGTGTTGCCGCGCAGCCGAAGGGAGGACACGGTGCCGGCATTGACGATGAATAGGTCCTCCAGCCGCCACGCATAGGGCACATGCTTGTGTCCGGAAAGGACGAGGTTCGCACCGGAGCGCTGCAGGCATTCGATCGCGTCGCCGGCGTCGTAGATGACGTTTCGCTCACGTCCCGTGCCTGGCACCGGCAGCAGGTGGTGGTGGCAGACGAAGATCCGCAAGTCCGCCGGGGCGGCGAAGCTCTCCTCGATCCACGGGTAACGGCCACGTCCGATCTGCCCGTGATCCAGGTCCGGCTCCGTCGAATCGACGGCGACGACCGTCACGCCGCCCACCCGAGCGACCGAGTTCCGGTCGCCGAAGAGCTCCTCGAAGTGGACGTAGCCGACGTTCCGCGAGTCGTGGTTCCCAGGGATCACCACGAGGGTCTCGCACTCGATCCGGTCGAGGTAATCCTTCGCGAGCGCGTACTCCTCCTTGAAGCCGAACGTCGTCAGATCGCCGGAGCAGATGACGATGTCGGGCTCGACATCGTTCACCTCGGTGATCGCCCGTTCGAGCAGGTTCGGCAGGAAGAACTGCGTGCCGCAGTGCAGGTCGGAGATCTGGACGATCGTGAACGTACCGTCGCGCGTCGCCATAGGCGGAGTTTAGGGCGTCCGGACCGATTGCTACCCTGAATCCAGGTGACGCTGGAAACGCCTGATTTCCAGGCATATCGTGGCCAGGAACCTCCGCGCTTCGCAAACCGAGCTGAGCTCGAGTGCGCCAAGGTCCTGGACTACTACGGAGTGCCCTGGGAGTACGAGCCGACGACCTTCGTCCTCGAGCAGGACGAAGACGGCCGGATCGTCGAGGCATTCAAGCCGGACTTCTACCTCCCCGAGCAGAACCTCTACGTCGAGGTCACGGTGATGAAGCAGTCGCTCGTCACGCGCAAGAACCGCAAGCTGCGGAAGCTGCGCGAGCGCTATCCGGACGTCCGCGTCAAGCTGTTCTACAAGCGCGACATCGAGCGCCTGGCGGAGCGATACCGGCTCGAGCTCGCGTCCTAGGCCGCGGCGCCCGCCTCGGCGAGGTCTACCTCTCCAGGGAGGAGCTGCAGACACGCGTCGGCGAGCTCGGGCGCGAGCTCGGGCGCGACTACGATGGCCGGGAGCCGCTTCTGGTAGCGCCGCTGAAGGCGAGCTTCGTCTTCGTCGCCGACCTCTCCCGGGCCCTTCGGATCCCCCACGGGCTCGACTTCCTCGAGCTCGCGAGCTACGCGGCCGGCGCCGACCAGGGCGGCCACGCCCGGGTTCGGCTGCTCAAGGACCTGGACACTGAGATCGCCGGACGCCATGTGGTGGTGGTCGAGGACGTGGTCGACACCGGCCTGACGCTCAACTACCTGCGCAAGACCCTTGCCCTGCGCAGCCCGGCCTCGCTGGCCGCGGTGACCCTGCTCGACCGGCCATACCGCCGGCTGGTGGAGGACCTCCCGGTGCGCTACGTCGGCTTCACCGTGCCGGACGAGCTCTTCGTCGGCTACGGGTTCGATCTGGACGAGCGATTCCGCAACCTGCCCGACCTGCACGTCCTGGAAAGTTAGACTAGGCTAAACTTTCACGCGGGATGATGGCCACCCGCGTGGAGACGCTCGACCGCCCGCCCGGATCGGGCGAGCGCGTCCTGCGCGGCGACCGCAAGTCGATCTGGCCCTTCCTCGGGCCGGCCTTCATCGCGTGCGTCGCCTACATGGATCCGGGCAACTTCGCGACGAACATCGCGGGCGGGGCGAAGTTCGGGTTCACGCTCGTCTGGGTGATCGTCGCCTCGAACCTCATGGCGATGCTGATCCAGACCCTCTCGGCGAAGCTCGGCATCGCAACCGGCCGCAACCTGCCCGAGGTCTGCCGAGAGCAGTTCTCGCGCCGCGCCTCGGTCGGGCTGTGGGTGCAGGCCGAGGCCATCGCCATGGCGACCGATCTGGCCGAGTTCCTGGGGGCCGCGCTCGGACTGAAGCTGCTGCTCGGGATTCCGCTCTTCCCGGCCGCGGTCCTCACCGGCGTGATCACGTTCCTCATCCTCGGGCTGCAGCGGTACGGGTTCCGCCCGCTCGAGGCGGTCATCGCCGCCTTCGTCGGCGTGATCGGAGTCTGCTATCTCGGCGAGTTGTGGCTCGCCCATCCGCCGCTCGGCACCGTGGCGAAGCACGCGGTCGTCCCGGAGTTCCAGGGCAACGAGTCGGTGCTGCTCGCCGTCGGGATCATCGGCGCGACCGTGATGCCGCACGTGATCTACCTGCACTCCGCGCTGACGCAGCACCGCATCGTCCC
>Ga0075435_100001306_pt1 | contig 16011 bp, 9 predicted proteins | sample RhiMethybrSRZTD4_FD_75302 | JGI IMG/M metagenome (GOLD analysis project Ga0075435, IMG submission 75302) | Populus rhizosphere microbial communities from Tennessee, USA - Rhizosphere MetaG P. TD hybrid SRZTD4 | ecosystem: Host-associated > Plants > Roots > Rhizosphere > Soil | place: USA...
ATCCGTCGCCGTATCCTTCACTGAACGTTCCCATTCGAACATCTGGAGCTTCGATCTGGTGCGCGGGGTCAACCATCGCTTGACGTTTGGCAACGACTACGACTTCGGCCCGATCTGGTCGCCCGACGGCCGGAAGCTCATCTACGTCTCCATCAACGGCCCGGGGGAAACCCGGCTCATCGTGAAGGACCTCGGCAGCGGGAACGAGCAGGAGCTCATGAGTGCGAGTCTCGGGAACCTGCGGGCGACGAGCTGGTCGCCCGATGGCACGACGATTCTCTACAACCGACCCGGCGGGACCACGCTCACGGACATCTGGTGGATTTCGCTCGCGGAGCGCAAGCCTCATCTCTACCTCGGCACACCCGCCATCGAGAGCAACGCCCGCTTCTCTCCGGACGGGAAGTGGGTCGCGTACGTATCGGACGACTCCGGCGACCCCGAGGTCTACGTCGCGCCCTTTCCGCCGACGGGAGCGAAATGGCAGGTGTCGACCGGCCTCCAGCCGCATTGGCGCGGCGACGGCAACGAGCTTTTCTTCGTCGCGACGGGAGCGCCGGCGGCGATGATGGCCGTGCCGATCCACCTCGGCGCGACACCCGAGATCGGACAGGCAGTGAAGCTCTTCGGCGTTCACCTGCCCGGGCAATATGACGTCACGAGCGACGGACAGCGATTTCTCGTCGACGTGCACGTCGGCGAAGAGCCGCCGCCGCAACCGATCATTCTGCTGCAGCACTTCGATCAGGAGTTGCGCGCGGCGGTCAGAGCAGCCCGGTGAGGATCAGGTCCGCCACCTGATCCGCCTGCGCGGCCACGTCGTAGTCCTTCTCCGACAGAATCCACGACGTCACCATCTCGTCGAGGATCCCGAAGACCGCCTTCGCCACGAGCTGCGGGTGGAGGTTGCGGCGGAACGTTCCCTCGCGCTGGCCGCCCTCGACGATCTTGCGGAGGATGTTCAGGTAGTCGGCGACCTCCTGCTGGGAGAAGAGGCTCATGAACTTGAGGCTGTGGCGCAGCTCGACCTGGGAGACGACGGCGAGGGCGCGGTCGCGGCCGAGGGTCTCGAGGTGGTGGCGGATGGCGATGCGGATGCGCTCGTCGGCGCGGCGGGCCTGGGAGAGATCGCGCTCCAGCGTCTGCAGGTAGTGGCGGGTGTGCTCGCGGAAGATCGTGACGAGCACATCCTCTTTTCCATCAAAGTAGAGATAAATCGTGCCGTCAGCGACGCCGGCGGCCTTGGCGATCTCAGAGACTTTGGCGTTGAAGTAGCCGCTCCTGGCGAAGACGTCGATGGCGGCGCGGAGGATGCGCTCGCGCTTGCTCGTGCCTTTGAAGGCGTCGGAGCCGGTGGCAGGCGGGGTGGGGGCGGTTTTCGTGGCGGACATCGCTGAATGAATGTTCATTCAGTCGAGGGGCCGCTGTCAAGCCGTTCCCTGATCTCGGCCACGAAGGCCTCGTCGTACGGCGCGCGCACGCGTCCGTCGACGATCTCGAAGACTTCGTCGCGCGTCAGGGCCGCGCCGACGGGATAGATGTGCAGGTGGAGATGCGGCGTGGCGATGCCGAGCTTCAGCAGGACGGCGCGCTCCGCGCCGGTGGCTGCGAGGAGGGCCCGCTCGGCGCGGTGATGGACGGCGGCGAAGTGGACGTAGTCGTCGATCGGAAGGTCGGCGGCGTTCTCGACGTGCCGGCGCCAGACGACCATGGCGTGCCCGCGCACGGCCCAGTCCTCGTGCAGGAGAACGAGGACACGGCCGTCGTCGAAGACGATCTCGCCGGCCTCGCGCGGATCGGTACAAAAGACGCAGCTCACGGGCCGGTACTATAAGCCGATGCGAATGATCCGCTTTGGCCGGACGAACGCGAACGTCCCGACGATCTCCCTCGGCACGTGGGGCCACGGCGGCCCGAACAAGAACGAAGGCGCCTCCGTCGGCTGGAGCGGGCACGACGACGAGCTGGCGAAGCAGGCGCTGGTCGAGGCCTACCGCCGCGGGATCACGCATTGGGACACGGCCGACGCCTACGGCAGCGGCCACGCCGAGCAGCTGATCGGCGAGGTGTTCGCGCACGACGTGCCGCGCGGCGCGATCTTCGTGGCCACGAAGTTCGGCTACGTGAAGGGGCCGGCCAAGCATTACTACGACACGGCGTTCATGCGCCTCCAGCTCGAGACGTCGCTGCAGAACATGCGCACCGACTGCGTCGATCTCTACTATTTCCATCATTGCGATTTCGGCCCCGACGACCGCTACTTCGACGACGCCCTCGCGCAGGTGCGCCGCTTCCGCGAGGAGGGAAAGATCCGCTTCGTCGGCCTCTCGGATTGGAACGCCTCGCGGATCATGCGCTTCGTCGAGCGCGTCGATCCCGACGCCGTGCAGCCGTACCGGAATCTCCTCGACGACGATTACGAGTCGAGCGGCCTCAAAGGCTGGGTCGACGCCCACGACCTCGGCGCGGCCTTTTTCTCTCCGCTGAAGCACGGTCTGCTCCTCGGCAAGTACGACGCGCCGCGGACGTTCCCCGAAGGCGACTTCCGCAGCGGCGTGGCCGACTTTGGCGACGCCGCGGTGATCGAGCGGATGAAGCGCGCCGCCGCGGCGATGCGGACGCGTTTCGCCGCCCACCCCGAGCCGGTGCTGCACGCGGTGACGGGCGCGCTCCTCGCCGCCAACCCGACGGCGACGGTGCTCCTCGGGCAGCGCAACCCGCGCCAGGTGGAGGCGGCGAGCCGGGTGGGGGAGGCGTTGACGAAGGAGGAGGCGGAGTGGGTGCGGGGGGTGTACCAGAGGTAGGATCGGTGCGTGAGGAGTCTCAAAGAGATCGAACGCCTGGAAAAGCAATTACTCGTTGCGCTGAAGGAACGACGCGGCTCTGAGGGCGCTCCTCGACGAAGCGTCGAGTCATTGGGGCTACGAGGACAACGTCTATCGTTTTTATCACCATAGCTTCAAGGTTTACGGCATCCAGCAGTCAACGCTCGCGATCGTCGCTGCGCTGCAGGCTCTAGATGGCGGTCAAGTACGGAGCGGAGTTGGATGAGCCGCCGATGCCGCTTCCGAGCGGTTGGGCTGCGCTGCTGTACCTCTACAACTTGCGCTAACTCGTCGGGTATACCGAGGTACGATTGCAGCGTGACCGACCGCTCGCACTGGACCGTGCGGAAGTTCAAGCTCGGGGAAGAAGAGGAAGACGATTACAACCGCTTCACGCCGAGCGAGCGCGTGGCGATGGTGTGGGAGATTACGAAGGACGCGTGGGCGTTCAAGGATCCGAGCTGGCGTGAATCGGAATTTCGTCGAGATGTTGTCCGCGTTGTTCGACGCGGGCGCTGACTATCTCATCGTCGGCGCATATGCCCTCGCCGCGCATGGTTGTCCGCGCGCCACGGACGACCTCGATATTTGGGTGCAGGCATCTCGCGCAAATGCGCCGCGCGTTCGGCAAGCAATCGAGAACTTCGGAATGCCTGTCGACCAAATTACCGTCGACGAACTCGCGAGCTCCGGCCTCGTTCTGCAGTTCGGATTCGCTCCACAGCGCATCGACGTCATGACCTCCGTTTCCGGCGTCACGTTCGATGAGGCATGGCCGCGCCGGATCTATGTGGACATCGAGGGCAGACAGCACCCGGTCATCGGGAAGGAAGAATTCATCCGCAACAAACGCGCGGTGGGAAGGCCGCAGGATCTCGTCGACGCCGACGTACTGGCGAAGAAGCGCTGATCACCATGCCATCGGCTTGCGGTCGTGAAAGAAGCCGCCGGTCGGACCGTCATCGGGCAGCGTGGCCAGCCAGACGATCGTGTCGGCGCCCTCGGCCACGCTGCGCGGGGCGGCGCGGCCGCCCATGTCCGTGCGCACCCATCCGGGGTCGGCGCAGTTGACGAGTACGCGGCTGCTGTGCAGGGCGTTGGCGAAGAGGATCGTGATCGCATTCAGGGCGGCCTTCGACGTCGAGTACGACGGCGCGTAGCTCGACATCGACGACAGCTGTCCGGCGCCGGAAGAGACATTCACCACGCGGCCGTGGCCGCTCTTGCGAAGCAGCGCCGCGAAGCGCTGCGTCATCAGGAACGGGCCGAGGGTGTTGACGCGCCACGTCTCCTCGAACTTGCGCGGATCGACGGTGACGATGCTCTCCCCTTCGTCGACGAGGATGGCGGCGTTGTTGACGAGGACGTCGAGCCGGCCGAATTCGCTCTCGACGTAGCGGGCCAGGTTCTCGATCGACTGCGGATCGGAGACATCGAGACGATGTTCGGCCCGGCGGCCGGTCACGATCACGCGGTAGCCGCGCCCGGCCAGCTGCCGCGCCACCTCGGCGCCGATGCCGCGCGTCGAGCCGGTGACGAGGGCGACTAAGCCGCGGCGTCCGCCGTCGTCCGCGTCCATTTCTCCGCGTCCACCTTCATCTTCTTCGCGAAGATCCGCTTCAGCAGCGACAGGATTCCCGTCCGCCACAGCACGTAGCCGGGATAGCCGGTGATCACCGAGAACTCGCCGAACTTGAGGTGCCGCAGGCCCTGCTGGATGAGCCAGGGGATGCGCACGAGGTGGATGAGGACCGGGTACGACGGCTGGGGATCGTTGTAGGCGCGGACCTTTTGCAGCCAGCGCTCGAAGAGCTTGCGGGGCGGCTTCCAGACCATGAGCACGTAGAGGAGGACGTTCGCCCACGTCGGGCGCAGGGCGGTGTAGTTCTCGTTGATCTGCTCGACGTCGAAGCCGCCTTCGATCATCTGCTTCTCCAGGGTCGTGTTCGGGATGACGCGGAGCGAGAAGATGTTCAGCGTGAAGGGGCGGGCCATGCGGTAGACGAGCTCCAGCGTGGCCACGACGTCCTCGCGCGTCTCCACGGGGTTGTCGACGATCATGTCGTACGACGGGTTGATCTGGAACGGCGCGAACTCGGCGAGCACTTCGCAGGCCTGCTCGATGCGGTGCACGGGCGTGGGGCGCTTGTAGAACTTGAGGATGCGGTCGCTGCCGCTCTGGATGCCCATGCGCACGCGGTTCATGCCCGCCCAGGTCAGGAGCTCGACCTTCTCGCGCTGCACGTACGTCGGGATGACGCCGTAGATGCAGAAGGAGAGGCCGACCTGCTCGCGCCACTGCGTGGCGAAGTCGGTGAGCTCGGGCATGCGGATGGCCATGAAGCTGTCGTCGTAGAAGAGCACCGTGCGCAGGTACGGATGGACCTCGCGAGCGCGCTGGACCTCGCCGATGATGAACGACGGGTCGGGGTGGCGGATCTTGCGGTACTCCGCGTCGTTGGCGATGAAGACGGTGTTGCCGCAGTAGGTGCAGTGCAGCGGGCAGCCGATCGACCATACCGCGGGGTATGCCAGGCCGTTGTTGCCGAGGTAATCGCCGCGCGTGACCTGGCGGAAGCCGTGGGCGGGTTGGTAGATCAGCTCCGTGCCGCCGTACTTCGGGAAGGGCAGCGCGCCGAGCTCCTGCGAGGTCATCAGCGGGCGGAACGGATTGCGGGTGATGGCGCCGCCGTTGGTGCGGTCGCGGAACCAGAAGTTCGCGATGGCGGTGTAATCGCGGCCGCCGCGGTAGGCGTCGAGCCATTCCTCGAAGGCGTGCTCGCCCTCGCCGGTGCAGATGGCGTCGACGTCGGCCTTGATCGCATCCTCGGGATAGATGATGGGATGGATGCCGCCCCACATCGTGTAGGCGTGCGGGTTGAGCTCGCGCACGCGCCTGGCCAGGGCCTTGGTGAGGTCGGCGTAGCCGGTCATGGAGGAGAAGGCGACGACGTCGGCGCCGGCGATGCCGTGGGCGATCTCGTCGATCTCGGCGTCGCCGAAGCTGCGCGTCTCGCCCATCTTGCGGACGAAGGACTTCCACAACGAGCGGTAGCGCTGCGTGCCGACGTAGAAGACGTTCGTCTCGGCGTTGAGCTTCTCGACGTAGGCGGCGATCTTCCGGAAGCCGGTGGCGGTGATGCCGTCCTCGAGCGAGACCAGGTTGATGCGCATCGTTTTCGTGGCTAACAATGATACGGGGTCGCAATTCCGCGGGAGGTGACAGGGAACAGGGAACGGGTGACAGGTTAGTGTTTTCCTGTCGCCTGTCGCCTGTCGCCTGTCGCCTGTCCCCTACTGCGCCGGTATATACGTCGGCGCCTGCGTCGTCTGATCGATCACCGAGCCGTACGCCGTAATCTTGCCGTCGCCGTCGATCACCTTCACGCTGATCCTGGCGTTGTACGTGTTGCCGAGGCCGAGGCTGCTGATGATCGGGAACTGCTTCGACTCGAACGGGGCCAGGGCGATCTGCACCTTCGGCTGCACCTTCGACTCCGGCAGGAACACCGACACCTCGGCTGTAGCCGGCTTGCCGGTCGTCTCGACGATGCCGAAGTTCGTGCGGTAGCGGACGGAGTCCTCCACCTGCACGAGCTGCAGGGCGCGGTCGCCGAGGCCGGCGGCGTCGGACGGGGTCACGGCGGGGATGAATTGGCCGAGCGTGCCGTTCGCGGTCTGGTCGAACGTGCGCGCGCTGACGACGAGCGGCGCGTTCGTCGCCGTCGTCACGTGCAGCGTCCCGCCGGCGTTGGTGATGCCGAAGAGCGAGTGGAGGACGTCGTCGAGCGCGGCGACCTCGCCGGGATTCACCGTGATCGACTTCACGCTGCCGGCGCCGCCGCCGATCGGATAGAACGTCAGCGTGGCCGTCTGCGGGGCGGTGCCGCCGTTGAGGATGCGCACGTCGCTGCGCCAGCTGGCGATGCCGTTGTTGAGGTCGGCGATGCCGGGGAGGACGAAGCGGTTCGCGCCGCTGCCGACCGGGACGGCGGAGACGAGGATCGGATCGCCGCTCTTCGAGTCGACGACCGAGGCGTACGCGGTGATCTTGCCGTCGCCGCTGAACGGCTTCACTTCGATGTGGCCGTTCGTCAGGGTGATGCCGGCGGCGGCGAGGAAGCCGTTGAGCTGCTGCTGCTCGCCGGCTTTGAGGGCCACGGGGAAGTCGAGGAGCCTGGAGCCGCCGCCGTCGAAGACGGTCACGTTCGCGGCGGACGGCTTGCCGGCCGCTTCGACCAGGCCGAGGTTCAGGCGGTAGTCGGCGGACTGGGCGATCTGCTGCAGCGTCAGGAGCGGGCCGCCGACGCCGGCGAAGCTGCCGAACGGAATGGCGGGGATGAACTGCCCGAGCGTGCCGGTCGACGCCGTCTGGGCGTTGAAGGTGCGGCTCGTGACGACCGCGGTCGTGGAGACGCTGACTTTGCTCGAGTCGAGCGACTGGATGAAGAGCATGCCGGCCGCGGAGTCGCCGAGCGAGCCGCTGCCGAACCAGTTGCGCACGATGTCGTCGAGCGCCGTGGTCGCGCCGGCGTCGACGGAGATCGTGGTCTGCTTCACCGGCGCGTTCGGATCGCCCGTGCCGGCGTTGAACGTCAGCTGGAACTTCTGCGCGCTCGTGCCGACGTTGGCGACGCGGATGTCGCTGCGCCAGTCGGAGTTGAGCCCGGCTAGGTGGCCGACCGAGGGGATGACCAGCGCGTTCGCGCTGAGCTGCGGCAGCGCGCCCGGTTTCACCGGCGTGGTCAGGCTGATCGACACCGGGATCGACGCCGACGACGTGCCGAGCGCGCCGATGCGGCCAGTGATCGTGGTGCTGCCGAAGACGACGATGATCGTCCCCATCGACGTGCCGTTCGGCAGCGACGTCGGATCGGCGGTGATCGTCAGGGTCAGGCCGGACGGGCCGACGATGCCGGAGGTCGGGAAGACGGAGAGCCAGGGGCGGTCGGCGGTGGCCACGAACGTCGTCGTGCCCGGCGGGCCGGGGATGGCCAGCTGGAAGGAGATCGGCGTCGTGCTTCCGGCCGGGGCGATGAGGCCCGGGCTGAGCGCGTTCGGCGGCGGGATGGGGATGACGACGACGCTGATCGTCTGCGAGTAGGCGCTGACGTTGTTGCACTGCGACCTGGCCCGGACGCGGTAGAAGAACGCCGTCGGCACGCCGGCGTTCTTCGTGAACGACTTCGACGTGCCGGCGACGGAGAACGTCTGCGGATTGGCGAACGTCGGCTCGAGCGCTTCGTCGACGTCGTAGCCGACGGCGAGGTCGACGGCATCCCACGACACGGCGAAGGTCTGCCCGGTCGTCACTTCGCCGACGACGCCGGCGACCGGCGGGACCGGCGGACCGCAGACGATGAACGAGGAGAAGCCGCTGCTCATCGGCAGGCAGCTGTTGTTCGGGCCGAAGGCGACCACGCTCCAGGTGAACGGGCCGGGCGGGAGGGGCACGCTGATCGAGCTCGTGGTGGCCGTGATCGGCGCGGGGGCGCCGGTGCCGGTGATGGTGACGACGTAGCTGGCCGCGTTGGCCACCGCGGTCCACGACAGCGTTACCGGCGAGTTGGCGATGGCGTTGTTGGCCGGGGCCAGGAGCGTGGGCGCCGCCTGCGGGCAGGCCACGGGCTTCTGCGTGCGGACCGTGACGGTGGCGCTGTTGTTGTTCGGGTCGGGATCGGTGGCGGAGCTCGTGGCCGAGGCGGTGTTCCAGAAGGCGGCGCGCACGTCGCCGTCGACGTGGAACTTCGAAGTGATGACGACGCTCTGCCCCGGCGCGAGCGTGCCGGCGCTGCACGGATACGGCGTCGTGCAGCCGCCGCTGTTCGAGACGAAGGTCGTGCCGGCCGGCGCCGGATCGCTGACGACGACGTTCGGCGCGGCGTTCGGACCGTTGTTCGTGACGACGATGGTGAACGTGGCCACGCTGCCGGCCAGCGCCGTGGCCGGGCCGCTCTTCGTGACCTTGATGTCGGCGGTGAAGGTGCCGGAGAGCGAGGTCGTGGCCGTGGCGCTGTTGTTGGCGAGGTTGGCGTCCGCCGTGGAGCTGCTGACCGTGGCCGTGTTCGTGATCGTCGTGCCGGCGAAGCCGGCCGGTACGTTGTAGGTCGAGCTGATGGTCACGCTCTGCGACGGATTGAGCGTGCCGAGCGCGCACGGATACGGCCCGCTGCAGGCGCCGCTGTTGGAGACGAAGGTCGTGCCGGTCGGCGTCGGGTCGTTGACGAAGACGTTCGCCGCCGCCAGCGGGCCGTTGTTCGTGATGGTCACGGTGTAGGTGACGTTCGAGCCCGGCGTGGTCGTGGCCGGGCCGCTCTTGGCGATCATCACGTCGGCCTGCCCGGTCACCGGCGTCGTCACGCTGGAGGTGTTGTTGCCGGAGTTGGGGTCGTTCGCCGCGGAAGTGACGTTGGCGACGTTGGTGATGGTCGTGCCGGCGTAGTTGGCCGGGACGTTGAACGTCGTGGTGATCGCCGCCGACTGGCCGGCGTTGAGCGTGCCGAGAGTGCAGGGGAAGGGCGTGGCGCAGGCGCCGGAGTTCGAGGCGAAGGTGAGGCCGGCGGGCGTCGGGTCGTTGACCGTGACGCCGGCCGCGGCGGAGGGACCGAGGTTCGTGACCGTGATCGTGTAAACGACCGGCGCGCCGGGCGCGGCGGAGGGCGGGCCGGTCTTGTTGATGGAGAGGTCGGCCTGCTGCGTCACGTTCGTCGTGGCCATGGAGGAGTTGTTCGACGGCGTCGGGTCGTTGATGTCGGAGGAGATCGTGGCGGTGTTGACGACCGTGGCGCCGCTGTAGGTCGCGGGCACCGTGTACGTCGCGGTGATCGTGCCCGTCTGTCCGGACGCGAGCGTGCCGACGTTGCAGGGGAACGGCGTCGTGCAGGCGCCGCTGTTGGAGACGAAGGCGACGCCGACCGGCGTCGGATCGCTGATGGTCGTGTTCGTCGCCGGCGAGGGGCCGTTGTTCTTGAAGGTGATGGTGTAGACGACGTTCTGTCCCGGCGCGACCGAGGGCGGGCCGCTCTTGCTGATGGTGAGGTCGGACTGCGCGCCGACGTTGGTGACGGCCGTGGCGCTGTTGTCGGAGTTGTCGGGATCGGGCGTGGACGAGCTGACCGTGGCGGTGTTCGTGACGTTGCCGGAGAACGACGGCGAGGTGCTGTAGGTCGAGTTGATCGTCACCGACTGGCCGGAGTTGAGCGTCGGGAACATGCACGGATACGCGGACGTGCAGTTGCCGGTGTTGGAGACGAAGGTGAGATTCGCCGGCGTCGGATCGCTGACGACGACGTTCGTCGCGGCCGACGGGCCGTTGTTCGTCACCGTGACGGTGTAGGTGACGTTCTGTCCGGCCACGACGCCGGCCGGGCCGGTCTTGGTGACGGCCAGGTTGGCCTGCGCGGCGACGACGGCGGTGAGGTCGAGCTCCGTCGGCGTGTAGGTCGCGGTGATGGAGCCGCTCGGCGGATAGGTGGGGAGGTTCTTGGTGGCGAAGTCGCCGCTGCGGGTGGCGAAGGTGAGGACGGGCCAGGTCGTGCCGTTCGCCGGCGCGTAGCTGTTCAGCAGCGCGACGTTGAGCGTGCCGTCGAGCGTGACGCCATTCCCGACGGCGAGCTTGTCGAAGGCCGCGGCCGAGGCCAGCTCGATGTTCAGCGCGCCGCCGCTGCCCTGCGTGTAGTTGCCGGTGACGTTGATCGTGCCGGTGTTGCCCGTACCGTTCGGGGTGACGGCGGCGCTGTTCTGGAGGTCGCCGGTGATCGTGCCGGCGCCGTCGAGAACGCCGCCCTGCAGCTGCAGCGCCGTGTCGACTTTGATGCCGCCCGCGCCGAGCGTGGTCTCGCCCGCGGTCTGCGTGAAGCCGCCGCCGAAGTGCATCGTGCCGCTCTGGGCCAGGACGGTGCCGTCCGTCGTGAAGGCGGGATCGATGTCGGTCGTTCCGCTGCCGGCGCTCTTCTTCCACGTGCCGTCGTTGGTGATGGCCGGCGGCGGCGACACCAGCGTGGGCCTGACCCGGCCGCTGCCGATGATGATGATGACGATGCGGATGGGCTGGTCGTTGGTGATGTTGAAGGTCCCCTTGTTGAGGATCTGCGCGCCGTTGGCCATCTCGAGATCATTGGGGGCCGCGGCGGTGTAGTCGACGGCGCCGTCGTTCTCGAAGGTGACGTTGTTGAGTGTCGTAGAGGCGCTGGCGGCGTCGATCGTCAGAGTGGCGCCGCCGTTGACGACGAACGAGCCGGTGCCGGTGTAGCCCTCGATCGTGCCGCCCGACCAGGTGCCGCTGCCGAACATGGTGAAGGCGCCGGGGACCTCGAGCGTGCCGGCTGTCATGAAAAAGTCGGTCGTGTCGCCGGAGGAGAAGTTCACCGTGCCGCCGGTGATCGAAGTCGTGCCGACGTCGTAGAAGCCGGTGATGAAGGTGCTGCCGCTCGGGAAGGAGACGGTGCCGTCGCCGGTGATGCAGCCGCTGGCGCTGTTCGTATTCGTGCTGAAGGCGAGCACGCCCGGCGCGCTGACGAAGAAGCAGCCGCTGTGCGTGCCGCCGCCGTCGAAGTCGAGCGTGCCGATGGTGACGAGGACGGTCGAGTCGTTGTACGCCGGCGAGGCGATGACGGTCGTGCCGGCGCCGCCGCTCTTGCTGAGCACGCCGTTGGGCAGGACGTTGAACGACGTCGCGCTGCCGTCGGTGGAGACGCCGCCGTCGCATAGGAAATCGAAGTTGCCGTAGACGTTGAAGGCGGCCGCGTTCATCAGCGCCAGCGGATTCGACATCGACGTGAAAGTGACGGTGCCGTAGTCGTTGAAGGTGCGCCCGTCGAGGACCATGGCTCCGTTCGCGCCGGTGAAGAGGCCGGTGCCGCTGCCGGCGATCTCCGTGCCGCCGCTGCCGGTGATCGTGCCGCCGTCCCAGGTGAAGGGACCGGAGACGGAGAGGAAGCCGGCGCCGGTCAAGGTGCCGGCGGAGATCGCGAAGTTCGTGGGCGCGGTGACGCCGCCGATGGAGAGCGTGCCGCCGCTGACAGAGAGCGTTCCGCCGCCGGAGACGGTGCCGTTGGGGGTCATCGTGTAGCTGCCGCTGGGGAAGTCGAGCGTTGCGCCCGAGGCGATGGTGAACGGCGCGTCGCCGCTGCCGCCGCCGGCCAGGGCGAGCGTGCCGCTGTTCGCGAAGACGCCGGCGGCGCCGGCGAGGTTGTTGAGCGCGGTGTTGAACGTGAAGGCGGTCCCGTTCATCTGGATCGTGCCGGCGTTGTTGACCGCGCCGCCGCCGGTGGCCGTGCCGTCGTTGACGTTGACCTGCCCGCCGCTCTGGATGTCGAGCGTGCCGGCGTTGACGTCGAGCGACGAGCCGCTGTCGAAGGTCAGGTTTCCGCCGTTGGCCACGACGAAGCTGCCGCCGGAGATGCGCAGCGTGGCGCCGCCGGCGATGGTGCCGCTGCCGTTGAGGGTCAATTGACCGCCGCTCTGGACGTCGATGACGCAGCCGTTGCAGCCGAGGTTGAGGGCGGCGATCGGATTGGGGATGACGCTGTTGACGATGATGGTCGTCGGCGAGGGGTTCGTGTCGGCCGCGCTGTCGCCGGTGGCGCAGCCGGGGAAGCCGCCGGCGGGAGTCCAGACAGCGCCGCTCGTGTCGGTCCAGTTCCCCGATGGCGGCGGCGCGCTCGACGTGACGCTGTACGAGTTGGTCACGCAGGCCAGCACGGTGGCGGCGCCGATGACGCCAAGAGCGGCGAGCGTGATCAACGCCGACGGCAGAAAGATCGAACTGCGGCGACGCGACATTGCGGACCCTCCGAGCATCTGATTTGGGAATGCGCAGCCTACCACGCGAGGAGCAGGCGCGCGGCCCGCTCGACGTCCGCTTCGCTCGGAAGGAATTCCTCCTCCAGCGGTGGCGAGTACGGCACGGGCGTGTCGAGCGCGCCGACGACTCGCACGGGAGCGTCGAGGTACTCGAAGGCTTCTTCTTCGATGATGGCGGCGATCGACTCGCCGACGGAGCCGGTGCGCGTGTCCTCGTGGACGATAAGGACACGGTTGCACTGCCGCGCCAGCGACAGGATGGCCTCGCGGTCGAGCGGGGCGATGGTGCGGAGGTCGAGGACGGCGGACTCAATGCCGTCCTTCGCCAGTGACTCGGCCACGCGCATCGCTACATGCGTATATGCGCCGTAGGAGATGATGGCCAGGTCGCCGCCGTCGCGCCGCAGCGCGGCCTTGCCGATCGGCAGCGGCTCCGGCGGCTCGTCGCCGAGGAGCTGCTTGACGCGCGGATCGCGGTAGAGGGCGATGTGCTCGTAGTAGAGGACGGGATCGGGATCGTCGACGGCCGCGGCCATGAGCGCGCGGGCGTCGTGCGGTGTCGAGGGCGCGACGATCTTGAGCCCCGGCACGCGATAGAACCAGGCCTCGGTGTTCTGAGAGTGATACGGCCCGGCGTGGCGCAGCCCGCCCCACGGCATGCGCAGGACCATGGGCACCGAGGCGCCCCAGCGATAGCGCAGCTTCGCGGCGTTGTTGACGAGCTGGTTGAAGCCGGTGGCGACGAAGTCGTTGAACTGGATCTCGCCGATGGGCCGCAGCCCCGCCAGCGCCGCGCCGACGCAGACGCCGATGGTCGAGCCCTCGGCGAGGACGGAGTTGAGGATGCGATCGCCGAATTCGCCGAGGAGGGGGCGCAGGAGGAGAAAGGCGTTGCCGTACTTACCGCCGACGTCCTCGCCGTAGACGAAGACGCGCGGATCGCGCCGCAGGGCGTCGCCGACGCCGAGCATGACGGCCTCGAGGAAGGTTTTGCCTTTCGCGTCGAAGGGCGGCGCGTCCTCGACGATGGTGGGCGCACGCTGTGCGCCCCTACCGGTTCCGTCGGCGCTATCGGCCGCTTCGTGGCGCCATTCCTCGTCGAGAACTTCGATGCGCGCACGCCGCGGCTCGTCCGCGAGCACGCCCTCACCGGCGAGCGCCGCCTCCGGCCACGGCGCCTCGATGACGGCGCGGGCCTGCTCCTCGACGAGCTCCTCGGCCTCGCGCTTCCAGCGATCGAGATCTTCGTCGCCGATGACGCCCTCGGCTTCCAGCTTCGCCGCGTACGTCGCGATCGGGTCCTTGCGCGACCAGAAGTCATACAGCGCGCGGTCGGCGTAGCCGCCCTCGGAGAGCTGCGGATACGTCCACGACGGCTGCGGGTCCTTGCCGAGGTAGAGCATGTCGTCGTGGTGGGCGTGCCCGCACATGCGCATGGCCACGAGCTCGATGAGCGTCGGGCCGAGGCCGCCGCGCGCGCGCTCCGCGGCCCAGGCGAAGGCGGCGGCGATGGCCTCGGGGTCGGTGCCGTCGATCGTGATCCCCGGAATGCCATAACCGAGGGCCTTGTCGGCGAAGACGCGCACGGCGGACTGGTCGCAGAGCGGCGTGGCCAGCGCGGTCTGGTTGTTCTGCACGCAGAAGATGGCCGGGAGCTTTCGCGCGGCACAGGCGTTGATGGCCTCGTGCCACTCGCCGAGGGAGGTGGCGCCCTCGCCGATGAAGGAGACGGCGACGCGGTCTTCCCGGCGCAGCTGAAAGGCCATGGCGATGCCGGCGATGGTCAGCGCCGGCGCGCCGAGCGGAGCCATGGCCGGGAGGATGCCGTGCGCCCAGTCGCCGACGTGGAGGTCCTTGCCGTTCATCGGCGGCCCGCCCTTTCCCATCTGCGCGTTCAGGACCATGCGCACGGTCTCGGGGGCGTTGTGCTTGGCCAGGACGGCGCCGAGGTCGCGGATCATCGGCGAGATGACGTCGCCTTCTTTCAGTCGGAGGACGGCGGCGTAAATGGCCTCCTGCCCGAGGGAACGAAATCCTTTGCCCTGGAAGGAGGCGCTGCCGTAGCGCACCTCGCCGCCGGTGAAGAATTGCTTGAGGCGGTTGTCGGTGGCGCGGGTGAGGAGCATGCCGCGGAGGATGGCGCGCTTCTCGTCGCCGGTGAGCGAGGCGGCGATGGCCTCGCGGCGGAGGAAGCCGTCCGCGGCGTCGACGACCTCGGCGATGGCCGCCTGCAGCCGTTCCCCCACCCCCACGCCGGGCGTCGTCTCCGGCACTTCGCCGCGGAGTTTCTGCGCCGCCGCGGCGTCGGGCGTGAGGAAGTCGGAGAGGGTCTGCGGGAGGAGCCGCCGCAGCGGCGCGCGCAGGTCGTCGATGGGCGTGTCGTCGTCGCCGAGGGCCATGTCGAGCGCCGCGACCGCCGGCCGCAGCGCGAAGGGGTAGCGCTCGGCGACGAAGGAGGCGAAGCGCGCGAGCAGCCCGGCACGCGTGCGCGCCGGAGTGTCGGTGGCGGTCATGCGGGGACCAATTTTACGCTCGCGTCACGAGCCACTCCACGATCATCTCCTCCGCCCAATACTCGCACCGCCACGGCAGCGCGCCGGCGATGAATCCCGTGTGTCCCCCGCACGGGGTCGTGCGGAACTCGATGGCCGGCGACGCGGCCTCGCGCGCCCGCTCGAGCGACGCGCGGGGGAGGAATGGGTCGTCCTCGGCATTGAGGATGAGCGTCGGGGTCGTGATTCGCGTGAGGAACTGCAGCGAGCTCGATCGCGTGTAGTAATCGTCGGCGGAGGCGAAGCCGTGGATCGGGGCGGTGGCGGCGTCGTCGAACTCGACGAAGTTGCGGGCGCGGAGGGTGGCGGCGAGGTCGACGCGGCCGCGCATCTCGGGGAAACGGTCGAGCAGGTGCGTGACCTTGCGGCGGAGGCTTCGCAGGAAGCGGGCGACGTAGAGGCCTTTGATGTGACGGGCGCCGGCGCCCAAGTCGAACGGCACGGAGAACGCGGCGGCCGCGGTGATGATGCGCTGGTCGGGATTTTCGCCGAGCCACTTCAACAGAACGTTGCCGCCGAGGGAGGCGCCGATGGCGACGAGGGGCGACGTGGCCAGGCGGCGGGCCACGAAGTCGAAGTCGCCGGTCTCGCCGGAGTGGTAGAAGCGCGGCCTGCGGTTCGGCATTGGGCGGCCGCGGGCGTCGAGCGCGCAGGAGCGGAAGTTCATCGCCGTCGCGGCGAAGCCGCGGCGGGCGATGGCGGCGAAGAGGCCCTGCATGTACACGGAGTTCGAGCTGCCTTCGAGGCCGTGCAGCAGAACGAAGCGCAATCGTGTGCCGGGGAGATGATCGACGATCAGATCATCATCGTCCGGCGTTTGCAGCACCTGG
>Ga0075435_100001307_pt1 | contig 16006 bp, 12 predicted proteins | sample RhiMethybrSRZTD4_FD_75302 | JGI IMG/M metagenome (GOLD analysis project Ga0075435, IMG submission 75302) | Populus rhizosphere microbial communities from Tennessee, USA - Rhizosphere MetaG P. TD hybrid SRZTD4 | ecosystem: Host-associated > Plants > Roots > Rhizosphere > Soil | place: USA...
ATCCGCACCTTCGGCGAGCTCGCCGCGTGGTCGTCCCGCTTCGCCCACTGGCTGGAGGCGGAGGGCGTGGGCCGCAGCGAGCGCGTGGCGATCATGCTCGAGCCGTCGCTGCCCTTCTACGGCGCGCTGTTCGGCGCCGTCCGGCGGGGCGCGATCGCCGTCCCCCTCTTCACGCTGTTCGGTCCCGAGGGCCTCGCCCTGCGCATCGGGGATTGCTCGCCCACCGTGCTCCTCACCGATCGCGACGCCGAACGCTGGCGCGCGCAGTTCCCGGGCCTCCGCGTGGTCACGGCCGACGCCGCGCTGGAAGCCGCCCTCGCCCGTCACCCTGCCGTCTACGAGCCCGCCACCGCCGCCGACGATCTCGCGGTGTTTCAGTACACCTCGGGCACGACGCGTGCCCTTCCTGAAGCAGTGAAGCACACGCACCGCTCGGTGGTCACCCTCATGATCGCCGCGCTCTATGGCGTGGGCCTGCGCCCGGGCGACCGTTACTTCTGCCCGTCCTCACCCGCCTGGGGGCACGGGCTGTGGCACGGGACCATCGCGCCCCTCGCCCTCGGCATCGCGGTGGGGAGCTATGCGGGGCGCTTCGAGGCGCAGCGGATCTTCGAAGCGCTCCAGGCCTTCGAGATCACCAACATGGCGGCGGCGCCCACCGTGTACCGGCTGCTGCGCGCCTCCGGCCTCGCCGCTCGCCATCCGTTCCGTCCCGCCAAGCTCTCCTTCACCGGCGAGCCCATGGACGCCGCCACCTGGCAGTTCATCGAGCGCACGTTCGGCGTCACCCCGCGCAGCATGTACGGCTCGACCGAGGTGGGCGTCATCATCGTGAGCTATCCCGGCTTCACGGGCTACGAGGTGCGCGCGGGTTCGCTGGGCAAGGCCGCCCCCGGCTGGGAAGTCGGCATCGTCGACGCGGAGGGACATCCGGTACCCCCGGAGACCATGGGGGAGATCGCCGTGCGGCGCCGGGGGCAGTGGTTCCTCGTGAAGGACCGCGGGCGCATGGACGCCGACGGCTACTTCTTCCACGCGGGGCGCTCCGACGACGTCATCATCTCCGCAGGCTGGACCATGAGCGCGGTGGAGATCGAGGGTGTGCTCATGGCGCATCCGGAGGTGCGGGAGGCGGCGGTGATCGCGGTGGCCGACGAGCTGCGCGGTCAGGTCGCCAAGGCGTTCGTGGTAGCGCGCGGAACGGACCCCGCGCTCCCCGCCGCGCTCCAGGGCTGGGTGCGCGAGCGCCTGAGCCAGCACGAGTATCCGCGCGCCATCGAGATCGTGGACGAGCTGCCGAAGACGCCGGCGGGGAAGATCAACCGCCAGGCCCTGCGCGAGCGCGAGGCACGGAAACCCTAGCCTTGATGATTCACGAGTGCCGTACGTGCGATCGGGGCGGGTGGCGTCGGGGGCGGGGGAGCCCTCCGGCGGAGTGGGACCCCCGAAGCGTGTGCGCAGCCCACAGGGCTGCGATTCACGCGAGTGGGTGACGTAGCTGGAGGGCTCCCCCGCCCCCGACGACAGGCCCCGACCCGCCTCGCGCTCCGCGTGTTCGTGAACAGTTCAGGTTACCCTTCCTGATCGTCAGGCGTGGGGGACCCAGGGCCAGTACTTGGCGATGGCCCCGCCGTCCACGCGCAGGTCCGCACCGGTGATCATCTCCGCGTCCTCGGAGGCGAGGAACACGCAGGCGCGGGCGTAGTGACGCGGGCTCGGCAGTCGATCCATAGGCAGCATCTTCGCGAAGTCGAGGATGCGGCCGCGGCGGTCGGGACGCTGCCGCCCCCACGCCTCCGCGCGATCGTCGCCCTCCGCGGTGTCGGTAGCTGTCGGCGTGAGGCTGTTCACCCGGATGCCGTGCTTGACCAGGTCCATGGCCGCGGCGCGGGTGAAGTTGAGGAGCCCGCTCTTGGTCGTGGAGTAGGCGATGTTCCCCGCCTGCCCCTGATGCCCTGCCGTGGAGATGATCACGATGATGCTGCCGCGCCGTCTGTCGGCGACCATGCCCCGCGCCACGTGCTTGGTGCAGAGGAAGGTGCCGGTGAGGTTCACCCCGACCTGGCGGCTCCAGCGCTCGAGCGGCATCTCGAGCACGCTCATCCCGCCGAGGATGCCCGCATTGTTGACGAGGATGTCCACGCCCCCATAGCTCGATCGCACGCGGGCGACCATGGCCTCCACCTGCGCCTCGTCGGTGACGTCGCAGGCGAGGCCGAGGGCCCGGCCGCCGCGCTTGAGGATCCACTCCGCGCACTGGCGCGCGTTGTCCTCGGCCACGTCCACGCAGGCCACGGCGGCGCCCTCATCGGCCAGGCCCTCGGCGATGCCTCCCCCGATGTTGGGGCTCGTGCCCGTGACGATGGCGACCTTGCCGGCGAGCCGGCTCATCCCCGCCTCTCCGCGGCGGCCACCGGGCGTCGCGGCGGGGACTTGAGCGCACCGGGGGCCGCCCCCAGCCGCTGATAGTCGCGCGCCCGCTGGGCGAGATGCCGCCGGAAGTAGATCAAGCCCACGTCCAGGGGGCCGAGCTTCTGCGGCCGCTCGAGGTTGAGCCGCTCGCGCTTGAAGACCACGAGGTCCTCCTGCTCATTGGTGGCGATGATGATGCTGGGCTTGCGGTAGGCGTGGTACCAGAGCGTCTGCCAGGCCGCGTGCAGCGCGTGGCGCGGCCGCTTCACGAGGGTGAAGGTCCACACGCGCGTGTCGTGCTCGTTCACGGGGACCATCCAGCGCAGGTGGATGCTCGCCCCGATCATCACGCGGATCTTGCTCGGCAGCTCCACGTTGTGCTGCACGCCGCGGTAGCGGGCGAGCGGCGGCTCGCCGCCGCGGTACTGCGGACCGCCCGCGAGCCTGCGCCACCACACGCGCCGGGGCCAGTGGGCGCCCAGGCCCGGATGGAAGCCCTGGCCGAAGTGCGGCGCGGCCCACGCCGCGTTGACCGAGGTCTCGTCCTCGCTGGTGATCTTGACCCCGCCCGTGTAGGCGACCTTGGGGCGGAAGAACGGGAGGCGGTAGTTGAAGAGCCGCCACACGTTGAGGCCGCGATGGAGGTAGAACTCGTGGAAGTCGATGCCCTGGGCCATGGGCTCCGTCCAGTTCGCCTCCCACACCTTGACGCGCAGGAAGCGCCGCCCCGTCAGCTCGGGGTCGGAGAGCTCCGCGGGCAGGTCTTCGTCGAGGGGCACGGGCTCCGTCTCCCCCATCCACACGAAGACGATGCCCATCCGCTCCTCGGTCGGATAGGCGCGCGCGCGGAGCTTGCCGATGAAGGGCGAGTCCGGGCGCTCGATCAGCCCCGCCACGCAGCGGCCGGTGCCGTCGAAGACGTAGCCGTGGTAGGGACAGGTCACCGTGCCCTCGAACTCGCACAGCCCGAGAGAGAGGCGGGCGCCGCGGTGCGGGCACCAGTCGCTGAGGGCAACTACCGCGCCCGTCTTGTCGCGGAAGAGGACGAGCTCGTCGCCCAGCATGGTCAGGTGCACGGGCTTGCCGCGCACCCGTCGCGCCTCCACGGCGGGATACCAGTACTCGCGGAAGCCCAGCTTCGGGCAGTAGTCGAAGGGGCCGATCTGGGAGGCGCCGTACGCCTCCCGCACCGTGCTCTCGGCGAGCGGACCGCTGCCGTTCCCGCGGCTCTGGGGATCCATGGTCGCTACCTCCCTGTGCGACGGCTTCGCCGCATGACGATCAACCCAGGCTGCCGCTGCGCAGCCCGAGGAGGCGCGCGAGCAGCGCGCCCCCCAGCGAGACGAACATGATGACGCAGGCCACCACCACGGCCTCCTCGAGCTTGCGCTGGGCCACGTAGTCGAGCTGGAGCATGGAGAGCGGCCGGTTGGCGGTGGTGGTGAGGAGCGCGAAGTTGCCGATGTTCCGCGCCGCGCCCACGAAGGTGATCATGCCCACTGCGAGCAGCGTCGGCGCCATGAGGCGGAGCACGATGTGGCGATAGGTCGCCCACCACGAGGCGCCCGCGATGCGGGAGGCCTCCTCGAGCTCGCCCCCGAGCTGGCCCAGCCCGCTCTTGATGATCTGGACGCCGAGGGGCATGCCCGCGATGACGCCCGCGATGACGAGCAGGGCGGTGGTGCCGTAGAGCGGCCGCAGGAAGCCCACGCCGAGGAAGAGCCAGAGGAGGGCAAGGCCCAGGATGATGCCCGGCACGGTGAAGGGAAGCCAGGAGATCACGTCGAGGAGCTGACGGCCCGCATAGCGCGTGCGCACCACGATGTAGGCGATGAGGGAATGGACGACGATGGTCGCCACCGCGGTACCCGTGGCGAGGACGACGGTGTTGCGGAGGGAGCGCAGGAAGGTCTCGTCGCCCAGCACGTTGCTCCAGTTCGCGAGGGTCCAGGGATCGGCGATCTGGAAGAAGCCGAAGAGCTTCATGAAGGTGCCGAGGAGGGCCAACACCACGGGGACTCCGAGCACGATCACCACGAAGGCCACGGCGAGGCAGAGGGCGGGCAGCCGCCAGGCGCCGAGCCGGTGCAGACGGCTCTGGAACTGGCCCGTGATGGTGGTGTAGCGCCGGCCGCGCGTCAGCCACTGCTGCGCGAGCACGAGGGGCAGCATGGCGGCGAGCACGAGGACGGCCAGCGCGGTGGCGGCGTCGTAGCGGGGCACGCGGGTGACGAGGAGATCGTAGATGGTGGTGCTGAAGACGAAGAAGCGGAAGGGCAGCCCCAGCACCTGCTCCACCTCGAAGGTCTGGAGCGAGACCATGGTGCCGAGGAGGAGCACGGAGAGGATGGCCGGCGCCATGACGGGCACGGTGATGCGCAGCGCGGTGCGGAGCCCGCCCGCCCCTGCCACGCGCGAGGCCTCCTCGAAGGAGGCGTTCATGTTGCGGAAGGCGGGAGTGAGGAGGATCACCTTCACGGTGAGCGAGCCCGTGATGACGTGGACCCACACGATGCCCCAGAACGAGTAGATGTTGAACGGGCGCGCGCCCACGAGGCCGGCGAGCCACGTGTTGAGGAGGCCGTACTCGGGATCGAGGAGAAGGATCCAGCTGAGCGTCACGGTGAAGGGCGGGAGGAAGAAGGCCGCCCAGAAGGCGAACTCGAGCCAGTGGCGTCCGGGCAAGTCGGTGCGCGCGAGGAGCCAGGCGAGGAAGACGGCCAAGGGCAGGGAGAGGAGCTGGCGCACGAAGGTCACGTTGAAGGTGTTGACGAGGGCGGTGCGCAGTCCCGGCTCGCCGAGGGCGGCCCGCCAGCCGTCGAGGCCGTAGCGGACGGGCTGGCCGGGCGGAGCGACCTGGAAGCTCTGCACGGCGACGAGCACGAGCGGGAATACCACGACCAGGGCCACGAGGGCGAGCACGAGGGTGCAGAGCACGCCCTGCAGCTCGAGGCGCCGCGCCCCGGGAACCTCGATGGTGTGGGTCAGGCCGGCCACACGCTCACCATCTCCGGGGGAAAGCCGAGCTGGAGTGGCTCGCCCTCGCGCCATTCGCGCGCACGAGGGAGGAAGAGCACGATGCGATGTTCGCCCAGGCTCACCCGCGCCTCGTAGCGGTCGCCCACGAAGGCGAGCGCGTCGATCATCGCGGGCAGCTGATTCGCCTGGCTCGCCGGCGAGCCCAAGGGGCAGACCTCGATGTCCTCGGGGCGAATAGAAAGATGGGCGGCCGCCCCGGCTTCCAGGGCCACGCTCGCCGCCAGGCGGCCGCTCAGCGTGCGTCCACTCAGCGAGCCGTTCAGCTCCACCGCGACGCGACTGGCCTCTCCGCTCGCGGGACCCACCCGTCCCTGGAGGATCACCGTCTGGCCGAGGAAGTCGCGCACGAAGGCGGAGGCGGGCTCCTCGTAGAGACAGCGCGGGGACCCGACCTGCTCGATGCGCCCGCCGTGCATCACCGCGATGCGGTCGGAGAGGCTCAGCGCCTCGACCTGGTCGTGGGTGACGAAGAGCACGGTGATGCCGAGACGGCGCTGGAGAAGCTTGACCTCCGCGCGCATCTGCTCGCGGAGCTTCGCGTCCAGGTTGCTGAACGGCTCGTCGAGGAGGAGGAGGTCCGGCTCGTAGACGAGGGCGCGGCAGAGGGCGAGGCGCTGCATCTGCCCGCCGCTCAGGAGGGTGCCCGGACGATCGGCGAGCCCGCCGAGGCCGACCAGATCGAGGATGCGTCCGACCTTCTCCCGAACGGCGGAGCGTGTCGTCCCGCGGAGCCGGAGCGGATAGGCCACGTTCTCGAACACCGTCATGTGTGGCCAGACCGCGTACGACTGGAAGACCATGCCGAGGTTGCGGCGGTTCGGGGCGAGGAAGAGCCGTCGCGGTGCGGAAGCGACCACGCGATCGCGCAGCGTGATCTCGCCCTCGTCGGGATGCTCGAGCCCCGCGACCAGGCGGAGGGTGGTGGTCTTGCCGCAGCCGCTGGGGCCGAGGAGGGTGAAGACCTCGCCCCGGCGGATGGACAGGCTGACGCTGTCTACCGCCCTCGCCGTCCCGAAGAGCTTGGTGACGCGGTCGAGCGAGAGGACCGTCTCGGTGGTGCCGGGCTCCGCGCCCACGCTCGTCCCGCTACTTGATGACCGCCTTGGCGATGTCCTGCGTCTTGACGACCTCGGGCAGGTTCTCCTCCGCGTCCACCTGGAGGAGCTTGGCCCCGCGGGGCACCGCGAAGCTCGGATTGCCCGGCTCCACGCCCACGCGGCGGCTGTTCGTCTCGACCTCGCGCGCCCACACCACCTGGGCGTCCTTGGTCAGAAGCCAGTTGATGAAGACCTTGGCCGCGTTGGGATGCGGGGCGCGGTTGATGAGCCACACCGTGCTGCTGCTCGAGTTCACGGTGTCCATCTCGGGGAAGTGGTACGTCTTGAGGTTCTTGCCCAGACCCTGCTTCTGGAACTGGCTCAGGAGGAGAGGGTTGACGCCGAGGGCGATGGGATAGCGCCCGCGCACCATGAACTCCGCGATCTGGCGGGTGTCGCGGCTCAGCGCCGGCTCCTGGTCCACGAAGAGCTTCTTGATGATGTCGTCGCCCAGGTTGAGCCGCGCGCTCGTCATCGACCAGAAAGAGTCGCCCATGGTCCGCACGTCGGGGAGGAGCAGCTTGCCCTTCCAGCGCGGATTGAGGAGATCGTTGAGGCCCTTGATCTCCTCCTTGACCATGTCGGTGTTCACGGTGATGCCCGCCCCGCGCACGGCCGCGAAGCCGTAGCAGAGGGCGCGGTCCTTCACGAGGGCGAACCCGCGCTCGAAGCCGCCGTCCCAGCCCGCGTCGTCCATCGCCTCCGGCAGCACGATCACCGGCCGCACGGGATCCCACACGCCGGCGGGGCGCAAGACCTGGAGTGCGGTGCTGGTGGGGATCGTCGTCACGTCCCACGTGAAGAGATTGGCCTGGCGCTCCTGCAGGATGCGCGGGGCGAAGTCCTGCGAGTGCAGGCTGGTGTGCTCGAGCTTGATGTCGGGATAGGCCTGGGTGAAGGCCTTGAGCGCCCGCTTGTAGCCGTCGCCCGGGAAGGTGTTGACGACGACCTTGCCCTCCTTCTTGGCGGCCGCCGTGACCTGAGGCCAGTCCGCCGGTGGGGGCGCGGCGTGGGCTACGGAGACACGGCGGCCGAGACCGGCGGTGGCGCCGGCGGCGAACGTGGCCTGGAGGAGCCGGCGGCGCGTGATCCGCATGGCCACCGGCTCAGCCCGCCGTGGGGGGCGCGAGGGCGCTCGTGCGTGTCCGCGTCTGCTCCTGGAGATAGCGCACGGACACGCGCTCCAGGGGCACCGCGTCGGGCGAGAGATCGTCGGGATTCCTGTACTCGAAGGGCGCGTCACGCCCGCCGAAGTGCCGGGTGACCACGAGGCGCCGCCACTGGATCACCTCGGCGTCGGTGGACGAGAGCTTCTCCGGCGTGTCGTAGCGCTGGTTGATCATCACGCGCTCGTCCTGGCGCGAGAAGTTGTACTCGATGATCCACCGGTGCACCGCCGCGTAGCTGAGGCGGTCCCACAGCCGTCCGAGGGCCGACTTCGGCCGCGTGCAGTGGTAGTACCAGACCCGGGTGCGGTGCTCCTCCACGGGCACGCACATGCGCGTGTAGAGATCCCAGCCGAACTCCGCCCGGAACATGCCGGGCAGGTGATGGCCGCCGCACCATTTGGACGAGCGCGGGGGTGGGATGCGCCGCCGGGCCCGGTCGGCGAGCGGTCGGGTGAGCCAGGTCCAGTACCGCCGGTAGGTGGTTTTGGGCCACTTGCGGCCGTCGGCATAGACGTCCTGCAGCGGGGTCCTCCGCATGTAGTTGCTCTCCGCCACGTCGCCGCCGAAGCCGTTGCCCACGAAGATGGGATGCTCGCCCTGGGCGCCGCGCGCGATGAAGCCGCTGCGCGCCACCACCAGCGCGTTGCGGTGCACGTAGTTCACGTGTGAGTCCATGGAGTTCTCGAGGGCGACCTCCCAGTTGCAGCGCCACTCGACCTGGCCGACCAGCACGAGGGTGTCCTCGTCGAAGAACTCCTCGGGCACGTCCTCCTCGATGGGCGCGGGCGCATCCTCGCCCATCCACACGAAGACGAGGCCCTTGAGGGTGCGGGTGGGATACGCCTTGGCCTCCGTCCCCGCCTTGCCGCACACGCCGGAGCTCGGTCCCTCGGAGAGGACCATGGTGTTCTTGCCCGACTCGTCGTAGACCCAGCCGTGATACGGGCAGGCTACCGTGCCCTTGTAGTGGCAATCACCCTCGCTGAGACGCGCGCCGCGGTGCGGGCAGACATCCTGGATGGCGACCACGTCGCCCTGGGCGCCGCGGAAGAGGCAGATCTCCTCGCCGAGGAGGGAGACCTGCACCGGCTTGCGGTGACCGACCTTGCGATCGAGGATGGCCGGATACCAGTAGTTGCGCAGCCCGAGCTTGGGGATGAGGTGGCGGATGTCGCCGGAGAGCTTCGGCACCGTTCCCTTGGTGGAGCGTCCGTCCGCGACGTGCAGCCGAGACGGTGGCGAAGCGGGTGTCGGCACGACGGGCTCCTCTCAGGGCTCGAACAGCGCGAAGCACTTGTTGGAGTTGAACGACCACGTCTCGATGAAGTCGCACTGGTCAGGCTTGCGTCCGAGCTCCTCCATGGCGCCCACGAGCATGTACCAGTTGAGCATCTCCTGCTGCCCCGAGCTCTCGATCGCCTCCAGGGGCCGCTTGCGCCACGTTTCGTAGTCGCCCACCCGCAGCGCCTCGTAGAGCCGCCGGTCTTCCTCGATGTCGGGATAGAGCTGGTGGTTCTTGTCGGTGAGGAAGGCGTGCGACCAGCTCGAGGAGGCGATGAGCGCCGTGCGCCACGGGCTCCCCCGCATCACGCGCGCGGTGGCCGCCCCCACCTCCATGCAGCGGCGGGGGCTCGGCGAGGGTGGATCGAGCGCGTCGCCGGTAATGGGATTGGCGAGGCTGCCGCGGCCCCCGCGCTGAGAGATGACGCGGCGGCCGTAGCAATTGACCTGGAAGGGGATGACGCGATAGGGGAAGCCGACCCGATCGTAGTCGAGGAACATGATGGTGTTGAGGAAGGCGTGGGCGAGCCCGGGGAAGTGGAGCGGCTTGTAGGCGTAGGCCATGTCCACACCCTGCTCGAGAAGCCCCGAGGCGAGATACTTGCCCGCCGCGCGGTGCCCCGGGATCTTGAACGCCGTGTCCGCCGGCTCCGACCAGGCGTTGGGAGCGACGCCGGGCTTCTGCCACGGACGCGCCTCGATCTCGTCGTAGGCGAGGACGCAGAAGGGCGGGATGACGTCCTCGGTGAAGTTCTCGTGCTGGTCGTCGCCCCAGATGATGACGACCTCCGGCTGGAACTCGTCGAGGCGGCGCCGCGCCTTCCGGAAGTGGCGGACGAGAGTCTCGCGGTGTCCCGCCGCGCTCGCTCTGCCGCCGTCGGCGCCGTACTCGCGCCGCATCGGCTCGGGCCAGCCTGCGGGATCGCGATAACGCTCGGGCAGGCCGGGATCCTTGAGGACGCGGCGAAGAATGGTCGCCATGTCCTCGTCACGGCCGGTGAGGGGCGGGTAGTGCGTCATGCCGAGGCCGAGGATCTCACCCATGAGCGGCTCCTCCCACGTCTGCGTGCAAGCGCTTGCGCAACCCTAGTCCGCGCCCCCGGAGTTGTCAAGCCGATCGCCGTCTTCGGGCGCTCTGCTATACTGCCCGCGGTCTATGCGATCCACGCGCCGGCGCTCCCCGAAGCCTTCGCGCCGCCGCGGCGCACCCGCCGCCGTCACGCAGGGCGACGTGGCGCGGGCGGCCCGCGTCGCTGTCTCCACGGTTTCCCGCGCCCTCACCGGCGATTCGCGGATCTCGCGGGCCACCCGCCGGCGCGTGGAGCGGGCGGCGCACCGGCTCGGGTACGCGCCGAACGCGCTGGCCCGCGGGCTCGCGGGGGGCGGGGCCGACGTCGTCGCCGTGGTGATCCCGCGCACCGCGGAATACACCTTCACGAGCCCCTTCCACCTCGCCGCGCTCAAGGGCATCAGCCGCGTGCTCCAGGAAGCCTCGCACCTGATGCTGCTGTCCTTCCTCGAGGAGCGCGACTTCGTCGCCCTCCACCGGAGCGGGCTCTGCCGCGGCGTGATCGTGCTGATGTTCCGTCACGGCGATCGCCGCATCTCCGCGCTCGCCAAGCATCGCGTGCCCGCCGTGCTCATTCCCGGCGATCCCTCGCTGCCCGGCGTCACCTCGCTCACCTTCGACGCCACCGCGGGCACCGACGCGGCCACTCGCCATCTGCTTGCCCTGGGCCACCGGCGGATCGGCTTCATCGGCGGCGTGCCGAGCTCGCCGCTACATCGAGATCGGCTGGCCGCGTTCCGCGAGGCCCTGGCCGCGGCGGGCGTGCCCGGCGACCCCTCCCTCGAGAGGGAGACCAACTTCACCGCGGCCGAGGCCTACGAGCGCGCCCTGGACCTCCTCTGCCGGGACGAGCGTCCCACCGCGCTCCTCTGCAGCAACGACGTCATGGCGCAGGCGGCCCACGCGGCGGCGCAGAAGCTCGGGCTCCGCGTGCCCGCGGATCTCTCCATCGCGGGACTCGCGGGCCTTCCCGGTCCGCGCCTCGCGGCGCCCGCCCTCGCCACCGTCATCGTCGACTTCGAGCTGGTGGGGGCGACGGCAGCGACGTTGCTCCTGAAGCTCATCGCCGACCGGCCGCGCCACGGCGCCTCCGTGCTCCTGCCCGTCGAGTTCGATCCCGGCGGCTCGACGGCGCCGCCGTCCCGGTAGCCTCGCGAGGCCTCGTGAGCGACGCGATCGACGTCCACACGCACATCTTCGCCTCCGCATGGCCGGACTTCGCGGCCACCTTCGGCGGCGACCGCTGGCCGCGCCTCGAGGGCGATCCTGCCACGGGCTGCAAGCTCTTCCTCGGAATGACGTTCAATCGAAGCCTGACGCCGCACGCCTTCGATCCCGCCCGGCGGGTGGAGGACATGGACCGCGCGGGCGTGTCGGTCCAGCTCCTCTCTCCCGCGCCTCCGACCTTCTGCTACTGGGCGCCGCCCGCGGCGGCTGCGGAATGGCACCGCATGCAGAACGACGTCATCGCGGGGCTGGTGGCGCGAAACCCCACGCGCTTCCGGGGCGCGGCCGGTCTCCCGCTGCAGGCGCCGGACCTGGCCGTGAAGGAGCTGGAGCGCGCGGTGACCACGCTCGGCTTCGCTGCGGTGGAGGTGGGCGCCAACGTCGACGGCCGCGATCTCGACGACGCGAGCCTCGCTCCTGTGTGGACGGCCGCGGCCGCGCTGGACGTGGCCGTGCTCGTGCATCCGCAGGCGCCCATCCTCGGTGACGCGCGCTTCCGTCACGACAACCTGACCCAGATCGCGGGCTTCCCGCTCGAGACCGCGCTCTGCATGACCCGCGTGATCTTCGGCGGCGTGCTCGACCGCTGGCCGGCCATTCGCTGGTGCTTCCCGCATGGCGGCGGCGCCTTCCCGTACATCCTGCCGCGTCTCGACAAGGGCTGGCACGTGGCCGACGCGGCGCACGCGGCCATTCCCGAGCCGCCCAGCCGCTATGCGCGGCGCGTGTGGATCGACTCGCTGACTCATTCGCCCCGCGTGCTGCGCTTCGCCCTGGAGACCTTCGGCACGGAGCGCGTCGTGCTCGGCAGCGACTATCCCTTCCGGCTGGGTGTCGACGATCCGGTGGCGGAGCTGGATCCGCTCGGCCTCGATGCGGTCGCCCTCCGCCGCCTCCGACACGACAACGCCCGCGAGCTCCTTCGGCTACCGCCGCATCCCTGACTGAGCCCGCGCGGGCAACCGCCGTCCTGGACGGACTCGGGCATCATTCCGATGCGCCGCATCGGCCATGCTGTCCATCCGCCGTTCGAATACGAGCTCGGCGCCTCCCGACGCCTCCTCGTCAGCAGCCTTTGCGGGTGATCGCGTCCCCGTCTGGACGTTTTTACACAGTCGACGTTTCCCACTGGAAGTCTCGCGCGGGCCGGCGTGATCAACATGGCCAGATATCGGGCGGGGCGAGCCACCGCGCGACCTCCGGCATCGCATTTGCCTCATCGACCGGCAGACTTGCTCAGGCCTGAGACGATCCTCCAAGCCCGGGGAGCGCATGATCCGACGATGGACGACGGGAGCGCGGGAGTGAAGGACTCGCGAGGCTCCCGTGAGTCGCGCACTTCCCTGCTCGCGGAGGTCACGGCGCTCATGGGCTCGGGCCTCGAGCAGACGCAACTCCTCTTCCGACTCGCCCACCTCGTCGTCCCAGCCCTCGGGGATCTCTGCGCCATCGACTTCTTCCACGAGCCGGACGTGATCGTGCGCATGGCGTACGCTCACGTGGATGCGGACAAGAAGCCGCTGGTCAACGAGGTCCGCGCCGCGCATGGATTCAACGTCGACTCGCCGCACGGCGTGCCCGCGGCCCTGCGCACGCACCGGTCCATTGTCATTCCCCGGGTGACCCGCTCACACCTCGAGGCGGAGGCGCGAAGCGGGGAGCAGCTCGCGCTCCTGCGCCGGATCGGCCCCAAGTCGTGGATGGTCGTCCCGCTGCTGGGTCGCCGCGAGGTGCTGGGCGCCTTGACCCTGGCCGTCACTGAATCGCCGCGACGCTACGGCCGCGCCGATCTCGGCCTCGCCGAGCTGGTGGCGGGCCAGCTCGTGGTCGCCTTGGAGAGCGCGCGAGTCCAGCGGGAGATGGAGAGGGCCCGCGCCGCCGCAGAAGCGGCGAGCCGGGCCAAGGACGAGTTCCTCTCCCGCCTCTCGCACGAGCTGCGCAATCCGCTCAACGCGGTGGCGGGATGGGCGCGCATGCTCGAGGGCGGGCAGCTCGGCGCGGAACAGGCTCGGCGGGCCGTCCAGGTCATCCTTCGCAACACCGCGGCGCAGACCCGTCTGCTCGACGACCTCCTCGACCTCAGAGCGGCGGAGAGCGGGAAGATCGAGCTCGTTCGCCAGCCCGTCGATCTCCGCCAGCTCATGGCGGCCGCCCTCGACGACATCCGTCCCATGGCAGAGGCCAAGGACATCCGCCTCCACGACGCCCTCGCGACGCTGGAGGCTCCCGTGAGCGGCGACCCGGGACGGCTCCAGCAGGTGCTGGGCAGTCTCCTCGGCAACGCGGTCAAGTTCACCCCGCGCGGCGGCGCCATCGAGGTGACGCTGCGGCAAGAGGGATCGCGTGCCGAGATCGTGATCAGCGACTCCGGCGAGGGCATCGCCGCGGATCGACTGCCCCATGTATTCGATCGACCCCCGCCGGGCGAGGGAACGGGACGCTCACCCTCGAATGGACTGGGAGTCGGCCTGGCCCTCGTCAGGCACCTCGTCGAGCTGCACGGAGGCAGCGTGTTCGCGGAGAGCGCAGGCCCCGGTCGAGGCTCGACGTTCGTGGTCGAGCTGTCGCTCGGCGGCGCCTCGGCGCCGGCGCGGCCCATGCTCCTCGAGCAGGCGGCGCCGGCGGCTCCCGCCACCCTTCAGGGTGTGCGGGTCCTTCTCGTGGACGACGATCCGTCGACCATCCACCCCGTCGCGGAAGCGCTGGCCCACGCCGGTGGGGATGTGAGAGGATGCGAGTCGGCCGGCGCCGCCCTGGACCTGCTCGCCGCGTGGCGGCCCGACGTGATCGTGTCGGACATCGAGATGCCGGGCGACGACGGCTACACGTTCGTGCGCACGGTGCGCGCGCTCGCGCCGGAGCAGGGAGGGCGGACTCCGGTCATCGCATTGACCGCGCTCAATCGTACGGAGGACCGGATCCGGAGCCTCTCGGCCGGATTCAACATGCACGTGTCCAAGCCGGTCGATCCCGCGGAGCTCACGGCCATCGTGGCGAGCCTCGCGCGGTTCACGGGGTAGGGAGGGGCGGCGTGGGCCATTCACCGACGAACGAAAGAGGACGAGGCACCATGGACGCGGGATCACCGGGTGAGAGCAGTGCCGACCCCTCCCAGGCCCCCGGCACGCGACGGCCGATCATCGCGATCTTCAACTCCAGCAACGATACGGTGGATCTCCTCCGCACGGTGCTGGAGGCGGAGGGGTTCCATACCGTGGTGGGACACATCCCGGACGTGAAGAGCGGCGAGCTCGATCTGGTTGCCTTCATCGAGCATCACGCGCCGGCGGTGATCGTGTACGACATCTCGCCCCCCTACGAGGCCAACTGGACGTTCCTCCGCCTCGTGCGCAACCTGGAGCCGTTGCAGGCTTGCCGCTTCGTGCTCACCACCACCAACAAGCCCGCCCTCGACAAGCTGGTGGGCGAGACGGACGCGCTCGAGATCATCGGCAAGCCCTACGATCTGCAGCTCGTGGTCCGCGCCGTCCGCGACGCCCTCACCTGAGCCGCGCGCGACGCCATGGACGTGCGCCTGGCCGCGCGCACCGATCTGCCGGGCGTGCTCGCTCTCCTGGACGCGCTCTTCGTCGACGACCTGCCCGAGGCCGACCGCGCGGAGGGCTTCCTCTCCGTGCGCTTCACGCTCTCCGAGCTCGAAGACATCGTGACGGCCGGCGGCATCGTGATCGCGATCGACGAGGGGCGGGTGGTGGGCGCTCTCTGCGCGGAGCCGTGGAAGCGGGGAGGGGGCGCCGGTGTCATCGGCGCCATGTCTCGAGCGATCGAGCGCGCATGCTTCGAGGAGCGCCCGCTCGCCTCGCGCCGGATCCTGATCTACGGCCCCGTGGCCATCGCGCCGAGCCATCGCGGACGCCACCTCCTGCGCCGGCTCTACGAGGCCTTGCTGCGCTTCGGCGCCGGGCGCTGGGAGATCGGCATCGCGTTCGTCGCCCACGCCAATCCCCACTCCATGCGCGCGCACGTGGACGCGCTGGGCATGGTCCGCGCTGCGGAATTCGAGAACGCCGGTCACGGCTATGCGTTGCTGGCGTTTCCATTTCCGACAGAGACGGGTCGCCCTGGCACATAGTCACCGCGGCACACTCTCTGGCGAGCCGCGGGCGCAGCACGACGAACCGGCAGTCGAGCTCGTCCGGCTCCCTCCGCCACTCGTCGACCCACGCGGCGGGGACAATGTCGTCCAGGATGGGGATGAATCCACCCGCGACGAGATTGCGCGCGGTCTGCGCCGCGCTCGTACGCGCGATGCGATACTGCCGGTCGACCTCGTCGCTCCAGTGATGGGGCGAGGCGTAGCCTCCCTTGACCATCTTCCGGAGGAAGTCGACCTGGATGTGGGCGGCGTGCTCGAGCCGCGAGGCGAGGCTCTCCGCCACGGTGGATTTGCCCGAGGCCGGCGCGCCGGTGAGCACGATGACCATCACAGGCCGCCATTGTAGCCGAGCCGCGCGGGGAGCCGGGGCGATGTCCGACGGTGCTATAGTCTCCCGGTGACTCCGATCGCTCCGCCTCGATCCTCCCACGCGCGTCGCCCTCGCCGAGGCCGCCCGTGACCGCGTCCTGGCGCCTCGGCTTCGACATCGGCGGCACCTTCACGGACTTCGTGCTGCAGGAAGTGGCCACCGGCGCGGTCTTCGTGGGCAAGGAGCTGACCACCCCGCGCGATCCCTCCGAAGGCGTGGTGCGCG
>Ga0075435_100001308_pt1 | contig 15983 bp, 9 predicted proteins | sample RhiMethybrSRZTD4_FD_75302 | JGI IMG/M metagenome (GOLD analysis project Ga0075435, IMG submission 75302) | Populus rhizosphere microbial communities from Tennessee, USA - Rhizosphere MetaG P. TD hybrid SRZTD4 | ecosystem: Host-associated > Plants > Roots > Rhizosphere > Soil | place: USA...
CCTCGCGCGGGACGATCGTCCGGGGCGTGACGGTTGGCCACAACGGATCGACGCGCGAGCTGCGCGCGCCGGTGACGATCGCCGCGGACGGCCGCCGATCCACGCTCGCATTTGGCCTGGGGCTCGCGCATCATCCGAAGCGTCCGCGGCGATGGGCCGTCGGCGCGTATTTCGCCGATGTCGCGCTGCGGCCGCCCACGATGCGGTCGTCCCCGAACGCGCTCGGCGAGATGCATGTCCGCCGCGGCCGCTACATCGGCGTGGCGCCGGTGCCCGGCGGTCTTACCAATGTCTGTCTCGTCAAACCGTCGGCGCCCGGCGATGCGGAGCTGCGCGATCCGGCCGCGCTGCTGCGTCGCGAGCTCGATCGTGATCCGCTGCTGCGGGAGCGCTTTGCGGACGCTCGTCTGGTCGATGCGCCGGCGGTTCTCGGTCCGCTTGCCGTCGACGCCGAGCGCCGCAGTATTCCCGGACTGCTGCTCGCCGGCGACGCCGCGGGCTTCATCGATCCGATGACCGGCGACGGCCTGCGCTTCGCGATTCGCGGCGGTGAGCTCGCGGCGATCGCCGCGCTCGAAGCGCTCGAGCACGGCTGGCCGGCGCTCCACGCGCGTCACGCCGCGCGCCGCGCGCGCGAGTTCAACGCGAAGTGGCGGTTCAATCGAACACTCCGCACCCTCGTCGCCTCGCCCACCGGCATCAGCGCCGCCGCCATCGGCGCACGCCTCGCGCCCGCTGTCCTCCGAGCCATCGTCTCGCGCGCCGGGGATTGCGAGCTGGCCGCTGCGCTGGCGTAACCAGCGCGACATCCCGATTAACCGCGGAGACCGCAGAGCACGCAGAGACGCCAGTTACGCCGGTTCCTCCGGTGTACTCCTTTCTTCGTGATAGATAATTCCCTGCGCTTTCCGTGTGCTCCGCGGTTCGACGTGACGTCGCTGATCATTCTCCTCATCGTCTTCGGCTTCATGCTCGCGGAGGCGCGGCGAGCGGCGCGCAACGAGGCGATCCAGCGCGCGCGCGGCGGGGTCGAACCGCCGGGCGACGTATATAAGATGATGCGCGTCGTCTACCCGGGCGCGTTCCTCGCGATGTGCATCGAGGGTGCGTGGCGCGGGATGGCGTCGGGATCGATCGCGCTGACGGGCGGGATCGTGTTCGCGCTCGCGAAGGCGCTCAAATGGTGGGCGATTGTGACCCTCGGCCCCTTCTGGACCTTCCGCGTCATCGTCATTCCCAAGGCGCCGCGGGTTGTAAACGGACCCTATCGGTGGCTGAACCATCCGAACTATGTCGGCGTGGCAGGTGAATTCCTCGGCGTCGCGCTGATGACGCGCGCCTGGGGTGCGGCGGCGGTGACGCTGATCGTCTGGACCGCGCTCCTGCTGAAGCGAATCGAAGTCGAGACCAGCGCGCTGGCGGGCCGTCTAAAGTAGCGGGACGCGACGTGCACGCTCTGCGGCACTTCGCTTGCAGCCGGTCAGCCGTGGCGGACCGATCCGACGTAAACTGTTAAAAAACGGTCAGATATAATACGAATCGCGATGAAGTTCCGACGCCTCGTGTTGGACCGGCGCTTCACGATCCCTCTTACCAGCGCCGCGCTCGTTTTCCTCGCTCTTCGTACGTTCGGAACGGCTCAGTCGTCGCGGCGTTCGGCGTCTCCGACCCAGGGGGTCGTCCGCGCGCTCAATGAGGGGCGCTACGACGAGGTCGACTCACTCGTCGAAAAGCTCGATGGGCGCGACCCCGCCGCCGCCGCACTGAAGGCGCGCGCGGCGATTGCGCGCGGCCGTTACGCCGATGCGGAAGCGGCGCTGCGTCCGGTGGCGGCGCGGGCGCCGACGAGCGAAGCGGCGCTCGAACTCGGACTGCTGCAGCAGATGCTCGGCCACGCCGACGCGGCCGCGCCGGTGCTCGAGAAGGTCGCTGCGCTCGCCGAGACGAGCAACGACGCGAACGAGCTGGCGCGTGGCGCGCGAGCGCTCCGCGGCCTCGGCCGCTATCGCGAAGCGAACGCAGCGTATCGCGACGCGGCGGCCGCGTCGCCGAACGATGCCGCGATCAACACCGCGTGGGGCGATCTCTTCCGCGAAAAATTCCAGAGCGGCGAAGCGCTGAAGTCGTATCAGATCGCCCTGCAGTCCGACGCGACGTGGGTCGCGGCGCTGATGGGATCGGCGCGCACGCTCGCCGACGAGAACCCGCCGCAGGCGGTCGCGCTGGCGAAGCGCGCGCTCGACATCAACGGATCATCCGTCGACGCGTACGTGTTCCTCGCCGAGCAGGCGGCCGATGCGGATCACAACGACGAAGCGCGTGAGTCGCTGAAGAAGGCGCTCGCGGTCAACCCGAACAGCCTCGACGCACACGCTCTCGTCGCGGCGCTCGCGTATCTCGAGGACAAACAGGCCGACTTCGAGGCCGAAGTCGAGAAGACGCTGGCCATCGCGCCGAACTACGGCGATGTCTATGGGATCGCCGGCGAACGCGCCGCGCACGCCTATCGCTTCGACGAAGCCGTCGTGCTGACGCGTCGTGCGCTCGCGCTCGATCCAAAGAACCCGCGCACGCTCGCGAATCTCGGCATCCAGCTGTTGCGCACGGGCGACGAAGAAACGGCGCGCCAGGTGCTCGAGGCGTCGTGGAAGATCGACGACTACGACGCTGTGACGAAGAACCTGCTCGACATGCTCGACAAGGTCGACACGTTCGTTACCATCCGCGACGGCGACCTCATCGTCCGCATGGCCAAGGACGAGGCGCCGGTGCTGCAGGAGTACGCGGTGCCGCTCGCGCACGAGGCGCTCCGCACGTTGTCGGCGAAGTACGAGTTCTCGCCGCGGGGACCGATCCTCATCGAGATCTTCCCGCGCCACGACGACTTCGCCGTTCGCACGCTCGGTCTGCCCGGGATGATCGGCGCGCTCGGCGCGTGCTTCGGGCGCGTCGTCACGATGGACTCGCCGAAAGCGCGGCCCGGCGAGTTCCAGTGGGAAGCGACGCTCTGGCACGAGCTCACTCACGTCATCACGCTGCAGATGTCGAACCAGCGGCTGCCGCGGTGGTTGAGCGAAGGGATCTCGACCTACGAGGAGAAGAAGGCGCGGCCCGAGTGGGCACGCCAGATGGACGTCGAGTTCGCCGGGATGCTCGATCGCAACGAGACCATCGCGCTGACGGATCTCAATGCCGCGTTCCAGAATCCGAAGCTGATCTCCATCGCCTATTACGAAGCTTCGCTCCTCGTCGATCACATCGTCCAGACGTACGGCGACGCCGGGCTCCGCCGCCTGGTGCGGAGCTTCAGTCAGGGATTCGACTCCGAGACGGCGTTCAAGACGACGCTGAACACCGATTTCGCGGGGATGCAGGACGGCTTCGACAAGACACTCGACAAGATGTTCGCGAGCCTGAAAGGGGTCGTGAATCCGCCGAAGGACGTCGACCTCTCGCGGATGCCGCTCGAGGATCTGCGGAAGCTCGCCTCGGAAAATCCGCGGAGCTATCCGGTGCAGCTGTTCCTCGGACACAAGCTGCGGCAATCGGGGCAGGTCGACGAAGCCGTGCAGGCATTCGAGCGCGCCGCCGCGCTCCTGCCGATCGCTCAGGGCAAAGACAGCCCGCACTGGCAGCTGGCCGAGATCGCGCTCGAGAAGAACGACCGCATGCGCGCGACGACGGAGCTGCAGGCGCTCGTTGCCGTGGACTTCGACAACATCGAGGCCGCGCGCAAGCTCGCAGGTCTGCTGCGGCAGACCGGCGTCGAGGACCCGGCCAAGCTCCGGCCGGTATACGAGCGCATCGCCGCCGTCGATCCGTTCGATGCGGAGGCGCACGCCACGCTCGGCCGTCTCGCCATGCAGCGCAACGAGCCGGATGTTGCGGCGCGCGAGTTCCGGACCGTCATCGCGCTCGCGCCGGTCGATCGCGCCGCCGCGTACACGGATCTCGCCGAGAGCTACTGGAAGAGCGGCAAGAAGGCCGAAGCCAAACGTCAGACGCTCGCCGCGCTCGAAATCGCGCCCTCGTACGAGCGCGCGCAGGAGCTGTTGTTGAAGCTGGTGGATCAACGGCAATGAGCGGGACCATTGCGGATTGCGGATTGCGGATTGCGGATTTATTGCGGATTACAATCCTCAATAAATCCGCATTCCGCATTCCGCAATCCGCAATACTCGCGGCGGCGGCTGCGTTGCTCACGCTCGTGCCGGCTGTGCCGCCTCACGACGCCGCCGCTCAGCTACCGTCGACGGCCGACGATCGCTTTGCGGGGCTGCAGTGGCGCTTCGTCCGCATCAAATATCACTTCATCACCGAAGGGACGCGGATGGCGCAGGACTTCTACGGCGAGCCGTGGTACATCGACGCCCCGGCCGCCGAGCAGAACCTGTCGCGGCGGGTGAAGACGGCGACGGCGATTCACGTCGAGGATCCGATTGTGATGCCGCTCGACGATCCCCGCCTGTTCCAGCATCCGTGGATCTACTTCGTCGAGCCGGGCAACCTCAAGTTCGCCGAGAGCGATCTGCCGATCCTGCGCGAATTCCTGCTGCGGGGCGGCACGGCGTACTTCGACGACTTCCACGGGCCGTTCGAGTGGGACGTGTTCTCGCGCGAGATGAAGCGCGTGTTCCCGGATCGCGAGATCGTCGAAGTGCCGAAGGACCACCCGGTGTTCAGCTGCTTCTACAAGATCGACAGCTACCCGCAGGTCGCGGGGCTCGGATCGTTTCTCGCGGGCCGCTCGTGGGAGAAGGGCGGGTTCGTGCCGCATCTGCGCACGATCCTCGACGACAACGGCCGCATGATGCTCTTCATCAACTGGAACACGGACATGGGTGACGGCTGGGAGTGGTCGAACGCCGAGGAGTACCCGGGCTACATCAAGTTCACGGCGATGGCGTATCGGATGGCCATCAACGAGATCGTTTACGCCCTCACGCATTAAGGACGACACATGGATTCGTCGGTCGCGACCGTCAGCGCCGAGAAAGTCGCCGACGGCAGACAACGTCTTCTCAACGAGCTGCGCAAGGTCATCGTCGGTCAGGACGAGGTCGTCGAGCAGGTGCTCATTGCGCTGTTCACCGGCGGCCACTGTCTCATCACCGGCGTGCCCGGCCTCGCGAAGACGCTCCTCATCAAGACGCTGGCCGACATCCTCGATCTGGAGTTCAAGCGCATCCAGTTCACGCCCGACCTGATGCCGTCCGACATCACCGGCACGGAAATCCTCGACGAGGAGCAGGGCACGCGCCGGCTGCGGTTCGTGAAGGGTCCGATCTTCGCGCAGATCATCCTCGCCGACGAGATCAACCGCACGCCGCCGAAGACGCAGGCGGCGCTGCTCGAGGCGATGCAGGAATACCACGTTACCGCCGCGGGCCGGACGTATCCGCTCGACCGGCCGTTCTTCGTCCTCGCCACGCAGAATCCCATCGAGCTCGAAGGCACGTACCCGCTGCCCGAGGCGCAGCTCGATCGCTTCATGTTCAACGTCGTGATCAGGTACCTCAACGAAGACGACGAGGTGACGGTGGTCACGCAGACGACCGGAGGCGATCGCGAAGCGCCGCAGCGCGTGCTGAGCGGCGCGGACATCCTGCAGTTCCAGGAGATCGCGCGGCAGGTCGTGATTGCCGAGGAGATCGCGCGCTACACCGTGCGCCTCGTCAGCGCGTCGCGACCCGGCCAGGAGGGCGGCCCCGAGTTCGTCGACAAATGGGTGAAGTGGGGCGCCGGCCTCCGCGGCTCGCAGGCCATCGTCCGCGGCGCGAAGGCTCGCGCGCTGATGCACGGCCGCTATCACGTCTCGGTGAAGGACGTGCAGGCGCTCGCGAAGCCGATTCTGCGCCACCGCATCATGACGAACTTCTACGCCGAGTCGGAACGGATCAACTCGGACGCGATCATCGATCGGCTGCTCGAAGCCGTGCCCGTCCCCAAGAGCGGAATGTAGCCATGCCGTGGCCCGCGTACGACCGCCCGTTCCTGGACCCTGCAGTCGTCGCGCGCCTCGGCACGCTCGAGTTGAAGGCGCGCTCGATCGTCGAAGGATTCCTCTCCGGACTTCACCGCAGTCCCTTCAAAGGGTTCAGCGTCGAGTTCGCCGAATACCGCCAGTACATTCCTGGCGACGATCTGTCGACAATCGACTGGAAGGTCTACGCCAGAAGCGATCGGTACTACGTGAAGAAGTTCGAGGAAGAGACGAACCTCGACTGCCACGTGATGATCGACGTCAGCAACTCGATGGCGTACGGTTCGGGCCCGATGACGAAGTTCGAGTACGGCGCGTGCATTGCCGCGTCGCTCGGCTATCTCATGAACCGTCAGCGGGACGCCGTCGGGCTGACGGCGTTCGATGAAAACATCGTGGCGATGCTGCCGGCCAGCTCCCGGCCGGGACATCTGCGCGCGCTGCTGGTCACGCTCGATCGGCTGCGCCCGGGACGTCGGACGGATGTGTCGAAGCCGCTGCATCAGCTCGCCGACTCGCTCGTCAAGCGCGGCATGGTCGTGCTCATCTCCGATCTCCTCGACGATCCCGACGCGGTGATCCGCGGGTTGAAGCACTTCCAGTTCCGCGGCAACGACGTCATCGTCTTTCAGGTGCTGGATCCCGATGAGATCGACTTTCCGTTCGAGCGCGCGACCCGCTTCGAGGATCTCGAGACGACCGAGGAAATCATGGCCGTGCCCGGCGCCGTGCGCGACCACTACCTCAAAGAGATCGGCGGCTTGATCGATCGCTACCGTCGGCAGCTGGGCGCCGCGGGCATCGACTATCAGCTGCTCAGCACGAAGCACCCGCTGGAGCTGGCGCTGCTGTCGTATCTGTCCACACGCTCGAGGGCGCTGTGATCTCGTTTCTGGCTCCGTTGTTCCTCGCGGGCGCGGCCGCAGCCGCCGTCCCGATCGTGCTGCACCTGCTGAAGCGCGAGCCGGAGCCGCGCGTGAAGTTCTCCGCGGTGAAGCTGCTGAAGCGCGCGCCGGTCGAGCACAGCGAACGCCGGCATCTGCGCGAGCTGCTGCTGCTCGCAGCTCGCATCGCGGCGCTGCTGCTCCTCGCGCTGGCGTTCGCGCGTCCGTTCTTCGCGTCCGGCGGCGCGCTCGGCTCGACCGGCGTGACCGTCGTCGCGCTGGACGTGTCCTACAGCATGTCGGCGCCCGGACGATTCGAGCGTGCGAAGCAGCTCGCGAAGGATGCGATCGCGCGCGCGCCGGCCGGCGATCTCGTCGGCGTCGTCACGTTCGACGATTCCGCGCAGATCGTGGCAAAGCCGCTGGCCGATCGCGTGCTCGCGTCTGCGGCGATCGACGAGGCGGCCGTCGGATTCGGCGCGACGAGCTATCGCGGCGCGGTGTCCGCGGCGGCGCAACTGTTGTCCGGTCGCAAGGGCGCAATCGTCGTCGTCACCGACCTTCAGGAGAACGGCTGGGATGCCGGCGACCGCGCGTCCGTTCCCGACAGCGCGCGCATCGAAGTCGCCGACGTAGGCGCTCCGCCCGCGAATCTCGCGGTCATCGCCATGCGCCCGGAATCCGATCGCGTCGTGGCGACCGTCCGCAACACGGGCGCGCGTCCTCGTGACGCGCGCGTGCACCTGGCGATCGACAATCGCCGCGCGGGCGACGCGACGGTGAGCATCGGCGCGAACCAGGTTGCCGAGGTGACGTTCGCCGGCGCGCCGCGCGGGACCGCCGCGCTCGTGTCGGTCGACGATCCTGACGGCCTCCAGGCCGATAACATGCGCTTCGCGGTCCTCGGCGGCACCAGTCAGCCGGGCATCCTCATCGTGTCGGGCAGCGGCGATCTCGGTCGCGAGGGGTTTTACGCGCAGCACGCGCTCGCAGCGGGACCGGCGGCTTCGGCCTACAAAGTCGTGAGCGTCTCGGGCGCGCAGCTGTCGAACTGGACCGACGATCGCTTGGCCGGCACGGCGGCGGTGCTGCTGTTGTCGACGCGCGGCCTCGAGCGGCGCGGACGCGAGGCGCTCGCCGCTTACGCGCGCAACGGTGGCGGCGTGCTCGTCGCGGCCGGTCCCGACATCGACGGCGATGTGATTGCCGACGTGTTCGGCAGCGCATCCACGCTGCACGTCGTCGCCGACACAGGCGCGAAACCCGAGCCGCGCACGCTCGCGCCGGCCGACGCGCGGCATCCGGTGTTTCATACGTTCGGCGGCAACGGCGCGACACTCGCGCTCGTGAATTTCCAACGCGTCTCGCGCGTCGGAGGATCCGCCTGTCAGACGCTCGCGCGCTTCACCACCGGCGAGCCGGCGCTCATCGAGTGCGCCGCGGGTGAAGGTCGCGCGCTCGTCCTCGCGTCGGATCTCGACAACCGCTGGAACGATTTTCCACTGCACGCCACGTTCGTGCCCTTCCTGCACGAGGTCGTGCGGTACCTGGCCAGCGCGCGCGCACACGCGTCCGACTTCGTCGTGGCCGATGCGCCGAACGGCGTCGGACGAAAGCCGGGCATCGCGCTGTGGCAGGAGGCGGGACGGCCGGGGGCCGAGGCGCGCCGGATTGCGATCAACGTCGATCCACGCGAGGCGGAGCCGGCGCGCCTCTCGGTCGAAGAATTCGAGTCGGCGGTGACGCGGTTGAGGGACACGGGAGAAGCGGAAGCGCGAACAGAAGCGCGGCAGCAGGAAGACCGCCAGCATTTGTGGCAATACGCGCTGGCGTTGATGGCGCTGCTGCTCGTCGCTGAAGGCGTGCTGGCGGGCAAGACGGCGTAAGTCGCGGGCCTGAAAGGCCCGCGCCACGGACATGGTGAAGGTCCGCGCCACGACAATGTGAAAGGCCGGGCCGCGACATGGTGGAAGGCCGGGCCACGACATGGTGGAAGGCCGGGCCAAGGTGTGTGGGGCGGCCCTTTCAGGGCCGCCGAGGTTCTTATGCAGCAGGACGACGGAATCAAACATCTCATCATGCGCGTTCGGCGCCGATGGCGGACGCTGCGTGCGTTCCGTGCGTTGACGCGAACGGCGCTCGCCGTGGCGATCGTCGTCGCCGTCGCGCTGTCGTCCGTTCTGTTCATGGCCGGCGCGCCCGGCGTGCTCGCGGCGATTGCGATCGGCGCCCTTCTCGCCGTTGCCGTGGTCATCGCGCTCGGAGTGTGGCCGCTGCGGACGGCGCCGACCGATCGACAGGTCGCGCGGTACATCGAAGAGCGCGATCCTGCGCTCGACGATCGGCTGGTCAGCGCCGTCGATGTTGCCGATCGCAGTGCGCAACCGAACGCCGTTCCGACGGCTCTGACCGGTCCGATGCTGGCGGACGCGTCACGCCGCGCCTCGGACGTCGACATCGACGCGATCGTGCCCCACAGGATCCTTCGGCGCGCAGCGATGTGGGCGACGGCGGCGGCTGCCGCCGTTGCGGTGATCCTGTTCGTCGGACGCAATCAGGCGCGGCAGGCGAAGGACGCGGCGTCGCTGATGCTGTTCCCCGATCGCGTCACACTCGATGTCAAGCCGGGGAGCACGCGAATAAAGGCCGGCACGCCGCTGTCCATCCGCGCGCGCCTCATTGGCAACCGCGCGCCGGTCATCGCGCAATTGCAGATCGCCGACGGCGATCGCTGGCGCGCGTCCGAGATGTCGGGCGACGGTCAGGGCCTGTTTCAGTACACAACCGACGCCGTCAACGCGTCGTTCAAGTACCGCATCGTCGCCGGCGCGGTCACATCTCCGACGTACGACGTGATGGTTGCCCACGCGCCGCGAGTGATGCGCATCGACGTCGACTACGACTACCCGGACGGATTGAATCTGAAGCCGCGGACCGAACAGGACGGCGGCGACATCTACGCGCCCGCCGGTACTGACGTGCGTGTGCACGTGTTCACGGATCGACCCGCGTCGAACGGGCAGATGGCGTTCGGCGACGGCAAGTCGATTGCGCTGATGGCAGATAAGCCCACGGAATTCTCCGCGTCGCTCAAGGTCGTGGCCGACAACTCGTACAGGATCGCGCTCGATGGTCCGGAGGGCGTGTCGAATCCGGGCGAGACCGAGTACTTCGTCCGCACGCTCGAAGATCGTCCGCCGGAAGTACGAATCCTGAAGCCGGCCACCGATCGATCGGTCATGCGCCTCGAGGAGGTCGATATCGACGCGCAGGCCGAGGACGATTACGGCGTGGAACGGCTCGATCTCGTGTACGCCGTGCGCGGAGCCGGCGAGAAGACCGTTCCGCTGGCGATTCCGAAGAACAGCACGACCGTCAACGGTCACCACACGCTGTATCTCGAAGACCTCGACGTGAAGCCGGGCGACTTCGTCTCCTACTACGTTCGCGCGCGCGATCTCACGCGAGGCACGCGTCCGAACGAGGCGCGCAGCGACATCTTCTTTCTCGAGGTGAAGCCGTTCGAGCAGGAGTTCGCGCTCGCGCAGAGCTCGTCGATGGCCGGCGGCGGCGCGACCGGCAACATCGACGATCTCGTCACCGCGCAGAAAGAGATCGTCGTCGCCACGTGGAAGCTCGATCGGCGCGCGCAGAACGCGAAGGGCGCCAAGTCCGATCAGGACATCAGATCGGTCGGCCGCGCCGAGGCGGAACTGAAAACGCGCGTCGAACAGACCTCCAGCTCGTTCCGCGAATCGACGATGCGGAATCCGCGGCAGCGGCCGGCACCGGGGCGCGGACAGTCGCCGCGTGCGGGTGAAACGATGCCGGAGGAAGACGACATGACCGCGGCTGCCGCCGCGATGGCGAAGGCGGCGGCGTCGCTCGACGATCTGAAAACCGCACCGGCGATTCCGCCGGAGATGGAGGCGCTGAACCATCTGCTGAACGCGCAGGCCGCGGTCAAGAAGCGCGAGGTCACGCGCCAGCAGGCCGGCAGCGGCGCAGGCAACAACAACCGCAACTACGACGTATCGGCGCTGTTCGACAAGGAGCTGCAGAAACAGCAGCAGACGAACTACGAAACGAAATCCTCATCCGAGCAGCGCGACGATGCGAAGCAGAGTGCGCTCGACAAGATCCGCGATCTCGCGCGGCGGCAGGACGAGCTGCTGAAGAAACAGGCGGACCTCGCGCGCAAGCGCGAGCAGATGTCCGAGGAGGAGTTGAAGCGCGAGCTCGAGAAGCTGACGCGCGAGCAGTCCGATCTGCGTCAGCGTGCGGAAGATCTCGCGCGCCAGATGGCCGGCGGCCAGCAGAATCAGTCCGGCCAGCAGCAGAACCAGCAGAATCAGCAGGGATCGAAGAGCGGTCAGCAGAACCAGCAGGGGCAGCAGGCGAAATCCGGTCAGCAGGGACAGGGCGGCCAGGAGAGCCAGCAGGGGCAGGCGGGCGGCCAGCAGCAGAGTCAATCGAATCAGGGTGGCGCCAGCGGCGACGCCGGCAAGCGGATGCGCGACGTCTCCGAAGAGATGCGCAACGCGACGAGCGATCTGCGACGGCAGGATCCCAGGCAGGCGACCGCGAGCGCGCAGCGCGCGCTCGAACGTCTGCGCGCGCTCGAGCGGCAGATGCAGTCGGCGGCCCCTGACGAGCGGCGGCGCGCGCTCGGTGAGATGCAGCTCGAAGCGCGGCAGCTCGCGGACGCGCAGCGGCAGATCTCGTCGGAGCTGTCGAAGACCGGGCAGGGCGACGCGTCGAAGGATGCGCTGCGCCGGCTCGCCGGCGAGCAGGAACGGCTGGCGGAACGCGCCCGCCGGCTGCAGGACGGCCTCAAGCAGCAGGCAGCCGGGAAGGATGACAAGGGCGCGGATCCGCGAGACGGCGGGCGTGGCAGCGACGGCGCCGCGAACGACGGCGCGCGTTCGCGCGGCGCCGCGGCCGATGCGGCAAGGGAGCTCGAGCGGCAGCGGCTTGCCGATCGGATGCAGCAGTCGGCGGACGCCGTGCATGCGATCGCCGAACGCGGAGCGGGCGCGCAGCGCGGCAACACCGCGCAGGGGCCGACGCCCGGCGACACACGCGAGCAGGCGAACGCGCAGGACGCGATGGCGCGTCAGCTCGACAAAGTCGCGGACACGCTCGCCTCGGCGAGCGGCGCCAAGGACGCGGAAGCGCGCAAGCTCTCCGATCAACTCTCGCGCGTGCAGGACCAGCGCGACAGGCTGAACGCGCTTGGCCGCGAGATCGACAAGGCGGCGGGCCGCCAGAACGGCGCGACAGGTTCGCAGAGCGCCAGCTCGCAGAAGGCGGCCGGCCAGAGCGGCAAGCCCGGAGAAGGACAGCAGGGCGGCGGCGGCGGAAGCGGCACCGATCTCGCGAAGCTGCGCGAGCAGTACATGCGGCAGCTGCAGGAGACGCGCGATCTGCTCGACCAGCTCGCGCGCGAGGATCAGACCTACACGCAGGGCGGCGCGGGCACGACGTTCGTCGGCCGCGGCATGACGCTGTCCGCGCCGGGCACCGAGGCGTTCAAGCAGGACTTCGCGAAGTGGGACGATTTGAAGCGTCAGGCGACGCAGGCGCTGGACGCCGCCGCGTCATCGATCTCGAAGAAGCTGCAGGCGAAACAGGCGCACGATCGGCTCGCCGCCGGGACCGACGACAAACCGCCGGCTGAATACAAGAATCAGGTCGACAGCTATTTCAAGGCGATCGCGGCGAAGAAAAAACCGTAGCCGACTGTCAGCTGTTTAACAAGGTCGAATGCATTTCGCGTATCCGCTCCCGTGGTGGCTCGCGATCGCGCTGCTCGCGATCATCGCCGGCGCTGCGTACCTCGAATACCGGCGGCCGTTGTCGCCGCTGTCGCGCGCGCAACGCGGAACGCTCGGCGCGCTGCGCGTGATCACGCTCGTCCTGCTCGTGCTGTTTCTGTTCCGTCCGATCGTGATCCTGCCGCCCGGGGGTTCGCGCGATGCGATCGTGCCGGTGCTCGTCGACGTGTCGCGCAGCATGCGTCTCGCGGACGCCGACGGCCAGCCGCGCCTGACGCGCACCACGTCGCTGCTGAAGACGCTGCTGCTGCCGGCCCTCGAGCAGCATTTCCACACCGAGCTCTTCACCGTCGGCGACGGGCTGCGCCCCGGCTCGGCCGATCGCCTGAGCGCCGACGCCCGGCGTACCGATCTCACGGGCGCCCTCTCGGCGATTCGCGAGCGCTATCGCGGCCAGCGCGTCGCGGGGATTGTGCTGATCTCCGACGGAGGCGACACCGGCGGCGCGAGCGGCGCGCGCGGATTGATTGCGGACGGCGGCGCGCCGGTGTTCGCGATCGGCGTCGGATCGCCCGAAGGGCCGCGCGATCGCGAGGTGCTCGGGGTCGTCGCGGGCGATCCGCGGCTCGATCACGCGTCGGTCGATCTTCACGTATCGGCAATCAGCACCGGATTCGGCCGCACGCCGTTTCAGCTGCGTGTGCTCGCGAACGGTCAGCTGATCGACAGCCGGCGCATCGTGCCGCCGGCCGATGGTTCGCCGCTCGACGAGGTGTTCACGGTCTCGCCCGATCCGTTGAACGCCACGGTGTACTCGGCGGAAATTCCGGTCGACGAATCCGAGGCGGTGGTCGAGAACAACTCGCGCGCGCTGCTCGTCAGTCCGGCCGGACGCAAACGCCGCCTGCTCGTCCTCGAGGGCGCGCCCGGCTTCGAGCACAGCTTCATGAAACGCGCGCTCGCGGCGGACCCGGGTCTCGAACTCGACGCGGTGACGCGGAAAGGACGCAACGCCGACAACCAGGACACGTTCTTCGTGCAGGCCGGCGCCGGCCGATCCGCGGCGCTGACGACCGGATTTTCCGCGCGCCGTCAGGATCTGTACTTCTACGACGCGCTCGTGATCGCGAACATCGAAGGCGACTACTTCACGCGCGCGCAGCTTCAGATGGCCGCGGACTTCGTCGGCGAACGCGGCGGTGGTCTGCTCGTGATGGGCGGCCGCTCGTTCGCGCAGCGCAGTCTTGCGGGAACGCCGCTCGAGGAAGTGCTGCCGGTCGAACTGAACGATCGGCGCGGAGGGCTCGTGCGTACGTCGCTCGCGTCCGGCGCGCTGCCCGCGCACAACAAAGTGACGCTCACCGCCGAGGGCGAGACGCATCCCATCATGCGAATCGGCGGGTCGATCGACGAGACGCGCAAGATCTGGGCTGCGCTGCCGCCGCTCGCCGCGAGCGCGACCGTCGGCGGTCCCCGGCCGGGCGCGACGCTGCTTGCGCTGACCACGGCGCCCGGCGGCGGAATCTTTCCGGTCGCCGCGGTGCAGCGCTACGGCCAGGGTCGATCGATGATCTTCGCCGGTGAAGCCTCCTGGCACTGGAAGATGATGGTCGCGTCGTCCGATCGCAGCTATGAGTTCTTCTGGCGTCAGGCGGCGAGATGGCTCGCATCGCCCGCACCGGATCCGGTGGCCATCACGATCCCCGACGGCGTCGAGCCTGGAGATTCGCTGTCGATCGACGTCGACGCGCGCGACGCGTCGTTTGCGCCGGTTCCCGATGCCATCGTCGACGCGACGCTGACCGCGCCCGGCGGCGATCCGCAGCCGTTGAAGCTGCGTCACGTCGACGCGACGAGCGGGCGTTTTGCCGCCGCCGTGCGGCCGGAGCAGACCGGGTTGTACCGCTTCCATGCCGAAGCGCGCCGCGGTCCGACCTCGCTCGGCACGGCCGACAGATGGATGTACGTCGGTGGTGCCGATCGCGAGTTCGCGGATCCCAGATTGAACGAAGCGTTCCTCCGCCGCGTCGCGAGAAGTTCAGGTGGACGGTACGTCAGCGCCGACGAAGCGTTCCGCGTGGTGCCGTGGCTGCAGTCCACCGTCCCGCAGAACGCCGCACCGGAGCGCCGCGATTTGTGGCATCAGCCGTGGGCGTTCGCGCTCATCGTGATTCTGCTGTCGGCCGAGTGGATCCTGCGGCGCCGTTGGGGTCTCCGGTGAAAAACGTCAGACAGATTCTCGCCGTCACGCTGCTGATCGCGGGCCTCGGCGTCCCCGCATACGCCGGCGATCAGTACGCGCTCGTCGTGAGCGGGGCGTCCGGAGGAGATGTCTACGCGCAGAAGTACGCGCGCTGGAACGCGACGTTTGTCTCGACGCTTCGCGAGAAATTCGGTTACCCGCCGGAGCGCGTCGTGGTGCTCTCGGAAACTGAAAGCGAAGGCGTGAAGAAGTCGACGCGCGAGAACGTGCGCAGCGCGCTCGGCGATCTTCGCACGCGTCTCACGAAAGACGATCAGCTGCTGGTGCTGCTCATCGGCCACGGCACACCCGTCGACGGTCCCGGCGGCGAGGACGCCAAATTCAATCTCGTCGGGCCGGACATGAGCGCCACCGAGTGGGCCGAACTCCTGAAGCCGATCGCGGGCCGGCTCGTTTTCGTGAACACGACCGGCGCGAGCTTTCCATTCCTCCACAAGCTCGCCGGCCGCGGGCGAATCGTTCTCACGGCGACCGATTCGTCGGCGCAGCAATTCGAAACCGTGTTCGCCGAGTACTTCATCAACGCGTTCGACGATCCGGCGGCCGACGTCGACAAGAACGGACGCGTGTCGGTGTGGGAAGCGTTCGCGTTCGCGAGCGCCGGCGTTCATCAGTCGTTCGAGCAGAAAGGGCAGCTGCCGACCGAACGGCCGCTGCTCGACGACACCGGCGCAGGGATAGGCCGCGAGGCACAGAATCCCGGCGCGGACGGCGCAATCGCGCGCGCCACGTACCTCGCGCCGGATCCCGCGTCCGCGATGCCCGCGAACACCGCGATCGGCGTGCTCACGAAACGCCGCGCGGAGCTGGAATCCGAGCTCGAGCAGCTGAAAGCGCGCAAGGATACGATGCCGCCCGACCAGTACCAGGCGGAGCTCGAACGCCTCCTCCTCGAAATCGCGAGGATCGATCAACAGATCCGATCGAAAAGCTGAAAGCCGCGAACGGCGGTGCCACGGGTGCCCGCGGTGCTATCGGTGCCCACGGTGCTTGGTGCCAGGGTGCTGTCGTTGACGCGCGGCTCGCCCGAAAGGCTCGCCCTGCGAGTGCGTTTTCCATTTTGATGTAGCGCGGGG
>Ga0075435_100001312_pt1 | contig 15970 bp, 16 predicted proteins | sample RhiMethybrSRZTD4_FD_75302 | JGI IMG/M metagenome (GOLD analysis project Ga0075435, IMG submission 75302) | Populus rhizosphere microbial communities from Tennessee, USA - Rhizosphere MetaG P. TD hybrid SRZTD4 | ecosystem: Host-associated > Plants > Roots > Rhizosphere > Soil | place: USA...
GGGTCGAAGAAGTGCAGGCGGTCCGTGTCGATCGCGAGCTCGATCCGCTCGCGCTCCGACGCAGCTGTGTCGCGGTCGAGCCGGGCGACCCACGCGCTGCCCTTGACCTCGGCGGCATCCTCGCCGACCGCGGCCCTCACGTCCTCGCCCGCGATCATCTTCGCGCCGGGATCGAAGTGGACGAAGACCTCGGCTCCCATGTCCTCGCGGATGTCGACGGTTGCGCTCAGCGGCTCGCCGCCGCCGAACCTCGCGTCCTCGATGTCCTCGGGCCGGACGCCGAGGATCAACCGACGCCCCTCGAAACCGGGCAGCCCCGGTCGTGACGACAGGACGCCCTCACCGACGGGCAGGGCCGTCTCGCCGAACTTCGCGACGAGGCCGCCGTTCGAGCGCGCCAGGTCTGCCCCGACGAGGTTCATCGCGGGCGACCCGATGAACTCGGCGACGAACAGGTTGCGCGGACGGTCGTAGAGCTCCTGCGGCTTCGCAACCTGCTGGAGGACGCCGTCGCGCATGATGGCGACGCGGTCGCCGAGCGTCATCGCCTCGACCTGGTCGTGCGTGACGTAGATCGTCGTCACGCCGAGCTCGCGCTGAAGGCGGGCGATCTCCGCGCGCATCTCCACGCGCAACTTCGCGTCGAGGTTCGAAAGCGGCTCGTCCATCAGGAACGCCTTCGGCTCGCGCACGATCGCGCGGCCCATCGCCACGCGCTGCCGCTGCCCGCCCGAGAGCGTGCGCGGCTTCTTCGGCAGCACCTCTGCGAGACCCAGCGTCGTGGCCGTGCTCCTGACGCGGTCGCCGCGGCGCTCGCGCTTCATCCCGCGCAGCTTCAGCCCGAAGGCCATGTTGTCGAACGCGCTCATGTGCGGATAGAGCGCGTAGTTCTGGAAGATCATCGCGATGTCGCGGTCTTTCGGTGGGAGCTTGTTGACGATCTCCCCGTCGATCAGCACGCGGCCGCTGCTGATCGGCTCGAGGCCGGCGACCATCCGGAGCGCGCTCGTCTTGCCGCAGCCGCTCGGGCCGACGAGGACGACGAATTCCCCGTCCTCGATCTCCAGATCGAGGTCCGACACGGCCCGGGTCCCGTCCCCGTAGACCTTCGTCAGCTGCTCGAGCGTGATCTCGGCCATCTCGGCGACGGCATCGTATTAGGCGCGGGCTTTAGCTCGCGCGGCACGTCATTCGGAAAACACATCGCGTAGGATCCGCGACTGGTGGAGGCCGCGGCAGTCCCTCGGCCGAGAGGGAGGCGCTGGACGAATGTCTTCGAGCGCCCGGGCGTCCTTGCGTCCGTGCTCATCTCGCCGGCGGTCATCTTCGTCACCGTGCTCGTCGCCGGCCCGCTCGCGCTCGCGATCTGGCTGAGCTTCACGAACGCGACGACCGGCCTGCACGGGAAGTGGGTCGGGCTCGACAACTTCAGGCACGAGTGGAGCAACCCCGCATTCCAGCACGCGGTCTGGCACACGTTCCTCTTCACCGTCATCTCGCAGGCGATCGTGCTGGTGGGCGCCGGGCTGATCGCCCACGCGATGCTGCGGAACTTCAAGGGCAAGTGGGTCCTCCGCTTCCTGATCCTGCTGCCCTGGGCGGCGCCGATCGCGCTCAGCCTGATGGCGTGGAAGTGGATCTTCGACCCGGCCTACTCGATCCTGACGTGGACGCTCCAGCACCTGCACCTCGTCAGTCAGGTGTCGCCGCCCGTCTGGCTCGGCCAGTCGACCTATGCGACGGCGGCCGTGATCGTCGTGCAGGCCTGGCGCATCCTGCCGTTCGCCGTCGTTATCTTCATCGCCGGGCTGGCGTCGATCCCGAAGGAGGTGGACGACGCCGCCGCCATCGACGGCGCGACGGGCTTCCGCAAGTTCTGGTCGGTCACGCTGCCGTTGCAGCTGCCGATCGCCACGGTCGCACTGCTGTTCGGAATCGTCTTCACGGCGACGGACATGGCCGTCGTCTACATCCTCACCCAGGGCGGGCCGCCGCCGTCGTTCAGCACCGAGCAGGTGACGACGTGGTCGTACAAGACGGCGATCGAGTCGGGCTCGCTCGGCCCGGGGGCGTCGATCTCGCTGGCGCTGCTCCCCGTGCTGGCGGTGGTGAGCGTCGTGATGCTGCTCTTCGCCCGCCGGGCGGAGGTCACGTGAAGGAAAAGGGCCTCTCGTACCTGATCGTCGGCCCCTTCGCGATCGTGCTCGCGTTCCCGTTCTACGTGATGGTGATCACGGCGTTCAAGGACCAGACGGAGTTCTACAACCCGGCGATCAACCCCTACTGGTTCGGCAAGAACAGCCCGACGTTCGCGAACGCGTCGTTCCTCTTCCATCACACGCCGTATCTGACGTGGCTGAAGAACACTTGCATCGTCGGGCTCTGCGTCGTCGCGATCACGCTGGTGCTGGCGGTCCCGGCCGGCTACGCGCTCGCACGGCTTGCCGGGCGCGTGGGCCAGAGCCTCGGCGTCGGCATCTTCCTCACGTATCTGATCCCGCCGACGCTCCTGTTCATCCCGTTCTTCGCCGTGATCAAGCAGGCGCACCTGACCGACTCGATCTGGTCGCTCGTGCTCGTCTATCCGTCGTTCACGGTGCCCTTCTCGACGTGGCTGCTGATGGGGTTCTTCAAGACGATCCCGCAGGAGCTGGAAGACGCCGCGCGCGTCGACGGGGCGTCGCGCCTCAAGACGCTCGTGCGTGTGGTCTTCCCGATCTCGATCCCGGGGATCCTCACGGTCGTGATCTTCTCGTTCTCCCTCGTCGTGAACGAGTTCGTCTACGCCTTCACGTTCATCTCGCCGTCGGCGCACAAGATGGTGTCGACCGGCGTCTACACCGATCTCATCCGCGGGGACCTACCTGACTGGGGCGCGATCATGGTCGCCGCACTCATCCCGAGCATCCCGCTAGCGCTCCTCTACAACACGTTTCTCGACCGGTTCATTGCGGGATTTACCGGTGGGGCATTCCGCTAGGAGGTAGCGGCAGAAAGGAGGATCGATGGCAAGTTCCGACGATCCGAGTCATCGCGAAGGGAGGTACGACCGACGGGAGCTGCTACGGCGTGCGGGCGCGGGGGCGGTAACGGTCGGCGTTGCGGGCTCGGGCTTCGGCCAGGCGTTCTACGGACCGCTGAGGTTCAAGGGGCGCTGGCTCAAGGGCGATCTCTCGCTGATCACGTGGGCGCACTTCGTCCCGGCGTTCGACGACTGGCTCGACAAGACGTGGGCGCCGCAGTGGGGGCAGCAGAACGACGTCCAGGTGAAGGTCGACCACATCAACAACACGCTACTGCCGGCGCGCGCGCAGGCGGAGGTGGCGGCGAAGAGCGGGCACGACATCTTCTTCGACCTGGCGCCGCGTCCTCAGTACGAGGACAACGTCATCGACCACAACGAGATCGTCCAGCAGGTCCAGCACAAGGTCGGCAAGATCGGGCGGATCGCGCACAAGGCGACGTACAACCCGAAGACGAAGAAGTACTTCGCCTTTTCGGACAACTACGTCCCGGACCCCGTCGTCTGGCGGCACGACATCTGGAACGGCATCGGCATGTCGCCGAACACGTGGGACAGCGTCCGCAGGGCGGCGCCGAAGCTGAAGGGTGTCGGCCATCCGGTGGGGATCGGCCAGTCGGCGGAGCTCGATTCGAACATGGCGCTCTGCTCGTTCCTGATGTGCTTCGGCTCGTTCGTCCAGAACGCGCACCACCAGGTCACGATCAAGAACAAGCACACGGTCGAGGCGCTCAAGTTCATGGCCGACATCTACCAGCGCGGGGAGACCGACGAGATCTTCGGGTGGGATCCCTCCGGGAACAACAACTTCCTCTACTCGGGGAAGGGCTCGATGATCTTCAACGCGATCTCGGCGACACGCACGCCGGAGGACCGCGGCCTCCCGTTTGCGAACGACCTCTGGATCTGGCCGATCCCGAAGGGGCCGCACGGCCGGCTCGGCTACCAGCACGTCATGGGGTGCTGGTGGGTCTGGAAGTTCGCTGCGAACAAGGCGGGGGCGAAGAAGTTCCTCGCCGACCTCGAGATCCACTACAAGGACGCGTTCCTGGCCTCGAAGTTCTACAACTTCCCCAGCTTCCCGGGAGCGTTCTCCTTCAAGCAGATCCGGAAGGCGGTCGCGCAGGACAGGCACAGGCCGCTCGGCAAGTACGGCGTCTTGACGACGATCGCCCAGCGGTACACGACGAACCCTGGACATCCCGGCTACGCCAACGCGGCATTCGGCGAGATGTTCAGCAAGTTCATGATCCCGCAGATGTTCGCTCAGGTCTCGCAGAAGAAGATGACCGCGCAGGACGCGGTCAACGCAGCCGACCGCGAGATCCGCGGCATCTACACGAAGTGGCGCAAGCTCGGCAAGATTTGAGCTGACGCTCAAATGGGGTCTGACCCCTCTCGGGGTCAGACCCCAGGTTTTGGACGGCGCTTCGCGCTGAACGCGGGCGAGCCGAGCCCGCCCGCTCTTTGTCGGTCGGCGACCGTTCTCTTCCGTGCGGCTCGGCCATGCTTCGCGTGGCCGACTCGCATCGGTTCGCCTCCGCGTAAGCCCGCTTCGCCTGGCTTACGCTCCGGCCCTGGTCGACGCGCACTGCGAGCGTTTCTTTAGGGTTGGCGGATGCCGTCTGATCCGCATCGCTGGCGGATCCTCGCCGTCGTCGCGACGGCGTTCTTCATGACGATCCTCGACGTCTCGATCGTCAACGTCGCGCTTCCGTCGATCGCGAAGGACCTGAACTTCTCGCAGGAGAACCTGCAGTGGGTCATCACCGCCTACGCGATCGCGTTCGGCGGCTTCCTGCTGTTGGGCGGGCGCGCGGCCGACCTGCTCGGGCGCCGCCGCGTGTTCATCGTCGGCGTCGTGGTGTTCACGATCGCCTCGCTCGTCTGCGGCCTCGCGCAGAGCGAGGGGATGCTGATCGCGTCCCGCGCGGTGCAGGGCTTCGGCGGAGCGATCATCTCGCCCGCGGCGCTCTCGATCGTCATGACCAGCTTCGAGGAGGGCCCCGAGCGCAACAAGGCTCTCGGCGTGTGGGGCGCGCTCGGCGGCAGCGGCGCGGCGGTCGGCGTCCTCGCCGGCGGCATCCTGACGGACTACCTCAGCTGGCGCTGGATCTTCTTCGTCAACGTCCCCGTCGGCGCGCTCGTGCTGCTGCTGACGCCGCGCATCGTCCCGGAGAGCCGCCGCGACACCACGGGACGCCAGTACGACGCGCTCGGCGCAGTGCTCGTCAGCGCCGGGCTCGCGCTGCTCGTGTATGCGATCTCCCAGGCCCCGAAAGAGGGGTGGGGCTCTGCGCGCACGATTCTGCTGCTGATCGTGTCGGGCGCGCTCCTCGTCGGCTTCCTCGTGAACGAGCGGCGTGCGAACGACCCATTGATGCCGTTCCACATCTTCCGCGTGCGCACCGTTGCAGGAGCGAACGCCGTCGGCTTCCTGCTCGGGGCGGTGATCTTCGCCAACTTCTTCCTGCTCACCCTGTACGTCCAGGACGTGCTCCACTACTCGCCGCTCAAGACGGGCTTCACCTTCATCGCCACGGCCGGTACCGCCGTGCTGGCGGCCGGCGTAGCGCAGGCGCTGACGACGAGGTTCGGTGCGAAGCCCATCATCGTCATCGGGCTCGCACTGCTGACCGCGGCGATGGTCTGGTACTCCCAGATCCCGGTGAACGGGAAGTTCGCGTCGGACCTTCTGCCCGGCTACCTGATGGTCGGCGTCGGGATCGCATTCGCATTCGTCCCCGTGTCGATCGCCGCGCTCGCGGGCGTCGCCGAGCGCGAGGCGGGGCTCGCGTCCGGCCTCATCAACACTTCCCAGCAGATCGGGGGAGCGATCGGCACCGCCGTCGCGTCGACGGTGTTCGCGAGCCACTTCAAGGCGCTCGTGAAGGCAGGCCGCTCGGTCCCGGACGCCCTCACACACGGCTACGGTTACGCGTTCTGGGCGCTTGCGTTCTTCGGCGTGGCCGCGATCATTGCCGCGGTGACGCTGATCAGGCGCGAGGAGATGGCCAAGACGCCGGCGACCGCGCCGATCGCCTAGCCGGTAGCCCTACACCTTCGCGAGCAGCGCTTCCGACACCGACTCGTGCACCCTGAAGTGTCGGTCGAGGCCGGAGATCTCGAGCGCCCGCCGAGTCTCGAGCCCGGGCGCAGCGAGCAGGAATGCCCCCCGGTTGCCGAGTCGCGACCGCGACTCGATCAGCACGCCGAGCGCCGTCGAGTCGATGAACTCGACCTCACTGAGGTCGACGACGACGCGTGCCGGGGAGGCCGCGCACGCGTCGGTCAGCGCCTGGCGCACCTGCTGGGCGTTGTAGAGATCGAGCTCGCCGCCGAGCTTCACCACGCATGCGTCGCCGTGCTGCTCGACTCCGAGCACCGGATCCTTCCGCAGCCCGTCAGAGTCCGACAACTGCCCTCCCGACGAATACCTCGAGTTGTCCCAGCGCCCGCAGCGGGGTCACGGCGGCTCTGGCGCGGGAGCATTAGACCAGTTTGCGCCAACCTGTGCAAACGTGTAGCCATGGATGTGGCTTCTGTAGCCAAACGCGCGCGGACGGAGAACTTTCCGGTCGCGTCGCTGCTCTTCCCGCGGACGCTGCGGCCGCACCTGCGCGCGATTTACGGCTTCGCGCGGCTCGTCGACATTCTCGGCGACGAGGTCGAGGGAGATCGCCTTGCCGCGCTGCGCGAGCTCGAGCGCGAGGTCGATGCGTGCTACGCCGGCGAGCCGACCTGGCCCGTCATGCGTGTCCTGCAGCCGACGATCCGCGAGTTCTCGCTGCCGCGGGAGCCGTTTCTGCGGTTGATCGAGGCGAACCGGATGGATCAGCGGATTGCGGAGTACGAGACCTGGAACGACCTCCGCGAGTACTGCCGCCATTCGGCCGATCCCGTCGGCCGGCTCGTGCTCGGCCTGCTGCGCCTCGATCGCGAGCCTGACCTCTTGGCGGCGAGCGACGACGTCTGCACTGGGTTGCAGCTGGTGAACTTCCTCCAGGACGTGCCGCGCGACCTCGAGCTCGGCCGCGTCTACCTCCCGGTGCAGGACCGCCGCCGCTTCGGCGTGACGAGCCTGGACCGTCCGAGCCCGGAGCTGACGCGAACGCTCGAGTTCGAAGGCGAGCGCGCACGCGAGCTCCTCGCCGCCGGCCGCACCCTGCAAGCACGCATCGGCGGCCGCGTCGGTCGCGCGGTCGGCCTGTTCGCGCGCGGCGGCCTGGCTGCCCTCGAGGCGCTCGAGCGCGCACACTGGGACGTCTTCACGCAGCGTCCGCGCCCGTCGCGCACCCGGCTCGCGTTGGCGGCATTCGCACGGTGACCGCCGAGCGCGCGTACGCGGAGGTCGAGCGGCTCACGCGTCGTCGTGCGCGCAACTTCGCGTACGGGATCATGGTGCTGCCGCGCGAGAAGCGGCGGGCGATCGCCGCGATCTATGCGTTTGCGCGTCGCGTCGACGACGTCGCCGACGGAGACCTCGAGAGCGAGGAGAAGCGGCGGCGTCTGAACGAGCTGCGCGCTCAGCTCGACGCGCCACCGGGCGAGGACGCGATGCTCGTCGCGCTCGCCGACGCGCGGACGCGCTTTCCGATTCCGCGGCCTGCGCTCGAGGCGCTCGTCGAGGGCGGGCTACAGGACCTCGACCAGGCGCGCTACGCGACCTTCGACGACTTGCACGGCTACTGCGCGAAGGTCGCCGGGGCGGTTGGCGTCGCGTGCGTCGCGGTCTACGGGTCGGACGACGTCCAGCGCGCGAAGACGCTCGGCATAGCCCTCCAGCTGATCAACATCATGAGAGACGTGCGCGAGGACTGGGAGCTCGGCCGCGTCTACCTGCCGCAAGACGAGCTGTCCTCGTTCGGCGTGTCGGAGCGTGACATCGCCGCCCGGAACGTGTCGCCTGCCTGGCACGCGCTGATGACCTTTCAGGCCGAGCGGGCGCGCGCCTACCTCGCAGACGGGCTCGGGCTGCTGCACTCGCTCGATTCGCGCAGCGCGCTCTGCGTCTCGACGTTCGCCGGGCTCTACCGGGCGACGCTCGACCGCATCGAGGCGCGCGGATTCGACGTCTTCGACGGGCCGCCGCGTTTGTCCACGCTGACGAAGCTTCGGATCGTCGGACAGGGCCTCTGGTGAGAGCGGCGGTCGTCGGCGGCGGGCTGGCGGGGCTGGCGGCGGCGCTCGAGCTCGCCGACGCGGGCCACGACATCACCCTCTACGAAGCGCGTCCGACTCTGGGCGGCGCCGTACAGACGCTCCCGGAACGGGACGGCGACCCGTCGCCGCCTCCCGACAACGGCCAGCACATCGCGCTCGGCTGCTTCACCGAGTACCTCTCCTTCCTCGACCGCATCGGCGAGGGCGGCTCGTACGTTCGCCGCCCCCTCGTGCTGCCGGTGCTCGCAGAGGACGGCCGGCGCGCCGACGTGAAGCCGAGCCTCGGTGCTCTCCTCTCGTACGCGCACGTGCCGCTCCGCGACCGGCTGCGCATCCCACTCGTGACCGCGCGCTGTCGCAACGCTCGCGCAGAGCCCGGAGAGACGTTCGGGGCGCTGCTCCGCCGACTGGGGGCGAGCGACGCCGCCGTGCAGCGCTTCTGGGACGTCTTCATGCGCCCTGCGCTGAACCTGCGTTCGGACGAGGTCGACGCCGAGGCTGGGCTGTTCACGGTGCGGACCGCGCTGCTCGGGCCGCGCGCGAGCTCTGACCTGATCCTCCCCCGCAAGCCGCTCGGCCGGATGCACGGCGAGGCGGCCGGCCGGGCGCTCGAGGCCGCCGGCGCCACTATCGAGACGGGCGCTCGCATCGACCATCCCGAGGAGCTCGACGTCGACGCAGTCGTGATCGCGACGCCGTCGCCGGAGCTCGAGCGCTCGCCGATCGTCAGCGTGCACCTGCTCTTCGACCGCCGGCTGCTGGACGCACCGCTCGTCGCCCTGCTCGGCTCCGACGCGCACTGGGTCTTCGACCGCGGCGCGCTGACGGGCCACCCGCCCGAGCGCGGCCAGTACCTGACCGTCGTCTCGAGCGGCGTCCCGGAGCTGATGGAGATCCGCGGCCGCGAGCTCGTCGACCGGATCGCGGCGCAGGTCACGGGCAGGCTCGGCGCCGCCGAGCTGCTGTGGTCGCGCGTGAGCCGCGAGCCCGACGCGACGATCGCGCTGCGGCCTGGGCTGCGGCGGCCGGCGCCGGGGCTCGTGCGCCCCGGCCTCGCGCGCGCGGGCGCGTGGACCAAAACCGGCTGGCCGGCCACGATGGAGAGCGCCGTACGCTCCGGCCGCGCGGCCGCGCGGGCATTGTTGTCCGACGTGACAACTAAGATAGCGGCATGACCGTCGTTCAGGAGCTCAACGCGCTCGACACGGGAGTCCAGCGCGCGACCGAGCGGCTGCTCTCACTGCAGCACCCCGACGGCTGGTGGAAGGGCGAGCTCGAGTCGAACGCGACGATGATCGCGGAGCACCTCTTCCTGATGCACTTCCTCGGCCTGCGCGACGCCGAGACAGACCGGTTGCTCGCGAATGAGCTGCTCGCGCGGCGTCGCGACGACGGGACCTGGTCGATCTGGTTCGACGGCCCTCCGGATCTCTCGGTCACCGTCGAGGCGTACACCGCGCTGAAGCTGGCCGGCGTCGATGCCGGCGACCTGACGCGCGAATACATCCGCGGCGCCGGCGGCGTCCGGAGGACTCGGATCTTCACGCGTGCGTTCCTCGCGCTGATCGGCCAGTGGCCGTGGCGCCGGCTCGCGCACGTACCGGTCGAGCTGATCCTGCTGCCCGCGAACGGAATCCTGTCCGTCTACGACTTCGCCTGCTGGGCGCGGCAGACGATGGTCGCGCTCTCGGTCGTCGAGGCGCTGCGGCCCGTCCGCCCGAGCGCGATCGACCTCACGGAGATCGGCGGGCACAAGACGGCCGGGACGGTCGCGCCGCGACTGTCGCCGCTCCGTCGCCGCGCGATCGCGGTCGCCGAGCGGTGGGTGCGCGAGCGGCAGGAGGCCGACGGCTCCTGGGGCGGGATCCAGCCGCCGTGGGTGTGGTCGCTCGTGATGCTCGCGGCGCTCGGCCACGGTTTCGAGGACGAGGCCTTCGCGCGCGGCCTCGCCGGCTGGGAGCGATTCATGGTCCGCGACGGCGATCGCCTGCGTCCCGAAGCGTGCCAGTCCCCCGTCTGGGACACGGCGCTCGCCGTGCTCGCGCTCCGCGCGGCGGGCCTGCCCGCCGACGACCCCCGCCTTCAGGCGGCCGGCGACTGGCTGCTGCGCGAGGAGGTCACCGCCCGCGGCGACTGGGCGATCCGCAGGCCCAGCCTGGCCGCCGGGGGCTGGGCGTTCGAGTTCGACAACGACCTCTATCCCGACGTCGACGACACGGCCGTCGTCGTGCTGGCGCTGCGGGAGCTCGGCGTCGGCGACAGCGCGGTCGAGCGCGGCCTCGAGTGGATGGTCGGCATGCAGTCGCGCAGCGGCGGCTGGGGCGCGTTCGACGTCGACAACGAGGCGCTCTGGCTCTACAAGCTCCCGATCTGCGACTTCGGCAAGGTCACCGACGAGCCCACCGCGGACGTCACCGCGCACGCGCTCGAGGCGCTCGGCCACGAGGACGGCTACGACCACGCGCAGACCGCCGGTTTGGCCTGGCTCCTCGCCGAGCAGGAGCAGGACGGCTCTTGGTTCGGCCGCTGGGGCGTCAACCACGTCTACGGCACCGGAGCCGCGGTGCCGGCCCTCGAGGCATGCGGGATGCGGCCCGACCATCCGGCGATCCGCCGCGCGCTCCGGTGGCTCGACTCGGTGCAGCAGGCCGACGGCGGCTTCGGCGAGGACATTGCCTCCTACGGCGACGCCTCGAAAAGGGGCCGAGGCGCCGCGACGCCGTCGCAGACCGCATGGGCGCTGCTCGCGTACGTCTCCGGCGGCTCGGCGAAAAGCTTGTCTGCGCGGAGGGCGGCCGAGTATCTTCTCCGGGTTCAGCGTCCTGACGGTGACTGGGACGAGCAGCACTACACGGGCACGGGCTTTCCCCTGGATTTCATGATTCGCTATCACCTGTACCGACTCACTTTCCCCCTCCTCGCCCTCGGGCGCCTGAGAGAAAGGCTGACTGGATGAAGTTCCCGCTTCGCTCAACCGTGCAGATCGGCAAGTACGTCGCCAGCCAGCAGCGCAAAGGCGAGCGCTATCCGCTCGTGCTCATGCTCGAGCCGACGCTCGCGTGCAACATCGCCTGCATCGGCTGCGGGAAGATCCGCGAGTACGAGTCGAACAAGGCGCGCTTGTCGGTCGAGGAGTGCATCGACGCCGGCGTGCAGTGCCCGGCGCCGGTCGTCTCGATCTGCGGCGGCGAGCCGCTCGTCTACAAGGGCATCGAAGAGGTCGTGGAGGGCATGCTCGAGCTCGGCAAGAACATCGACCTCTGCACGAACGCGCTGAAGCTGGAGCAGTTCCTCGACGTCTTCAAGCCGACGCACCGTCTGACATTCGTCGTGCACCTCGACGGCATGCGCGAGATCCACGACTACATCTGCGACTACCCCGGCCTGTGGGATGTCGCGATCGACTCGATCAAGAAGGCGCGCGAGGCAGGTTTCCGCGTCTCGACGAACACGACCGTGTTCAAGGAAACAGCGGTCGACGATGTGCTCGAGATGATGCATTACCTGACCAACGAGGTCGGCATCGACGGCATGCTGATCGCGCCCGGATACCAGTACTCGCAGATCGATCCCGCGCTGACGATGACGCGCGCGGAGCACGAGGAGAAGTTCCGGATCATCCGCAAGGTCGCGCGGCAGCGCGGCTACCGCTGGCTCGCGAGCCCGATCTACCAGGAGTTCCTCACGGGCGAGCGCAAGCTCAAGTGTGCGCCGTGGGGCTCGATCACGCGGAACCCCTACGGCTGGAAGGGCCCGTGCTACCTACTGACCGACGGGATCTTTCCGACGTACGACGCGCTGCTCGAGGGCATGGAGTGGGAGGACTACGGGCCGGGCAACGACCCGCGCTGCGAGCATTGCGCCATTCACTCCGGCTTCGAGCCTTCGGCAGCATACGAGGCGGCCGGTTCGATCAAGGAGAGCGCCCGGAGCATGGCTTGGACGCTGACGGGCTGACGTTCGCCTGCGCGATGACCGTCGAGGAGCGGATCGCGCGACGGCTCGGGCGGACGGCGCTCGTCGGGCTCGCCGCGTCGCGCGGCGTTCCGGAGGGCCGGCTCGTGTCGTTCGGCCTTGCCGGCGCGCTCGCGCCCGACCTCCCGGTCGGCACGGTCATCGACGCGACGCGCGTCGTCGACGAGTCGGGCGCCGTGCTGTGGGAGGGCGGCCCGCTCGGCGCGTCGCGTGCGCGCACGGGGACGATTCTCGGAGCGTCGCGCATCGTCGACGATCCCGAGGAGCGCGCGCGACTGCATGCACAGACGGGGGCGGAGGCCGTCGACATGGAGTCGGGGCCGCTGGCGCGGAGCGGCCGCCTCGTCGGCTGCCTGCGCGCCGTCAGCGACACGCCGGCCCGGCGGCTCGGCGGTGTCGCGCATGGAGCAACGCCGGAGGGAGAGGTCGACACCCTGGGCTTTCTGCGGGGCTTCGTGCGCGAGCCGGTGGTGACGCTGCGGGCGGTGTTCGGCGCCCGGCGCGCGCTGAAGAGCCTGGAGGCCTTAGCGTGAACCGGCGGGTGCTGCTGGCCGCGCCCCGCTCGTTCTGTGCGGGTGTCGACCGTGCGATCGAGATCGTCGAGCGCCTGCTCGCCGAACACGGCCCGCCGATCTACGTCCGCCACCAGATCGTCCACAACGACCACGTCGTGCGGCGGCTCGAGCGCATGGGCGCGGTCTTCGTGGACGACGAGCGCGAGGTGCCGGCCGGCGAGATCTGCGTGCTCTCGGCGCACGGCGTTGCGCCGTCGGTGCGCGAGAACTGCGAGCGGCGCGGCTTGCGCGTCGTCGACGCGGTCTGTCCGCTCGTGTCGAAGGTGCACGCCGAGGCGCGGCGCTACGCGGACAGCGGCCACCTCGTCGCCCTGGTCGGCCACGCCGACCACGTCGAGGTGATCGGGACCCAGGGCGAGCGACCCGAGTCGACGGTCGTCGTCGAGTCGCCGGACGAGGCAGCGAAGCTCGATTCCGGCGGCAAGCCGATCGCCGTGATCAGCCAGACGACCCTTTCGCTGGATGACGTCCGCACGACCGTTGATGCCCTGGAGACGAGGTTCGGTAGGCTCCGGCGGCCTGCCGCCGATGACATCTGCTACGCGACCCAGAACCGCCAGGACGCCGTCAAACGCCTCGCGGAAGAGGCCACTCTCATTCTCGTGATCGGCTCGCAGACCAGCTCGAACGCACAGCGTCTCGTCGAGGTCGCGCGCATCGCCGGTGCCGAAGCCGAGCTCGTCGACGGCGAGAACGAGCTCCCGGAGCACGTGCGGAAACACGAGGTCGTCGGGCTGACCGCCGGCGCCTCCACTCCCGAGCAGCTCGTGGAGGACACGATCCAGCGCCTCGCTGCGCTCGGCTACGGGGACGTCGAGGAGATCACTGTCGCGCGCGAGGACGTGCACTTCCGTCTGCCGCGGGAGGTTGCCGCGAAATGACGTCGGTCGAGATCCCCCTCTCGATCGCTGCCGCGCTGCCGAACCTGACGGTCCTCGACATCACGAACGACGTGCAGCGTGAGGTCGCCGCGGGCGGCGGCAGCGGGATCGCCTATGTGTCGCCGAACGGCGATCCCTCGCTGATTCGCGTGCAGGAGCGCGAGACGGGCTTCTTCTCGGACCTCGAGTGCCTGCTCGAGCGGCTCGTCCCGCTCGAGGCGGGCGACCGGGAGCGCCTCGTCTCGCTCCTGCTGGGGCCGCGGACGGAGCAAATCCCGTTCACGAACGGCCGCCTCCACCTCGGCCAGTACCAGCGAATCTTCCTCGTCGCCTTCGAGGATCGCTGCGCCGACGAGTGGATGGTCACCGTCGTCGGCGCGAGGTCTGTCCCGGAAGGGGTCTGAGCCGGCCGTCTCCGATTTGACCTGCGCCACCCGGGGCGCGCACACTTTCGGCGGGGCATGGAAAGAGCACGTCGGCATCAGCGGGCTCTCGCGCGCGCGGCGCTGATCTTCCTCGCCCTCATCGCAGAGCTCGCCGGCCGCAGCCTCTCGCACCGGCTCGACTTCGGACAGCACGTGCGCACGTCCGGCTACTCGGGCGCCGATTACTACCCGTTCCTGCTCGCCGCCGTGAAAGTCGGGCTCGCGCTGATGCTTGCGCGGCTGGCGTGGCGATTCGGGAAGGCCACGCGCCTCATGCAGACGACTGGCGCGCGCTGCAGGCCGAAGGTCCGCATCGAGCTGTCGCCGAAGCTCTGGCTCGGATCGTTCCTGGCGACCTCGCTCATCTACCTGATGCAGATGGATGCGGAGGGAATCTCCACCGGCCGCTGGCCGTTGCTGGCACCGTGGCTGCACACCTCCGCGCTTCCGGTCTTCGCCGTCCTCTCGGTCGTCGTCGCAGTCGTCTATCGCGCCGTCGAGCAGTGGCTCGCCGAGTACGAGACGTACGCTCAGGAGACGGCGCGCCGCGCCGCTCGCCTCGCCGCGGACCTCCCGAGACCGCGCACGACCCTCGACGATCTCGTCGCACCACGCAGCCTCTTCGGGCTCGCGTTCGAAGTTCGCCCGCCTCCGGCGTTCGCGTAGCACCTCAGCTCGCCGAAGTCGAACCCGGGAGGCTGCCGTGAACGCAGAGCTCGTCTCTGAACTCGAAGTACCGCGACATCGAACTGCACGCGCGCGCGTCGTATCGGCCCTCGGTCCGGCGACGGCGCTCGCGGGTGTGATCTGGGCGATCGTGCAGCCGTACCGGCTGACGATCCTCCACCCCGACGGCTACGGCTTCTGGTGGCTGGTGGTCGAGCCGCCGCTCCTCGTGATCGCCGTCGGGCTCTTCTTCTACTTCGCGATCGTGCCCGGCCTGCTGAAAGACCTCGAGGAACGCGATGCAGCCGCCGGCTGAGCACGTCCACTGGCTGTTCGCGACGGGCCTGCTGCTGCTCGGCCTCTGTCTGCTCGCCGAGGCGGTCGTGGGGACGGAAGTCTGGCGGCGCCGCGCGTGGCGGGCCTATCTCTGGCCCGGGCTCGCCTTCGCGCTGGGCGTCTTCATGTGGCCGGTGATGACCTTCTACACCAACTCGACGATCCACATGCTCGCTCACGGCGCCTGGGCGGAGGTGCTGATGCTCGCGGGCGCGGTCGAGCTCGCGCTCGTGCGCGGCAAGCTCCACCACCCGGCGTGGCGGCTGGCGATGGCCGCCGCGTTCCTCGCCTCGGGTGCGGCGTTCCTCGTGCACGAGCAGAACGCGTGGCTCTTCCAGCGCTCCGCGTTCCTGCACCACCTGCTCGGCTGGACGCTCGTCCTGGCAGCAGTCTTCCCGCTCGTGCGCAGCGTGCGTCCGCGCTCGCAGACGGCGGCCGCAGGCTTCGCCCTCACGTTCGTCGTGCTCGCCGTGTTCCTCTACTGCGACCGCGACGTCGCACCGGTCTTCGGTCACATCTCGCCGCTCGCCGGACCGCCGCACCGATGAGACGCGCGCTCCTCATCGCGGCGTTCGCCGCGCTCGCGCTTCCGGCGCAGGCGTTCGCGCACGCGACGCTCGAGCGCACGTCGCCGTCCTTCGAGCAGCGGCTGAGCACCTCGCCGCGCACGGTGACGCTGCGCTTCGACCAGTACATCGAGCGGTTGCCGTACGCGATCCGGCTGTACTCGACGCACGGCGAGCTTCTGGTCCCGCGCATCCGCTCCCGAGGTCGCGACCTCATCGCCTCGGTGCCGAAGCTTCGGCGCGGCGCTTACACGATCCGCTGGCACGCGCTCTCCGGCGACGGGCATGTGGTCTCGGGCGTGTTCACGTTCGGCGTGCGCGCCAAGGCGCCGGCGCCGACAGAGGCGTTCGGCGCGTCCGG
>Ga0075435_100001313_pt1 | contig 15970 bp, 16 predicted proteins | sample RhiMethybrSRZTD4_FD_75302 | JGI IMG/M metagenome (GOLD analysis project Ga0075435, IMG submission 75302) | Populus rhizosphere microbial communities from Tennessee, USA - Rhizosphere MetaG P. TD hybrid SRZTD4 | ecosystem: Host-associated > Plants > Roots > Rhizosphere > Soil | place: USA...
CAGCCCGCAGGACGCCTGCGGCCCGGGGGCGACCTGTGTCGGCCAGATCTCCGTGATCACGGTCAACGCGCCGCCGTTCCCGGTCACAGACCCGCTCCACTTCGCCCTCCTGGTGAACTCGAGCGAGCTGCCGAAGCACATGACGAAGAAGCAGGCGCTGAAGCTGCCGGTGTTTCACGACGGCGTCCTCGTCCCGGGCTGCACCGGCGCGCCCGGCGTGGCGTCGCCGGATCCATGCGTGGCGGCCCGCAAGCTCGTCAAGCTGAAGCACTGCCCGCCGGGCCAGTTCGAGGTCGAGTTCGACGTGAACTCGTCCACGAACGGCCGCTGGCGCACCTGATCAGGCGGTGACGGAGCCGAGCCCGAGCGTCGCTCGGAGCTCGGCGACGCGTCCGGCGGAGACCACGTTGCCCTTCTCGCGGTAGAGCCGGGCGGCCCGGGCGAGCTCGCGGTCGGCGCCGCCCAGGTCGCCGGCAGCGGCGGCAACGCGGGCGCGGATGACCGCGAGGTCGGCGATGATCGTCGGGGCCTCGGCGCCGCGTAGGAGGGCGTCGGCCTCCGCCGCGGCCGCCGCCGCCTCGGCGGTGCGCCCGGCGTGCAGATCGAGCTCGGCGCGGACGCTGCGGACGAGCACCTGCGACTCGATGTCGTCCGCAGCCGCAGCCTCGTCGGCCCTGGCGCAGGCCGCGGCCGCCTCGTCGTGACGGCCGAGCACAATCAGCGCCTGGGCGCGCACGCCCTCCATCGTCGAGAGCAGGTAGCGCTCGCCCATCGCCTCGAGCAGCTCCGAGTCGCGCTTGAGCTGGCGCTCGGCGGCGGCGTGGTCGCCGGCGAGCATCTCGACCGTGCTCGAGTCGAGCGCCGTCGAGGCGCCCAGGACGCTGCCGCCGACGTCCGTCAGCACGGTGCGGGCGCGGGCGTAGAGGACGCGGGCGTCGTCGAAGCTTCCGCGCATCGCCTCAAGCTGCGCCCGCGCGCACAGGGCGAGACCCTCGGTGCGATGGTCGCCGCCGGAGCCGGCCTCGATCTCGCGGCAGCGCTCGATGGCGGCGGGCACCGGCATCGGGCCGAACACGCACGCCATCGTGAACGCGCCCATCAGCCGGCGCTCCTGGCGCAGATCTCCGCCCTGACGGGCGCAGGCGGCGGCGCGCTCGACGGCGGCTGTGGCGTGTCCGTAGCGGAGCGCCGTCGCGTGGATGGAGCCCATGATCCGCCACGCCTTCGCCAGGCCGATCTGGTCGCCGACGAGCTCGAAGATCCGGATCGACCGCTCGGCCTCGTGCAGCGCCTTCGGGCCCCACTCCTGCTCGTCGCCGTAGAGCTGCACGAGCAGCCGACCCAGCCGCGCCTCGGCGCCCAGGCGGTGGTCGCCGGTCGTCTCGGCCGCGGCGATCGCGCCGGCAAGGACCCGGTCGGCCTCGGCGAACTCGCCCAGGTCCATGAGCGCCTCGCCCAGGTCGGGGAGCAGCCCCAGCCGGTCGGGGTCGAGCGTGGGCATGAGGTCGACGGCGCGCCGCAGCAGGCCCGCGGCGGCGGGCATGTCGCCGCGGGCGAAGGCCCGCTGGCCGGCGCCCGCCAGCCGCTCGCCGGCGCGGCGGCCAAGCTCGAGGCCGTGATCGTCGAGCGGGCCGAGCTCGGCCAGGTAGGCATGGGCCTGCTCGAGGTGGTAGGCGGTGATCTCGGCGTACTCGGCGGCGCGCTCGCCGTTCACGCGGTCGGCCCAGGCGACGAACCGCTCGTGCATCTGCGCCCGCGTGCGCTTCAGGAGGCGCCGGTAGACGGCATCGCGGACGAGGATGTGCTCGAACTGGTAGGAGTTCGGGTCGCCCATGACGGCCGAGTGGGCATGGATGAAGCGGCGCCGCTCGACGGCGGCCAGGCGGTCGGGCACGTACGGGCGATCCTCGTCGGCGACGAGCTCGGCCACCGCGGTCCGCGGGAAGGTGAGGCCGGCGACGGCGGCGGGCTCGAGCACCGCCCGCTCCGGCTGCGCCAACCGGTCGAGGCGGGCGGCGAGCAGCGCCAGGATGGTCGGCGGCACATCGAGATCCGCGCCCGGCGCCTGCTCGTCGAGCATCGCCGCCATCTGCTCGACGAAGAGCGGGTTCCCGTCCGAGGCGGTGACGATCCGTTCGACCGTGGCCGGGTCGACGCGGCCGCCGCCGAGCAGCTGCCCGGCCATCGCCGCCGCTGCGTCGGCCGGGAGGCGCTCGAGCATGAGCCGCGTCCGCCCGGGGCCGTCGGCGACGGCGTCCTCACGGTCGAGGTACTCCGGCCGGGCGGTGGCGACGACGAGGCAGGGACGACGCACCCGCTCGACGACCTCGGCGATCAGCTCGAGCAGGGTCGGCTCGGCCCAGTGCAGGTCGTCCAGCACGACGACCAGCAGCCGGTCGGCGGCCAGGATCTCGAACAGCCGGCGCACGCCGAGGAACGTCTCCTCGACCGCAAACACCGCCGGGACGAGCCCGATCGCCGAGGCGACCCGGTCTGCCACCTCGACGTCGCCGCCGGCCAGTCGCAGCACCTTCTCGCGGGCCGCCGCGGTGGCGTCGTCCTCGGTGATGCCGGCGGCGCCGCGCACCGCCTCCGCGATCGGCCAGAACGTGATGCCGTCGCCGTAGGGCAGGCAGCGCCCGTGTACGACGGCCGCCGATGCCTCGAGCCCCTCGGTGAACTCGCGCAGGAGGCGCGACTTGCCGACGCCGGCCTCGCCGACGACGGTGACGAGCCGCCCGCCGGCGGCCGCCTCGGCCTCGGCGACGGAGCTCCGCAGCGCGTCGAGCTCGTCCGTCCTGCCGATCAACGGCGTCGTCGCCGTCCGCTCGCGACTGGCGAGGCCCACCAGGCGGTAGGCGGGCACACGCTCCGACTTCCCCTTCAGCTCCAGCGGCTCGACCGGCACGGCCTCGACGGCGTCGCGCACGAGGGCGTGCGTGAGCTCGCCGAGCAGCGTCTCCATCGCCGGCGCGGCCTGCTCGAGCCGAGCGGCGACGTTCACGGCGTCGCCGGTCGCCAGGCGCTGGTTGCCGGCGGCCTCGTCGGTGACCACCTCGCCCGTGTTCACGCCCGTGCGGTTCGCCATCGTGACGCCGTAGTGGCGCTCGAGGTCGGCGTTCAGCTCGTCGAGGCCGGTGCGCATGTCGAGCGCGGCCCGCACGGCCCGCAGCGCGTCGTCCTCGTGCGCCTGAGGAAGGCCGAACACGGCCATGACCGCGTCGCCGATGAACTTCTCGACGGTGCCGCCGTGGCGCTCGATCGCGGCGCTCATGACGGCGAAGTAGCGGCCCATCACCTCGCGCAGCGACTCGGGATCGAGCCGCTCGCCGAGGGCGGTCGACCCGGCCACGTCGCTGAAGAGGATCGTCACCGTCTTCCGCACCTCGGCGGTCGGCGTAGGGGCGAGCGGCGTGCCGCAGAACCCGCACAGCCGGAACCGGGGCGGGTTTTCCTCGCCGCAGGCGGGGCAGATGAGCATGGTTCAGTCTAGGAGGCGCCCTCGGCGATCCAGCTGCCGTACTCCGGCGCGTCGGCCGCCGGCGCGGCGCCGACGCAGACGACGCGGGTGCCGGGCTCGAGGGCGCGGAAGCTCCGCGTGACCGCAGTGTCGGGGACGGCGATGACCGTACCGGGCCCGGCCTCGGTCACATCGGAGCCGACCCGGAACTCGGCCCGGCCGGCCACGACGATGTAGGCCTCCTGCTGGCCGCTCTCGGTCTCGTCGTGCTCGGTGTCGATGGTCTCGCCGGGGTCGCACACGATCGCGTTGATGCCGAAGGCGGTGACGCCGAGGCCGGCGTTCAGGGCCTGCCAGCGGCCGTACGGGGTGGCGGTGACGGGGTGGGTCGAAAGATCGGCGGCGGGCACGTCAGTCCTTTCGGATCGGGTTCGGATCAGTCGAAGAGGGTGAGCTCGGGCGCCACCTCGCCCTTCAGCACGTCGTAGTCGACGGGCGTGAAGGCGAAGCCGCGGGCGTCGCACATGACCCGGGCCTGGGGGGCGATCTCGGGCGCGACCAGGATGCCGCGGCAGGGTGCGTGGGCCGGGTCGAGGTCGACGCGCTCGCAATAGCGGGTGAGCTGCTCGACGTGGGCGGCGACGGCCCGCACCCGCTTCACCTCGACGACCACGGTGCGGCCGTCGGCGTCGCGGCAGAAGAGGTCGACGGGCCCGACGTCCGTGAAGCGCTCGCGCGAGATCACCCGCAGGCCGGGCTCGATCAGCTCGGGCGCCTGCTCGAGCAGCACGTGCATCTGCCGCTCCGCGCCGTCGCGCTCGAGCAGGGCGTCGTCCGAGAGCTCGACGACCGAGTCGTGGATGACGTCTTCGACCACGATCACGAGCGACTCGCCGGAGGCGGCCCGGTGCACGCGGATGACGTCGCCGTCCTCGGTCACCGAGGTCGGGCCGGCCATGTAGTTCAGCGGCTTGAAGCCGTGGTCCGTGTGCACGCACAGGCTGCCGTCGTCCTTGAACAGGATCACCCGGTCGCCGGCGCCGAGCCGCGTGGTGGCGCGGCCGTGGTAGGCGATCTCGCAGCGGGCGACGAGGAGGCGCATCGCGGGACAGGCTACCGGCGGGACGGGATGGCTGAGCGGGAGCGGCGTGGGGTAGGACGCGATCATGTACGGATCACCGCGATCCTCCTCGTGGGAGCGGTACGCCTGGGCCGGGGGCATCGTCTTCGTCGTCGCCCTCCTGGCCGAGTCGGTGGTCGCCACCGGGATCGGCCTGACACACCAGGACTCGGCGCAGACCATCGCGACCGGGCTCCACGCCCACGAGCAGCGCATGACCGCGATCGCGTGCATCTCGATCGTCTACGCGGTCGCGTTCGTCGTGTTCCTGTGGAGGCTCTACGTGCTGCTGCGCGGCGATCCGGCCCGGCCGAACGACCTCAGCATCCTCGTGCTCGTCGGCGGAGTGCTGTTCGTGACGCTCCACGCGGTCAGCGACATCGGCATCACCGGCATGCTGGGCGCGCGCGTCGCCTCGTACTCGGCCGCCCATGACCAGGGGCTGTCGTTCTCGCTGTACTACCTGACCTACGCGCTCGACAGCGTCGCCGACGTGTTCGCCAGCCTCGCGTTCCTGGCCGCCGGCCTTTCCATCCTCCGCACCGGCGAGCTCTCCCGCCGGCTCGGGTGGGTGGCGATCGCGGCGGCCCCGTTCCTGCTGCTCCAGGCGTTCGGGCTCGGCGGCGTGATCGCGACGTTCGGGCTCGCGCTCGACCTGGTCGGCTTCCTGCTCCTGCTGGTGTTCGTCGTCTGGACGAGCCTGGCCGGCTACCGGCTCACGAGCAGGCGGTAGCCGAGGTCGAGCTCGTCCAGGTCGAGCAGGTCGCGGTTGCGCTCGTGCCATGCGCCTGACTCGAGGTCGGCCCGCAGCGCCGCGACCGCGCGGTCGACGGGCACACCCAGCTGGGCCAGGTTCGACATGCCCGCGCGCACACGCGGGTCGAGGTAGGCCTCCGGCCGGCGCCAGTAGGCGGCGAAGAAGCCGTCGACGCAGTCGTGCGGCACCGGCACAGGCCTCACCTCGGCACCGCCCATCCACTCCCCGACGGCGGCGATCGCGGGCATCCGTCTCCGGTCGAGGGCGGTGCTCTCCGGCAGGTAGTCGCGCACGAGCCAGAACGCCTCGGCGGAGTCCGGGTCCCAGGTCAGGATCACGACGCGGCGGGCCACCCGGCGCATCTCGGTCACACCCCGCTCCTGGTCGGCCCAGTGGTGGATCGTGAGCACCGCGAGAGCCGCGTCGCACGCGCCGTCGGCGAGCGGGATCCGCTCCGCGGTCGCCTGCACGGCCGGCGCGGCGCCCGGCGGCCGTTGGGCGATCATCGCCGCCGACGGCTCGACGGCCAGCACGGTCTGCGGCGGCTCGTAGGAGCCGGCCCCGGCGCCGACGTTCACGACCGACGCCGCGTCGCCGAGCGCGGCCCGGATCGCCGCCTCGACCCGGGGATCCGGGCGCCGCGTGGACGTGTAGGTACGCCCGATCTCGTCGTAGATCGCACCCGCCCGCGCGGCGCCCTCGTCCATCCCCTCAGCCTACCCGGCGACCGCCGCCCGGCGGACGAGCTCGCCGAGCAGGTTGGCGAAGAGCGCCGGCCGCGCCAGGTGCGGGAAGTGGTGGCCGACCGGCCACACCACGACCTCGGCCTGCGGCACCAGCTCCTCGAGCCAGGCGACGTCGGCCGGATCCGGCTCGGTGGCGAGCAGGCTGAGGTAGGGCACGCCGAAGGCCGCAAACGCCGCCATCGCCTCGTCCCGCCAGCGCAGGACCTCCTCGATCGGTCGCTCCAGGAGGTCGGCCTGGTAGCGCAGGAACAGATCCTGCACCTGGCCCGCGTCCTCCCGCAGGAGCTCGCGGTACGACGCGGGCACCAGGTCCACCCGCATGGAGGCGTCGATCTGCGACCAGAACTCCGCGAACCCGGGGCCGCCGAGCTGCGGCGCGGCATGCAGCATCGCCGCGAACGGCTCGAGGCGGATGGGGGCCTCGATGCTGACGACTCCCGCGGACGGATGCATCGACCCGTAGATGCTCGCGACCGGTCCGCCGATCGAGTGGCCGACGACGATCGGCGCGTCCACCGCGGCGGCGACGACGGCGGCGTGCACCGCATCGACGACCGCGGCCAGGCCGCGGGCAGCGAACGGCGGAGAGCCGCCGTGGCCGGGAAGGTCGAGCGCGATCGCCCGGTGGGCGGCCGGAAGTTCGCTCAGGATGGGCTCCCACATCCGGCTGTCGAAGGTGAGCCCGTGGAGGAACACGAACGCGGGCGCCTCCGGGTCGGTTCCGGGCCGCTCGGTGGCCGCAAGGCCGGCGTACGTGGTGTGGCGATAGGGCATGGCGATCTCCAGTCCTCATTTCGTAACGTCGTCACGTTATACCAGATTCGAAACGTTGTTGCGATATCGTGCGGGAATGGGCCGCCCCCGCCTCCACGACGCCCGCACCGCCTCGACCCTGCTCGACGAGGCCGAGCGGATCGTCGAGGCCGACGGGCTCGACGCGCTCACCGTCCGCCGGGTGGCGACCGCGGCAGGCACGACGACGCGCGCGGTCTACACCGCGTTCGGCTCGAAGGAGGCGCTGGTCATCGCCCTCGGCGCGCGCGGGTTCGAGTTCCTGCGGGAGGCGCTCGACGACCTGCCGGAGACGGCCGATCCGGCAGACGATCTGGTCGAGGCCGGCGTATCCGTGTTCCGGCGCTTCGCCACCGAGCATCCGACGCTCTTTCGCATCAGCATCCAGCGCGCGCTGCCCGACCCGCGCCTGTTCGCCGGCTACGTCGACGCCGCACGCGAGGCGCTGGCCGTGTTGCACCGGCGCGTCGGTCGGCTGGAGGCGGCCGGGCGGCTCGGGAATCGCTCGGTGCAGGACGCGGCCGCCGAATTCCACTCGCTCTGCGAGGGCCTGGCCGCGATGGAGCTGCGGTGCATGTTCCAGGCCGGCGAGGAGGAGCGGATCTGGCGCGACGCGCTCGGCGCGCTGGTGCGCGGATTCGCCCTCCCGCCGACCTGATTACGATACGCGCCATGTTCCAGAAGACGACCCTCCAGAACGGCCTGCGCGTGGTGACGGCACCCATGCCCGCGGCCAAGTCCGTCGCGGTGATGGTGATGCTCGCCGCCGGCAGCCGGTACGAGACCGCCGAGACGAACGGCATCGCCCACTTCGCCGAGCACATGTTCTTCAAGGGCACGGAGAAGCGCCCGACCGCCAAGGACATATCCGCCGAGGTCGACGGGATCGGCGGCGAGTTCAACGCCTTCACGAGCAAGGAGTACACGGGCTACTACATCAAGTGCGCCGCGGAGCACCGCTCGCTGGCGCTGGACGTGCTGGCCGACCAGCTCCTGAACTCGAAGTTCGACGCCGAGGAGGTCGAGCGCGAGAAGGGCGTCATCATCGAGGAGCTGAACATGTACGTCGACACGCCGCGCGACCACGTGGACAGCGTGTACGACCAGCTGCTCTTCGGCGACCAGCCGCTCGGCTGGGACATCATCGGCACCAAGGAGACGATCCGGGCCGCCGGCCGGCAGACGTTCCTCGACTACCTGGACGCCTGGTACGCGCCGCGGCGGATGGTGGTCGGCGCCGCCGGCGCCGTCGACGGCGAGTTCGCGGCCGAGGTCGAGCACCAGTTCGGCCACCTCGAGGACCGCGCCACCGGCTCGCCCGAGCCGACCAGGGTCGAGCAGGACGCGCCGCGCGTGAAGCTCGAGACGCGCGACTCCGACCAGGCGCACCTGCGCCTCGGCGTCCGCGGCCTGCAGACGACGCACGAGGACCGCTACACGATGCAGGTGCTGGGCTCGATCCTCGGCGGAGGCATGTCCTCGCGGCTCTTCACCGAGGTGCGGGAGCGGCTGGGGCTGGCCTACTACGTCTTCTGCCACCACCAGTCCTACGCCGATACCGGCACGCTCTTCTCGCAGTCCGGCGTCGACATCAAGCGCATCGACCTGGCCGTGCAGACGATCCTGCGCGAGTTCGGAAAGCTCGTGCGCGAGCCGGTGGACGAGGTCGAGCTGCGGCGGACGAAGAACTACCTGAAGGGCCGTATGGTGCTCCAGCTGGAGGACCCGCGCGGGCTGCTCAGCTTCGGCCTGCGCCGCGAGGTGCTCGAGGACCGGCTGGCCGAGCCGGAGGAGGTGCTGGAAGGGATCGAGGCGGTCACGGCCGCCGACATCCAGCGGCTCGCCGGTGAGGTGATCCGGGACGACGGCCTGAACTTCGGCGTCGTGGGCCCGTTCGACGACGATGCCCACTTCCTCGAGCTCATGACGGTGTGAGCGGCCTGCGGCTGTACGCCATCCCCTACTCGACGAACGTCGAGCGGGTCGGGCTCGCCCTGGGCCACAAGGGCCTCGCGGCCGAGGTCGTCATGTGCGACCCGGCGGACCGCTCCCCGATCCGCGACGCGAGCGGCCAGGACCTCGTGCCCGTGCTGGACGACGACGGCTTCTGCGTCGCCGACTCGACCCGGATCATGGAGCACCTGGAGCGGCGCTTCCCCGACCCGCCGCTGTACCCGGCCGACCCCGCCAGGCGAGCCGAGGTGGAGGTCTTCGTCGACTGGTTCAACCGGGTCTGGAAGGTGCCGCCGAACGCGATCGAGGCCGAGCTCGGAAGCGGCGCGCCCGACCACGTCCGGATCGCGGCGCTCGAGCAGGAGATGCGCTCGAGCCTGGACGTCTTCGAGGCGCTCCTGGCCGGCCGCGACTACCTGATGTCCGACGCGATCACGGCCGCGGACTGCGCCGCGTTCCCCTTCCTCAAGTACGGCTTGTGGATCAAGGACTCGGACGACGAGCGCTTCCACCGCATCCTGGCGGACAACCTCGCGCTCGACGGCGGCCATCCCCGCGTCGAGGAGTGGGTGCGGCGCGTCGCCACCCACCCCCGCGTCGACGGGATCGTCGTCTACGACGGCTCGTAGACGGGGACAGTCCCCGGTCGGGGACTGTCCCCGGTTCGCTACGCCTTGATCTCCAGGTCGTAGGGGAAGTTCGTGAGGATGTCGCAGCCGCCCTCGGTGACGACGCCGAGATCCTCGAGGCGGATGCCGCCGAAGCCCTTGCGGTAGACGCCCGGCTCGATCGTGACGACATCGCCGACCATCAGGTCGTCGCCGGCGAGGCCCATGTTCGGGGCCTCGTGTACCTCGACGCCGACGCCGTGGCCGAGCCCGTGGAAGAAGTCCTCGTCGAGGGTCTCGCCGTCGGCCAGGCCGCGGGTGGTGCGGTAGCCGCCGGCCTCGATCGCGTCGCAGGCCGCCTCCCAGACAGCCTTGCCGTTGACGCCGGCCGCGATCGCCTCCTCGCCTGCGCGCAGCGCCTCGTACACGGTCGCGTGCATGTGCCGCAGCTGCTCGGGCGCCTCGCCGAAGCAGAAGGTGCGGGTCATGTCGGCGTGGTAGCGGCTGGCGATGTGGCGCGGGAAGATGTCGATGATCACCGACTCGTGCGGCCGGATCGGGCCCTTGCCGTGCTCGTGCACGTTCGCGCCGGTGGGGCCGTTCCCCACGAGCGGCGGCTCGCCCTCGCAGCCGTGCGCACGCAGGACGTCCTCGAGCTCGCGCGTCAGCCGCTCGGCTGTCAGCGTCTCGCCCTCGAACTCGAGCCCGTCGGAGCCGGGTGAGGAGGCGCCCAGCACCTCGACGGCGCGCGCGAACGCGGCCTCGGTCGCGCGCTGGGCGGCCCTGATGCCGGCGAGCTGGGTCTCGTCCTTCACCCGGCGGCGCATCTCGAACGGCGCCCGGTCCGCCTGCACGGTCACGCCGCGCTCGCGCAGGTAGTCGGCCAGCTCGAGCGGGAACGACGGCGGCACGGTGACGGCGCTCACGCCGAGCTTCTCGAGCGCGCGGCGCACGACCTCGAGCGAGGCCGTCTCGTAGCTCATGCCACCCTTGACGAGCTCGCGCGCGCCGAACTCGGAGCCGGTCCAGACGTCGGTGGCACTCGAGTGGCGGCGGGCCGCGTCGGCCTCGAGCTCCGAGGTGACGATGACGCGCTTGCCGTCGGTCTCGACGTAGGCGAAGGGGTCGACGATCGAGACCCCGGTGGCGACGAAGAGGTCGGGATCGCGGATGGAATCTGCGTAGATCAGGCGGGAGTCAGGCATGGCGCAGAAGGTACCACTTCGGCCGATTTCCGCTGGTAGCGTTCGGCCGTGCCCACCGCCCGCTTCGACGAGCTGCTGCACCGGCACCTCGACCTCAACGGCAGCATCGCCCCGTCCGCCCTCCAGGTGTGGGATGCCCACACGCATCTCGGCGTCGACGAGGACGGCTTCACCCAGTCGCCGGAGGAGCTCCTCTCGATGATGCGGGCGCAGGGCGTCGAGCGGGCGTTCACGTTCCCGCTGAACGACCCCGAGCGGCATCCCGCCTACCGCGTGCCCAATGACCGGGTGATGGGCTGGGCGGAGGCGTCGGAGGGGATGCTCGTCCCGTTCTGCCGGCTCGACCTGACCGAGGATCCGATCGCCGAGGCCAAGCGCTGCCTCGACGCCGGCGCCTGCGGGATCAAGCTCCATCCCCGGGCCCAGTCCTTCGACTTCGGCGCCGAAGGCCTGAATCCCGTCTTCGAGCTCGCCTCCGAGCGGCGGGTGCCGATCCTGATCCACGCCGGCCGCGGCCTGCCGGCCATCGCCGACGACCTGCGCGTGCTGGTCGAGCGCCACACCGGCGCCCAGCTCATCCTGGCCCATGCCGCCATCGCCGACCTCGAGCAGATCGCGCGCACGCTGGTCAACCACCCGAATGTCCTCTACGACACGTCGGTATGGAGCACGACGGACCTGCGCACCCTGTTCGCGTCGGCCTCGCCGGAGCAGATCCTGTTCGCGAGCGACGCCCCGTACGGGATGCCGGCGACGGCCCGCTTCGCACTCCTGCTCGTGCTGCGCCGGGCCGGTGCCAGCGAGGAGCAGATCCGGGCGATGTTCTGGGACAACGCCGACCGGGCCTGCCGGGGCGAGCCGGCGCCGGCGCTCAGCCCGCCGCTGATGTCACGCGAGCGGATGGTGCCGCTGCAGCGGCTGCGCATCCACGACTACCTGGTGATGACGCAGACGCTGATGTGGTCGCGGCTGGGCGACACGCCGGGGGCGCTCGGGCTCGCGCTGCGCGCCTGCGACACGAACGGCAGCGAGGAGCTGGCCGAGGTCGCCGAGCTGCTCGAGGCGGTGCGCGAGCTGTGGACGGAAGGCCTCGCCGCCGAGGACGAGACGACGGGACGCACCTACACCCGCTCCGCGATGCGCCTCCTGCAGATCGCGGACGCCCTCGTCCAGGACGTGTGATCGCGGCGGTCGTCCTGGCCGCCGGCGAGGGCCGGCGCTACGGCGGGCTGAAGCAGCTGCACGAGATCGACGGCCGGCCGATGCTCGACCGCGTGCTCGGCATCCTGGAGGCGACCGGCCCCGAGCACCGCGTGGTCGTGCTGGGGTCGCGTGCGGGCACCATCCTGGAGCGAGTCGACCTGCACGGCGCGCGGCCGGTGGTGTGCGACCGCTGGGACGCGGGCCAGGCGGCCTCGCTGCACGCGGGCCTCGCGGCGCTGCCGGAGGCGGCAGCGTGGGCGCTCGTCGTGCTCGGCGACGGGCCGGGCCTCGACCCGCGGGCCGTCGCGCGGGTGCTGGCGTCAGCCCGGCCGGCCGACGACGCGATCCGGGCGGCAGACTACGGCCACGGCCGCTCGCACCCGGTGCTGATCCCGCGCTCGCGCTTCGCCGAGATCCCCGGCAGCGGCGAGCGGCCCGTGCGCGGCCTCGAGGCCGAGGTCGTCGACTGCCGCGACCTCGACGCGCCGGGCGACGTCGACTACGCCTGATCCGTGCAGCGGCGGCGGAGACGCTCGACGAACCCGTCCGGCACCGGCTCGTCGCAGCAGCAGCTCTTGACCGCGGTGCGGAGGCTGCGCTCGAAGACGTAGCGGTCGCTGCAGTAGCTGCACTCCTGCAGGTGGACGTCGATCCGGGACACCTCGGCCTCGGTGAGAACGCGGTCGAGGTAGGGCTGCATCAGGCTCTCCGCCCCGCGACAGGGATCGCCGCTCATGCCGCCTCCCCGCCCGCCTGGTCGGCGAGCGCCCGCTTCAGCAGCCGGCGGCCGCGGTAGAGGCGGGACATGACCGTGCCGATCGGGATGCCCAGGATGTCGGCGGCGTCGGCGTAGGAGAAGTCCCCGACATCGACGAGCACGACCACCTCGCGGAAGTTCGGTGGAAGGTCGCCCAGCGCCGACACGATCGCGTTGCCGGACAGGCGCGCGAGCACCTCGTCCTGAGGCTGGGGGCCGGACTCGGCGAGGCGGTTGTACAGGTAGTAGTCGCCGTCGTCGTCGAGCGGCTCCTGCACCGGCCGACGGCTCTGGCGGCGCAGCTCGTCGAGGTTGGCGTTGCGCATGATCGTGGCCAGCCAGGCGGCCAGGTTCGTCCCCGGCTTGTAGCTCTGCCAGCTCCGGAACGCGCGCAGATAGGTGTCCTGAACGAGGTCCTCGGCGGCCTGCGGGCTGCCCGTCAGGCGAAGCGCGATCCGGTACAGCTGCTCGGCGTGAACCAGCGCCTCCTCCTCGAACCCGGCGCGGTCGCGGCCGGCGGCGGCCGCAAACGGGCCGGGGGGCGGGTCGGAGGAAGCCATCTCCGCGAGCGTATCAGTCAACAGAAGCATCGCCTCAAGGGTAACGACGAAGCAGCTCCTGCCATTCCCGGGGCGGGTTTTAGTCACTTGGGCTATTATCACCGCAATGGCTTCTGCCGCCCCCGTCCGCACCGACGTGCTCGTGCTGGGTGCCGGCCTCGCGGGCCTCTACGCGGCCCTCGCTGCGGCCGCCCGCGGGGCGAACGTCGTCCTGGCGACGAAGGGCTCGCTGCAGGCGTCGAACTCGTACATGGCCCAGGGCGGGGTGGCCGCCGTCGTCGCGGACGGCGACTCGTTCGCCGACCACGTCGCCGACACGATCGTCGCCGGCCGCGGCCTGTGTGACCCGGCCGCAGTCGAGGTGCTGGTCGAGAACGGCCCCGGCCGCATCGCCGACCTCGAGCAGCTGGGCGTGCGCTTCGACCGCGACGCGGCCGGCGCCTACCTGCTCGGCCGGGAGGGCGGCCACGGCCGCCGCCGCATCCTGCATGCCGACGGCGCCGCCACCGGCGCCGCCATCGCCGGCGCGCTGATCGCCCGCGTGGCCGCAGAGCCGCGCATCCGGGTGCTGGAGCACACCGCCGCGCTCGCGCTCGCGAGCGACGGCGAGGGCTGCGCCGGGGCCTGGCTGCTCGGCCACGACGAGCTGCGGCTCGCCCCGGCGCGGATGACGCTGCTCGCGACCGGCGGCGCATGCGCGCTCTTTCACCGCACGACGAACCCGCCCGGGGCGACCGGCGACGGGATCGCCCTGGCCTACCGGGCCGGCGCCGCCGTGCGCGACATGGAGTTCGTGCAGTTCCACCCGACCGCGCTCGCCGGCGGCGGCCGGGCATTCCTCGTCTCCGAGGCGGTGCGGGGCGAGGGCGCGCACCTCGTCGACGCATCCGGCGCGCGCTTCATGATCGGCGTCCACCCCGACGCCGAGCTGGCCCCGCGCGACGTCGTCACGCGGACGATCGAGGCGCTGCTCGCCGACGGCGGCGAGGCCTTCCTCGACCTGCGCCACCTCGATCGCGATCACGTTCTCCGCCGGTTCGCGAACCTGGCCACCGGCTGCCGCCGGGCCGGGCTCGACCTCGCCGCCGATCCGATCCCCGTCGCTCCCGCCGCCCACTACCTGATGGGCGGGATCGCCACCGATCTCGACGGCGCCACGTCGATCGCCGGCCTCTACGCGGTCGGCGAGTGCGCGGCGACGGGCGTCCACGGCGCCAACCGGCTGGCCTCCAACTCGCTGCTCGAGTGCTTCGTCTTCTCCCATCGCGCGATCGGCCATGGCCTCGACGCGCCGGCGCCGGGCGCCGATCCCGGCGCGCCCCCGGCTCGCCCGCTCGCCCGCGCGCCGCTGCCGGAGCTGCGCCGGCGCATGTGGGACCTGGCCGGCCCGGTCCGCGACGAGGAGCGGCTGACGGCCCTGCTGGCATGGCTGGCCCAGCGGCCCGACTCGAACCCGGCCCTCGTCGCCGGGCTGATCGCGGGCGCCGCCCTGCGCCGCACCGAGAGCCGCGGCGGCCACCTGCGCAGCGACTTCCCCGACACCGACCCCGACCAGGCCAGGAGCACCACGTGCCCGCCGCTGCACTCGAGAGTCTGATCGACCGCGCCCTGGCGGAGGACGCCGGCCGTGGCGACCCCACCACCGAGGCGACGATCCCCGAGGCCCTGGAAACGATTGCCAACGTCGTGCTGCGCGAGCCCGGGATCGTTTCCGGCCTGGAGGTCGCCCTCGACGTCGTGCGCCGACTCGACCCCGCCGCCGAGCTGGGCGTGCTCGTGCCGGAAGGAACAAGGGTGGCGGACACACCCTGTACCGTCGCGACCATCCGGGCCTCCGCCCGGGCCGTGCTGACGGCCGAGCGCACCGCCCTCAACCTGCTGCAGCGGATGTCGGGCATCGCCACCGCGACCGGACGCTACGTGGACGCGGTCGCCGGCACCGGCGTCCAGATCCTCGACACGCGCAAGACCGTCCCGGGGCTGCGCGAGCTCGACAAGCAGGCCGTCGCCTCCGGCGGCGGTACCAACCACCGCCCCGACCTGGGGGCGGCCATCCTCATCAAGGACAACCACGTCGCCCTCGCCGGCGGCGTCGGCGACGCGGTGCGCGCCGCGCGGGCGGCCCGGCCCGACCTGCACGTCCAGGCCGAGGCCGACACCCTCGAGCAGGTGCGCGAGGCCATCGCCGCCGGCACCGACAGCGTCCTGCTCGACAACATGCCGCCCGGCCGCCTGCGCGAGGCCGTGGCGATCGCCGCCGGCCGCGTCAGGCTGGAGGCATCCGGCGGCATCACCCTTGAGACCGTCCGCGCGGTCGCCGAGACCGGCGTCGACGCGATCTCGATCGGAGCGCTCACCCACTCGGTGCGAGCGCTCGACATCTCCCTGGAGGTGCACCCGTGCCCACGCTGACCACCGACGCCGTCGGCGCCCTGCAGGAGCAGGTGCGTGCGCTCGCCGCAGAGCGCAACGCCGTCATCCTCGCCCACAACTACCAGCTGCCCGAGGTCCAGGACGTCGCCCACCTGGTGGGCGACTCGCTCGGCCTGTCCCAGGCCGCCGCCCACACCGAGTCGGACGTGATCGCCTTCTGCGGCGTCCACTTCATGGCCGAGACGGCGGCGATCCTCTCGCCGGACAAGACCGTGCTGATCCCCGATCTCGACGCCGGCTGCTCGCTCGCCGCCAGCATCGACGCGGCCGCCCTCGCGGCCTGGAAGGCCGAGAACCCCGGCGCGGTCGTCGTCAGCTACGTGAACACGACCGCCGAGGTGAAGGCGCTCTCCGACTACTGCTGCACGTCCGGCAA
>Ga0075435_100001316_pt1 | contig 15956 bp, 14 predicted proteins | sample RhiMethybrSRZTD4_FD_75302 | JGI IMG/M metagenome (GOLD analysis project Ga0075435, IMG submission 75302) | Populus rhizosphere microbial communities from Tennessee, USA - Rhizosphere MetaG P. TD hybrid SRZTD4 | ecosystem: Host-associated > Plants > Roots > Rhizosphere > Soil | place: USA...
GAATGCGGTGCCTTGGCACCGCTTTGGCCAAAGCGGCGGCAAGCCGCCGCACTCCAAGGAGGCGCACAGGCATCTGTCGCTGGAGTTGGCGGCATCCATGCATTGCGTTACAATTTCGGGTCAACGTTTGGCTTTCCCCGATCTGAGTTCAAGGAGAACGGTTACATTTTGCTTCGTCGATTCCTGGCCCTCATAGCTCTTGCTGCGTTTGTAGTCTCGATGACTGTGGCTGGTAAGTCAGTCGTCCTAACGCCGCAACAAGAGACCAAACCAGAGGCAAAAAAACAAGAGAGTAAACCAGACGCCAAGCCTGAGATCAAACAGGAAGGTAAGTTCACCGCCGAGCAGGTCGTCGAGTCGGTGATTCTTGTGTACGGCACTCGTCCGGGTCTCGATCACATCCGGCGCAATGGCATTGAGCGCGGAAAAATAACGCGTTTCAACAGTGATGGTAACGCTGAGGAAGCCGAATACGAGCGACGCTTTGTCAGGGGAGAGAGCCTCGATAAAGACAAGATACGTCTCGACCAAAAGCTGCCGACGATGGAGTATTCGTTGATCTTCGACGACGGTAAACTCTGGGGCATGATCAATGGCGCCGCCTTTACGCCGCGACAGGACGCGGCGGCCAACTTCATTTCGCAGCATCACCACAGCCTCGATACGTTGTTGCGTTACAAGGAATGCGGCTCCACCGTCACCCTTGTCGGCCGTGAGCAGCAAAAAGGGCTCGATCTTTTCGTGATCGATTTGGCGGATAAGGATCAACGGAAGACCCGTTTTTACATCAGCGCCCGATCACTGCGCGTGCTGTGGTTGGAGTACGAAGAAGGTAATCCCGGAGGGACTCCCATTAAGTACACGCGGAAATTCCTGGATTATCGGGCTGTGCAACAGACGCTGGCGCCGTATCGCATCGTCCTGCTGGAAGACGGCCGCCAAAGCCAGGAGACGCGCGTTCTCACCATCACCTACGGCGTTAAAGTCAGCGACTCCATCTTCAAAAGCCCCGAAGGCTGACTTTTGTGCGTTTTTGTGGCCTGCTTTGGGAACCTGAGGCAACTTCAGGCGTGTATTTCACCCGTGTGAGAGCCTACCTGCCCTGATGAATACGTTAACGAGCATCGACGAGCTGGGCTTTGCGCCGCCGCTCCAGCAGCAGAACGTGCTGGAGGACTCGACTTCTGACCACGCTTTGTTGGAAGCCACGCGAACCGGCGATCAGGACGCCTTCGCCGAGTTGGTGAGTCGTTACCGGAACCAGATCACGAGCTACATCTATCGGATGACCAACGACTACGATGGCGCGGTGGACCTGGCTCAGGAGACTTTCGTTCGCGTTTACCGGGCCGCTGATCGTTACCAACGGAGCTATGCGTTTTCGACTTACATTTATCGCATCGCTACTAACCTGGCCATCAGCGAACTCCGAAAACGAAAGCGACGCAAGCTGGTTTCGCTCACTGGATATTTTCAACCGGGTGATGGCGGCGAGGCGAAGGAGTTGAATCCGCCAGACGGACGGCCCTTGCAAGACTCGGAACTGGTCGATACCGAACGACGCAACGCGGTGCAACGCGCGATCAGCACGTTGCCGGAGAAGTACCGCGCGCCTTTGATTCTGCGCGATGTCGATGGGCGCAGTTACGACGAGATCGCGAAGATTCTGGCGACGAGTGAGGGTACGGTGAAGTCGAGAATCAGCCGGGCACGAGGATTTCTGCGCGAGAAGATGCGCGCTTATTTATAGGTAAGAAGTTATGAGAAAAAACTATTGCGAAGTGGTTCGTCGCGAACTTGATGAGTTGATGCTGGATGAAGCTGGCAGTTCTGCCGCGCTCGAGCACCTGCGTGAGTGTGCTGACTGCCGCGAGTTTCACCAGAAACAGACGAAGCTGCGGCGGATGGTAGGCAGTATTGGCACAGTTGCAGCGCCACCAGATTTTGATTTTCGTCTGCGTGCGCGTCTGGCGAATGAATCAAACAGTGCGACGTTTCATTTACGGTCAACCTACTGGCCGTTTGTGCGCCGAGGTTTTGCAGTCGCAGCGGTGTTACTCGTTGTCGCAACCGGAGTCGTCGTGGTTCGCACCGTTATGAACAGAGAAGTGACTGTTGCGATCGAGCCTCAGCCGATCGTGACTCCGGTCCCAGCTCCGATTGCAGCACCGAAGCCGGAACAAATAATCGCCGCAAACCCGGAGCACAGCCCGCAACGAGTCAAGAATGAGCGTCCAGTTCAGATGACCGTGAAGCCCAAACGCTCGATGGCGTCATTCGATTTCAGCAGCCAGCGCGCTGAAGTGATTAACGGACTTGAAGCAGTTGGCTCGAACACCGTTTTTCCGCTCGATGCGTCGTTACAGTCATTCAAAGTCTTGCTCGACGACGGGCGCGGAAATGCGCGCACGATATCCGTGCCGGCTATCAGCTTCGGATCTCAGCGAGTGTTGAAGAACGCGAATTCATTTGCACCAAAAGATGTTTGGTAAGTTTGTCTCACGCAAAGGCGCAAAGTTTTTCTTAGCGAGCTTGCTTTGCCACTTTGCGCCTTTGCGTGAAATATAAGTTGGAAAGGTGACGGTGAGAAGGTTTATTCAGCTTGTGACGTTGGTGGGCACGCTGCTTTGCTTTGCGGTGTTGTTTGCCCAGGAGCCTACACCGCCAAAGAAACCTGCGCCCCCGCGAAGGCCCGCTCGCGTCAGTGTGGATAAGTTAGCCACTACGCCGCAAGTAGTTACCATCATTCACCGTTTGAACGGGCTGAAGATGTTTCGATTGTTGCTGCGCTCGGAAGAGCCGGTGCAGTCGATTGCTGCTCTGGATTCGGCGTTCAGTTTGATGAACGACGTTCACACAAACGTTATCGCCGGGCTCGCGATGGACGACGGTGAAACGATTGCTGCCTGGCTGCCGGAAGCTGAGGTGGAGTTTGCACCAAATGAGCCGGATATTTCAGTCATCGGACCTGACGGAAAACGACTGGACGCAAAATATATCGGACTCGATGCGGCCACCGGCCTCTCGATCCTAAAGCTCACGGATAAGAACGCGCTTCCGCCAAGCCCCATAAAAGACCAGCGGGTGAGCGCGGGTGAAAACGTGGTGGTGTTTGGTCCAGAGCCGGTGACCAAAGCACGAGCGTTAGTGGGTGGCAATCTCTACGTGCGCATGGGCGCGATTCAGGGTCGAATAAAGGACGTTCTTACTGCGCCGTCCGGCGAAGTAGCAAAGTTCAAGATTGCTTCACCGCGATTCTCACGCGTCAACGTCGGTGGCGTGGCTGTTAACGACGCAGGCGAGATGATCGGCATTGTGGATGGTTTGGAGGGAAGTGACGCGACTATTCTGCCGGCTGCTTTGATTAAACGTGCGGCACAGCGTGTTCTGGAGCAGCAGGCGAGTGTGCCGCGGCCGTGGCTTGGCGTTAAAGGCGAGGCAGTTTCGGCACTCAAGCTCGAACAGATTCTCAATCACGGCTGGGAGATGAAACGTGCTGCGGACCTCGCCGGCAAGCACCGCGGCATAATGCTGACTTCGATTGTGCCGGGCAGCCCTGCCGCACGGGCCGCGTTGCGCGCCGGCGATGTCATTCTCAAAGTCGACGACAAAGAAATCGAGAATGCTGACGATTTTACGTGGTGGCTGGACCAGGCTGGTCCAAGTAGCTTCGTGGAGTTCACCGTTGCTCGTCCGGATCGCCCGAGCGAAGAACCGCTAAACGTGAAATTGAGCGGGCGATTAGATCCCGCTTTCAGTTTTGACTTGCGGAACCGCGACATCACGACGAATGGCTTCTCACTGATCGACCAGGGCGTCGAAACGATCGCTTTGAAGCCGCCTGTTGCTTCTCAACTCGGCACCACCGCCGGCTTGCTGGTGGTCTATGTCGAACCGCAAACGCCGGCGTTCGAAGCCGGTCTGCAACCCGGCGATGTGATTCAGTCAATCGACGGCAAGCCCGTTTCGGATTTCAAGCTGGCCACTCCGCGTGCATCGTTTAAATTCGACATCGTCCGCAACAAGCAGAAACTCGTCGTAACCGTCCCCACAAAGAAGAAGTAGCCACAAAAAGGCACAAAAAGGTGATAACCTAGCGGCCCATGTTTCCTGAGGCTGTCGCCCGTTATCACGATCTGCTCGCCGATCGTGAATTAGCAGAAGCATCTCGCGCGCTGCTTGATGAAGGTTTGGAAAAGGCGAAACTGATCTTCGGTGGCCGTCGCCTGTCGCCTTATCTCCGCCCACACTTCGTTTCCGAAACAGATTTCGCTCGTATCTGCCGCATCTGCGAAACGGTCTGGTCGGCAATTCAGAAGGTTAAAGATGCAGCCGTTGCTGATCCGAAGATCGTTGATGATCTGGGCTTGACCGAAATCGAACGCGAGCTCGTTTCGATCGATCCGGGTTACGTCGCCGTTTCACCGACTGCTCGCCTCGATTCGTTTCTCACGCAATCCGCTTACAGTTTCGTCGAGCTGAACGGCGAGAGTCCCGCTGGCATTGGTTACGCTGACGCCGCTTACGACATCTTCTCGTCGCTGCCAGTCATGAAGAAGTTTGAAGCTGACTACAACCTGCGACCGATGTATGGCAGGCGCTTCATGCTCGACGTGCTGCTCCGCTCTTACGAGGAGTTCCTCGGCAGAAAACCTGAACGCCCACCGCGGATTGCGATCGTCGATCTTCCCGGCGTTCCGACTGTAAGCGAGTTTGAGTTATTCCGGGAGTTCTTCGAACAGTCAGGCTATTCGTCGTTGATCTGCACGCCACAGGAACTGGAATTCCGCAACAACCGCTTGAGCGCAGCAGGCAGGGAGATCGACATCGTTTACAAACGCCTGCTAGTCAATGAATATTTGCCAGTGATGCGCGACTACCCGGCACTCCTCAATGCCTATCGTGCGGGCGCTGTTTGTATGGTAAACAGCTTTCGTTCAAAGCTGATTCACAAGAAGGCGCTGTTTGCGGTGCTGACGGATCCGCGATACGCCGCGCTGTTTTCCGAGAGCGAACTCGCGGCCATTCGATCTCACGTGCCCTGGACGCGCGTCGTCAGAGATGAACACACCGATTATTTCGGGCGCGACGTGAACTTACTGGACTTTATCCGTGCCGACGGCGAGCGACTGGTTCTGAAACCAAACGACGATTACGGCGGTCACGGTATTACGATTGGCTGGAACGTTGACCAACGCGGGTGGGACGAGGCGATTAATAATGCGCTCGCGGATGGTGATTATCTCGTGCAGGAACGTGTGCCGACCGCTCGCGAGACATTTCCGGCATTGACAGAGGACGGGCGAGTAGAGTTTGCAGAGCAACTGGTGGATCTCGATCCATTGCTATTCAACGGCAGGGTTGGTTCGGCGTTCACGCGGTTGTCATTCACTGAGCTCGCCAACGTCAGTTCCGGCGGAGGCATGGTGCCCACCTACATCATCAGCCGCAAGATCAGTCAAACGTGAGCGAAAACGGGTACAATCCAACAGGTTCATTAACCTGGGCAGATCTTCCCGCCGTGACGCGCGAGCTTCTCGCCGGAAAGCTCGCAGGCTTGTGGGGAGCGCCAACTGACGCTGCGGCCTTCGACTCGTGGCCGCTCGACAAGAAACAGGGACTCCTATTGTTGTTGAAGCGACTGAACTCGAAAGGACTCTGGCGTCTCGTCAAGAAAGTGACGAACGTTTATGGTCGAGGTGGCGTCGGGTTGCAGTTTGAAGCGTGGCCGATGATCGAATCGACTCTGTCGCGGCGGCGCGATTTCACGCGCATGTTTGCGAACCACAAAGGCACGAGCGGTGGCTTCTACGAGCGGCAAAGAGGCAAAGCAACCTTGCATTTTTTGTTCGAAGAAGGTGAGCCGCGCACGTGGTATGTGCATTTCGATCTTTACAGTCCGGTCCATTCGGTCGGCAGCGCGCTGAGGCATCTGTTCTATGAAGCAATGGGCAGAGTGAAACCTGACTGGCGTATGATCTCGAAAAGCTTGAACCGGTAGTCAGATCAGAAAGAGGGCAAATGTTCGACAAATTCACACTGGGTATCGAAGAGGAGTTTCAAATCGTCGACCCGCAAACGCGCGAGCTACGCTCTCACGTGGCCGAGATTCTCGAAGAAGGCAAGATGCTGCTCGGCGAGCAAATCAAGCCTGAGATGATCCAGTCGATGGTGGAAGTGGGTACTGGTATTTGTCGCAACATCCAGGAAGCACGGGCTGACATCACGCGTCTGCGCAGCGTCATTGCCGGCCTCGCGAAGAAGAATGGACTTGCGATCGTCGCTGCTTCAACTCATCCAATCTCGCGCTGGCAGGACCAGAAAATATTCGACGACGAACGTTACGAGTTGCTGGTCCAGGAACTGCAAACCGTCGCGCGCTCGCTGTTGATCTTCGGATTGCACGTGCACGTCGGGATGGAAGATCGTGAACGCGCGATTCACATCATGAATGCAGCGCGATATTTTCTGCCGCACGTGCTGGCGCTTTCCACGTCGTCGCCGTTCTGGATGGGCCACAACACCGGTCTCAAATCATATCGCACAGAGATTTTTAAACAGTTTCCACGCACGGACATTCCCGATCACTTCGACTCTTACAGCGGCTTCCAACGATACGTCGATTTACTGATCAAGACCGGCTGTATCGATAACGGGAAAAAGATCTGGTGGGACATTCGGCCGCATCCGTACTTCCCCACGCTCGAGTTTCGCGTGTGCGACATTCCCACACGCGTTGACGACACGATAGCGATCGCGGCGCTGTTTCAGGCAATCGTCGCGAAATTGGATAAGCTGATCGATCGCAACCTGGGATTCCGGTTGTATCGTCGCATGCTGATCCAGGAAAACAAATGGCGTGCAGTGCGCTGGGGGCTGGATGGTAAGTTGATCGATTTTGGTAAACAGAAGGAAGTGCCGGTGCGCGATCTGGTGCTCGAGTTGTTGGAATTCGTCGATGACGTGATCGATGACCTGGGATCGAGAAAAGATATCGAACACATTCACACGATTCTTCAGCGCGGCACATCTGCGGACCGTCAGCTCCAGGTTTATCGTGAGACGAATGAGCTGACGGCCGTGGTTGATGATCTGATTACGTTGACGAGGGAAAACGTTCCGGAAACAACGCAGCTCGGAGTGCCGCAGACAACTACTACCGCCTCAACCATCGCTAAATAGATTTCCCGCAAAGGCGCAAAGAAGAACTTCTTAAATTTCTTCTTTGCGTCTTTGCGCCTTTGCGGGAGACTTCTTCTGACCCAAATAGTACTGCCACAACATTCGCGCGGCGACCGCTCGATGAGGACGCCACTTTTCGGCCATGTGTTCTAACTCGTCGGGTGCGGGTCGTCTTTCCAATCCATGTAATTCCTTGATCGCGGCGGCCAGCGCCAGGTCTCCGGCAGGCCAGATATCTGCGCGCCGCATTGCCATCAGCAGGTAAACATCCGCGCTCCACGATCCGATGCCTTTGATTCGCGTCAACGCAAGGCGCGCCTCGTCATCGTTCATACGCGCCAGTTTGTTGAAGCTCAACTCGCCACTAGCGATCGATGCTGCAAGATGTTGCAAGTAAGCTGACTTCTGCCGCGTCACTCCAAGACCGCGTAAGTAATCGTCCCCAACTTCAACGAATCGCAGCGGAGTAAACGGTTGAATCGCAGCCTCGAGTCGAAGCAGCATCGATTTTGCTGACTTCAGCGACACCTGTTGTTCGAGAATTATGTGCACAAGGGTCGCGAAGCCCGTTGCGCGTGGCCAGAGTGGCGGGTCGCCGTAAGTCGCCAGTATTACGGCAAGTATCTTGTCGCGCGCCGCGAGTTCACGTGCTGCGAGCGCCAGACTTTTGTGTGTGAGTTCAGCGCGTGGCAAGCGTCAGGAAATTCTCAAACAGGATACGCCCGTCGCGCGAATCGTTAGGATGCTCCCAACGCGTGCGGCTCTTGTTCCAGTCTTCGAATGATTTCTCGAGATGAAACTGCACGGTGTAGATCAACTGACCTTCACTGCGCTTCACCATCATCTGGTTGCGGCAGAGATACGACGTGGCCAGCAGCTTGAATCCTTCCGGCACGCGGTCAAGTTGCAGCCCGTGATTTTGCCAGACGCGAAGTATGCGCGGGGTCTTTGTCTGCGGCGCGTTCGGATCGATGCAGTTGATGTTTTCGAAGATCGGATCGTCAGGGTCGGTGATGCGGATAAAACGATACTGATATTCCTGCGGTCGCTGCTCGCGTTGCTCGTGTTGTTCCAGCCTGTCGAGTGTGATCACGCGCGCGCCAAAACTCAGGCCAACCAACTGATGACCGCCGCAGATCGCGAGCACTGGAATCTTGGTCTGGCGAATGAATTTGCCAAACTCGTCGAGAATCGATTGCTGGTAGTAATCAAAATCGCGCAGGGTACCGCTGAGCACAATTGCGTCAGGCTGGAATCGCGATGATGCCTCAGCGATCTCAGAGATGTGGGCCACTTCGGTTGTCGGTCGTTTCACCAGGCGCGAGATGTTGTTGAGGATGTTCTCAACCGCCATGCCCGCGATCAGTCGCTCGCGTCGCAACTGCGCCGCAAGCATCGAGCCCCAGTCTTCGCGTGCTACTGGAGAGAGGTCTTGCTCGTCGCGCAGCAGATTGTCGATGACGAGCACACGCGCCTCTTCAATGCGCTGCTCGATGGGCTCGTAGCGACAAAACGTCTGTTGATTAAAAGGAAAGGGGAAGGTGTCAGGGATCAAGTCTTGATTCATCTCCTAAGGTCTTTTGAGTTTGAACTCGGGAACTCGGGTGCCGGGCCCAGCCTCAGTAATCTCTGCGCGAATTTTAGCAAGCAGCAGGCCACGCAAGCGACTCCTGAATCTTGCGCTTTTCCCGCGTGCTTCCTGGTCGATCAGCAGCAACATTCTATACCACGACGACTCCAATTCGTCCGCTAAACGCGAGATTTTTGTTATATCGTACGGGACTGCTACATCCTTACAGTCCAGGCGGGCGAAGACGGAGAGATATCGCGCTGTGGCCAAATCCGGGCAGAGAAGACGCTTACGTCCGACTTTTAATTCCACACCCAGAAGCGTGTGTTGAATATCGATACGAGCCGGCGCGTTGGGACTCTCGAAGTGATAGGAACGAGTGCGCAGCTTGAGTATGCGTTCGCGATAGATTCGCGGCAACCACGTTTCAGCAAGTTGTTCCTGGATCTTTTCGGCGTTGATTTCGGCAGGCACTCTGGGATCTCACAAAAATTTTCTCCCGCAAAGGCGCAAAGACGCAAAGTTGATTCAAATTCTAACTTTGCGTCTTTGCGCCTTTGCGGGAAATTATTTCTTTTCTGTAAACAACTGAGACTCAATCCTGGTTTGCAGCGCGGTGATAACACGCCCTGGAAAAATTCCGAGATACAGCACGCCTAACACCGTGATCACCAACGCTAACGCCACGCCCGCAGGGACGCGCGGTGCGCTCCAGGCCATTGTTCTCTCACCGAAGAACATGACAATGATCAGCCGCAGGTAGTAGTAAGCGGAGACGGCGGTGTTGAGCACACCGATGATCACCAACCCGTAATAATTCTGTTCGATCGCCGATCCAAACACCAGGATCTTTCCCATGAAACCAGCGGTGAGCGGCATTCCGAAGAGACTCAACATAAACAAGCTCAACGAAAATGCCAGCACCGGCGATTCAAAGCCGATACCGCGATAGTCTTCGATAGCAGTGCGTCGATCGCCGCTACGCGCAATCAGTTGGACCACTGCAAACGCGCCGATGTTCATCACCGCATAAGTCAACAGGTAGAACACCACAGTGGTGATCGCGGTGTTGCGCTTGATCGGATCGGTGGCAGCTCCTGCCGCAACGCAGCCGATCAGCGCGTAGCCGGCGTGTGCAATCGACGAATATGCGAGCATGCGTTTCACGTTGTTCTGCGCAATTGCCACCACGTTGCCGAGCGTCATGGTAAGGATCGCCATCACGACGAGCGTTGCCACCCACGCGTTATGCAGATTTCCACTCGAAGTGCCCGCAGCAGAAGCAACAAACGGCAGCCCAAAAATGAAAACGCGAATGAACGATGCGAAGCCGGCAGCTTTGGGCCCGGCGGCCATGAATGCCGTGACCGGCGTAGGCGCGCCTTCGTAAACGTCCGGCGTCCAGATGTGAAAGGGCGCGGTGGCAATCTTGAAACCAAAACCGACGAGCATCATCGCGGCGCCTGCGTAGAGCAGCGCCGGATATTGCACCTGGTTTATACGACTCGCGATCTCGGCGATGTTGGTCGTGCCGGCGACGATTCTGCTGAGCGAGCCGCCGGGTCCGGGTTCGGCGATGGAGGTCGCGCCGTAGGTCAACGCGATGCCGTAAAGGAGAAACGCTGAAGAGAAGGAGCCGAGTATGAAGTACTTTAACGACGACTCATTCGAGCGAACATCGGTGCGCCGGAAGCCAGCCATCACGTAAGTTGCGATCGAAAGGATCTCCAGGCCGAGAAAGATGATCACGAGATCGTTGCCCGAGGCCATGAACATCATGCCCGCGGTCGCGAATAACAGCAGTGAATGAAACTCGCCTGCGGGCAGTTCTTCGCCATGAACCCAAACCGTCGATATCAGCAGCGTCAGACCGGAGACGAGCAGGAAGATGAGCGTGAAGCCAAGTCGAAGCTCATCGAGCACGATCATTCCATTGAAAGCGTCGGAAGACGCGGTGCCGTTGGCCCACAGATAAAACGTGGCGAACGCCGCGATAAAGAGTCCGGCGAGCGAGATGCTTCCAGTGATCCATCGCTGCGTCGGTCGCACAAATGCGTCGACGAGCATCACCACAATGGCCGCCGTGCAAACGATCACTTCCGGCGCGATTAGCCACCAGTTGACGATTGGCATCATTGATTGAGCAAAAAACGTATTCATCGATCTTGGGTCGGGTCAGTACCGAAACGCAGTAGCGTCGGGTCGTTGCAGGCGGACGGCGACCCGACGCTACCGCGTTTCGGTACTGACCCGATCAACCACGTAGTGTACGAGCCTCCGGCCGGACTGCTCGCGACGCGCGCTCTAATAGTTTCGACGCTCGCTCGGGAACGATCGAGAAACACGCGCGGGTAGACACCCATGAAAAGCATCAGGATGAGCAGCGGCACCATCAGTCCGAGTTCACGGCGGTTGAGGTCTAACAAACGCGCATTTTCTTCGTTCGTAACCGGACCGAAAACAACGCGCTGCAACATCCACAGCATGTAGACTGCTGCCCAAATCACGCCTGTTCCCGCGAGCATCGTGACAATCCAGGGACGACTAATTGCGCTCGAGGTCCAGGTGCCGATCAAGATCAAAAACTCGCCCACGAACCCATTCAAAAATGGCAGGCCGATCGACGATAAGGACGCGATTACAAACAGCGTCGAGAACCATGGCATCGGCTTCGCCAAACCGCCAAACTCGCTGATCAACCTCGTGTGACGCCGCTCGTAGATGAAACCGACGAAGAGAAACAGCGCGCCGGTCGAGACGCCGTGATTCAGCATCTGATAGAGCGCGCCCTGCATGCCGAGCTCGGTAAACGAAAACAGCCCGAGCACGACGAATCCCATGTGACTCACCGACGAATAAGCAACGAGCCGCTTGACGTCGGGTTGGACCATCGCGACAAGTGCCCCGTAGATGATCCCTATTACGGCGAGTACGATCATATATGGTGCAAACTTGCGCGCCATTTCAGGAAACAGAGTGAGATTGAAACGCAGCAGACCGTAAGTTCCCATCTTCAGCAAAATGCCGGCAAGGATCACCGAACCCGCCGTCGGCGCTTCGGTGTGAGCGTCGGGTAACCACGTGTGCAGCGGAAAGAGCGGCACTTTTATGGCGAACGCAAAAGCAAAGGCGAGAAACAACCAAAACGCGGTGCGTTCCCCCAGTGGATTGGCTGCTATTGCGTGCAAAAGCGTCGCATAATCAAACGAATGATAGATAAAGTAAAGCGCGATGATGCCCACCAGCATCAATAGGCTTCCGACCGCCGTGTAGATGAAAAACTTTACCGCCGCGTAAATGCGACGCTCGCCACCCCAGATGCCGATCAGGAAAAACATCGGTACCAGCGAGGCTTCAAAGAATAGGTAGAACAGCAGCAGATCGAGCGAAACGAAAACGCCAATCATCGCCGTTTCGAGAACCAGCAGGAATGCGTAATAGGAAAGCTGTCGCTTTTGAATCGCCGTCCAACTCGACAGCACTGAAATGGGCATCAACAGAGTAGTCAGCAAGACTAACCACAAACTCACACCATCGACGCCGAGGTGATAACGAGCACCGATCGATCCAATCCAGCTTACGTTTTCCTCAAAACGGAACTCAGCGCCGCTCGCGCCGATTCCGCGCAGCAGCAACAGCGACACAACGAACGTGGCGACCGTTACCAGCAACGCGATCCAGCGATAATGTTCTTCACGCCGGCCAGGCACAAAGCTGTAGACCACCAGCGCAAGAGCACCCACAACCGGCGAGAGAATCAGAATGGTCAGCAAGTACGGCATAAGTTATGGCGTCATCGTGGGAAATCCGAGAATTGCAAACAGACCTATCAAGATAAGTGCACCAATCAGAATGATCGCGGCATAACCTCGCACAAATCCCGCTTGCAGATAACGCGCGAGCCTGCCGAATTCAATGACCACTTCTCCAATCGCATGAAGAAAGCCGTCGATCACTCCGATATCAAATATTTTCCACAAACCCTCGCGCGAGACCGCTTCGATGGGACGGATCAATGCTGCGTCGTAAACCTCGTCGACGTAGTACTTGTCCTCCAGCAATCGCGGCATGGCCAACAGCGGACGTTTCTGGAAGACGTACCAACCAATACCGATGCCGAGTAGTCCCACTAAAACCGAGAGTCCAGCTAACATCCGTTCCGCCGTAACCTCTTCGCTCGAATGCGGCGATTCACTCCCGCCGGTTTCGATCTTTGCGACCACTGGTTCGAGCGTGTGCTCGATCACATTGATGTTTCGGTCTGTGAATGCCGCGCTCAGAGCATATGGAATTCCAATGAAACCACCGATAGTCGACAACACTGCCAGCACGATCAGTGGAACGGTCATGATCCACGGAGATTCGTGTGGTTCAACTGGTCCATGATGCGGATTCGGTTTCTCCCCCGCCGGATGCGCCTCGCGGAAACGCTCTGCTCCCCAGAACGTCATCACCACCATGCGTGTCATGTAAATGGCGGTGAGAAGAGCTGTCAGTGCCGCGATGGCCCAAAGGAATTTGCTGAACGCAGTCGAGGGTAGACTAAACGCCGGAGCGCTCCACGTCCGCCAGAGGATCTCGTCTTTCGAGAAGAACCCGGCAAAGATCGGCACGCCGGAGATCGCCAGCCAGCCGGTCAACATCGTTGCAAACGTGATGGGCATGTATTTCTTGAGACCACCCATGCGGCGCATGTCCTGCTCGTCGTGCATGCCGTGAATCACTGACCCGGAACCGAGGAAGAGCAGCGCCTTGAAGAATGCGTGCGTGATGACGTGGAAGATCGCTGCGATGAAAGCACCGACACCGCACGCCAGGAACATGTAACCGAGCTGCGAGATTGTCGAGTAGGCGAGGACCTTCTTGATGTCGTTCTGTGCGAGACCAATCGTCGCGGCGAAGAGCGCGGTGGCAGCGCCGATAATCGCGACGATAAGCATCGCCGTCGGCGCGTGCACGAAGATCTCAGAGCAACGCACGATCATGTAGACGCCCGCGGTGACCATCGTGGCTGCATGAATCAGAGCGGAGACTGGAGTTGGACCAGCCATCGCATCGGGCAGCCAGACGTAAAGCGGTATCTGTGCGCTCTTGCCGGCGGCGCCAATGAACAGCAGTACTGCGATCGACGTCGCTCCACCGGCGAAGATTGCCCCCGCAGTGAACGGATCGACTGGCTGAGTCTTAAAAAACGAAAGTGCCGTTTGGGTTGCGGTGCCTGCAGCCGGATTGGCGAAGAAGCTGACTGATCCTGTGACGAAGAACGTCAGCATGATTCCGAGAACGAAGCCCCAGTCGCCGATACGGTTGGTGATGAATGCTTTCTTGGCGGCATCGCCGGCTTCTTTGCGGTCGATGTAGTAACCAATCAACAGATAAGAGCAGAGTCCAACGCCTTCCCAGCCGACAAACATCAGCACGAAGTTGTCCGCGAGCACCAGCGTCAGCATCGCAAACATGAACAGGTTGAGGAAGGCGAAGAAGCGATAGAAGCCTGTTTCGCCGTGCATGTAGCCGACCGCGAAGACGTGAATAAGAAAACCGACGAAGGTTACGAAGAGAGCGTAAGTGCCGCTCAGCCGGTCCATCGCGAGCGCGAAGTCGGCGTGAAGGGTGCCGACTTGCAGCCACGTCCAGATGTGATCCAGCAGGGGCGTCTCAGATCGCAGTGCGCCGTTGGTTTTGAAAGCGAGATAGAACGCGACGATCGTCGAGATCGCAACCGAGCCACACGCCACAGCGCCGATAAACCGCTCATCACGGACGCGCCTGCCCACAAACCAATTAATCGCGGCGCCCGCGAGCGGAGCAAAGATGATCAGGCTGAGCAGGTTACTTTCCATTCTTAAGCGATAATCCGTCCAAAATCCGCGTCATCCGCGGCTACAACTTCAAAATGCTCGCGTCATCCACATCCAACGATTCGCGATTGCGGAACATGGCGATAATGATCCCTAAACCCACGGCAGCTTCAGCCGCAGCGACGGTCATAACGATGAACACGAAGAGTTGACCAGTCACGTCCTGAAAAAAGCTTGCGAAGGCGACGAAAGTTAAGTTCACCGCATTCAACATCAACTCGATACACATAAACATCGAGATGATGTTGCGCTTAATGATCACGCCGGTAACGCCGATCGTGAACAGCACCGCCGACAACGCCAGATACCATGAGAGTTGTGGTTCCATCGTCTTCTCCAGCCACAGATTACGCAGATTATTTCTGTGAATCTGTGGATCTAGTGCCGAGCAGTCCTCCGCGTCGCGCCAACGTGATCGCGCCGACAATCGCCATCAGCAGCAGTATCGAAGTTATTTCAAACGGCAAAAGATATCTCGTGAACAACGCGGGACCAATCGAATGCGTAAGTCCTATATCAGAGACAGCCCCGCTCGGACTGACCCTGAACTCCTGCACCGAAACCAGGATAAAAGCGACTTCGGCAATCAGGATGGCTGCCAGCACAACGGCCGTTGGTACGAGAAATCTAAGACGAGTGCGCCGGCGTTCCTCCTGCTCAACATTCAGCAGCATGATCACAAACACGACCAGCACCATAATGGCGCCCGCGTAAACAATCACTTGCACCGCTGCGATGAACGGCGCGGCCAGCATCACGTAGAGACAAGCGAGCGAGATGAAGACGCCAATCAGCGAGATCGCGCTGTAGAGCGGATTACGTTGCGCCACCATCGCAAGTGCGCAGCCAATCGCCAGCGCGCCGAAAAGAATGAAAAGCAGAGCGAGCATCAAAGCCTCAGAACGATGTCGATCGCGAGATTCATGTGCGCGGTTCAGAGTTCAAGCTTTAGCTTGCTGCTCTGCCGGCGGCAACCTAAAGGTTGAACTCTGAACGGATAGATCGATCCGCTCGATCTGGTACAAGGGCGAGATCGCCGTTGTTTCGGGTCGCGGGTTGCCGGATGCAAGCAGGTGAAACTGCGAGACCTTGTCCGTCAACATTCCCAGCCGGAACAACTCCGTGCCTACTTCGGGTGTCACGATAATTTTCTCACCTGAATCCGGAAGTGTTTCAACGCGACTTCGGATCGCTTCAACGTGTGCAGCAATATCCGATTCGCGAAGCTCGTATCTCGCCTGCAACGGATTTGTTTCGTCTTTCAACCGTGGATAACTCAGGTTCGAATACGCGGGTACGTGCTGCGCGATATCGCGAAAGACCGCGCTCGCCGAGAACTCAAA
>Ga0075435_100001317_pt1 | contig 15953 bp, 12 predicted proteins | sample RhiMethybrSRZTD4_FD_75302 | JGI IMG/M metagenome (GOLD analysis project Ga0075435, IMG submission 75302) | Populus rhizosphere microbial communities from Tennessee, USA - Rhizosphere MetaG P. TD hybrid SRZTD4 | ecosystem: Host-associated > Plants > Roots > Rhizosphere > Soil | place: USA...
GACCGACGACCGTCAGGGTGCGGGGCAGCCCGATTAGGTCAGGACCTTGATGACAACGCGGCGATTCTGCGCCCGGCCCGCCTTGGTGTTGTTCGGCGCAACCGGCTTGTCTTCGCCGTAGCTGATCACGTTCATCTTGTGGAGCGGAATCTGGTACTGCTCGTAGAGATACCGCTTCACCGATTCGGCGCGCTCGAGGCCGATCTTGTCGTTGACGAACTTGCCGCCGACGTTGTCGGTATGGCCCTCGATCTCGAGAAAGACGGCCTTCGGATCCTGCTTGAGCTGCGAGACCATCTCGTCGAGCCGCGCTCTCGCGGCGTCAGGAAGCTCCGCCTTGCCGAACTTGAAGTTGCCCTGATCCTCGCTCAGCACGACTTCGTAGACCAGGCGCTTGTTGGCCTTGTCCATCACGTCGAACTTGTTGCCGGCCTCGGTCGCCTTGCTGCCGGCGTCGTTCGCCGCGCTGCGCGCCGCCGAGGCGGCGTCGTTGGCCTGTGTCGCCGACTGCTGCGCAGCCGCCGCCTTCTGATCGACTTCGATGATGCGTCCCTCGTTCCGGCGGGTGCGCTCCTGCGTCTCTTCGAGAGACCGGCCCATCGAATCGACTTTGTCGTTCACTTCGCCGACGCTCGTGCGCACGAACTTCTTGGTCGCGCACGCCGTCGTTCCGCTGAGGGTCATCAGCGCGATCGGCACTGCATAGAAGAGTTTCCGCATGTCAGCTCCTTGTTAGTACGATGTCGGGCTTGATTGCCCCGCAACATATCCGCTCCGGGTTCTGACGACCAGGTCCTTGTTGCGCGCGCGGACCACGAGCGGATGCCAGCCCGGCCTGCCGCTCGGTTCGAAAGCGAGAAGATACTGGTGGCGCAGCTCCTCGATGATTTGCCGCGCCGCGATGCTCCGCTGCGCCGGCGTGCTCACCAGGAACGAATGGCCGCCGGTCCACTTCGCCAGATCGGCGAGGTCGCCGGTCAGCGCCGCCCGTCCCGTCGAATTGGTCTTCGTCTCGTCCGCCGAGTTCTCGATCATCGAGACGACGCCGATGATGTAGACCGGCACGTCGATCTCGCTGGCGATCGCCGACACGATCGAGGGCTTCAGGCGGCTGCTGGTATCGGCGCCGTCGGTGAACACGACGACCGCCCGGCGGCGTCCCTCACGCTTGCCGACGCGCTGCGCCGTCGCCGCGATGGCGTCGTGAAGCGACGTTTCGCCGAACGGCACCACGTGGCTGAGCGATTCCGGCAGCGCCTTCACGCCGATCGTGAACGGCATCACTTCTTGGAGCAGCGTGTCGAAGGTGAACACCGCCGCTTCGTCCTTGTCGGCATCGAGCCAGCTGAGAAGGTGCGTGGCCGCTTCCTGCGCGGTCGGCATCTTGCCATTCATGCTGCCGCTGACGTCGAACAGCATGGCGACGCTGACGCCGGCGACGTCGGCGCGAAAATCGGCAATCGCTCTCGAATGGCCTTCGTCGAGAATCTCAAAGTCGCGCGCGTTGAGGTCCTGGACGAATCGTCCCTTGTGATCGCGAACGATCGCCGTGATCCGGACGAGATCGACACTGGCCTTGAAGCTCGCAACGGGAGGTTGCTGCGCTGGGTCGGGTTGTTGCGCCCCGAGGTCGCGGCCGGCGCCGACCGCAAGAGTCAGCGCCGCCAGGAGTGTGATGAGCCTGCCCCGCTTCATCGCGCCCGACGTAGTTGCGAGGGTGTTGCCAAGTACTCAAGTGTTGACATGATTGGACTTACGAATTGAGACCGCATAAAGCGCGGCTAAGTTGCGACATGGTTTGCGTAAGACTTACACGATTCAGGGGAGGAGCCGCTTTTGGGCTAGGGAAAAGTTACTCGGAGATGCGTTCGCGATAAGATTTCGGCCGTGACTACCGCGAATACGCGCACGTCGATTCCAACAGCCGGCCGCGTTCACAGATTTACATACGCGATCCGGAACATCGTCGCAGAGGCCCAGCGCGTCGAAGCGGCGGGAACACGCGTCCGTTACCTCAACATCGGCGACCCGGTGGCATTCGGGTTCAAGACGCCGCCGCATCTCGTGGATGCGGTCGCCAGAGCGCTCAAGGATGGCCACAACGGATACGGACCGTCGGCGGGAATTGCGCCCGCCCGCGAGGCGGTCGCGGCCGAATACACGTCGAAAGGCTTTCCGGTTTCGGCCGATCGAGTGTTCATCACTGCCGGGACGTCCGAAGGCATCGAGCTGACGCTCAGTGCAGTCGTCGACGCTGGCGGCGAAGTCCTGGTCCCGATGCCGACGTATCCTCTTTATACGGCGGTCCTCGCCAAGCTCGACGCCCGCGCCAGGTACTACCGGCTCGATCCAACGAATGACTGGATGCCGGACCTCGACCATCTGAGGAGTCTCGTCACGCCGGAGACTCGAGCTCTGGTCGTCATCGATCCGAATAATCCCACCGGCGCCGTGTACCCGGCTTCGATGCGCTGCGCGCTTCTCGACTTCGCGGACGAGCACGGACTTCTCGTCCTCGCTGATGAGGTTTACGGCGATCTCGGGTTCGATGGCGCGGTCGAGCCATACGGGCGTCTCGATCCCGACGCCGCGATCATTTCGTTCTCGAGCTTGTCGAAGGCGTATCTCGCCCCAGGGTGGCGCACCGGGTGGATGGCGATCGGCCGCTCGCCGCGGCTGGACGAGGTGGTCGCCGCCGTGAAGAAGCTCGCGGACGGCCGGCTGTGCAGCACCGTTCCAATGGAGTACGCGGTCATGGCCGCGCTGCAGGGCGACCGCTCGCATCAGCAGGCGTTCCGCGACGCGCTGCGCGCCCGCGCGATGCTCACCGTCGATCGTCTTCGATCGATCCCTGGCGTCAGCTGCGTGGCGCCGACGGCCGCCTTTTACGTCATGCCACGCGTGGAGCTGCCGCCCGGCAAGACCGACGAGGACTACGTGCTGTCTCTGCTTCGCACCACCGGCGTTCTCTGCGTGTATGGATCCGGCTTCGGTCTGCCGGCGGCAGACGGATTCCTCCGTATCGTCTTCCTCGCTTCGCTCGACGAGCTCACGGAAATCTACAACCTGATGGCGGCGTTCACGGCACAGTACGTGAACGCTTGAGAGCTGATGCTCTCTGACCGGGATTACACGCACCGGATGCTGCAGACCGTGCTGACGGTCGCGGCGATCGCGATCCTCTTGGCGGTGCTGTGGGAAGCGCGCGAAGCGCTGATGCTGATCTACGTCAGCGCGCTCATCGCGATGGGCTTCGCGCCGCTGGTCACGATCATCGAGCGGTCCCGGTCCGGCGCGCGCGGCCGCATCCCCCGCTGGCTGGCGATTCTGGTCATCTACATCGCGATCGTCGTCGTGCTGCTGCTCGTGGCGCTCGCGGTGGTCCCGCCGCTCATCTCTCAAGCGGCGGCGTTGTGGGCGAAGATGCCGGACGAGTTCGACAAGTTTCAGCACTTCCTCATCCGCTACAAACTGTTGCGGCGGCCGATCACACTCGCCGAGGCGGTACAGAACGCGCCGGAAGGGACCAGCTCCAACGCGGTGAACACGGTCCTGCTGGCGCTGTCGAACCTCGTCGGCGGCATCTTCGGTTTCATCACGATTCTGATTCTGAGCTTCTATCTGCTCGTCGAAGCGAAGTCGATGTTCGACTACATCGCGCGGTTCATTCCGCCCGGCCGGCGCGGCGACGTCGCCAATGCGGTGCGCGAAGCGGTCGTCAAGGTGAGCGCCTGGCTGCGGGCGCAGTTCGTGCTGGCCGGCGTCATGGGGAGTTTCGCGACCGTGGGTCTGTTTCTGATGGGCGTCCCGTACTTCTATGTGCTGGCGCTCGTCGCGGCGATCGGCGAGACGATTCCGATCGTCGGCCCAATCATCGGTGGCGTGACGGCGGTGATCGTCTCGCTGAGCGTGTCGCCGAAGCTGGCGCTGATGGTCGGGATCTACTTCTTCGTGCTGCACCAGCTCGAGGCCAACGTGCTGGTCCCGAAGATCATGGAGCGGCGCGTCGGCGTCAGTCCGGTGGCGGTGCTCGTCGCGCTGCTCATCGGCGGCGCGCTGTGGGGGCTCGTCGGCGCGATCCTCGCGATCCCGACGGCCGCGATTCTGTCGATCATCGTCGATCAAATCGCCGCCGATCGCGACGTCCGTCTGCAGCGGGTCCGGTAGGTGGGACCGCAGCCCGACGAGTTCTCTGCCATCAAATCCCTGATCCCGAGCCCCGAATCCCTTCCAGCGAAGCGGTACCAGTCTTGATGCGCTGTGCGCCAGGGCCGCGCGGAGCTGCGACGTGCGCAGAAATTTCACCCGCAGTGGAACTGGGATGGCACGTTTATACCGGCGCTGGGACGAACCACGGTGCATTTTCGGCGACGTCGCGGTCGTGGGCTTCCTGCTCATGCAGACGCTCGACGGCGTCTTCACCTATCTCGGCGTCAGCCTCTGGGGACCCGGTATCGAAGCGAACCCGATCGTCGGCTCGATCATGACGCTCGCCGGCCCGGCATCGGGTCTGGCCGGCGCCAAGCTGATGGCCATCGGCTTCGGCATCGCGCTGCACCTGCGCCGCGTGCACAATCTCGTCGCCTTTCTGACGATCGTCTACTTCGCCGCCGCGATCCTGCCGTGGACGGCGGTGTTTCTCGCGAACTAAACTGACCTGTAGAATTAGGAATGTGGAATGTGGAATTGCACGACATTCCACATTCCTCATTCCAGATTCCTGATTCTCAATTCCGCCTATGCGATCCGATCCACTTGCCTACCTGGCGACCGATCTCGATTCGCTCAAGCAGCAGGGTCTGTACCGCCATCTCCGGATTCTCGAAGACGAACAGAAGCCCCAGGCCACGTTCGATCACCGACAGGTCGTCAACCTGTCGTCGAACAACTACCTCGGGTTGACGACGCATCCCCGGCTGCGCGAGGCGGGGCTCGAGGCGACGCGCAGGCTCGGCGTGGGATCGGGATCGGTGCGCACGATTGCCGGCACCATGGAAATCCACATGGAGCTCGAGCGGCGCCTGGCCGCATTCAAGAAAACGGAAGCGGTGGTCGTGTTTCAGAGCGGCTTTGCCGCGAACGCCGGGACCGTCGCCGCCGTCTTAAACAAGGATGATGTGGTGGTGTCCGACGAGCTGAACCACGCCAGCATCATCGACGGGAGCCGCCTGAGCCGCGCGACCATCAAGGTGTTTCCGCATAAAGACGTCGAGGCCGCCCGCAAGATTCTGGCGGACCTCCCGGCGAGCCAGCGGAAGCTGCTCATCACCGACGGCGTCTTCAGCATGGACGGCGACGTCGGTGCGGTGCCGGAGCTGTGCGCGCTCGCCGAGGAGTTCGGCTGCATCATGATGGTCGACGATGCGCATGCGAGCGGCGTGTTCGGAGAGAGCGGCCGCGGCACCATCGATCACTTCGGGATGCACGGACGCGTCGACATCCAGGTCGGCACGCTGTCGAAGGCGATCGGCGCGCTCGGCGGCTACGTCGCCGGCAGCCGCACGCTGATCGAGTTTCTCTACCATCGCGCGCGCCCGTTTCTCTTCTCGACGTCGCATCCGCCGGCCGTCGCCGCCGCGTGCATCGCCGCGATCGACGTGCTCGAACAGGAGCCGCAGATCATCGATCGGCTCTGGGAGAACACGCGCTTCTTCAAGGCGGGGCTCGAGCGACTCGGGTTCAACACCGGGCTGAGCCAGAGTCCGATCACGCCGGTGATCGTCGGTGAAGGCGCGCTCGCGATGAAGTTGTCGGATCGGCTGTTCGAGGAAGGCGTGTTCGCCCAGGGCATCGCCTTTCCGACCGTGGCGCGCGACCGGGCGCGCGTCCGGACCATCGTCACGGCGGCGCACACACGCGACGAGCTGCAGTTCGCGCTCGACGTGTTCGGCAAGGTCGGCAGGCAGCTCGGGATCCTCCATTGAGCGGCCCGAACCGGCTTCACGACTTCTTCGACACCTACACCAAAGATCTGAAAGCCGAAGATCTGCAGCGTCTCTTCACGCGCGACACGCGCGAGGCCTACCGGTTCTTCACCCGCGGCGCCGACATCGACTCGATCAGGAACCTGCCCTGGTACACGCGTCTGGCGATGCACGCGAAGGTGCTGTTCTTCGCGTTCACCATGAAGCTGTCGCCGGCGCGCCGCATCGTCTATGGGATGGCGCTCGTGTTCGCGTTCATCGGACTCGTGAATCTGTTTCGCGGCATCGGCATCGTTCAGATCATGACGCTGCCGTTTGGCGTCGGCGTCGGCGTTCCCGGGCCGCTCTTCCGGCAGGGGACCTGGTCGCTGTTCATCGCGTTCGGCCTGATGAACCTGCTGGTGCTGCTCGAGGTCGCGGACCGGCTGTCGCTGAAGAACGACCTCGAGATCGCGCGCGAGATCCAGCAAGCGATGCTGCCGCACGGGGTGTTCACGGCAGCCGGCATCGAAACCGTCGGCCTCAGCCGTCCGGCCAACACGGTCGGCGGCGACTTCTTCGACATCCTGCCGCTGCCCGACGGCCGCATCGTCGTCACCGTCGGCGACGTCGCCGGCAAGGGAAGCCCGGCCGCGCTGCTGATGGCGCTGCTGCTCGCGATGCTGCGCACGCTCGTGGACGAAGGGCTCGAGCCGGCGCCGCTCGTCACGCGGCTGAACGTGCAGGTGACGCGGCACGCACCGGGCACGCGCTTCATCACGCTGCTCTACGCCGTGTTCGATCCCGGCACTGGCGTGCTCACCTACGTGAACGCCGGACATATGCCGCCGATGCTGATGCGGAGCGACGGCACCTGCGAACGGCTGACCGAAGGCGGGATCGCCCTGGGCATGTTCGGCGAGTCGACGTACACGACGGGGCAGGTCACAATTCAGTGTGACGACATCGTCGCGATCTACAGCGACGGGATCACCGAAGCCGAAGACCCGACCGGCCGGCCGTTCGACGAAGCCGGCCTGGAATCGGCGCTTGCCGCTCATCGACACGACAGCCTGTCGGCGATGGGCGCCGCGGTCGTGAGAGCCGTAGAACAATACACGGCCGATACGCGTCTTGCCGACGATCTGACGATTCTGCTGCTGCGCCGCTGCACTATCCCCACCCCAGTGGGTGTCTAATGGGGTACTTTTTCGAATCATTGGACGGGCCGCTCCGTTGTCGCGGCCCCAGAATCGCGGTCGACGGCTGGTTGTAGGCAGAACCCACCCAGCCCAAACGGTCCGCGACCACTATTTGCGGAGATGATCGCGCGAGGCCTGATCACGGCGATGCTGTCGCTGCTCGCACCGTCGGCCGCGGGGGCGGACCCTTCGACTGTGCTCAGGGCGAGCCCTTCGACTGCGCTCAGGGCAGGCACATGGGTCGACCCCTACGTGGCCGCGGCGCGCGACGCCTATTCACCTGTCGGAGCGGCCGATCCGCGTGTCGGCCCCGCTGATCAGGCTGCACCGAACAACGGCGTCGCCGCGCTGCTGCGCCGGTTCGAACAGGCCATTCAATCCGGCGACGGCGCCGCGTATTTCACGCTGCTCACCGATTCTGCGGATCGGACCCGTGCGCGCGACTTCAGCAGCAGCGAGCTGGTGCCTGGCGCGACGCGCGCCGTCATTCAGGAACGCGATCGCCAGCCGCTGCCGGGCACGCTGCCCGAGAACGGCTATTCACTGCTCGTCGACGCGTTCGTCGAATACGGACAGCGCGCCAGAATCGCGACGTGGACGGTCGACGTCAAGCGCGTCGGCGATAGCGGAGGCGATCGGGAGTGGGCGATCGCGGATGTCACGCCGGTATCGTCGGTGGAAAGCCTCTATCGACTGTCCGTGAACACGGCCAAGCAGTACGCCGCGCACGATCTCAAAATCAGCGTCGAGGATCTCGAGCTCACGCTGACCGACGGATCGGTGTTCGTCGTCAATGTCGATCAGGGTGTCACCGGCGCGGTGCTGATGGGGCACGGCGTCATGCGATTTCATCCGACGCCGGAGACCGAGCAGGGACAGGTCAAGATCTTCTGCGGCTCAGAGACGCTCGAGTCGAAGTTCGACACCGTCTACGTGCGGGTGCATCCCAGCGATTTCGAATCACTGGTCGGCACACCGAACCTGGAGGCCAAGACCGTCGACCCGCGCGAGCTGCGGCGCGCGCTGGACGTGTTTCGCGCCGAGTCGCCGAAATCGTTCGTCCTCGATCTCGGTGATTTGAGCCGCGACTCCTGGTCGCTTCTGCCCGGGCCCGGCGATTTTCTCGCCGAAGTCAAGACGCGCCGTTTCGACACGTTGACGTACGCGCGATCCGGCGGCGAAGCGGAGGACATTTCGCTGTTCGATCGCAAGCGCCACCGCAACATCTCTATATATGCGTCGAAGCAGCGGACCGCGTTGCGCGGCCGCTTCTTCAACGAAGACGAGCAGGCCGACTACGACATCCTCGACTACCAGATCGAAGCGGCGTTCAGCCCCGATCGCCAGTGGATCGACGGCCGCGCGCGGCTGCGCATCAAGGTGCGCGCCTACATGCTCGGCACGTTGACGCTGAAGCTCGCCGATCCGCTCGTCGTGCAATCGATCTCGAGCACCGAGTACGGACGGCTGTTCGGCATCCGCGTGAAGAACCAGAACAGCATCGTCATCAACCTGCCGGTCGCCGCGCCGCGCGATAAGGAGCTGACGCTCACCGTCGTCTACGCCGGCCGGCTCGAGCCGCAGACGCCGGATCGCGAGACGCTCGAGCTCGAACAGCGCGGCATGCAGGAAGACGCCTCGATGCTGGTCGCGGCCGAGCCGAGCGTCCTCTACAGCAATCGCAGTTTCTGGTATCCGCAGGCGCCGGTTTCGGACTACGCGACGGCCTCGCTTCGCATCACCATTCCGGCGAACCTCGACTGCGTCGCCAGCGGCGAGCTGGAGCCCGGATTCCCGATCATCGTGCCGGGAAAGGATTCGTCGCAGAACCGCAAGATGTACGCGTTCACGGCCACCAAACCGCTTCGCTACCTCGCGGTCATCGTCAGCCGCTTCCAGCGTGCGGAGACGGTGACGGTGGCTTTCCCCGAAGGGACGTTGAACCTCGCGGTCGAAGCCAACCCGCGGCAGACCAATCGCGGCCGCGATCTCGCGGCGCGCGCCGCGTCGATCGCGACGTTCTACGAATCGCTGCTCGGCGACGCACCGTATCCGAGTTTTACGATTGCGTTGATCGAAAACGATCTGCCCGGCGGTCACAGTCCCGGCTACTTCGCCGCGCTCAATCAGCCGCTGCCGACGTCGACGCTCAGCTGGCGCAACGACCCGGTGGCGTTCGGCGCCTTTCCCGAGTTCTTTCTCGCGCACGAGCTCGCCCATCAATGGTGGGGGCAGGCGATCGGCTGGCGGAATTATCACGAGCAGTGGATCAGCGAAGGGTTCGCGCAGTATTTCGCGGCGCTGTACGCGCAGCATCAGCGCGGCGACGAAACGTTCGCCGACGTCATGCGGCAGGCGCGGCGGACGGCGATGGACGTGACCGATCAGGGACCGATCTATCTCGGCTACCGCCTCGGCCACATCCGCGGGCAGAGCCGCGTGTTCCGCGCGCTCGTCTACAACAAGAGCGCCGCGGTCCTGCACATGCTGCGCCGCCTGGTCGGCGACGAGGCGTTCTTCAAGGGCGTGAAGCAGTTCTATACGAAGCAGCGGTTCAAGAAGGCGGGCACTGAGGACTTCCGCGCCGCGATGGAAGCCGAAACGAACATCCCGCTCGGACGATTCTTCGAGCGATGGATCTACGGATCGACGCTGCCGAAGGTGAAACTCACCCATCGTGTCGAGGGGAACGAGGTCGTGCTGCACGTCGAGCAGGTCGGCGATCTCTTCGACTTCCCGCTCACGCTGTCGCTTCAGTACACGGACAAGAAGGCGGTCGACGTGACGATGGCGATAACCGAGCGCGACACCGATCTGCGCGTGCCGCTCGCCGGGACGCTCCGCGGCGTCGACGTCAACAAGGACGACGGGACGCTCGCCGAGGTGGTCAAGAACTGAGTCGGGACGACGAATCCCGAATCACCAATGCCGAATCCCGACTCTATTGCAGATAGATCGCCGCGACGCGAGGCTCGCCTTGGCGTTCGAACGGCTCGAAGACGAGGATGAACTGAGTACCGGCCAGCTGATAGAGGCGAATCTCGCGCGTGCCGATCGGGCCGCGCTCCGTCGTTTCTTTGATCATCGTCACCGGCGCCACGAGCTGCTTGAGCGCATCAGCAGCACGATCGCCGACTTTGATCTCGTGCGCGCCGCCGACCATCAGCGTCGGCACCGACACCGCATCGGCGGGAACGGCCGTTGGCGATGAGGATACCGGTTCGCCTGAAGTCGCGACCGGCGCGACGCGCAGCTCGCGGATGATCAACAGCCCCACGAGCAGCGTTCCGACCAGCAGCAACGCGGCCGTGAGCCATTCGCCGCTGAAACCGAGGCGATGGCGCGAGGCATCGATGACCTGCATGACGTGGCTCCGGTAAAGACCTGATGGCGAGAACCCGAAATTTATGCACAACGGCTTGTCCTGTCAAGCGGTGATCAGCCGAGTCAACCCAGAGTTCAGCACGTCAGTGACCGTTCATCTGGCAGGCGTTATATCCTTGTAGGGTTATGGATACCGTCACGCTCACGATTGATGGCAGGCAGATCACGGTCGAGAAAGGCAAGACCGTGCTGCAGGCCGCAATCGAGAATGGCATCTCCGTGCCGTTCTACTGCTACCACCCGGGCATCGGGATCGACGGATCGTGCCGCGTCTGCATCGTCAAGATCGAAAAAATGCCGAAACTGCAGACGTCGTGTTCGACCGTATGCGCCGACGGCATGGTGGTTTCCACGCGGACGCCCGACGTCGTCGAGGCGCGCGCCGGCGTCTTCGAGTTCCTGCTCATCAACCATCCGCTCGACTGCCCCGTGTGCGACAAAGGCGGCGAGTGTCCGCTGCAGGACTTTTCGTACCAATTCGGACGCGATCAGAGCCGGATGGAGTTTGCGCGCCGCGAGTTCGACGGCGACGGCGTGAAGGCGGACGTCGACTTCGGTCCGACGCTGATGCTGAACCGCAACCGCTGCATCCTCTGCACGCGCTGTGTGCGGTTCATGCGCGAGGTGGACGGCGACGCGCAGATCAACATCATCGATCGCGGCTACGGCAGCGAGATCGCGACCTTCCAGGAAGAAGGGGTCCACTCGATCCTCTCCGGCAACCTGATGGATGTGTGCCCGGTCGGCGCGATTACGACGCGCGACTACCGGTTCAAGTCGCGCCCGTGGGACAACCCGAACGCCGTCGACACGATCTGCACGCTCTGCGAGAAAGGGTGCAACGTTACGGCGTGGATCAAAGCCAAGCCGGAATGGGCCAAAGGATCGCGGTTGATTCGCTTCACGCCGCGGTTCAATCCCGCCGTCAACAGCTATTGGATGTGCGACATCGGCCGCTTCGAGTATCACTGGATCGAGGGCGACGATCGCGTGCGCAAACCGCTCGAGCGGCGCGGCGAAGCAGAGGCGGCCGCACTCGAACCGGTCTCGTGGCACGAGCTCAATACGAAGCTGCTCGATCGGCTGTCAGTGGCCGGCCGGGCGAATCCAGAGGGCATCCGCTTTCTGCTCTCTGCACACGCGAGCCACGAAGAGTTTTTCCTCTTCCGGCGTCTCGCCGAGGAGTTGCTCGGCGACGCGAACGGCGTCAGCGTCGTGTGGCGTTCTCACGAGAAGCCACAGCCGGCTGACGCCAAGTTCAGAGTGCCGCCCGTCGATGCGCCGAACGTGAACGGCGCGCGCATCTTTGGTTTCGTGCCGGGCGGCGTCGGAGAAGCGGTGCGCGGCGCGGATGTCGCCGCGTTGAAGAAAGCAGTCGAAGCAGGCCAGGTCTCAGCGCTCTACGTGTTCGAACCCGGTCCGGAAGGATCGCTCGGCGACGTCGAATGGATTCTCAGGGCGAAGCAGCGCGGCGTGCTGCCGCTCCTCATTGTCCAGGGCGTACTGATGACGCCGCTGGCGCGCGCCGCCGATTTCGTTCTGCCCGGCGCATCGTACGTCGAGAAGGACGCGTCCTATACGAACGGGCAGGGGCGGCTCCAGGGCACCGCACGCGCGATTCCGCCGCCGGGCGACGCGCTCGATGACTGGCAGATCCTCGTGAACCTCGCCACGGCGGCGGGCCTGACGTTCGACTACTCGACATCGGCGCACGTTCGCGCAGACATCGCGGCGCGTTTTGGCAGCGAGAAAGCGCTCGCGGGCATCACCACGCTCGCCTTCGCGCGCCCGGTGTCGGCGAAGCACTGGCTGCAGGCCTCGAATCCGTCGGAGCGCTGGAAGTGGGATTTCATGTTCCAGGATCTCCCGCCAGTGAAAGGCACCGTGGATCCGTTGTCGCTGCCGATGCCGCCCGGCGCTATAGCTCTGAAGGAAGTGAAGTGATGCTCGTCGGGATCAGGGATTCGGGATTCGCGATTCGATGCGCGGGATTCGCTCGTCAAATCCCGAATCCCAAATCCCGAATCCCGATACTCGTCTGCAGCGCGCTCCTCGTCGCGAGCGGCGCGTCTGCACAGATGACCCGTCCGCGGGCACAGGTCACACCGCTCGTCGAAACAGAGAGCACCGCGCCTGGATCGACCGTTCGCGTGGCGCTGCAGGTCTCGCTTCCCGAGGGTCTGCACACCCAGTCCAACAAGCCGCGCGATCCGCTGCTCATCCCGACCGAGATCACGATCGACGCGCCGTCAGGCGTGACCGTCGACGAGATCGTGTGGCCGCCGTCCACCGACTTCGTTTCGGCGGGTCAGGACAAGCCGCTTGCCGTCTTCGAACACGAGTTCGCGATCGGTATTCCGCTGACGGTCGCGGCCACTGCTCCGCCCGGCGAGATCGCCGTACCGGTGAAGCTGCGCTACCAGGCGTGCGACGCCAATCTCTGTTATCCGCCGACGACAGCGCAGTCGCAGTGGACCATCAAGGTCGCGGCCGGCGCGTCGCGCGCGCGGCAGCACGCTGAGTTGTTCGACAAGATCGCGTTCGGCCACGGTGAGCGGCCTGCGGCCGTCGTCAGGCCCGGAACCGCGAGCCCGGAATTGAAGGCGCCAGCCGCGAGCGCCGGCGATGTCCTCGCGCAACTCAACGACTTCGAGGTGCTGTCGACGACGGGCGGCTACTTACGTAGCAACGCGTTCCTCGAGTTCATCCACAACGCCGAACGCGGCATCAAGGAAAAGGGATTGTTCGAGGGCCGCGGTCCGCTCGCGATCCTCTTGATCGTCTTTCTCGGCGGCCTCGCGCTGAACCTGACGCCGTGCGTGCTGCCGATGATTCCGATCAACCTCGCCATCATCGGCGCCGGCGCGCAGGCGGGCTCGCGCGCGCGCGGGTTCCTGCTCGGCAGCGCCTACGGCGGCGCGATGGCGCTCGTCTACGGCGTCCTCGGCCTCATCGTCATTCTCACCGCGGGGACCTTCGGCACGATCAACTCGTCGCCGTGGTTCAACCTCGGCATCGCGATCCTGTTCGTCGTCCTCGGCCTCGCGATGTTCGACGTGCTGCTGATCGACTTCTCCAGCTATTCGAGCCGCTTCACCGCCGATGACAAGAGCCGCGGCACGTTTCTCCTCGCGTTCACGATGGGCGCGATTGCGGCGCTGCTCGCGGGCGCGTGCGTCGCGCCGGTCGTGATCCAGGTGGTGCTGTTCTCGAGCAATCTCTACGCGACCGGCACGACGATCGCCCTCGCACTGCCTTTCTGCCTCGGCGTCGGCATGGCGATTCCGTGGCCGATTGCCGGCGCTGGCCTCGCCTCGCTGCCGAAGCCGGGCATGTGGATGGTGCGTGTCAAGCAGGCCTTCGGCGTCGTCATCCTCCTGACGGCGGCCTACTACGGCTACGAAGCATACGGTCTGTTTGCGAACCGCTGGGTGGACGCGACCGCGGTGGCGTCGAGCGTCGAGGAGAAAGTGAAGGAAGGATGGACGCCGTCGCTCGCCGACGGTCTCGCCGCCGCCAGACGCGACGGCAAGCCGGTGCTCATCGACATGTGGGCGACGTGGTGCAAGAACTGCCTGACGATGGACAAGACGACGTTGGAGGACGCGGCGGTGAAGTCGGCGTTGGCGGACTACGTAAAGGTCAAGTTCCAGGCAGAAGATCCTGACTCACCGCCCGCCAAGCCCGTGATGCAGAAGTTCGACGCGGTTGGTCTGCCGACGTACGTGATTCTCCGGCCCAAAAACCCATCACAAGGTTCCCGGTAGCGCAGCGGCGCTTTGGATCTCCGCGCCGCCAGTGTCCGACTTCAGGGGGACCCTGCCATGTATTCCAAGGCTTCCAGCATGCCGCCGCGCGTGAACGGCACGCGCGCGACTTCGAGGCCCATCTCGATCCCGCTCAGCGTGCCGGCGAGCATCAAATCGTTGAAGTCGCCGAGATGACCGATGCGGAAGATCTTCCCTTTCAATTTGCCGAGGCCGGTGCCGAGCGAGAGATCGAAGCGATCGAGGATCACCTTGCGGAGCGCGTCAGAGTCCTGACCATCCGGCATCATCACCGCGGTCAGGGAACTGCTGTATTCGTCGGGATTCCGGCAGACCAGCTCGAGTCCCCAGCCGCGGACCGCGCGGCGCGTCGCTTCGCCGTGGCGGCAGTGGCGAGCGAAGACGCGATCCAGTCCTTCCTCGCGCAGCATCGCGATCGCTTCACGCAGTCCGTACAGCAGATTGGTCGCCGGCGTGTAGGGAAAGAACCCTGACGCGTTGTCGGCGATCATCGGCGTCCAGTCCCAGTACGCACGCGGCAGGCGAGCCGACTTCGACGCGGCGATCGCCTTGTCGCTGATCGCGTTGAAGCCAAGCCCCGGCGGCAGCATCAGACCTTTCTGCGAGCAGCCGATCGTCACGTCGATCTGCCATTCGTCGTGGCGATAGTCGATCGATCCGAGCGAAGAGATCGTGTCGACGAGCAGCAGCGCCGGATGGCCCGCTTCGTCCATTGCGCGCCGGACGTCGCCGACGCGGCTGGCGACGCCGGTCGAGGTCTCGTTGTGAACGACCGCGACCGCTTTGATCGCACGGCCGCGATCCTCGCGCAGCATCGATTCAACGACTTCAGGATCGACTCCGGTCCGCCAGTCGCCTTGCACGAATCGGACGTCGAGGCCCAGCCGTTGCGCCACGTTCCGCCACAGCGTGGCGAAGTGGCCGGTCTCGAACATCAGCACCGCGTCGCCAGGCGACAACGTATTCACGAGCGACGCTTCCCACGCGCCTGTGCCGGACGAGGGATAGATCACGACGGTGCCGCGCGTCTTGAACACGTCGCGCACGCCGTCGAGGACCTCGCGAGCCAGCTTCGCGAACGACGGCCCGCGGTGATCGATGGTCGGCTGCGCGATGGCGCGGAGCACGCGATCGGGGACATTCGTGGGACCCGGGATTTGGAGGAAGTGGCGTCCGCTCATGGGCGGCAACGATATCAGATGCGTGTGGGGGATTTGGGATTCGGGATTCGGGATTTGATGGCAGCGCAGCCACGAAACCGCAGAACCACGAAACCACGAAACCCGCGAAACCGCGAAACCGCGAAAGAGCACGCCACGAAGATACGAAGACATCTGATCACGAAGAAAAAGACCCCGATTCGACGCGGCGCCGCGAAGCGGCGCCTCAGGCGCCGCAAATCCACCGGGCGAACAAACCTGCAGCGATCTTGTTTGTTCGCCCGGCGGATTTGTGGCGCCTGAAGACTGGCCGGCTACGCCGGCCGGCCGCGTCGAATCGCATGTTTTCGTGGTTTCGCGTTTCGTGGTTTCGCGGTTTCGTGGTTTCGCGTTTCGTGGTTTCGTGCTCTTCGTGCCTTCGTGCCTTCGTGGCACCGCCGGAGGCACATGATCGCAGCGTGACAGTTGTAAGATGCCCAAATCATGGGGGTCACAGCTGGCCGTTCGAGAATCGCG